>Ga0209194_1000018_pt1 | contig 186702 bp, 159 predicted proteins | sample COGITO_mtgs_1004_FD_184787 | JGI IMG/M metagenome (GOLD analysis project Ga0209194, IMG submission 184787) | Pelagic marine microbial communities from North Sea - COGITO_mtgs_100413 (SPAdes) (version 2) | ecosystem: Environmental > Aquatic > Marine > Epipelagic ... | reverse complement strand
GCGCTAAAAATCACAACCAATGCTCCTAATGCACTAGAAATCACTAAATCCATATTGTTAAACCTAGCCCACCAACCCGTTGATGAAGGCGTTATTGACTATACTGCGGACGTTATAGCCAGCGTACGCGAATCTGAAGAGGGAAAAGAAGGTCTGACATCCTTTATTGAAAAAAGAAAGCCAAACTGGACTCCGAAAAACTAAAAATAAATCAGAATTTCATCTAGCTTTGCATCTTAAAGGCTTTCTTTTTACAGACACTATATTTTATGATAAAATATTTTTTAAGCGTATTATTGACTCTTATTGTCAATGTGGTTTTTGCGCAATCTCCTTCAGACAGAAACTCACTTTCAAAAAATAATCTATACATCTATTGGGGTTGGAACTGGAGTGGTTATACCGACTCGGATATTCGCTTTAAAGGAGATGCGTATGATCTTTTGTTAGCAGATGTAAAAGCACAAGATCGACATACCCCTTTCGATGTAAAAACTTATTTCCATCCATTGCATTTGACAAATCCACAGTACAATGTTCGTGTAGGGTATTTCTTTAAAGATCGCTGGGACATTTCTTTTGGTGTTGATCATATGAAATATGTTGTAGATCAAAATCAAACTGTTGCAGTTAGTGGTTTTATCAATGATACAGGAACTAGCTATGATGGAAATTACAATCAAACCCCTGTTGTCATTGAGCCAGGGTTTCTAAAATTAGAACACACCGATGGATTAAATTACGTGAATTTGGAAGTTCGAAAACACACCCAATTATTCCAATTCAAGAAGGTAGAACTCAACGGACAACTGGGAGCTGGACTTGGGGGTTATATGCCCAAAACCGATGCTTCCCTTTTGAATTTTGAACGTAACGATGACTGGCATTGGGCAGGTTTTGGTGCGCACCTTGTTGCCGGCTTAAACCTCACCTTCTTCCAAAACTTCTTCATTCAAAGCGAAATTAAAGGGGGGTATATTAATTTACCGGACATAAAAACTACTGCATTGAGTAGTGATGGAGCAAAACAAAAATTTCTTTTTTCGCAAATCAATATTTTACTTGGAGGGATTATTAAACTGAATAAAAAAGCTGAGTCTGTAGATGAAAATTAGGGTTTCAACTCCTGAATGATTTCTAACGTCTTTCTAACATCCTGTGTCAATTTAGAATAGGATTCATTCGCTAGTATTTCTTTAGAAATAAGTTTTGATCCCATCCCAACACAAGTAACTCCAGCATCAAACCAACCTTTTAGGTTTTCAACTTCTGTTGAAACGCCTCCAGTAGGCATAATTGATGTCCAAGGTTGTGGTCCCAGAATAGCTTTTACAAAGCCAGGTCCATAGGTGCTTCCAGGGAAAAGCTTAACCAGCTCACAGCCCAATTCTTCAGCTCGAGCAATTTCAGTTAGTGAGCCACACCCTGGTGACCAAAGAACCTTTCTACGGTTACATACTATAGCAATATCTTCTCTAAATACTGGGGTAACAATAAAGTTAGCTCCTGCAAGCATGTATTGAGATGCTGCTGCTGCATCCGTAACCGATCCAACTCCTAAAATCATTCCAGGGAGTTCTTCGATTGCATATTTAATTAATTGGTTGAATATCTCAAAGGCAAAATCACCACGGCTGGTAAATTCCATCAGGCGAGCTCCACCATCGTAGCAAGCTTTTAAAACTGCTTTAGCTACGTTTATATCCTTGTGATAAAATAAAGGAACCATACCCGATTCCTTTATTTGTTGTATAACTTCTAGTCTTGTATATTGTGCCATAATTCAATTATCGAGCAACACGCCCTGAGGCATCTCCACTCATTAGTTTTTCAATTTCAGGAATAGTAACTAGGTTAGCGTCTCCTTTAATGGTGTGTTTTAAACAAGATGCAGCCACTGCATAATCTAATGCCTTTTGATCATCTTCTGGATAATGAATCAATCCGTAAATTAACGCTCCCATAAAAGAATCTCCTCCTCCAACACGATCTACAATATGTGTGATTTGGTACTGTGCACTTTCGTACATCTTTTTACCATCATATAGAACTCCTGCCCAGGTATTGTGAGAAGCAGAAATTGAACCTCGAAGAGTTGTGATTACTTTTGTAGCACGTGGAAATTTAGCCTGCATTTGCTGGCATACGGATAAAAAAGCTTCTGCTTTCACATCTTCTCCTTGTGTGGTAATATCCAATCCTTCTGGCTTAATACCGAAGTGCATTTCTGCATCTTCTTCGTTGCCTAATATGATATCACAGTACGAAGTTAATTCGGTCATAATGCCTTCACGATCTCCATCATAATTCCACAACTTAGCGCGATAATTAAGATCTGTTGAAATAGTAATACCCATTGAACTTGCTACTCGAACTGCTTCTAGACATGCGTCTGCAGCGCTCTGAGATATTGCAGGCGTAATTCCTGTCCAATGGAACCATTGTGCATCTTTAAAAACTTCACTCCAATCGACCATTCCGGGTTCTATTTCAGACATGGCAGAATGAGCACGGTCATAAACAACTTTACTTCCTCTACTTACTGCCCCCGTCTCTAAAAAATAAATTCCTAATCGATCTCCACCTTCAACAATATGTTTTGTCCCTACGTTGCGCTTTCTCATTTCCATGAGTGCACATTGACCTATATCGGTTTTAGGGAGACGAGATACAAATTCTACTGGTACATTATAATTAGCTAGTGAAACAGCTACGTTAGATTCTCCACCCCCGTAAACAACCTCAAAGCTGTTCGCTTGAGAGAAACGTAAAAAATTCTGTGGAGCCAATCGTAACATGATTTCCCCAAATGTGACTACTTTTTTCATTTAACAATTCAGATTATAATTATTATTTAAAACTTAAATACATCAACTCAATGATAATGTTTTTTACTGTACCAAATTGAAATCTTCCACAAAAAACAAGTAAAACGACTTCTTATTTGGGATATTGATTTGGTTTACCAGATTGGTTTACCAAATGTACTAAAAAAAAACAAACCCGCATAAATGAATCTGTAAAAATTTATTTCACTGATAACTAATTGATTAAAAGCAAAAAAACTGCGGAAAAATTATTCACTAATTTCGCCGCAGTTTGTTAATTTATGTAGAGTTGTATTAGATACCCAATGCTTGTCCTCCACCAACTTGGATTGTTTCTGCTGTTAAGAAAGCAGCGTCTTCACTTGCTAAAAATGAAACAACACCCGCTACATCTTTAGGCTGCCCTAATCTACCCAACATAATGTTATTTTTCCAAGAAGCAAAAACTTCTGGTTTGGTCGATTTGATTTGCGCATGGAAAGGCGTGTCGATTGTTCCTGGAGATACAGCATTTACGCGAATACCATATTCAGCTAAATCTTTTGCTAAAGCTCTGGTTATTGCATGTACACCAGCTTTAGAAGTTCCGTAGATACCAGCTCCTGGGCCTCCAGCATTCCATCCTGCGTTAGATGTATAATTTATAATAGAAGCATAATCACTTTTCTTTAAGAATGGTATTGCCGCTCTGGAACAAAAGAATGTAGAATCTAGATTTAGTGCCATTACAAATCTGTAAAATTCAGTTGTCATTTCTTCAAAACGAGATCTTCCACCTAATCCTCCAGCGTTATTGACCAATACATCAATTTTACCGTATTTTTCTCCAATTGTTTGGATGTTTGCGGCTACTTGTTCTTCATTAGTAACATCAAAACCATAGTATTCGGATGTAATTCCTGCTGCTGCAAGTTCTTTAACTCTTTCAGCTCCAGCATCATCTTCGATTCCGTTTAAAATGACCGTATATCCGTCTTTACCTAATCGTTTTGCTACTTCAAAGCCAATACCACCGGTTGCACCAGTAACAAGGGCTAGTCTACTGTTTAATTCACTCATCGTGTTTTATTTATTAAATTATAATTCTATTCTTCTTTTGTTTTTCGAACTGGTTCTATCGTTTTTATTAAAATAAAAATTGATAAAACACCCAAAATAACAGATACTGTTATTACTATAAATGCAGGAGTATATGATTCGGTTGTGATTCTCCCAATAAACCAATTCATAATCATGGGCGAAACTGCAGCTATTGTTCCAGCTAAGCCAGCTAATGTTCCTACCGATGGTCCTCTAAACAAGTCGCTTGATATTGTTTGGACGTTACCAATTGCAAATTGAAAACCGAAAAGAACCAAACCAGCTAAGTATATGAATGTCATGAAATTGTCTTCGCCTACAAATTGAATAATGCAAACAAATCCTATAAAGACAAATAAACCTCCTAAGGAAATTGTTGTTTTCCTTGCAGCGTCTACAGACATCGTTTTCATGAGAAAACCTGAAAACCATCCACCAAATAAACTCCCTGCAGCTGCCATCAAATACGAAATCCACATGGTGCCAGCAATTTGTTCAATACTAAGGTCAAAAGTTTTATTTAAGTATATGGGCATCCATCCTGCAAAAAACCACCAAATGGGTTCTATAAAAAACCGGCAAAGTAAAACGCCCCAAGATTGTTTATAACTTAAAATTTTAGCTAAGGACAGGCTTTTTGAATTCTTTTCGTTTGGAACTACATCCTTGTCTATTCTATCTGCAAGTATGAGGTCTCTTTCCTTTTGGGTTACCCAAGGATGCTTCTCGGGTGTTGACTTATTGAGAAACATCCACGGTATGACCCACAATAAACCAACGGCTCCTAAAATGATATACGTAGTTTTCCAACCAAATTTAGCGTAAAGAAATACGATGACAAAAGGCGCAATTACGTTTCCAATAGAAGCACCAGAATTAAAAATTCCCTGAGCGATTGCTCTTTCCCTAATTGGAAACCATTCCCCATTACTCTTTACGGCTCCTGGCCAGTTTCCAGCTTCACCTAAACCCAATAGACCTCGTACAATTGATAAAGAAATTAATCCTCTTGCAAATGCATGAAAAGCAGAGGCTAAAGACCAAACAACTATGGAGACTACAAAACCTAAGCGTGTACCAATTTTATCGTATAATTTTCCTGATAAGAATTTTCCAACAGCATAAGTTGCAAGAAAAACATTAAGCATTATGGCATAATCGGAATTATCCATTCCAAGGTCTTTCCCCATTTCGGGCCATAATAAAGCAAATGCAGTTCTGTCAATATAATTTATTACAGTAGCTATAAATATTAGTACTATAACCCACCACCTCAGTCCGTTAATTTTCATGAATTTCTTTATAATAAAGCAGCATAGATTCAGAATCTATACATCGCTTTGGTTCCCTCTTATTACTTCTATGAGTGGTACAACACCCGTACTGTTTTAGTCTTTTACTTTATATTATAGCAATACTGATAAAGTGCCTTGAAGTGTTTTTTCATAGCATCTTTAGCTGCATCTGGATCTTTATCTCGTATAGCATCAATAATGGCATTGTGTTCTTGAATTCCAATAAATGCAATGTCTTTGTCACACACATGATGTTTTTCGAAATTATTGATAATTTCGGGTGTGATTTTTAGCATAAAAATATTCAAGGTAGGATTTCCACTTGCGCGAGCTATAGCCAAATGGAAGAGTAAATCTTCTTGAACAGCATCTTCTCCAGCGTTGACTTTATCTGAATACGCTATTAAAGCTTTTTCCATACGAATCAAATCGTCGGTTGTTCTTCTAATTGCTGCTAATTTTACACCTTTAAGTTCTAAAAAAATTCGGGCCTCAACCAATTCTTTGAAAGAGGGTACTGGTAAACTCAAGATGTCGTCAATCATTCCGTTGAGAGCTGTAATGCCAATATCTGCAACGAAGGTTCCACTTTGAGGAATAGACTTCACTAATCCATAATACTCTAGAGTTTGGAGTGCATCGCGAAGATTCCCTCGAGATACATTGAACTTTTCGGATAACATACGTTCAGAGGGAAGTTTATCACCCGGTTCTAAGTTTTTAAAATTAATTAAATCCTTGAGACTCGAAATGATCATCTTTTTGGTACTCTGAATTTCGTTGTCTATTACCATATTAATTTATCATTTATTCATACTAAAATACCACACATTTCGAAAATAAAAAATTCCATACAATATAAATCATGGGAAACTTCTAATTCATAACAGTTCCATTTAACGTTTGAATTAAAATTATATGCTTTCAAAATTTTATTCTAAATTATTCTCAATAATTAACTTAGAATTAATATCAAAAAAACTAAAGTCATTACTACTATCAAATTTAAAAAATCTTCAAGCCTAGCAATGACTCTAGTTAAACATTCGTTAGGGTATCTTAATAACCATCATTTTGAGTGATTACACCTTTTGTTGCAAGGACTTCTGAAACTGGAATAGGAAACACATGATAATTGCTATTAACGGTTTGTTCCATTTCAGCATTTACCGAGTTAGTTCGAACTAAATCAAACCATCTGTGGCCTTCAAAAGCCAATTCTAGTCTTCTTTCGTCAGCGATAGCTTGCCTAACATCTGCTTGAGTGCTTACAGTTCCTGTTAAACTATTCAAACCTGCTCTGGTTCTTATGGGATCTAATAATGGCAATACTGTACTAGCAGCAGAACCGTTTTCATTCAATGCCTCCGCATACAATAAAATAACATCAGCTAATCTAATTTCTATCCAATCGTGATCACTACCTAAACCGCCATCCTTTGGAAATTTGATAGCTTTTGTACCATCATCGGACAGTGTTACTGCTCTTCTCAAATCAGTACCTCCACCACTAGCATCACTAGCATCAAATGCAGCAACAAGATCAGCGTCTACAGGCAAATTAGATTTTGAATCATCTCCAACAAACCAATTCCAAAAATCAGAACCAAAAGAATATTCGTCAACAATAGAAGCCGATATTTGAGTAGCAAATATAATTTCAGAATTTCCAGATTCATTAGCGGCACCAAAAATTTCATTGAAATTGCTCTTCAAACTAATACCTGCACCTGAAGCACCATTTACCACAGAAGCAAGATGCGTTTCAGCATTAGTAAAATCTCCCATAGCTGCATACACTTTGCCTAATAATGCTTGAGCAGCATATTTAGAAGCGCGTCCGTCTGTAATTGTGGTACTTAAACCAGCAATTGCAGCAGTTAGATCGGGAATAATTACATTATTGTAAACTTCCGTAGCCGGCTTTCTTACTAATATAGTTGTGTCTGTTAAACTTGGAGCAGCAGATAAATTTACAGTAACTGCACCAAAAGATTTAACTAACTTAAAATAAGATAACCCTCTTAAAAATTTTGCTTCAGCCACATGAGTAGCATTTGTAGAATTCTCAATTACGTTATTGGCACTAAGTATTGACTTGTATAAAGCGGTATACAAAGGACCAAAAAATTGGTCTTCCATAGTTGTCAAATTATTAGTAAAGAGGTCAAATTCAGTATATGGTTCTTCTTCCATAACTGCATTATCAGATCTAAACTCAGCCATTACAGCTAAAGGTGTAACACTTGCTAGTTGGTAGTAATATGCAGCGTTTAAAACACCTTCAAAATCTGTTAAGGAATCCGCACTTGCGAAATTAGGCGGCGACTGATCCAAATCGACTGAACATGCTGTCATTAAAAACAGGGATCCAAATAATATATATATATATTTCATTTTTTTTTATTTAAAAGTTAACATTTAAGCCCAAAGTGAAACTTCTAACAACTGGACTAGCACCAACTTGTGCGCCATAAGTTGTCGGGTCAGTACCTTTAACACCTTCTGGATTATATGAAGTATAATCATCTCCAAATATGTAAAGCAAGTTAGATCCAGCAAGATAAGCTCTAACAGAACTTAAACCAGCGTTTTTAATCAAATCAGATTCAAGTGTATATCCAATCGTTAAATTTCTTAATGCTACATAAGAAGCATCTTGAAGCGGATAGTCAGTTTGGTTTCTATTTCTTTCGACTATTGTCCCATCAGTTGGAGTAGGAATACCAGAAACTCGACCTCCCCATTGCGAACCATAATAAAGCGGGTCAATATTGTAAACGTCTGCACCATGAGAACCTTGAAACTGTAATGACATGTCAAATTCTTTATATCGTAAATTGTGCGACATACCCCAGTAAAAATCAGGAGTGTTTTGACCGATCTTAACCAAATCCCCTCCATCAGCAACAGATCTTGTTCTATCAATTACACCATCTCCATTCTGATCCACTGCATAAGATGCATCGGGCATACTGTTAGGGTGTCTAGAGCCATCTGTTAAATATTCGTACCCAATAGCTTCAGTGGTTTCTATTCCCCACATTTCACCAATACCACCACCAACATAGTTTCTAAATACAGCCCCTCGACCACTTTGTCCAAAAATTTGTTGTGGTAATTCGTCTAAACCACCTAAATACGTGATTTCCGTATCAACAGTAGATAAGTTGGCACTCATGTTCCAACCAAAAGTACCGTTATCAATTAATCGTGCAGATAATTCAAATTCCAAACCAGAGCTTTTCACATCACCAACATTAAGAATTGACGTTGGGTTTCCTAATACTTCTGACTGAGCTTGATTAATTAAGATGTTTTCGATATCAGAAGTATAGTAATCTACGCCTAATGTGAAACGGTTATTTAAGAATCCTAAATCAACTCCAAAGTTGGTCTCAGTATTTGTTTGCCAAGTTAAATCTGGGTTTGGTGAATTTGAAGGAATTAAAAATCCTGTTCCAAATATTGTGGCTGCAGGAGACAAAAGGCTCAAAGAATTATAAGAACCTAAGAAAGAAGTTGTTCCTAAAGAACCAGTACTAAATCTCACTTTCAATTGACTCAACAGCTCGCTATCTTGTAAAAAAGCTTCATTGTGTATATTCCATCCTAACGATAATGCTGGGAATGTTTCATATCTTTTATTTGCACCAAAACGAGAATCACCATCACGTCTTATTGAAACAGATGCTAAAAAACGATTGTCGTATGCATAGTTTAATCTTCCGAATACACTTTCTCTCACTCTAGTTTCATCTCGTTCGCTTACAATAATATCTGCAGGAGCAAACAAATTGAAATTAAGAATAGCTTCATCAGGAACATTAACACCACTAAGACCAGTACCTATTAATTTAGTTGTTTGAACTTCAAAACCTCCGATAGCTGAAATGTCATGATTTCCAATAACTTTTGTGTAATTTAAAGTAGTCTCACTCAATAAAGTAGATACTTTTAAATCCGTTTGTCTCATGAAGGTTTGAGAACTTCTTGCTCTAGAATCATAGCCAAGTAATCGATGTGAATAGGCTTGTGTATCTCTTATATCACCTCCAAGAACAGTTTTTAATTTTAACTCATCTAAGATATTGTATTGAAGATATCCACTAACGTTTGCGAAAAATGTTTTCTCCCAGCTTTCAACATTGTCAAGCTTAGCTGCAGGTCCTGCATCACCAGATCCTCCGATACCATTATTTGCTCTTCCATAATGCCAATCTTGTGCCGCCATACCAGGCTCTAACGAATAGATACTATTGGCTTGATAACCTGAACCTCGATATCCATTATCGAATGCGGTTAATCCTAAAGCCTGTGCTTTAGCGTCCAATTGCTGAACAAAGGCGATGGATGCGGCAGTATGATAAATAGGATGAACACCATAAGATCTTAATAAATCTCTCATGTTGTGACCCAAAATATCCCGTTTAGAGGTAAATCCATTCGCACTTATACCGGTCTTAAATTTATCGCCCAAGTTAGCATCAACATTCATTCGGAAATTTAATCGTTCATATCCTTGAGTGATTACAACCCCTTCTAAGTCTTGATATCCAACAGAGGCAAAATACTTAACATCATCACTTCCGCCACTCACACTGAAATCATGGCTAGTAGAATTACCTGTTTGAAATAGCCAATCTTCTGGGCTTATTGCGCCAGGAGAGTCTTCATAGGCAGTTAATCTATATTCTAAAAAGGCTGGATCTACAGACGCAACAGTTTGAGACCAATTGCCAGCAGCAATCTCAGCTCTTGCAAAAGCTGCCCATTCTGGACCAGATTTAAGGATGTTATCACGGTATTTGGTTGAAGAGCTCACATAAGCATTATAGCTAAAAGTGGCTTTACCAGTCTTCCCTTTTTTGGTCGTTATTAAAATAACACCATTTGCTCCTCGTGATCCATAAATTGCTGCAGAGGCAGCATCCTTTAGAATCGAAAGACTTTGTATGTCATTCTGATTAACGGTTTCTATACCCCCTGAAATTGGGTATCCATCAACAACAATTAGAGGGTTTGAAGCTCCTGAAATAGAAGAAGCTGCTCTAATTTGAATCTTTGGAGCTGCACCTGGAGAACCATCTTGGTTTTGAATTAAAACACCAGATAATTTACCAGCTAAAGCATCATCTACACGTGCAACTTGTAAAGCAGCAATTTCGCCACCCCCAATTTTAGCTACAGCACCTGTAAGTTGTGATCTTTTTTGAGATCCGTATCCAGTCACAACAATTTCATCCAATTCGTTTAAGTCTTCAGCTAAGCTTATGCTTAAGTTATCTTGACCTGTAAATTGAATTATTTGAGTAATATAGCCCAAATAAGAAATTTCGATGTTTTGGCCTTGATTTACTGAAATAGAAAAAATTCCGTCAAAATCGGAAGTTGTCCCATCGTTCGTTTCCTGTACAATTATAGTTGCTCCTGGGATTGATTCACCATTTGCATCTGTAACTGTTCCACTGAGTTGTGTTTGTGCAAATCCAATGGCTACTCCCAAAAGAACAAACAACAGTGTTAAGTGAGATTTAATTTTCATACGCTGTTAAATAGTTAGTTATTCATTGTTTAATTTCTAAAAATCGTTTCAAAAGAATCGATCGCACTAAACGGTTGGATAAATAAAAATATTTATCTTTGTACAACATTGTTTAGGCAGTGTCTTTATTACTTCCCTCTTGTTATTGAAGTAATCATAAAAGGGTAGGTACAACTACCCTTTTTCTATATAACATGATCTGGAAAACCACATTGGTTTACCAGATTGGTTTTCCAAATATATTAAAAAAATTGAATCCCCAAACTGTTTGACAACTTTATTTCATAAAATCCTCACGAATAGGACTAAAAACATCGATCAATTCTCCCGCTTCAATACAAATTGCTCCATGAAGGACATTAGTAGGGATATAAAAATTATCTCCAGTCTTAAGTGTTTGCGTCTTTCCATCAATGGTTACCTCAAAAACACCAGAAGCAACATGGGTTACTTGTGAGTGATGGTGCTGATGCATTGGACCAATTCCGCCTTTATCAAAGGCTACATGCACCAACATGATTTTGTCATCATAACCCATAATTTTACGCTTAACCCCTTCTCCTACAGTTTCCCAGGGGATGTCTTTTGTGAGTAAAAACTCTTTACTAGTTCCAAAACTTTTCATTGTTATTATTTTATTGTTTGTATTAAATAAGGACCTGTCCAATTCGTTTTTTTGCCATTTATCTCGATAGCGTGCTTTTGATTTTCACTTGAATCTTGATTAGATAAAAACACTTGAATAGGCTGTCCTGTGGTTAATTCGATCGTGATTGCTGTATATGCAGCAGTATCTAGGGTACTGGTAATGTTTTTTATAGATGAAGTTGCATTTATCGCTATTTCACTTACAGGACTATAACGCCCATGTATTTCAATTGCAGAAACAAATAAGGTGGCTGCAGTATTTTTTCTTCGTATAATGAATGAAGGATCGTTTCTCAAATTAAACTGAGGATCGTTGGCACCCAATTGAGTGAAAAGAAATTCATCATTGGGCATACTCATCATGCTTAGCGTTCTGAAAGTAGTTCCCGAAAACCAGCTTAACTGATTTAGAGGCTTTCCGTTTTTTGCTTTCGATTGGAGCCATAAATGTTGATAGCCGTTGTCTTTCCCTAATGGTAGTAGAGATGCTTGAGATTCTAGTGGAAAAGTAGTTGACATAATTTGACCGAAATAGTGATACGGTAAATCGTATTGGTTTTTATTTTTCGAATCGACCTTAAACACATCCAGAATAAGTTGATTATCCAAGCGATCATCTTCAATAAGCAAAAGGGTGCGATGCATTTTTACATCTTCATAGGCATTATTTTCTTTTGCACTGATCAATTGGTTTCCATTTTCGGAAAGAACACTAAAATATTTGTCTGAATGAAATTGACTCCCAATTGCATACTTCCCTTCAAAATGAGAAGTTTCGTTTACAACTAAGGTATTGTGCGCTATGGTTTGTTTGGCCCAAGTTGTGTTTTCTTTTAGGTAACCACCTCCATTTTTCTGATCAATATTAACAAAGCGCGCTAAACCATAATCTTGTAAAACCTCTTCCCCTTTATGATATAATGAAAATGAAAGTTTGTCGTAATGCCCGTGACTATTTCCATGAGCAGAATATTTAGCAACTAAATTGAGCTCTTCTTCAGCGGACCCAGATCGGAGAATGGTAATCCCTCCTTGTTTCCCTTGAGGACCGTCGGTAAGCTCCATAGATTGTTTTTCAAAGGGCTTAGCTTTTCCTTCTGCAATTGCAAGTGCAACTGAAAAACCAGCATCATCTAAGGTCAATTTCCCTTGCTTTTGGGCAATAGAAAGCAGCCCTGGATTTTGATCTCCGTAATGATATGCAATATCGACAGCAGAAACCAGTTCTCTTGAAAAATAAGACATCCCTTTTTGTGCATCGTTTAAAGGGTAAAACGCACCATTTGAATCGGTGAGGTTTAATAAAGTGTGTACCGCCTTGAGAAGCACACCGCCTTTATATTCAAATATTTTTTCTTGGGGACGTATATTGTTTAATCCTACTGCAAAGAGCAAATAAGGATACATCGCATAGCGCTGATAATAGGGAGCTTCGGTGTAGTAACCTTCTGGAGAAAAAGGAGCTTCTATATTGGCTAGGAATCCCGCTTTACCCGTTTCGTCTTTAATAAAGCCGCCGTCATTATCCTTTGCATTAGCATCAATTCCGTCTTGTTTTAATCCGTATAATGCTCGCTGAATAAGTTCTTCGTCTTGCATAACCAAACCAATCATCCCAACTGCAGCATTACCCCAAGTACTGTGGTTATGTATTCGATTAAAGTACTGCGGATTTGTAACAGAGATATAATCTGCAAAAGGTCTAAAGAGTTCTTTTTCGAGATATTTTCTTTCTTTTTTACTTAAAAAATTAAAAACACAATCGTATGCTTGGCTAACATATACCAACCAATTGGAGTCATTTAAACATTGCCAGAAAATCTTACCACGAGCATAGGAACGCGGCTGGGGATGAATTGGCAGTGACTTGTAAATTCGGGCATACTCCATTAAAACCGCTTTCACATATGCAGCATAGACTTGGTCATCTAAGATTTGAAACAGCACTCCCGCTTTTTGCAGAATCAAAAAGTTTTTTTTGTGACGTTCATGGGTATAGCCCCCCGCCATATCTTTGGGTATTGGGACATGAATTCCTGTTTTTATTTCTGCATCAACTTCATCTTTTATTTCGGCTAAATAGGCGTCAAAAAAAGGCACTTCGCCTAAGTTTTTTCTGATTTTTTGTACCCCTTCTTGCGTTAGTATCAAATTGGGGTGTTCTTGTGCTCTCAATAAAAAAGCAGAGAAGAATGCGATGATGAGGATTCCTTTTTTCAAGTCTTTATTTTTTGGGTTGAACGCCTAGTTTTTTGTTGTCAGATCCTAATATATTTGAATGGTCTTCATCAGTGTAAAGCTTTCCAATTGAATACTTTTGATCGCCGCTCACTTCTATAAGGTTGGAATTGCTTAGCTTCACATGCGAAATATTGACCAGTGGTTCCCCTACAACCAAATGCATTTTGATCTTTTCGGTTTGGGTAAAGACAGAGTTCTTAATTACAATATCTTGAACGCCATAAAGGTTGATCGCTGCCTTGTATTTATTTCGAGATCCGAACCCAATGTTGCCAAACGTACAATGATCTAGATATAAAAAAGGTCCGAAAGTGCTTTCGTCTTTTCCACCCCGATGTAAGCTCAAAACGGTTCCTTGAATATTGGAGAAGTGATTATTGATGAGGGTTACGTATTCTGCATTATAAATCCCTACATCGTCGGTTTCGCGATCTAACGCCATTACATGTCCAGTAATATTATTGAAGGTTGAATTTTCGATATGGATTTCGTCTGCGAAAGTATTTTTGTATACACGAATTACATCAAAAGAATGGTTTACATCTAAGTTATCAAATGAGCAGTCCTCAATTCTAATACTGTAATTTTTGTTCATCGAGTATTTACTGGTTCTAATCACTGCATTACCCGACCCGTCAGGTGCATTTTCTCCATCAAAAGTCAAACCTCTAATCTGAAGCTCTCCACCATTAACAATATCAAAAGCTGCTTTTTTCTCCCATAAAACCAAGGGCTTTTGATCTGCTGCTGCTCGAATGGTTAATGGATGTTCTATCAAGGGCAGTTTGGTTAACTCATAAGATGCGGATTCTGCTAATTCCAATACATCACCCGGGCTTGAATTTTTAATTGCATCAAACAGTGTATTCACTCCAGCCTTGACAAAATAAACTTTCCCGCTTTCAAAGGCTATGCGCTTATCTTCCTTTGAATACCAAGTGGTCCCAGTGTTTTCTTTAGTTGGAAGTACATCAGCCAACTTTGGGCTAATTATTTTTTTTCCAATGGCTGGCATCAGTAGCCCATTGTTATCCTGGACCAAACGCATTTTTTTAACCTTAAATCCTTCTGATAATTCAGGATTAATTGGATGATTAGTCCGATTATTTTTAAAAGCTATACCGCTGATATCATCGTACACGGTAACCAATTTACTTGGCTTATCTAAATAAAATGTATTGTTTATGAAAGTTGAGTTAATGGGAGTTGCAGAACGTTCTTCATCACTTCCAGCACACAATTGAACGTGGTCAGAATTGACAAAAACATTATTTTCAATTATAGCATCCTCTACTTGAAAATATCGATTCAAAGGGGAATTGGGAACACCATTCATAACGACTAAAGCACCTCTAAAGCGATAGCCGGTTAATCCATAGCCATAATTATTACGAACCGTTTGCTGTCCATTGATGACACGAATCCCACCAGTATTTCTTTTTCGATTTCCCAAAAACACATTTCCTTCCACCAAAGTTTCATCTCCATGTCGCATGGTCAATGTTCCAATACTCTCAAAAAACACATTATTCTTATAGGTAGTTTGATCGCATTTGTTAGAAATTATTTCGTGTTCACCGTCACAGCGGTCAAAATAGTTTCCTTGTACAAGGGTATTCGATTTTTCCATAGAAAAATGACTGGTACCCACACGCAGAGTTTCACCTCCATTAGATCCTAGGTTCTGACGAGGCCCAAAGTAATTGGATTCAATCACATGATTATTTTCTATACTTTCTTTGGAATTCAATCGAACAATTAAAGTAACTCCTCGATTTCCCTTTCCTTCAAAATGGTTATGATCTACTCGATTGTTTTTTCCATAAAGCGCAACCCAACTGTCTTGTTCATGGCGTTCTGGATTAGAATAATTATCGATTACACAGTTAGTCAAACGGGAGTTATTGGCTAGCTGTTTACTGTTCTTACGAAAGGAAATCACTTCATTGGTTGGTGTGTATCCATTTTTAAAAACTAAACCTTCTACATGCAAAAATTCTCCTGCAATCTGAAGGTAAGACTGCCCCTCCAAAGTTACTTTTCCTTTTTCTTCTACTGTAAGTTTAATGGGTGCATCTGCGGTTCCATTTCCTTCTAATAGAAGTTCAGCATCTTGCCATATACCATTGGCCAAAACAATATTTGTGCCAGGTTGTGCTTGAGAAACGGCATTATTGAATGCTTCAACGGTTTCTACCCTAACTCGATCTTGGGCTGACACTTTGCCAATAAAAAGAACGAATAAAAGGGCGATTTTTAATACTATCTGTTTGCTCATAATAATTGGATTACCAAATTGGTTTACCAATGTACATAATTTTTATTTGAATCAAACTTTTAAGAAGTTAAAATATTTTGGTGCTGAGCGTAATTCAAGAACAGTTGATCAAGACTAATTAATTGACTTTAATTTATGGAAGGAATTAAATGCTAAAAAACACACTAGGTTTTTTTGCATATAAACCAAAAAAACCCCTGTATATCAGGAGTTTTATATTTAAATCTGTACCTCGAGTGGGAATCGAACCCACACTCCCGAAAGAACTGGATTTTGAATCCAGCGCGTCTACCAATTCCGCCATCGAGGCTATCGGATGACAAAAGTAGAAAATAATTTTCTTCTACCTAAAATAATCGCATTAAAGAGTGGCAGAGCTAAAATTATTTATAAATTTGCATTCCCTAAAATAATGTTGAACAACAAATTAGGTTACGTGAAAACAGAAGCAAAAATTTTTAGTTGTACGCAAAGCGAAGTCCTTGCAAAAGAAATTGCAGTACTATTTGGAATCCCCATGGGCATAGTTGCCTTCTCACATTACAGTGATGGCGAATTCCAACCTTCCTTTGAGGAATCGGTTCGTGGGTCTCGAGTTTTTTTAGTAGGATCTACACACCCGAGTTCAGAAAACTTAATGGAGCTTCTCTTAATGATAGATGCAGCCAAAAGAGCTTCTGCTCGTCACATAACAGCCGTGATGCCCTATTTTGGATGGGCGCGTCAGGATAGAAAAGACAAGCCGCGAGTTCCAATTGGGGCTAAACTGATTGCAAACCTTCTTGAAGCTGCCGGAGCAACTCGAATCATCACCATGGATTTACATGCGGATCAGATTCAAGGGTTCTTCGAAAAGCCAGTAGATCACTTGTTCGCATCTACGATTTTTGTACCCTATGTAAAATCATTGAACCTGGAAAATCTAACAATTGCTTCTCCGGATATGGGGGGTTCTAAAAGAGCTTATGCATATTCTAAGTTTCTTAAAAGCGATGTCGTAATATGTTATAAGCAACGTGAAAAAGCAAATGTAATTTCTCACATGGAATTAATCGGAGATGTTAAAGGCAAGAATGTAGTTCTTGTGGATGATATGGTTGATACAGCTGGTACACTAACCAAAGCGGCAGAGGTTATGCGCGAACGCGGTGCCCTTTCGGTTCGTGCAATTTGTACGCATGCCCTGCTTTCTGGAAATGCTTATGAGCGTATCGAAAACTCCTTGCTAGAAGAGTTGATCGTTACTGATTCTATTCCTGCAAAAAAACAAAGCCCAAAAATAAAAGTATTGAGTTGTGCAGATCTTTTCGCAAGTACCATGCGTGAGGTTCATGAAAACAAGTCAATTAGTTCGAAGTTTATAGTTTAAATCAATAAATAAATACCAATGAAATCAATTACAATTAACGGATCAAAAAGAGAAAGCGTAGGCAAGAAAGCAACCAAAGCCTTACGTAATGCTGGTATGGTTCCCTGCGTTTTATACGGTGAAAACAATTCCGTACATTTTGCAGCGAAAGAACTAGATTTCAGCAAACTCGTTTATACTCCAAATGCACACACAGTAGAGCTTAATCTTGACGACAAAACAACCGTCAATGCAATTCTACAAGACATTCAATTCCACCCATTAACTGATCGAATTCTTCATGTTGACTTTTACGAGTTAAAAGAGAATAAAGAAATTTCCATGAACATTCCAGTAGAATTACAAGGAGCAGCTCCTGGTGTACTTATTAGCGGTGGAACGTTGGTTCTTAACAAGCGTAAACTTCGTGTACGCGCTTTGCCAAGTAATCTTCCCGATGTAATCATCGCTGACATTTCGGTTCTTGAATTAGGAGATAAATTATTTACTTCTTCAATCGAATCTGAAAACTTTAGTTTTGTTCACCCAGACAACACAGTTATTTGTCAGGTTAGAACTTCAAGAGCAGCTATAATAGAAGCTGATGTCGAAGAAGAAGTTGAAACTGAACAAGAAGAATCTACAGAAGCAGCTGAATAAGCACCTTCCTAGAATCGTTTATAAAAAGCATCTGTTGGTTTCCAACAGATGCTTTTTTTTATCTTTATACTTTATTAACAGATGAATTACATAAAGAGACTTTTTAAACGAACGGATAAACCAAAAGAAGACCCTTTGAAAAAATTTTTAATTGTTGGCCTAGGCAATATTGGTGCTTCATATTACAACACCAGACATAATATTGGATTTAAGGTTTTGAATAGTTTCGCAGAAGAGCGTGATTTAACTTTCGAAGACCTGCGCTATGGAGCGGTTTGTAAAACTCGATTCAAAGGTAAATCAATGCTTTTGCTAAAACCATCAACCTTGATGAATCTGAGTGGGAAGGCAGTCCGCTATTGGGCTTTAAAAGAAAACATCCCGCTGCAAAACATCCTTATAATAACCGATGATTTAAACTTGCCATTTGGCACAATCCGCTTAAAACCTAAAGGGAGTGACGGAGGTCATAACGGTCTTAAAGACATTCAAGCACAACTGAATACTCCAAATTATCCTCGAATTCGTTTTGGTATCCAAAGCGACGAAAAGGGTTACAATACGGTAGACTTTGTGTTGGGGAAATGGTCCGAGCAAGAACTCGATACGATGCCGTTGAGAGTAAAGAAAACAAAAGAACAAATTTTATCTTTTGTTTCCCAAGGAATACAAGCAGCTATGAATCAGTTCAACGGTTCTTAGGAAGTTGTAAAACTTTGAATTGCCGATTGCGATTTATTTCCACGCTGGTCTACTGTAATAATTTGCCAGAAATACGTTTGTCCAACTTCCAACAAGGCTGAATAACTTGACGCTATTTGGTTGTCTTGAACTAGACTCAACTGAGCAGCATCTGTGCCAATATACACTTGATAGTACGCAATGTCATTGTCTAAATCTGAACCAGTCCATTGTAGGTTTGCATATCCCGATGACAAAGTAACGTCTTGTTCATCTTGAGGATTATTTAATTGCGCTGAAAAGGGTAAAAAACGTTCTTGCTGTAGGCCCTCCAAATAAAAACTCCATACCGCGCTTTTTGTATTTACAGTACTTGCTTCTGAAGAAGAAACTACCCACCAACTATAAGGTACTCCTCGGTCTAATGTAATCGTTGTATTTGTTAAATCAACAGACTTCCTTTGTTCTGATTGTGTAGTACTGTTCCGAACAACAACTTCATACGAATCTGTATTTTGTGCTTCTTCCCAAACAAAACTGACAACTCCTTGTGTATCTGATGTAAAAATTGGCAGGCATGTATTACTATTTTCAGGAGCCGTCAATACTGCAGCTCCGGGCTCAGGAGGTATTGAGGGCTTTGAGCAGGTACAAAAAAGTACAGCTGTAAGAATTAATACTGATGTTTGCAACCTCCTTTTCATTGCTTGATGAATTTTAGGGTTTCTTCGTTCTGAGTACTGCGTATTTTTAACAAATAATTTCCACTAGGCAACAAACTCATATTAATTGGAATTTTCCTGTCGCTCCCTTGCAGTTGAACTTTTTTATCTAAAAGAATATTAGCTTGTATATCATAGATGGTGTATTGAATTGCGGAAGCAGTACCTCCAATCAAAACATAGGATTCCTCTTGAACTGGATTTGGAAATAACACAGAGTCCGTAGCTATATACAGCTCTTTTTTAAAAGAGCCTTGGCAACTTAAATCTGAGGTAACTTCGATTGTATTCAATCCTTTTCTCAAAGGTAAATTGATTTGTGACTTGCCTTGGATCCTTGTTTTTCGATTGTTTATAATAAGATTGTAGTGAGCTGCTCCTTGGAGGGATAAGGATAAACTCAAATCGCTTTCATTCACAAAAGAAGTAACCTGTAAAGGCTCGGGTTCCTCAATTGAAGCTGTAAAACATCGTTTGAAACTTGGGTCATCTCCCACACCAATACAAATGAGATAGTCTCCACTTTCAAGGTTTGGGATATTCAGAATATTCGTTGTAAAGGTGTAAGCATTCGAAAATCCATTTGGGCCAGTAACTTGAACCGCATAATCGGCAAGTGCAATTGCGCTAATTTGAATCGCACCATTATTTCTCGAAACACAGGTTTCATCAATCTTTGATAGGGTGAAATTATTAAATGTATCGACGTCACATAAATCCCCTCGTCCATCGGCATCCGAATCGGCTTGATCTTGATTCGCTATAAGCGGGCAATTATCCGTAGCGTTCGGTAATAAATCAGGATCATCATTTGCTAGGATAGTTCCATTGACACAAAAATTAATGTTAAAAAGTATAATCCTTCCGGTGTCTTGCGGTCCAACATCTTCGACTTTTAATCGCCATATTCCTAAGGAAGATTGTCCATTAAAAACAGCCAAGTCACCCGTTGGGACAAATGATCCTGTAAAGGGTGCTGAACCATCTTCAATCAAATTGGTTGCCTCTTGGTCGAAAACAGTATTTACTAAATTTGAGCGTGCCCCTCCAATATTTCTGGCCAATATAACTTCTGTTCCATCAGGTGCAACTAGTGTAAGGATCATATCGGACAAGTAGGTGTGCTGAATACTCACTTCGATATTGACATCACTTATAACAGAATCATTCGCCATATAAACATCAGCAAACGTAATACCACTTTTACCTGAACCTGCGTCTATTAGGTTTATGGGGAGGTTTACTGCACCGATTGGACTACAATCGAGAAAATCAGTTGTGAAGTTTTGAACTTCTGAATAATTACTTTCTCCACATGAGTTCCTTCCTTTGACCCGCCAATAGAACCTTGTTTCACTTGCAAGATTTTCTAAAGGAGTGAAGTTTGATTCTTTAGTCGTTGTTGAAACGATAATTGAATCAAAGGTATTGGACAAAGACAATTCAACAGTATATTGATCCACATTTTCATCGGATTCCCAGCTCAAAACTGGCTTTATCAACTGAAGATCCTCAGATGCATTCGGACTCAATCCGGTTGGAGTCTGTACCGTGCTTTGTTGGTGGATATACTTAAAAGTTTGTTGGGCTTCGGAAGATCCTGCGCTTGAAACTAAAGTCATTGTATAAATACCAGGAGCTATATTGGATGTTTTCGTAAAGCTAATGGTTCCTTCTTGCTGAACCGCTGTCGATGAAACCGTATTAATCGAATACGTAATTCCATCTGGGACATTAATTAAAGTAAGGTCTAACGCGCCTTCAAATTCTTGGTATCGATTGAGTGTAAAATCAAATGATACGGGTTCAAGATCACAAGCTGTTTTAGAAAGTACCTGAAAAGGGGTTGCGAAGGGGCGCTCTAGAATACTAAAGCGATCATTGTTCACTGCAAAATAAATTCCATTGTCTGGAACAATCTTTATTCGAACATTTGTAGAATTGATGTTGGGAGGCACAACAAAGTCAAAGCGACCATCATTCAAAGTATTTGAGACCAAAAGGGTGTCGAAATTTTGACCATTATCTGAAGACAAATAAATCGATACCGTTTGTGTATTGATTGGAGCTTGATCGGTATTTGCAACATCCCATAAGATCACTTCATGTGCCCCTGTTTGCCAAGTTATCGTATTGGATACAGGCGAGCTTATCTCGAATGGACCAGCACGTTCTATTACATTTATTATTCTTATGTCTTGACCGGTCTGACCTACACCTGAAATACTTGTTTCTGATCGGTCGCGAACGGTCACGCCCCAAAGCTGCGTTCTCTCGACCAAAGAAACTGTTTGCCAGTCGTTTGGAAACCGTGGATTCGTTTGAATCAATTGATTGGCTAAAACCCTGGACATTGATGGGACCGTACGGATTGGAGAATTGGTAGGGGGAAAAGATCGATTGCTTGATCCCGACTGATTATAAGGGCCAAAATTATCGCGCGTCACTAAACCGCTATTCAATTGCTCCCAGCAATAGGTCAGTGCATCATCATCTGGATCAGAGGCAATTGCCTCTAATACATAGGCTGTACCAATAGGAATGCTTACTTCTTGTCCAGCAGAAACAAGTGGTGGCTGATTTGTTATTGGAGTAGACACTTGGCAGCTGTTTCCGGCCAAATAGTCTTGAATATTCTTAATGCTGTTGTAATGAAAATAAGCATCACTATGATTCTGAACATTGTCTTCTGCCGTTACACCAGCATAAGCCATAATAGTTGATCCACTTCCAGGCTCACTATTTACTCCGGCTACGCCCGTTTCAAATGAAAAGGTGTGATACCCTCCAAATTGATGCCCAATTTCATGTGCAACAAAGTCAATGTCAAAATAATCGTTCAAAAAAGCTCCTATTTCTGCGGTATCAACAAAAGGATGAGACGTATAGGCAGAGCCTTTAAATCCATCTCGACAGACATTACCTACTGACCCGGCATTCCCATCGGGAACTCCAAAATCAAACAAATGCCCTATATCGTAGTTTACCTCTCCTATTGAATCGGTCAGTACTTCTTGAATCTCATCATTAAAATCATCTCCGTAAGGATCTGTATCGGGGTCGTCAAACAACAAGTTTACATCAGAAACTAATTGAAGTTGCACTCCCAAATCAATTTGAAAAACCTGGTTGATTCGGTTGATTGTACTAATTATCTTAGCATAAGCATCCTCTTTGTTAGTCCCATTTGTGTCATCATCATCTCCCCAATACTGGGTAAATTCTCCTGTAGCAGAAACCGCAATTCGATATGTTTTTAGGGTTTGATCAGAAGAAGATTTCAAAGTTTGTTTACGTTGAACTTTGGTTTGAGTTGCACTTTTTTTAGTAGTTTTATCTTCAGCAACCAAGCAATTCAAGGGTTCAAAATCATCGTAAAGGATTCCGCCTCGTTTATAAAAAAGGTGCTTATTTTTATCCCCAGTCCGATCCGGTTGCACAAAAAATTGTCCTTCAGGGGAATCAATCATTGCATTTACTCCCATAGGAGAAACACTCCAACGAATACCAACATTTTTTCGAGATAAACTTGTTCCAACAAAGGTTTTAATGTTTGGGTGTTTTTCCGATAATTTAGAAGAAAGAAGAGCTGTGTTGCGTACACTGAATTTTTCAGGCTGACCAAACTCGTTTGGAAAAACAATAGTGGTTTGCCCAGTTTTTGAAAAGCTCGATTGTGAATCAATTTTAGTGATAAAAGCATCCAGTTGGCTTCGATCTAATGATAATGTTTGAATAAGGTTGTTACTGTCGAAACGCATTCCTTTAGAAAGCCCTGGAGAATCGTTTTCAAAAATCCAAAGATCTTGGGCATTTACAGAAAATGAAGTTGCCAGAAAAAATAAAAATAAGGTGAAACGACTTTTCACAAAAAGGAATTAAATTTTGATTCTATTCCAAACATACAATAATTATAGCCTTTATTTAAGTCTAAAAATCATAGTTTTGTAGCGCATATCAAAATACAGCTGTTTTTAGTGAAAATTGTATCTGACATTGAGAATTATAAAGAAGACAAACCGAGTCTTCTGACCATTGGAACCTTCGATGGCGTTCATATTGGACATCAAAAAATCATTCGTAATTTAGTTTCCCAAGCAAAAGAAAAAGGCCACCTAGCCGTAGTTCTTACTTTTTTCCCACATCCACGAATGGTTTTACAAAAAGACAGTTCTATACAGCTAATCGACACACTCGAAGAAAAACAAAAAATACTTGCTTCTTTAGGTATTGATATACTGGTTATTCATCCTTTTTCTAAAGAATTTTCTAGATTAACTCCATTGGAGTTTACAAGAGATTTACTGGTCAACACCTTTAAAATATCGAAAGTAATCATTGGGTACGACCATCGTTTTGGCAGAAATCGAGAAGCGTCAATTCAAGACTTACATCAGTTCAGTTCAGTCTATAACTTTGAAGTAGAAGAAATACCTGCCCAAGAAATTTCATCGGTAAACATTAGTTCTACAAAAATAAGAACCGCCTTAATCGAAGGGGATATAGAACGGGTTAACACCTACTTAAACAGACCTTATTTACTTACGGGGACTGTATCCAAAGGGGCTGGTTTGGGGCGAACAATTGGCTTTCCAACGGCCAATATTGAAATAAAAGAAACCTACAAACTTTGCCCACCCAACGGAGTTTATCGCATTCAATCGGTAATTGATGGAAAACATATTTTTGGAATGATGAATATTGGAGTTCGACCAACCGTGGGGGGTGATAACAGAACCATAGAAGTTCATTTTTTCGAGTTTGATAACGACATTTACCAACAAACTTTGGCTATAGAAATACGAACCAAACTCAGAGAAGAACAAAAATTTGATTCCTTAGAAGCACTTCAAAAACAACTTCAAGAAGATAAAAAAATCTGCATGGGGTTATTTGATTCTGAAAAATCAGAAGACTAACCTGAAAACAATACCTTTGTAATACGATATCATTGGACTTATGCTACAATTAAAATACCTCAGAGAACATAAAGAAGCCGTTTTAAAAGCGCTTGAAAAAAGAAATTTCAAGGATGTTGATCTTATCGATCAATTACTTGAATTGGATGAAGTTCGAAGAAAAACACAAACAGATCTGGACCAGCAACTTGCGGAGGCCAATAGTCTTGCAAAAGAAATCGGGCAACTCTTCAAGAATGGTGAAGCTCAAAAAGCTCAAGGCTTAAAGGAGCGTTCGGCTACTCTTAAGAATAGTTCAAAAAACTTACAAGAAGTGCTGCAAGAAACCGAAGTCCAATTACGCGCACTTCGTCTTCAAATTCCAAATGCCCCTAAAGACATTGTTCCGGCTGGAACAAGCGAAGAAGATAATGTTGAAACAGAACGCGGTGGTACTATCCCTGCTCTGTCTAGTGATGCTTTACCGCATTGGGAACTAGCTAAAAAGTACAACCTCATCGACTTCGAGCTTGGAAGCAAGATCACGGGTGCTGGCTTTCCTGTGTATACGGGTAAGGGTGCTCGTTTGCAACGTGCGCTGATCAATTATTTTTTAGATAAAAACACAGCTGCAGGATATCAAGAAACCCAAGTACCCCATTTAGTTAACGAGCTTTCTGGATATGGAACGGGACAATTACCCGACAAAGAAGGCCAAATGTATCATGTAACGGGTGATGATTTATACTTAATCCCTACAGCAGAGGTTCCGCTTACCAATATTTTTAGGGATGAACTTTTAGACGAAAAACAACTTCCTATCTGCCTAACGGGTTACACTCCATGCTTCAGAAGAGAAGCAGGAAGCTATGGTTCTCATGTCCGCGGATTGAATCGTTTGCATCAGTTTGACAAAGTTGAAATTATTCGTTTAGAAAAACCTGAACATTCTGAAGCCGCACTTACCGCAATGGTAGACCACATTCGGGGCATTCTTGTTGAACTTGAAATACCGTATCGAATTCTTAGACTATGCGCTGGAGACTTAGGTTTTACTTCTGCATTGACCTATGACTTTGAATTGTTTTCGACCGCTCAAGATCGCTGGCTAGAGATTAGCTCCGTTTCTACTTTCGAAAGTTTTCAGTCGGAGCGTTTACATTTGAGATACAAAGAAAAAGGCGGAAGTAAACATTTGGTACATACCCTTAATGGAAGCTCTTTAGCACTTCCAAGAGTACTTGCCGGAATACTTGAAAATTGTCAGACAGCAGAAGGAATTAAAATCCCGAAAGTACTTATTCCCTACACCGGTTTTGATTTGATCTCCTAAAACAATTTTATGTTTATATACAACGTAACCACACATGTAGAACCCAGCATTGAAAATCAATGGCTGGAGTGGATGAATATGGAACATATCCCACAAATGATACAAACTGGGAAATTCAAGAAAGCCATAATCTTTAAGGTTATCACAGAAGATGAATTGGGGGGTACTAGCTATGCTACTCAATACCATTGCAACAGCAGAGCTGAATTTGAAAACTACCAGAAAGCTGATGCTGATCGACTCAAAAAACAGGCGCTTGATAAATTTGGCGAGCGCATACTATCGTTTAGAACAGAACTGGAACAAATAACTGTCCTTTAATGAAAGCGGTACGTGCCAAAAAAAAACTAGGCCAACATTTTTTAAAAGACCTCAGCATTGCAGAAAAGATCGCCCAAACGCTTCGCTTTGACACCTTCGAAAAAGTACTTGAAATAGGCCCAGGAATGGGTGTTCTCACCCAATATCTGCCTTTCGAAAAAGGCAATGTTCACCTCATCGAGATTGACCGAGATTCAATAGCCTACCTTAAAAACAAATATCCGCTTCAACACCAGAACATAATCGAGGGTGATTTTTTAGAATATAACTTAGAGAATCTCTTTGACAAAGAGCCTTTTGCAATCATTGGGAATTTCCCCTATAATATCTCGACACAAATTGTTTTTAAAACGATTGAAAATAGAGCACAAATCCCTTTTTTCTCAGGGATGTTTCAAAAAGAAGTTGCAGAACGTATTTGTGAACCCCCTGGAACAAAAAAATATGGAATATTATCAGTTTTAGCACAACTATTCTATACTGCTACTTATGAGTTTACAGTCTCTCCCAATGTATTCAGTCCACCGCCAAAAGTAGATTCTGGGGTACTTACACTCAGGCGAAAAGAAAATTATACCCTCCCCTGTAACGAACAACTTCTTTTTAAAATTGTAAAAATGAGTTTTCAACAAAGAAGAAAAACTATTCGTAACAGTTTAAAAACACTACAACTACCCATAAATATTACAGAAGATAGTATCTTTGACCTACGACCCGAAAAACTTTCGGGAGACGATTTTATAGCATTGACTCAAAAAATCGAAGATGGCCAAATTTCTTCTTGATAAAGACACTTTAGAGCTCATTAAATCTCTTGTTGAAAAACGAGAAGACAAAAAATTGATTCGTAAACTGGCTGATGTCCATTACGCAGATATTGCCGAAATAGCCGAAAGTCTTTCCATTGATGATGCTGTATATCTGGTTAAACTTCTCGACAGTGAAAAAACAGCAGATGCTTTAGCTGAAATTGACGAAGACTTTAGAGAGAAAATCTTAATCCAACTTTCCGCTAAAGAAATTGCAGAGGAGATTGAAGAGCTGGATACGGATGACGCAGCTGACCTAATTGCTGAACTCCCAGAAGAAAGGCAAGAAAAAGTAATGTCCGAAATCTCTGACAGTGAACACTTGAAGGATATTCGAGAGTTATTGACCTATGAAGAGAATACTGCTGGGGCACTTATGGCTAAAGAATTGGTGAAAGTTCAAGAAGACCTCAGTGTACTCAAATGTGTAAACGAGATGCGCGCACAAGCCGAATATGTTACTCGTGTACATTCGATCTATGTTGTAAATACGAAAAACAAACTCATCGGAAGGCTCTCTTTAAAGGACCTTTTGACTGCAAATTCTAAGGCAAAAGTAAAAGATATTTATATCCCAAAGGTTGACTTTGTCGACGTGGGAGAAGACGTCGAGGAGGTTGCTAAAATCATGTCCAAATACGATTTAGAAGCTATTCCAGTTGTAAACAACAAACAAGAGCTTCTGGGAAGGATTACCATCGATGATATTGTTGATGTAATCAAAGAAGAAGCCGATAAAGACTATCAGTTAGCCGCAGGTATTTCGAATGATGTAGAAGCGAATGATACAATTTTTGAATTATCCAAAGCTCGTTTGCCTTGGCTGTTTTTAGGTTTACTCGGTGGCTTGGGAAGTGTTTTTATTCTAAAAGACTTTGAAACGATCATGACACAACCCCGGGTAAGAAGTTTGTTTTTTTACACCCCACTGATTGCGGCGATGGCTGGAAATGTGGGAGTACAATCTTCTGCTATTATTGTGCAAGGTCTGGCAAACGATGTTGTAAAAGGATCACTAATCAATAGACTACTCAAAGAGGTTGGTTTAAGTCTTATCAATGGTTTTTTCTTAGCTGTTGTTCTTATCATTTTTGGTTGGATTATGGGTCAAGAGTTAGTCCTAAGTTTAACCGTAGCTGGCTCCATGATGGGCGTTATTATTGTTGCTGCTTTGATCGGGACTTTTGTCCCCATCATCCTCAATAAAAGAGGTATTGACCCTGCAATTGCAACAGGACCATTCATTACTACCTCCAACGATATTTTTGGAATCTATCTCTTCTTTTATATTGCTCAAACTTTTTTAGAATTTTAAGGTCGAATGTATGCACGTGCTTCATGTAGATGAAAATCATCCGCTTTTATTAGATAATTTAGCTCAGGCTGGATTTAAAAACACCCTGGCACATAAGGATTCCAAAGAAGAAATTCTTAAACGGATAGACCAATTCGAAGGCGTAATCATTCGAAGTCGTTTCCCTCTTGATGCCGCATTTTTAGACCGGGCAACTAACTTAAAATTTATTGGTCGGGTGGGTGCTGGAGTAGAAAATATAGACCTAGCAAAAGCAGACGAAAAAGGTATTCAACTTTTTGCAGCTCCCCTAGGTAATAGCAATGCCGTTGGAGAACATGCGTTGGGCATGCTGCTTTCTCTATTCAATAAATTACAGCTTAGCAACCAGAGCATTCGACAAGGAAACTGGTTGCGCGAAGAACATCGTGGGCTTGAACTTGAAGGAAAAACCATTGGCATCATTGGCTATGGAACCATGGGAAAAAGTTTTGCTAAAAAACTACAGGGCTTTGATGTAAAGCAAGTGATTTATTATGATATCCTCCCGATGGAAGAAGATGGAATAGCTACTCAAGTTTCTCTTGAGAAAATTCAAGCAACTGCAGATGTACTGAGTTTACACACCCCTCAAACTCCGCTGACTGTTGGAATGATAAACACGAAATTCATCAACCAAATGAAACATAATTTTTGGTTACTCAACACTGCTCGAGGAAGTGCAGTAGTTACCGATGCTTTGGTAGCCGGATTAAAAAACGATAAAGTTCTTGGAGCTGGACTGGACGTTCTCGAATATGAGAGCAGTTCCTTTGAAAATATATTTAAGGCACAAAAAGATAACCCCAGTTTTTCATATTTACTCGGCTCAGAAAAGGTAATACTCAGTCCTCATGTAGCAGGTTGGACCGTGGAGAGTCATAGCAAATTAGCGCAAATAATATCAGAAAAAATATGTTCTGCTTTTGGAACAAACCTAAAAAACAAATCATGAATAAAATTTTAATTGTCTGTACAGGAAACTCGTGTAGAAGTCAAATTGCACACGGATTTATGCAACATTTTGGAAAAGAAAAATTGGAGGTATACAGTGCCGGAATAGAAACCCATGGGGTAAATCCGAGAGCGATAAAGACCATGAGTGAGGTAGGAATAGACCTTTCGAAGAACACCTCTAATTTAGTTTCGGAATACGATAACATCACATTTGACTACATCCTGACTGTATGTGATCACGCCGCTGAAAATTGCCCTGTTTTTACTGGGAATGCAATGCTAAAATTACATCACAATTTTACGGACCCCTCGAAATTAAAAGGATCTGAAACTGAGATTGAAGCTGCTTTCGAAGCTACGCGTTTAGAAATACAAAATTATTGTAAAGCTTTTGTAGACACCCATCTGAACTAGGCTTAATTCTCAACCACATATTGAATGGTTTCTTGGGCACGTTGTTCTAGTAAGATATTATCCTTTTGTGCTTCAATTGTTTTAAGGGCTTCTGAATCGAAATGACGTACAGTGTAAAGGTCTACATTTTCAAAAACAGTTACTTTAAACTTGGAACGAAGAATCTGAAGCAATTCCTCTAATCTGTCGTACTTATTATTGACACAAACTGAAAAACTAATTGCAGAATTTTGAATTAAATCAACCCGCATTTGGTATTGATAAAGTAGAGCAAAAACTTCACTGATATTGTCTTCGACCATAAAGGAAAAGTCTAAAGAAGACAATCGGATCAATACTTGTTTTGGTTTTAAAATATAGCAGGGAATGTGGGGTTCGAGAGTTTTTCCACTTGAAACCGAAGTTCCAGCCCCTTCTGGGTTGACAAACGACCGAACATACAACGGAATTTCTTTACGCTGCAATGGTTGTAATGTTTTAGGGTGTATTACGGAAGCCCCATAAAAAGCCAGTTCAATCGCTTCAGTATAGGAAATTTGATTCAACAATTTTGTGTTTTCAAATACACGAGGATCACCATTTAGAACTCCCGGCACATCCTTCCAGATAGTTACCGACTCAGCATTGAGGGCGTACGCAAAAATTGCTGCTGTATAATCCGATCCCTCGCGGCCTAGGGTGGTAGTGAAGTTATTTTCATCGCTCCCAATGAATCCTTGAGATATCACCAATTTGTTAGCTGTAACCTGTTCATTGATTGCTTGTTGCGTCAACTCCCAATTCAAGTTAGCGTCTCGATAGTAAGTATCTGTTTTTACACACTTACGCGCATCAAGCCATTCACATTGAATATTTACATGATTCAAATAGGCATTGATGATTGAAGTAGAAAGCAGTTCTCCAAAACCAACGACTTGGTCGTATACAAAGCTGTAGTTCGTTGATTTGTTGTGCTTAAAAAAACTTTTTAATTCCAAAACAAGCTCTCCAACTCTGTTGTTGATTGGTTCATAAACTGACCCAAAAAGGGCTTCAACAATTTGTAAATGAAATTGTTTTAATTCCAAAATAGCATTGGGTAATTCTTCCGGATGGTTAAAATAATGATCTACAACAAGCTCCAATGCATTGGTAGTTTTGCCCATTGCCGATACAATAATAAGGGTGTCTTTATACCCTACCTTCTTAAGCACTTCTGCAACATTTTTAACCCCTTCGGCATCTTTAACGGACGCACCTCCAAATTTAAATACTCTCATATAATAATCTTAATGGGATGCTTTTACATAAGCCGTTATGGCCTGTTCATCCATTTGAACTGTTTTCCAATCATCCAAAACAGCTGCACCACTTCTTTTATAAAAATCCATTGCATGCGTATTCCAGTCCAAAACTACCCATTCAATTCTTTTCACTTGTTTTTCGGCTGCATAAGTAATAAAAGCTGTGTATAAATCTTTTCCAAAGCCTTTACCTCTTTGACTTTGTGTGACAATTAAATCTTCTAAATGAAAGGTTGGACCTTTCCACGTAGAATATCGAGGATAAAAAAGCGCCATTCCAACAACCTTACCTTCGTCTTCGGCCACCAAACAATGAAAAATAGAATTAGGACCAAAACCATCGCGTATAAGATCATTTTCTGTTACAACAACTGCATCCGGTTCATTTTCAAAATCGGCCAATTCTTGAATCAAACGTAAAGCTGAAGACATGTCTTCTTTTTGTGCAAAGCGAATCATATTGTTCATTTATAGAGCTAAATTAAGGGTTCTTATTGGAGCATTTAAATTTGTGGTCGATTATCACATTTTAATTAAATGCTGTGAAAATTTAATTTTACACCCACCAAGACTCAACAGCCTCCAAAAAAGCAGTTGGATTTTCAGCATGCAACCAATGCCCTGCTTTTTCTATATCTTTTAAAAGCTTATTTGGAAAATGGTGATGCAATGTCAAGCGATCTTCATCAGTAATATAACCGGATTGAAGTCCTCTTAGAAATAGTGTAGGACCATCGAATTGTTGATGAGGCTCCAAACCTGCTCCAATGGTTGTCCCTGCTTCTTTTAAGACTTCAATGTTGACCCGAAGTCCAAGCTGATTTTTTTCTACCCAATAAATATTTTTTAATAAAAATTGTCTAACACCAACTTCTGGAACATAAGCTGACAAGGCTTGGTCTACAGCAGCACGCGTTTGAAGGGTCGAAAAATCTAGAGAGGCTAAACCGTTTAAGATTTGTTGGTGATGAGAGGCATAGGACTTGGGAGCTATATCCGCAACAAGCAATTGGTGAATGTATTCTGGGTTTTGAGTTGCAAAAAACATGGCTGTTTTTCCACCCATAGAATGGCCTAACAGGGTGCATTTTTGAATTTGATGATGATCTAAATAGGTTTTTAAATCGGCTGCCAAGATCGAATAATTGAATTCTGTTGACCAAAAACTTCGCCCATGATTTCTTTGATCAATCAAATGAACACACCACCCTTGAGATTCCCATCTTTTGGCATGTGTTTTCCAATTATCACCCATACCGAGAAAGCCGTGTAAAACAATCAGATGTCGCTCGCCATTGCCGAGTATTAAACTGTGTAACAGTTTCATTGTGCCAAACGTTGAAGGTACATGGGAATTACGTTTTCAAATCCGAGGTAGAGCGATTCACAAACCAAAGCGTGACCTATTGAAACCTCTAACAGCTGGGGTATGTTTTGAGCAAAAAATTTGATGTTATCTAAACTCAAGTCATGTCCTGCATTGATTCCTAAACCCAGTTCGTTAGCACGGATTGCAGCTTGTACGTAGGGAGCTATTGCTTTTTCAGCATTTGAAGCATATCCGTCTGCAAAGGCTTCTGTATATAATTCAATTCGGTCAGCTCCTGTAGCAACGGCACCTTCAATCATGCGGATATCGGGGTCAACAAAGATAGATGTTCGTATTCCTGCTGCTTTAAAGTCTTGGATTACGCTTTTTAAAAAATCTAGATTGGTATAGGTGTCCCAACCTGCATTAGAAGTTAATGCATCAACAGCATCGGGAACCAAAGTAACCTGAGTTGGGCGAATCTCCAACACCATTTGAACAAACTCTGGAATTGGGTTTCCTTCAATATTATATTCTGTGGTCACAACCTTGGGTAGGGCATGCGCATCGGCATATCGAATATGACGTTGGTCTGGACGAGGGTGAACTGTAATACCCTCTGCACCATACGATTGCAAATCGGTCGCTACTTTCAATAGGTCTGGGGCATTACCACCTCTTGAGTTACGAAGTGTAGCCACTTTGTTGATATTAACACTGAGCTTGGTCATTCTTTTTTTTGTAAAACTACAAACTTCCCTCAACGAATCCCAAGAGATTGTTCGAGAATATGACCTTTAAAAAATGTAGGCGTAGTAGTACATAAGTTTTTGTACTTTTGAAGTAAAGACAGCGTTATGAAGATTGCGGTTATCTGCCCATTTCAAAATGAAAACTCCAGAGGATATGCACAAGGTGTAATTGAGCATTTACTCGAACGAAAAGTGACGGTTCTGGTAGACTATGAAATGGAACATTTCTTGGAAGACCCCGACATGGCTTCGTATGCATCTGTTTTTGAATCCCTTCCCCTTGATACCGATTTTTTGTTTTGCATAGGCGGCGATGGCTCTATGCTTAGAGCAATTATGACCGTAAAAGACAGTAATGTACCCATTCTTGGAATCAATACAGGAAGGTTGGGTTTTCTGACCAGTCTACAAAAAGAATCTTTAAATGTTGGTTTAAAGCAATTGTGGGAAAACAAATACTCCATCATCCATCGAAGTCTTTTGGAAGTAAAACTCCCTGAAGCTAATGAAGCGATTGATTCCTTCCCCTATGCCTTAAACGAAATCAGTGTTAATCGTAAAAATACCGCCTCTTTGATTAGTGTCAATACCCGCCTAGACAATGAACCTTTGACAACTTATTGGGCCGATGGACTCATCATTTCTACTCCAACGGGATCAACAGGCTACTCGCTTAGTAGCGGTGGACCCATCATGTCGCCTCAAACAGCAGGCTTTGTTCTTACCCCAATAGCACCACACAACCTCAACATACGGCCACTTATTATTCCCAACAGCACCACCATAGAATTGGAGGTTACTGGACGTGGGGAAGACCACTTGCTTTCTTTGGATTCGAGAATCATAACGGTCAATCAAGAGACATGCATTCAAGTAAAAAAAGCTCCTTTTACGCTTGCAACCGTCGAACTTCACGACAATGCATTTTTCAAAACCTTACGCGACAAACTTTTCTGGGGGTTTGACACCAGAAATTAGGCAATATTTTCATCAAAACGCAGTTTAGAGTATTGAAGGATCCTTCTTTAGGATGATCTGTAAACACTAGTGTTTCCCAAATTCTGATGAAAAGAATTTTGCTTATTTGTTGTATGGTGTTCCTCCCGCTTATTTCTCATGCTCAAATGCATGAAGTAGGTCTGTTTCTGGGGGGCAGTAATCTTATTGGTGATGTTGGGTCTCGAAAATTCATCAATACAAAAGCGCCCTCCTTTGGAATCCTATATAAATACAACATCACAACACGCTATTCTTTTCGAGGGAGTTTTTCCTATTCCAAGATAGTGAACAAGAATTTTTATACAAACGACCTCAACCGCTTTCGAACATTCTTAAGTGTTACGAATCAAATTACGGAATTCTCTGCGGGAGTAGAATTCAACTTTTTTGATTTCAACTTACACGATCAGGAACGTTACCTAACACCTTATGTCTATCTCGGATTGAACTATTTTCGTTATAATTTGTTTTACATTGATCGAAATCAGCCTTTGACCATAACCGAATACGATAAAGATCTTGAGTTTTCGATCCCCCTCACCCTAGGAATGAAAGCGAAATTAAGTCCACAATTTGTCCTTGGCTTTGAGATCGGAGCACGGTATGCGCTGACAGACAATCTAGACGGCAGCAATCCAGTCGATGCATTCGAAGCAAATCCAAATTATAAACACGGAGCATTGTATAATAATGACTGGTATGTTTTTACTGGTTTAACATTAAGTTTTACCTTTGGGCGATTGCCCTGTTATTGTAAAGAAAAATAATGAACATTGAACGGACTAACATACCCGCACATATTGCCATCATCATGGATGGTAATGGACGTTGGGCAAAAGCTCAAGGACAGAACCGGCTTTATGGTCACCGAAACGGAGTCGAAGCCGTTCAAAAAATTGTTGAAGAATCGGCACGTTTGGGAATTCAAAACCTTACTCTTTTTGGCTTCTCTACTGAAAATTGGAAGCGGCCTCAAGTAGAAGTGAATACTTTGATGAAGCTGTTAGTCAAATCATTACGAAAAGAATTACATCAAATGGTTCAGAACAATATTCGCCTCAATGCTGTGGGTAATCTCAGTGCGCTCCCAGAGGCAGTTCAAACTGAATTAAATGAGACCATAGAAAAGACCAAAAACAATTCAAGGATGACCCTAACCCTAGCCTTAAATTACGGTGGTAAAGAAGAACTTACTCAAGCGATTAGGGAGATTGCAGTTAAAGTTAAAAATAATATAATTTCTCCCGAAAATGTTGATGAAACCATAATAAATAAGCATCTTTACACGCAAAATTTACCAGATGTAGATTTATTAATTCGAACCAGTGGAGAGCAAAGAATCAGCAACTTTTTGCTTTGGAAAATAGCCTATGCAGAGTTATACTTTTCTGAAGTCCTTTGGCCCGATTTTGATGAATCACAATTACATCTAGCAATACATAATTACCAAAAACGAGAACGTAGATTTGGAAAAACAAGCGAACAACTCAAGGCTTAAGCCTTCTTATAACAACATATTACTAGTATTTATATCATTAGTTATGCTATTGGGTGGAACAGCCGTTAACGCTCAAGTCCCAGCAGCAGCGCCTTCAGCGTATACAGCATCGAAAAAATACACAATTGACTCCATCGAAGTGACTGGACTGAAAAGCTTTAGTGCTAAAACTGTAGTTTCATACAGTGGGCTGCGTAAAGGACAATCGATTCAAGTTCCAGGAGAAAAAATCAGTTCCGTAATCCAAAAACTATGGAATCTAGATCTTTTTAGCGATATCAATTTTTATATAGCGGAGATCAATGGAAATCTCATTACTCTCGAAATTGAGATTGAAGAATTACCTACGCTTTCGGATATCAAAATTGTTGGTGTTAAAAAAAATAAAGCAGAATCTTTGATAAAGGATACTGAATTGACCAAAGGGAAAAAACTCTCCGAAAGTTTTTTAACCAACACCAAAAACTATATTGTAAATAAATATAAAAAAGAAGGTTACCTCAATACCAAGGTAGTGCTCAATACAATTCCAGATTCTACTGAACAAAACGTATTGAAAATGGTCGTGAATATCGACCGAGGAAATCGCGTAAAAATAAAATCGATTGACTTTGAGGGTATTGAGAAGTTTAGTGCTAATAAACTAGCTGCACAATTTAAAAATACTAAGAAGAAAAATATTTTCCGTTTTTGGAAAAAATCAAAATACATCAGTAAAGACTATCAAGAAGATTTAACCTCACTGATAGATTTTTACAAGGAAAAGGGGTATCGAGATGCGCGTGTTATTTCAGACACCATAATCGATGCAGACAATACTGATCTTGCGATTAAGTTAAAAATTGAAGAAGGGAATAAGTATTACTTCGGAGACATCAAATACCTTGGAAACGCTGCCTACACTAATAGAGTTCTTGCTTCTGTTTTAGGAATCAAAAAAGGAGATACATATAACGGTGTTCTTTTGAAGAAACGAATTGCAGACGACACTAAACCAGATGGTAACGACATCACTAATTTATATCAAAATAGTGGTTATCTTTTTTCTAACATCAACGCCGTAGAGGTAAGTGCAGAAAACGATACCATCAATTTTGAAATCCGAGTGACCGAAGGAAAACTCGCTTCCTTCAACAAGATCACGGTAATTGGAAACGACAAAACCAATGACCATGTGATCTTTAGAGAATTGCGAACCAAACCCGGAGAGCTTTACAGTAAAGACAAGGTTGTTCGTACAGTAAGAGAATTAGGGCAGCTTGGATTTTTCGATGCAGAACAAATCAATCCCGATTTTAAAAACGTTGATCCCAATGCAGGTACTGTTGACATTGAATTTGGATTACAAGAATCTGGTGCTAGTCAAATTGAGCTCCAAGGTGGTTATGGCGGTGGTGGCTTTATCGGTACGCTTGGTCTGTCGTTCAACAACTTTTCGATGCGGAATATTTTTGATAAAAAGTCATACAAACCCGTACCCTCTGGAGATGGTCAATCGCTTAGTCTTCGTTTGCAGGCAAGTCAATTTTACAACACCTATAGTTTTTCGTTTTCTGAGCCCTGGCTTGGAGGAAGACAACCGGTTCAATTTTCTACTTCACTTTCGAGAACCAATCAGTTCCGATACGACTTTTTCACACAGAGAGCTGATAAAAGTCAATCTTTTCAAATCAGTAGTATTACGGTAGGTCTTGCTAAAAGGCTTCGTGTTCCTGATGATTTTTTCACCCTTTCACAAGCGGTATCCTTTCAATACTACAACCTACAGAATTATTTTACAGGCCTCTTTACTTTTGGTAATGGAGAATCAAACAACATAGCCTATACCGTTTCCCTCGCAAGAAACAACACTTCGGTGAATCCAATTTTCCCAACGGGAGGATCAAGCTTTTTGATTAGCGCAAAATTCACCCCACCTTTTTCATTATTCAGCGATACCGATTATGCCAATTTGAGTGACTTACCAGAATATAAAACCTTAAATGAGGCAGGCGAATTGGTTGCTGATCAATCCAAAATTGATCAAGAAAAATTCCGCTGGTTAGAATTCTATAAAATTAAATTCAATGGGACCTGGTATTCACGTATCATTGGAAAGTTGGTGTTGAAAACACAAGCTGATTTTGGGTTCTTAGGAACCTATAATAAAGACCGAGGCGCAATTCCATTCGAACGCTTCTACCTTGGAGGTGATGGAATGGCCAACTATTCACTCGACGGAAGAGAAACGATTGCTTTACGAGGGTACGAAAATCAATCCTTATCGACCAACGATGGTTCTACCATATACAATAAGTTTTCTTTAGAACTTCGATACCCGATTACACTCAAACCAAGTGCCTCCATCTATGCGCTTAGTTTTCTAGAAGCTGGTAATGGATACAATAGCTTCAGTGATTTCAACCCGTTCAATTCTAAGCGTTCTGCTGGAGCCGGGATACGAATTTTCATGCCCGCTTTTGGTCTCTTAGGGATCGATTTCGGATATGGATTTGACGCTGCCAATGCGCAAGATACAAGTCCTCACGGATGGGAAACACACTTTATAATTGGACAACAATTCTAAAATGAAACGATTTAGCTCCTTCCTGCTTTTCCTAACCTTGATGTGTACTCAAATCAATTGGGCACAACGTGGAGTTCGCATAGGTTATATCGATATGGATGTAATTCTAGAAAATGTAGACGAATACAAAACTGCAAATCAACTGCTGAATAAGAAGGTTGAAACCTGGAAAAAGGAAATTGAATTACAGAAATTACAATTAAAAAAACTAGAAGATGCCCTCAATGCAGAGAAAGCATTGTTAACTCCTAACTTGATTTCGGACCGTGAACAAGAAATCAATGGTTTTGCAAAAGATATTGTCAATCTACAAACACAGAAATTCGGACCAGGGGGTGCTTTGATGCTCCAAAAATCAAAACTTCTGAAGCCAATACAGGATCGTGTATTGGGAATTGTGCGTGAAATAGCTCAAGAACGAAAATATGATTTCATTTTCGACAGATCTTCGGACTTGGTTATGTTATATTCCGCAAAAAATTACGATATTAGCGACCTAGTTTTGAGAAAAATAAATGCTCAAGATCGAATTGAAGATCGAAAAGCACAACTCGAAAAAAGAAAAAATCAAATTAACAAAGCCAAAGAACAAGTTAAAAAACTAAACAAAAATTAAAAATATTCTCAATTAAATTTAAAACAATGAAGAATTTAAAATCACTTTTACTAGCTACCTTAATGTTTGCATTACCATTGACTGCTACTTTTGCACAGTCCAAGATTGCACACATTGACACCCAAAAACTAATTAGTGAAATGCCAGAGGTTATCGCTGCACAAAAGCAACTTCAGGCTGTTGAAGAAACATACACTAAAGAAATTGAAAACACATACAAAGAGTTTACTACTAAAGCTCAATCGTATTCTGCAGATGCCGCTAACCAAACTGACGTAACCAACCAAGCACGTCAAACAGAGTTAGAGAGCATGCAACAAAATATTCAAAAGTATCGTGAAACTGCTGCACAAGATTTGCAGAAAAAACAAGGTGAAATGATGCGTCCTTTATACGAAAAAGCAAGAGCAGCAATTGAGAAAATCGCACTGGCTCAAGGTTATGACTACGTTCTTGATGCAAGTGCAGGTGGAAGCGTAATTATGGCTAAAGGAAAAGACTTAATGGCTGATGTTAAAGCTGACTTAGGATTTTAGAATAACTTCCTAACAATACCAATCTAAACTGCCTTATATTGCTATAAGGCAGTTTTTTTTTAACATGGAAACAAATAGAAATTCTTTTATTGGCGTATTCGACTCTGGTATTGGTGGTTTAACCCTTTTACCTGCACTACAACTACTCTTACCTAAGGAGAAATTTCTTTATGTTTCGGATGATGCACATGCCCCTTATGGTCTAAAAAGCAGAGAAGAAATTTTAGAGCGCTGTAATATTATTGTTCAAGCTTTGATCGATAAAGGTTGTAAAGTAATAGTCGTGGCCTGTAATACGGCGACAACAAATGCGATCGATACCTTAAGAGCTACCTTCTCCATTCCGTTCATTGGGATTGAGCCGGCCATCAAGCCCGCAGCATTGAACAGTAAAACTAAAGTTGTTGGCGTCTTAGCAACCCAAGGCACACTCAGCAGTGCATTATTCACTCAGACAAGTACTGCCTACACCCAAGATGTTCTTGTGGTTGAGCAAGTGGGCAACGGTTTGGTAGAAGCTATTGAAACTGGTCCATTAGATGATCCAAAACTTGCAACGCTTGTAGGTTCTTATATAAAACCGATGCTTGAGCAAAATATAGATGCCCTTGTTTTGGGTTGCACACATTACCCATTCTTGTTGCCTTTACTCAAAAAGATCCTTCCAAATAATATTCAGATTATTGATAGTGCTGAGGCAGTTGCCAAACAAACCCATAGAATCTTAAAAGAAAATCAGCTGCTGTGCCAAACCCAAGAAACTGGAAGTATTCAGTATTTCAGTTCTACTAAAAACTCAAGCTTACTAGGTTTTATTCCAAAAGAAGCAGAAGTACGCTCGCTTACTTCTGATCCGGCTTAAACCAACTGGAATACATCAAATAATTTTTGGCGATACGCTCAATTTCTCCTTTTTGTAGCTCAGGATCTATGTCTTTAATCTTTCGAGCAGGAATTCCAGCATAAATTGTCCCTTCAGGAATATGGGTATTTTGAGTAACAACACTCCCCGCGGCAATGATGCTATTGGATTCGACAATACAATTGTCCATGATGATGCTTCCCATACCAACCAACACTTTGTCTTTAAGTATACATCCGTGAACAATGGCATTGTGTCCAATTGAAACATCGTCACCGATCGTAGTAGCTGCCTTTTCATAGGTTGCATGTATCACGGCTCCATCTTGAATATTAACTCGATTTCCAACTCGAATAGCGTTTACATCGCCTCGAATGACAGCCTGATACCAGACCGAGCATTGATCTCCCATGATTAAATCTCCTATGAGGGTTGCATTTTCAGCAACAAAGCAGTCAGATCCCCACTGGGGAGTAAAACCGCGGACAGTTTTGATGAGCATGATTTTCTTTTAACCGAAGATACTACTTTCATAAAAATGAAACCCACTAAAACGTCTCTAGAGATTGTAGTTTTGTGTATTTTTGTAAAAAATTTGCAATGACCACATATACCGTAACGCCTTCACAAACCCAAGACCAAACTGTTGCTCGATTTGAACTTTCACCAGCACTAGAGCTCGTTCAGGCGTCTAAATACAATAATATAGATGAGGCTAAAGATGCACCTTTGGTACAACAAATGTTCTACCTTCCTTTTGTAAAGTCAGTTGTTCTTAAAAAAGAAGCTTTAGAAATTGAGCGTTTCAATATTTTGGAGTGGAAGGATGTTTTGGAAGATGTGTCGCTAGAAATAGAAAACTATCTGAATAAAGGCGGCGTAGTTTTGAATGAAACGCAACCACTAAAGAAAGTACCGATTACAATTTATGCAGAGAGCACTCCAAACCCGGGAGTAATGAAGTTTGTTGCAAACAAAAAACTAGTAGAGCAAATTTTTGAATACAAAACCATAGACGAGACTACCCATGCGCCTTTAGCTCAAAAACTTTTCCATTTTCCTTTTGTAAAAGAAGTGTTTATGGACACCAATTATATTTCTATCACCAAATTTGATGTCGCAGAATGGGATGAAATTGTCCTTGAAATTCGCGAATTCCTTCGTTCCTACCTCGAAGAAGGTAATGAAATAAGAACAGCGGTTATAGAAGAAGTAAAAGCTGAAAACCCTCAAGAAGCTGCAGCTCCCTTGGATGATATTTCTCAACAAATTGTTGGCATCATCGAAGAATACATCAAACCAGCAGTTGCTGCAGATGGAGGTAATATCCTTTTCGATTCCTATAATACAGAAGACAAAAGTGTACATGTCATCCTTCAAGGAGCGTGTAGTGGCTGCCCTTCCTCTAGTTTTACTTTAAAAAGTGGAATTGAGAACATGCTGAAAGAAATGCTTCCCGGAAAAGTATCTACGGTCAACGCTATCAATGGATAATTCCTTTGGAAGCGAAACAACATACCAATGCGCTAATCGATGAGCTAAGCGCTTATCTTCTTCAACATGCACACAATCCTGTAAATTGGTTTCCGTGGACACAGTCTAACTTAGAGCAAGCACAGGATGAAGGCAAACTGCTTTTAATCAGTATCGGATACGCATCTTGCCATTGGTGCCACGTCATGGAGCATGAATGCTTTGAAGACGAAGAAGTAGCCGCCTTGATGAATGCGAATTACATTAACATTAAAGTAGATCGCGAAGAACGTCCAGACGTGGATCAGGTCTATATGAATGCCTTACAATTGATCAGCGGTCAAGGAGGATGGCCACTCAATATGATTGCCCTTCCCGACGGAAGACCCATTTGGGGAGGAACTTATTTCCCAAAAGAGCGGTGGATGCAAGTCCTAACACAGATCAGTACACTTGCTAGAGAAAAACCCGAAGAACTTATTCAATACGCTGACAATTTAAAAAAGGGATTGGCCCATTTTGAGGTTGATGAACCCTTGAAAGAAGGGTTGAATATAGAAGAAATTACTGCTGGCTTAGATCAGTTGGTTTCTAAAAAAGACGCTCAAAATGGTGGGCTTATCGGGGCTCCCAAATTCATGATGCCAACCTTACTTCGTTTCTTTCAACAAGGAGGTATTCTCTGTTCCAATAAAGATGCACGAGATCATTTTCATTTTTCGCTAGAACAAATGTCACTTGGCGGTATTTTCGATGCGGTACATGGAGGCTTTTCACGTTATGCAGTCGATGCCGAATGGCATATTCCACATTTCGAAAAAATGGGTTACGACAACGGACAATTGATTTCTTTATATGCCCAAGCCCATCGAGAAGAACCAAAAGCGCTCTATCAAGAAACTATAGACAAAACCATTTCTTTTCTAAAAAAGGAGTTGTATGCTCCCGAGGGCGGTTTTTATGCGGCACTTGATGCAGATAGCCTGAACGTAAATCAAAAACTAGTTGAGGGTGCTTTTTATGTTTGGACAAAAAATGAAATTCAAGAACTATTCCCAAAAGAATATCTTCAAGTAGCCGCCTATTACGCTATCAATGATTATGGATATTGGGAAGAGGGCAACTATGTGTTGAGAAGAATGCAAACCGATGAGGTTTATGCCAAACTGCACGGGCTGGAACTTTCTGAGCTAAAAGTAAAGGTGATTCGCTGGAATGCAACGCTTTTAAAAGAACGAAATAAGCGCGCACGTCCTCGATTAGATGATAAAATCATTTGTTCTTGGAATGCCATTCTTAGTTCCGGTTTTTTAGATGCTTATCGTAGTTTTGGAGATTCTGCTTACAAGGATCTTGCACTAAAAAACCTTGCTTTTATTGAAGCGAATTTTGTTGACGAAGAAGGGGAATTGAAGCGGATTTCAAAAAAAGGAGTCAACAAAATAGATGCTTTTTTAGAAGATTATGCAGCCGTTATAAAGTTGTATATCGATGCTTATGAAACTGTTTTTGATGAGCACTATATTCTTCAAGCAGAAAAAATAATGAACGTTTGCCAACACTTATTTAAAGATAAAAACGGACCCCTCTTTTATTTTAGTTCAAGTTCTGAGTTGGTTGTTCGCACCAAAGAAAAAACTGATAATGTAATTCCTTCTTCGAATGCTGTTATGGCAGAAAATTTGATTCGTCTTTCCAATCACTTGGTTAGGCCGGAATTGAAGTTACAAGCGGAAGCCATGGTATTGGCATGTAAATCGGAAATAATATCCTATCCAAGAAGTTATAGCTATTGGCTTGCGGTTGGACTAAGGCTTCTAAAACCAGGTTACGAAGTAGTGGCTGTAGGGCCCAATGCTAAAAATGATATTAAAAAATTACAACAATCTTTTACCGTTAATTGTAGTTGGGCAGCAGCAGAAACCTCTACTCTACCCTTATTTCGAAACAGAGTTTCTGAGGGTAAAACAAAATATTATTTGTGCAGAAACAATCAATGCGGTATTCCTCTAGAATCTCAAGATGAGGTGCAAAGGAGGTTACAAGAAATCGCTAACGCTTAGGCGTATTCGTGTGAAAGTCTTTGAGATAAAAAGGTTCAAAATAGGCAACATCTTCGGTGTTGTTGGCTTCAAATTTTGCAGTTGCAAGTGCCACCATATTGCGGGCCGAAGGGAATTGAAGTTCCTCAACAAAAAGTGAGTTTGTAAGAGGAATCACATCCTTGCACTTTGTAGCTCCATTTCCGAAAAAAACCAAACGCCCTTGGCTCTGAAATTCTTGAAAAGAATCTGGGGTTACGATTACCGCCTCAGTTGCTTGAAGGACTTCTTTTTGAGCATTTAATACAAGTGCGTAAACTTCCATTCTTCGGGCATCAAACATTGGAATCAGAATGTCGTCGTCTTGAGCGCTATAGGCCGCTGCGAGAACTTCTAAACTGTTTACAGCAATTAAAGGGAGGTCATTGGCATAGCACAAGCCTTTCGCAGAAGAAATGCCAATTCGCAAACCTGTGTAGGAACCTGGGCCCATACTAACAGCAACAGCAGACAATTGCTTGGCTTCAATTTGAGCCTTATTCAAAAGTTGTTCGATAAATAAATGGAGGTGGTCACTATGACGAAAATCTGCTTCATTATTTTCAATACAATGCAGCAGATTTCCGTTTTGTGATAGTGCTACTGAACAATTCGTTGTAGCGGTTTCAAGATGTAACAAATAAGACATGCCACAAAATTAAGAAGAACTGGCTTCTAAATTTCAAGTTTTAGTCCAAAATAAAACTCGAGCACTTTAAGTTTAAATATATAATCATACTTGGCGCGTAATTCATCCGAAACAGATGTTTCATAACGTTGTTTGATTTGAGTGAATTCGAACGAGTTCATGACCCCAGCATCAAATCGTTTGATTGCATCGTCGTAGGCGTCGTTTCGAGCAATAACCGTTTTTTGAGCAGCTTTATAAAAATTATATGCTCCCTTAGCATCATTATAAGCTTGGTTTACGGTAGTTTCTAAATTGAGCTTTTGTTGTTCGAATTGATTTTCGGAACGCATCAAGTTTACTTTGCTGCGCTTAACATTGTTTTTTGCAGCGAATCCATTCAAAATTGGAATACTCAATTGGACTCCAAAATTATGACCATCGTTCATTCTGAATTGAGTGCTCAAGGCTTGAGGCCCTATAACTCTGGTTTGTTCAATCGAACGAATAACTTCTTGTCCTGTAGTAGCAACAGTTCCAATAGGTACATCATCAAACACTCCTGTCCCAGTTAATCGGTCGCTATACGACAATCTTGTACTGTAACTATAAAATGCAGAGAGCGAGGGTTGAAGTCCTGTTTTAGCAATTTCAATATCAGCTTTCGATATCTCCAAATTGGTGACGGATAATTTTATATCGTTTCTGTGAGTCAATGCTTCCTCATAGATCGCTTTAGGCGTTTTTTCTAGAATTTGAGGAAAAGGGACATCAAAAGTTTCAACGGCTATATCGAAGTTTTCGTAATCGGTAATCAAGAGCAATTGTGCTAAATTGATCTTTGTTAAACGCAGACTATTTTCTGCCTGAATTACCGCTTGTTCTTGAGAAGCAATGGTAGCCTCTAATTCATAAACATCTCTAATAGTCAAAACACCTGCTTCAATCAAGGTTTTGGTTCTTTTCAATTCTTCAATTGAAACTGCAAGCTGGCTTTTTTGCACCATAAGCTGCTCTCTATTGAACATTACTTGTAAGTAAGAATTAGCAACTAAAATCGAGGTGTTTTGTGCTATATCCGCTAAATTATATTGCTGCGCAATAATAGCAAGATTCGCTCGGTGTAAACGTTTAACATTCTGTAAACCGTTGTATATGTCAACACCCATATTGACTCCAATAGAGGAAAACTGAGTCGTTACATCTTCTAAAAGACCGGTAGTAATGTTCTGGTTTAATCCAATGTTCCAAGAATGGCTTGTTTGAGCATTGATGTTTGGGAGAAAATTACCAAAAGCACTTTTCTTATCAATCTCTGCATTAGCAACATCCAACTCAGATTGTTTAATTGAAATGTTTTTTTCAAGGGCTAATTCCACACAGTCTTGTAGGGTGAGTGTTTGTCCCTTCGCATAGAGTGAAGAACAAAGAACAGCTACTACTGTTATGTATTTTAATGTCATATATCTCATAATTAAGTAGGAATTATGCTTAGTTATCTTCAGATGATTCATCTTCATCTTCCTTTTTTTCTTCTTCCGTTTTGTTCCAAACTTTGATCTTATCTTCAAGGGTTATACCCGAAAGAACCTCTACGTTAATTCCGTCAGAAATTCCCGTTTTAATGTCCTTACGTTCAAATTCTTGATCTTTAATTAGAACTTCAACATAAGGCTCTTCGGTTTTTTTGTCAAACTGCAATAAGGCTTCTGAAATTGCAAGAATACTGTCTTTACGTTCCAAAACCAAAGAAGCATTGGCGCTGTAACCCGCGCGGACAAAAAAGTCATCGTCTAAGTATACATCTCCTTCAATTTTAAACTGAACAGCTCCTTGTTCTTCGTTTCCTTTAGGGGCGATGAACTTCAATTTAGCTTCAAATTCTTTGTCTTGAATAGCTCCTAAATTAACTGAAAGGGGCATTCCGATTTTCAACTTTCCAACTTCAGCTTCATCAACTTTCCCTTCAAAAATCATTTTACTCAAGTCTGCTATGATAGCAATTGTAGTTCCGTTGTTAAACGTATTACTCTCCACTACTTGATCTCCTTCTTTAATAGGCATTTCAAGAACCGTCCCAGAAACAGTAGCACGAATATTGGTGTTTGCTGTTGCTGAGCCTCCTGCAGAACCTAGTTTGATGATCTGTAAATCGCTATCAGCGTTTGCAACATCTTGTTTTGCTCTACTGTAGTTCAATTCTGCATTTTGAAAATCTTGTTGAGAAATGATTTCTTTTTCAAAAAGACCTTTGTTTCTATTGAATTCGATCTTAGCATTCTCCATTAGGATTTTGGTATTTGCCAAACGACCTTTTGCACTATTCAGTGATTGTTCGTTAGGAACAACCTTAACTTTAGCGAGTAGGTCACCCGTTTTTACATTGTCACCTTCTTCAACATAAAGCGTTTGGATGATACCCGAAATTTGAGGTTTAATCTCAACTTCATCTTCAGGGATTACTTTTCCGGTAGCAACTGATTTCATCTCAATAGATGTTATTAGTGCAGTCTCCGTATCGTACTGAACCGCAGGCTTACTATTCGATTTAATAAAGAAAACAGTGGCATAAAGAACTCCAAACAAAATGGCAGCTATGATTATATATTTAAATACTTTTTTCATGGGAAATGGTTTATTATTTATATCTAGGTGTTATTATTCTTCTCTAAGGGCGTCGATAGGTTTTATACTAACGGCACGTTGTGCTGGGATCAATCCGATTAACGTTCCGAGGGTAACCATGATTGCCAAGGCTCCTAGAACAAATGATATCGGGACTGTGGGGTTGGTATAAGGGAAATCGGTCATGTTTGCAGTTGCCGCATCAATTCCTGATAAGACAAAAGCTCCAAGGATAATTCCGAAAGCTCCTGCAACAAACGTAAGGAACACAGATTCTAAAATAATTTGAATCCGAACCTCAGATGGTGTTGCTCCCAATGCGCGGCGAATACCCAACTCTTTGGTTCGTTCTTTTACCGATATCAGTAAGATGTTTCCAATTCCAATAACTCCGGCTATGATGGTAGCGATTCCTACTATAAGCGATAAAAAAGTCATCCCCTGTGAAAAGCCCATAATCCTTCCAAATAACTCCCCGAGATTAAAGGAACCAAAGGCGCGTTCGTCTTTTGGTGATACACGGTGTATCCGTTTAAGGGTTTGTTTTACCTGTTCCTCTACTGCTAATACGTCAGCATCGTCAAAGGCAGCAATTGTAAACCAGTCAACATTATCGCCTGTATTGTATAATTTTTTGTAGGTCGAAAAAGGGATGAATACGTCTCCGTCACTTTCAAAACCACCACCCTGTATATACTTGTGAACACCGATGACTTGAAAATAAATATCATCAACGCGAATGTATTGACCAACGGGTTGTTCGCCTTCATCAAACAGTTCCTTTTGAGTACGTTCTCCGATTACACACACTTTTCGTTCTTCATCGATATCAGCCTGATTTACAAATCGTCCTCCATCATAAATTTTCTTAGTGGCAATCTTAGTGTATTCAGGGAAATCCCCATAAATACTGTAGGTTCCTGACTTAGACCCTCGTACTATTTGAGAACCTCCGCTGCCGTCAAAAACTCCTTTTGCATTCCGAGGAGCTATGAATTGAATTGCTGGAATATTATTTCGAAGGGCTTGCACATCTTGGATTTTAAGTTGTGGGTTTCTACCCGTCTTAAAACCTTCGTAAGGAATACTCGTTCTCTGCGCCCAAACAAACATGGAGTTCATTGCAACGTTTTCAAATTGGCGTTCAAAGCCATTGTCTAAGCCTTTGGCGGCTCCAGACAAAGCAATGTAAATAAAAATACCCCATAAAACACCAATCACTGTAATGATGGTTCGGACTTTGTTTTTCCGGATAGAACCAAAAATTTCTTGCCAGGTATCGCGGTCAAATATTATTTTTAAACTATTCATCTCTAAGGGCAACTATGGGTTTAATTCGCGCAGCACGTTTGGCTGGTATATAACCTGCAATACCGCCAAAAATAATAAGGATTACGGTGGCAAATAATGCAGTAGTAGTATCTATATATGGATTTTTAATGAAATAATCTTTCAGGGTTTCACCAATCGATTGCAATACAAAAACTCCAATCAGTAGGCCTACAAAACCTGAGATTGTAGTGATGAAAATAGACTCCTGAAGAATCATTTGAATTACCGATCTTGGTGTAGCGCCCAATGCCTTTCGGATCCCCAATTCTTTGGTGCGCTCTTTTACAACAAAAACCATAATGTTCGAAATTCCTATGATCCCGGCAATCAAAGTACCGAGGCCTACAAAGGTCACAATCAGTTGAAGTACATTTGCAAACTGTTGGTTCTGTTTCAATTGATCGGCTACGTTTCTAATGTAGATACCATTGGGGTCGTCTGGTGCAATCGACTTTTTCTTTTTCAAAAACTCCCGTAATTTTCGTTCAAACACAACAGAACCCGAATGCCCTATTTGAGGTTTAAACGCTAGGATGATTTGATCAACCTTATCATTACTTTTTTCGAGTAATTGTCTTGTGGTATAGGGGATGTAAATATAACGCTCTTCTCGGTCACCTCCATCGTCTTGAAAAACACCGATCACTTTAAAAACACTATTCCCAACATCAATGAATTTCCCTAAGGGGTTTTCTTGCTTGAATAAATCTCGAGCAACCAAGCGTCCGATAACGGCGTATTTTGATTTGTCCGTAATATCGCTTTCGTTGATAAAACGCCCCTTCATCATGATTGTTTTTTCGGCAAACTGATGTGCAGGACCTACAGCTCGAGTAGAATAGTTGTCAAACTCATTTTTATATTTAACAACCGCTGCTCTAGAAATTCTAGGCGTAATGTATTCTAAGAAAAAGGGGAATTGCTCTTTGATATCAGCTATATCATCATTCTTGAATTCTATATTACGATTGGATTTAAATCCATTGTAAGGCTTGGAAGTTTTTCCAGGAAACAAGAAGATGGTATTGGTTGCATCGTCCAAGAAATACTCTTGGAATTGGTTTTTAAGTCCATTACCAAAGCCAAAAAGAATTATAAAAATAAAAATTCCTAGAGCAACAGTAAAACCCGAGAGAAAGGTTCTCAGTTTATTCTTTCGAATGGTTTCGAATATTTCTTGCCAACGATCTCTGTTAAACATAATCAGCAGCTAAAACTTGTTTTACTTTTACATCTTCAACAATAACACCGTCTTTAAGTTTCACTATGCGCTTACACATTTTTGCAATATCCTCTTCGTGGGTAACCACTAAGATGGTGTTTCCTTCTTGATTTATTTTTTGGATCAAGTCCATTACTTCATACGAAGTTGTGGTGTCTAAGGCTCCTGTAGGCTCATCAGCCAAGAGTACTTTAGGTCGAGATGCCATAGCGCGTGCAATTGCAACCCGTTGTTTTTGACCTCCAGAAAGCTCGCTAGGTAAATGTGTAGCCCAATCGGCTAGACCAACCATGGTAAGGTATTTAATTGCCTGCTCTTGTCGCTCCTTACGGCCTACTCCTTGGTAGTATAACGGGAGGGATACGTTTTCTGCAGCTGTTTTATAATTAATCAGATTAAACGATTGGAAAACAAATCCTAAAAATTTATTCCGGTATTTAGCCGCCTTGGTTTCGTCTAAATCTTTAATAAGTACATCGTCTAGGGTGTAGGAGCCTTCGTCAAGAACATCCAACATACCCAGAATATTGAGGAGTGTAGATTTTCCAGATCCCGAAGAACCCATTATGGCCACTAGTTCGCCTTTTTCAACAGCAAAGTCGATGCCCTTGAGTACATGGAGCGAAGAACTTCCCATTTTATAAGACTTGTGAAGGTTATTTATTTGTATCATGAAATTTGGAATATTATGTCTTTTGGAAATGAATCTTGACAATAAGACGATCAAAAAAGGAATTTGTTACAATAATAAACAAATTATTTTTTCAGCATACGAAATACTGCGACTCCGACGGCTCCAACCAAGACATAGGGAATGGCCATTAGGTATACAATTCCGTTGTTGATCCCTTTAGCCGTTTGCTGTCCTTCTTCCGATTCAAGTACGGCTCTACACATAGAACATTGCGCTTCTACATCAATAGAACCAAGGAAGAAAAGAGCTAATGTAAGAAGTACTGTATTTTTCATTTAAAAACAATTAAACGTAATATGGAGAAATCATATAATAAACTATAACCCCAGTAACGGTAACATAAAGCCAAATAGGAAATGTAATTCTAGCTATTTTTCTGTGCTCTGTGAATTGTTGAGAAATTCCACGAACAAATGTGACCAAAACCAAGGGTATGATTATAATCGATAATAAAATATGTGAAATCAGGATGGTGTAATACACTATTTTTACAACACCTTCTCCTCCAAAAGGGGTAGGATCAGATGTAAGGTGATAAGCAACATACATAACCAAAAAAGCTAATGAAAGACCAATCGCCGTTTTCATCAATTGCTCATGCAAATTAATTTTACGGTTTTTAATTGCCCATAGCGCTACTAATAATATGATTGCCGTATAGCCATTGACTGCTGCGTAGATTGGAGGAAGAAATGATAGTGATTGAACATTCTCTAATCGAATTCGAAAAAGAAAAGCGACTACAACGGGAATAGTTATTGACACTACAATGATCCAGTTTTTATACTTTAAGGTAGATTTACTTGCATTCATAATAATTAATATTCGTTAAGTAAAAGATCTATATCTTCTAGAAGCATATCAACTCCTTGTTCTTCTACATCTTCTTGGTCTAATCCAGAATAATACACAATTGGGTTTCCATAATCGTCTTGTCGAGACCGAATAAAGCCTTTTTTGTCGATTAATGCAAAATAGCCCTGATGTTCAAATCCCCCAGCGACTGCAGGGTTTATTTCGGCAAATATATTGAATCCTTTGTTTGCCAAATCATATACGCTGGATTTTGGTCCTGTTAGGAAATTCCAGGAAACTTCTGAACCAACATAGCTTTCGGCATACTTTTTTAATACAGACGGCGTATCGTGATCCGGATCTATGGTGAAGGAAGCAATGCCAAAATTCTCTTGATTCCCAAAGGCATCATGTAAGGTTTTCATGTTTTTATTCATGATCGGACAAATGGATGGGCAGCTTGTAAAAAAGAATTCAACAACATAAACCTTCCCTAAATAATCCTCATTGGATACGTATATACTGTCTTGATTCAAGAATAAAAACTCAGGCACCTGCTTCGATTCTCCATTGATCTTAATGAAATCTAAAGCTTTAAAGCCCGGCTTTATGGAGCGGCTACTATCGACGGTTGCATTGTTTGTGAGTCGATCAATGATTTTAGGGACAACAATGATTGCAAATACGAGTATGATGATTGCAAGTCCGATGTAAGAAGATTTCTTCATGTGTAAATGTAGTTATTATCCACCTAATTGTTAACACACTAGAATAACTCTAGTTTACTTTTTCCTGTTGACATTGTTTTTTTTGAGGGCTAAACGATATTCTGCAAGGATGACTTTCACATCATCAGTCATTTTATTATTCAGTGAAGCAACAGACGAAGCATCGTACCCGAAAAGGGTTCCTACATCTTCATCGTCGTCACGTCCACGTAAATTAGCTTCTCTGTCGACGATAAAAACAGTTGAGGTACTTTCTTTAGGAGATAGATTGATATCACTTTTAAGGCTCGAAAATAGGGTCTGAATTTGTTCAGCAGTACCAAAAATAAAGTTCCACTTCACCATGTCGGTTCCGACTCCTTCTTCTAATTCTGAGATAACCTTCGCAATTTCTTCTTGATATCCGTCTTCAACAGCAACTACGAATTGAAAATCTTTGAATTCATAAAAGCGTTTGTATATCTTCTGATTTAAGTTGAAAGCATCACTCTTTTTACTCTCAAGGTCATTCCCCCAAAAACCGATTACGGTAATACGGTCTTGAAATTGAACAGGATCACCACGGAGGGTTTTCCAAGAATTTATTTCAGGAAGGTTCTTGGTAAGTATCGGTAGCTTTGCAAAATTATTGATGCCCGAAGCAAAAAACAAATAAATAACGATTGGAAATACAAAGAGTATTCCGAGTACGACATACTTTTTAAATGCGTTATTATTCATTTTTTATTTTAGAAATTCCAACTAACAAAACCGGTACGCATAACCTCAAAAATATAATCTGCTTCTAACAAAAGGATGAAGCATAGATAAGGAATAAGTACAACTAAAGGCAAAACAATGGATCCTTTTAGGCCGCCCTTTTCATCTCGAATGTGCATAAAATCCCAAGCGATATAGTAGGCTTTAACAATTGTTAGAATGATGAAAATCCAGTTTAATATTTTCATCCCTAAAAACATTCCCATAAGGCTTTCAGGTTTTACAATACCCAGTATAACCTCGACCGTTGTAACGATGGATAGGAAAATCAAAACGCCCCATATTTTCTGAACGTTTGATTTGAATTTTAATAATCCTCTGAAGATGGCTAAGTTTTCTGTATCGTGTGCCATGATGTATATTTTATAATTAATTAAACTAAATAGAAGAACGTGAATACAAATACCCAAACTAAATCTACAAAGTGCCAGTATAGTCCAACTTTTTCAACCATTTCATAGTGCCCTCTTTTTTCATAAGTCCCCATGATCACATTAAAGAAAATAATGATGTTGATGACAACTCCCGAGAGGACGTGAAATCCGTGAAATCCGGTAATGAAGAAAAAGAAATCGGCAAACAAACGGTTTCCGTATTCATTGTGAACGAGGTTTGCTCCTTCAACAACATTGACTGCTTCCTTTATTTTCAATAAAGATTCTTCTCTCGAAAGAATAATCTTATGACCCGTTTCATCTATTTTTTCACTTTTAACGACTAAACTTTCATTGGCAACAAATCCCGCTGCTACTTCTTCTAGGCTATAACTTGGCAATGAAGATTCTCCAAGGAACCAAATCCCGTTACTATCTTGGTGCGTATCTCTGGGTGAGTCAATATTAGCAGCGAAAGCTTCTAAAGCAACACGCTTCCCTGTTTCAGCGTCCATAAACTGAAGGATTTGACCGCCTTTAGTTTCAAGAGCTCCGTATTCGCCTTTGATGAAGTTTTTCCATTCCCAAGCTTGTGATCCAACGAATATTGCTCCACCAATGATTGTGAGTAGCATATAAAAGGTCACTTTCGCTTTATTCATGTGGTGCCCTGCATCTACTGCCAATACCATCGTTACAGATGAGAAAATTAAGACAAAAGTCATTAAAGCTACGTAATACATTGGAGCATCAACTCCATGTAAAAATGGGAAGTGAGTAAATACTTCATCGGCAATTGGCCAAGAATCGATGTTTTTAAATCTAGAAAAACCATAGGCTACTAAGAAGCCTGTAAAAGTTAAAGCATCAGAAACAATGAAAAACCACATCATCAATTTCCCATAACTCGCTTTTAGAGGTTTATTACCTCCACCCCAAACATTGGTTTCGTCTATTGTATTGTTTGCTGTAACTTCCATATAAAAGTGTCAAATTTTAATTTTACAAAAATAGTATTTTTTTTAACTATACACACTCACGAAAACGTATAAATAAATCCATAAAAAATCGAGAAAATGCCAAAACAACTCCGCTAATTCATAGCCCAATTTATCCTGTGGTGTATATGCATTATTATAGGTTTGAAAAAGAACAACCATCAGAACAATCATTCCTCCAAAAACATGGGCAAGATGGAGGAGAACAAGTACATAAAGAAACGAGGTCGTGATTGAACTTGCTGCTCCAGTAAAGTAATAGCCTTGTTCTATGATTTGTGAAAATCCTGTGAACTGAAAATAAACAAACAAGAGTGTCAGACCTAGTGTTGCCCAAAGAAAGGTTTTTTGTAATAATACATTCCCCTGATTCAAAGCCTTTTTACCTAGGAAAAAGGTAATACTGCTCAGAAAAATAAGAATCGTACTGTACAAAAATACTGTTGGTAATTCAAAGGAGGTCAGCCAGTCAGCTCGACTACTACTCACTACATAAGCACTGGTCAAACCTGCGAAAGTCATCGTCATACTAATCATCCCAAACCAGAGCATCATTTTTTTTGCTCGAGCATTCTTATCTACTGCTGTTTTTTCCATTTTAAGCGATCATTTTATCAATAACATATATAATTTGAACCAGTGTGATATAGCCTACACTAGAAAACATCAATTTTCTTGCTGCTTCATTTGTTTTCTCAATCATCAATTGGAGTGCAAAATAGAGCATAATTAGACCCAGAATTCCAACTACGACCGCTCCAATACTACTTAAATTGAAACTACCCGTATGGGCAGTCGCTGGAAGCAAAGAGATTACAAGCATCCAAAGGGTATAAAACACAATTTGAAAAGCAGTAGCATTGTCTGGATGTCCAGAGGGAAGCATCTTAAAGCCTGCGCGTTTATAATCATCATCTAGCATCCATCCAATAGCCCAAAAGTGAGGGAATTGCCAAAAAAATTGTATCATAAACAATACCCCAGGTTCGATTCCAAAATGATTTGAATAGGCAACCCATCCAAGCATAAAGGGGATGGCCCCGGGAAAAGCCCCTACAAAAACTGCCAAAGGAGTTCTTGTCTTGAGTGGCGTATACACACAAACATATAAGAAGATTGAAATTCCGCCAAACAAGGCTGTACGCGTGTTGATGGTATACAAAACCAATAAGCCCAAAACGGTTAGAATAAGAGCAATCGACATAGCGGACTGAAGAGACATTCTCCCTGAAGGTAATGGCCTGTTTTTGGTTCGATCCATCAACGCATCGAGGTCTTTTTCTAAGACTTGATTGAACGCATTCGATGCACCTACCATAAAATATCCACCAAAGGCTAAGAGAATAACATCGATAAGAACAGGAGTATCGGCAGCTAAAAAATAACCTGCTACAGAAGAAAAAACGACGCTTACCGCTAGGCGCACTTTTGTCAACTGCTTAAAGTCGTCCATGAAGAGCGAAAAAGCAGACTCTTTTGGGGTTTGTAAACGAATTTTTTCTACATCCATAATCTTGGGCAAAGATAATGTACAATCCCCTATTTACCATAGAAACGGAAACCTAAATTATCAGGCACAAAAAAGCCCGAAGTTTCCTTCGGGCTTTGGTAAACAACAGGCGTTGTTTTAGTTTAATCTAAAATAAATTGGAATACTGAAAGGAACACGTACCGGACGTCCTCTTTGTTTTCCAGGTGTCATTTTTGGAAGTTTGTTAATGATACGTAACGCTTCTTTTTCTAAGTTTTTATCGGGACCACGCATTCTTACGTTCGTAATGTTCCCGTCTTTTGAAATGATAAAATTCACATAAACTCTTCCTTGAATTCCCATCTCTTGCGCAATTTCAGGGTAACGGAAATTTTTACGGATGTGCTTATTAATCTTATCTTGAAAACACGCTCTTCTTTCTGATTTGGCTACACGCTCACAACCAGGAAACAAGGGTACATCTTCAATAACTGCAAAAGGAACGTCTACATCGTCAAAATCGTCTTCTACTTCAATATCTTCAACCTCAACAATCTCTTCTTGATCTGTTTCAGTAGATTCTATCACCGTTTCTTCAACCTCTTCTTCGTCCTCAACAATCTCAATTACTTCAGGAGCTGGTGGCGGTGGTGGAGGCGGTGGCGGTGTTTTCAGTTGTTCAGTGATTGGCACTTCTTCGTCGTCTTCGTCATCAACGTTAAGCGCTTGATAGTCGAAAGCTGATTTTTCGTACGTCTTCCATTCGATCGCTTGCCACGAGAACAAGAGAACCAGGGCAAGACCTATAGCGAAATACAAGCTGCTGTTTTTGGTTAAGTCTGCTTTTGGGTTTTTTTTGAGTTGCATAGAACTTTATTTAGATAGCTAATTTATAAAAATACGGCATTTGACAATAACTTTTTAACTCTTTTTGACAAAAAAAGAAAGAAAACAATCCCTAGAGTGTTCGCTAACAAATCAAAGACTTCAAAACTTCGATAGGATAATAGACTTCCTTGAACGATTTCGAGCAGTAAACCCAATGAAAATCCACTTATTATTGTCCACTTCCTTGCTGTTTTCAACTTCCAATCCAAATTCAATGCCACAAATACACTCATTGCAAAGCAAAAATAGGCAAATGCATGTGCTGCTTTATCCATTTCGAAACCAGGAATTTCTTTTGAGGGCAACTGTAAGGGAATCGTAGAAAGAAAAATGATAAAAACTCCAATACTATAGGCCGCAATGGAGAACAGATATCTAGGCACCAATCAATTCTTTGTAAGCTGCCGCTTCCAAAAGTTCACTAGCTTCTGCTGGGTTGTCCAATTTAATTTTGATCATCCACCCTTTACCGTAAGGATCTTCGTTTACCATTTCTGGCTCGTCTTCTAGTGATTCATTGAATTCGATAATAGTACCTGAAAGGGGCATAAAAAGATCGGAAACGGTTTTAACAGCCTCTACTGTGCCAAAAACCTCTGTGATTCCTATCTGTTCATCTAGGGTTTCTACTTCTACATATACAATGTCACCCAATTCACTTTGAGCGAAATCAGTAATGCCAACCGTAGCAATTCCATCTTCAATTGAAATCCATTCATGGTCTTTGGTGTAGTGTAATGTATCAGGTGTATTCATTTATTCTTTATTTAAAAAACAAATATAGCAGATTCTCCCGATCAATTACCAAAATTATATCGAATGCTTATCCCCGATCGAATTGAGGTTTGTGGAAAAGCAGAGGAAATTGCAAATTCCGAGAAATTATGATCGTAAAAGAACTGACTTGTTAGGTTTCTTGACAAAGCGTAATCGGCAGTTAATTTGATAGACCACAGGGTCTGTCCTGCGGTTACTTGATTGTCGTTTATTTCCAAATTTCTCAAAACAGTGATGTTGTTTCTGTACGACAAATCTGCTTTTATATTCAAATCTCCTTTTAAGGTTTTTCTTCTGCCACCAATTCGAGTATTAAAGCGCAAATCTTTGAGGCGATACCCCATTCCAATAATATATTCTTGCCCACTGGATTCGGTCAATAAATTATTATCTAAACTTAACGAAAGTGCACGGTCTGTTTTGAGTTCTGCTAAAAACTTAAACGAGTTTTTCAATTCTAAATCAATCCGAATGAGGGGGTTGAACTGCTCTACTAAATTCAGATTAGAAAATAGGGTTGAGGGAACAAAATTTCCACCGTCATCTACTTGGTCGGGAATCGAAGGATCATAGTCTAAATTCGTTTGAAAATTATTGATTGTATAACTCGAACGGTAGGCATGTGTGAGAGAAAATCGATTGAATATTTTCTTTAGAGATTTGATATTCATCAAACCTGTATATTTTAAATTCCAGTTGGGTAAGGGTGTTTTCTTAATCGGATCTAAGGATATCTGTTCTGCAGAAGATCCAGAATAGGCTGCTAGAAAAGCTGGAATAACAACCGATTGACTCGATTTTCCATAACCTCTCGGAAAGCCCTCTTCGTCTACATCGGTAAGTGGAATTCCTGCTGCTGACGCTAAACGCTGCGCCACAACCAGACGGTGTTTTCTAAATTTTTCAAAGTTGGGATTGAAAGAACCTGAAGGCTTGTTGAAGGCTGTTCTAATGAGTAAGGTCGACATCCCAAAGTTTCCATAGCTGTTTGGATTTAAAGGAACATAGGAGCCATCTACAACAGAGAAGTTTTCAGATAAGTTTTCAGAAAAATTTCGTTCAGCAGTTAAATCGATCAACAAGCCTTTTCCAAAATCCAATTGCCCTGTTATTTTTAATTGATTGTTGTGTACCTGCGTAAATTGCTGATTGAAATCTGGAAAATCGATCAACCAACCATTTCGGGCTACTTCATAGCGAATGTCGGCCTGACTTCCAAAGGTGAACGCTGCTGTCGGCTGTAAAGTTCCACCAAAGCCGAGAGTCGGTAAATAGCCCGGTAATACCTTACCGTTGTTTTCGCTATAGGTAAACTGTACCCGCTTCATTATCGAAAGCACATCCGCTACCGAGCGTAGTACTTTCTTATTCTTCTTCTTTTTAGGCTTTTTCTTTCCTTCTGGGGCATTGGGATCGGTTTCTTTTTTAGAAAGAATTTGTCTTATGCTTTTTTGATTTTTTTGAATTCCAAAGATTCTATAAATTCGATCCATGGAGATCGAACCGTTTAGGGTTTGTGTATTGGCATTTTGAACTGTATTGACAATGCCCAAAACATTACCGTCTAGATCTTCAACATCAGCCAAGACATCTGACCCACGTTGCCAACTAAAATCTCCGGTATAACTATAATTCGCATCAATAAAGCTCAAAAACGGAATGTACTTGAACGGCAGTTTATAGTTCAGGGTTAAGGCTTGGAAATGCCTGTTGGGATCTCCAACATCCCAAAGACCATCCCAGATATTCTTGCTTTTATCTACAGTAGTTGCGCCTTCATTATTTTCTTGATAATAGTTTCGGACTATATTATTACTCGAAGCAGTAAAATTCATTTTCAAGGATCGGGTAATGTTGTGGTTGATGCTGTAGGTCCAATCGAATAAAAAGTTCCGCTGTTGCAAATCCGGTAGAGCGAGCTGTTGCGAGCTGTCTACTCCTTCCGTATACACTTCTCTAAACTGCTGGCTATTGAACAAGCGATCGATTTTAGAGCTGATCGCTATGTTGTTCGGTACTAGATTGAAGTTTATTTCTCGAAGCCACTGCCAGTATTTTTTTCGGTTGAGGGCTTTGATCTTTTTAAAAGGAGTGATCTCTACAGGAGAGAAACCATAATTGTAATTTGCCGAAAGGGCAACCGTTTTATTAGACTGGTTTTGAATTTCATAATCCCGATGAGAAAACTCATTATAGGCGTAAGAAAAATCAAGGTTTTCTAGATTATAAAAACGAGCCTTGGCGGCACCACCATTCTTCCGAACTCCAATAAGGCTGATGCTTTTTCTTTCGGTATAATCAATTGCTTGATTTCTTATGGTATCGCGCTGGGACTTACTCGTAGCTGTTGCAAAACGATCTTTTAGACGTAAGTCTTGATAAAAAGGGTCGTATTCAGGAGTGATTTGTGTTGCCCCTACATTGTAGTTTAATGGAATTTGTACGCCCCATTTCTTAGGTAATAATTGTCCTACATTGACATTCGTTACAAAATCGTATTGTGCTAGGTCTTCTCTACTCCGTTCATTTGGCGACTGTTCAATAGATCCAAAACCAATAGTTGACATACGTCCAGAAGCGCTTATTGTTGCAAAATCAGCTAGGTTAGCATCGAGCGCCCCAATAGCTGCCCAACCACCTTGGCTATCAATTCCAGCAATCCGCAATTCGTTAAACCAGACTTCACCACACAGCACATCGCCTACGGTTTGAGAAGGGTTTTTAACACCAATCATCATGGTTTTTATTGATCCCAAAGAAGGATTTCCTCGTACCAAAAACTTATATCTTTTATCCCCAGGAAGAGAACTAATTGGAGTAAACTCATCAATAACATTTAGATCTTCATCATAATAAATTGCGCCATTAGAAATCTTTCCAATACTTGCCGCCTTGAGTTTTGATAATATTTCAATCGGAACGTCAATAGAATTAAAGTCGGGTTGCCAAACCTCTTGCGCGCTTAATTTGTTGGAGGCACCTTCCATAAAAGAAGATGGTTTCAGCGGTACTTCAATTTGATAGTAATTGTCTTTGTAATCCGTACCTATTCGAATAAAGGCAACCATGCGCTTGTCGTATTCGTCTTGTGTTCCTTCGCCAGGCAATGGCGTTTGACCTTGCACAGATTCTGCATGTAAGAACATTTTCAGTTTCTTATATTGTCTTAAATCAACTTCAACACTTTTGTAGATCCCACGAGAATCCATCGGTTGTAAATCACAAATTCGAAAGGAGAGTGATTGTTCGTTTTGTCGAACAATGGTGTTGTTGTTGTTGATTTGTTCTCGTTGTATCTCGGGTGGTAAAACATAATTAATGGGAACCCTGTTTTCGTTCTCTAGAACATTAACTGTACTAATATCCACTGTGGTATTTGCATTAGCCACTACCGTTTCATTCAATGATTGGTTGTAACGTCTCCAGTCGCCACGAACCAAATCTAGAGTCCCGAACCTAAATACTACAGGCGTTTCAAATTCGCTTAATACCATTCGCATAAAACGAATCGAACGTAAATCTTCAATTCCATTGATGTTGTCGAAGTAGGTGTTGAAACTTGTTCCTTGATAATAACGTTTATCTATGGGTACTTTAAACTGAATCCATCGAGAAGTAAGTTGTTGACCATTGGGAAGATCAACGATTACATTTTCACGAACATCGGTAATAAATGGATGATTCCCAACCGTCATGTTTTTTGAAATTGGAACACGATATTCAAAGTAGCTGTCAATCGTATTCATGGTTTGATCGCGGTTGATGTCTTCGGTATCGGGCTCTGCAGTACTCCCTCGATTGGTGTCTGAAAAAGCAATGGGTGAGTTTCCTTCCGTTCCATTGTAGTTTTTATAGCGATCCACGATTCCTCCCGTAGCCTGAACAAAATACTCGTAATTATCTCCAGCGGGGTCATCAACAGGTCCGTTTGGATAAACTAAACGTTCTTCGGCATCATTCAATCCATCAAAACCGACATCTTGTAATAAGCGGTCTTCTTCAATTGTATTAAACGCATAGAGTAAGGATTGAGCTGCCGGTGTTTTTCCCCAGTTACTTTCATTGGTTGCAGCAGGTTCAGATCCTGGTAAGCCATTTTCATATTGTTTACGACCATCTTTCAGGACATCTTCAGAAATATTGCCCAGATGAAAAACCAAGGATCCAAGATCTTGATCAGGGGTTTCTAATTCTGTAAAAGTATCCAGCAACCAAAATTCTATAAACTCTACATTGGATTGTTCGAAGTTTGTGGCATTAATCGAACGCATGACACCCCCCCAATTCTTTTCGGGATTTGCAAGAAAGGTGTTCATTTCTTGATTATTGTATGGTCCTTTTTCTTGAGGAAAATAAGCTAAATCTAGTGTAGGCTGAAAAGTCGATTGTCCTTGAACTAAATCTTGTTCTGGGAAAATTTCATTGATAAAAATACGACGTGTAGTATTCAACGAGATATCATCATTTCCAATTCCCTGGGGACGAGACTGTGAGGTGTAAAAAATCGGATCGACACTATACCAAGCAAGTTTAGCACGGTTGTGACCCGCAGACAAATCATCTGCTCCTGCATCTGAACCTTCAAATCCTTCAGAGGGAACACTCGCAAGACTCCATGCAAAAAACCCTTTAACATCAACGTTGGTTTGAGCGCCTTCAAAATCGTCTAAATAAACATTAGTCTCTCCTTCCAGCTGCGTATTTCTAGGATCTCCAGCGATAAAGGTGGCTACTTCTCCGCGAAACGAAATCCGTGAAGGAGCAGTTGTTTCAATATTTGGAAGTTTATTGACCAATCGGGTTAAGAAAGGAAGTTCTGTTGAGAAATTAGTATTGATCCCCATCATGGTATTGTTTACAGGCTCTGTTCCATAATTCGCTTTTTGGGTCAATGGATTTTCACTCAAATTGATCAAGGTTCCACCGATCACAAAGTTGTTGTTGAATTGGTGTACAATATCAAAACCTGAAAAGCGCTTGTTTTGTTGCCCAAAAAAAGAATTGTTTTCAACTGAAATCTGAATGGGGACATTGGAAGCTTCTAGGGCTGGATCTAAAATTTTTACTCGTCCGATTTGGTAGTTTACGGTATAGTCTAAACCTTCTTGCAAAACTCGACCTCCAGCAGTTACGGTAACTGACCCTCTTGGAACATTAAAAGCCCCAATAGCAATTCCATCTCCTCCTGCTGATTTGTAGCGTCCTTTGATTTGATACTTATTCTGTTCTGAAGTCTCGAGCGCTGCGGCCTGTGTAAGCGCATACATGTCCCGAAATACATACTTTGCTTGATTGGCATTATAGGTCAGTTCATTTTCATACTGCTCGTTAGACGCATCTGGATTATCTAAAAGTTTGAAGATGGTTTCTCCAAAAGGTTCAATCGTTGGGAAAATAATTCTTCCATATTGTGGATCCACTGTTATTCCCGGAACAAAATCAAAAAACCCGTCACCTTCCGGCTCGGGATCGTTGTATAAATTCAGACGATCTAAATTCAGTGTGCGCAATAGGATTTGATTTTTTAATGCTTCTGGCCAGATCGAGGCATCAACAGCAGGCAAATAATTGATTGGTGAAGGGTCGGAATACAAAATATTCAATCGAAAGTCTTCTTGTTCCAATTGAAAAGCTCCTGTGTTGTAAATATTCTTCATCATCAGATCCCAAACAGGCTGACGAACATCGGTGATTGTACTCTTCAATAATTTCACAACAAGGTTATTTGTAGCTACGGTAGGAACTTGATTTTGAGTGCTACTTGCAACGATTGAAGTACCCTCAATACCTCCGTTTGCAAACTCTCCTACTTGGTATACTTTTCCTTGGAATGTAAATTGAAAGGCAACTCCTAATATTTCGTCGTTACTCAAACGTTGGTTTAAGGAGATATATCCTAGCTGGGGATTCAGGGAATATTCTGTTGTTTGTAATTTTCTGGCACTTTCTAATACGGCATAATCAAATCCTTCTTTAATTCTACCATTCAGTGGACCAAAACCATTAGGTACGGTTGCAACATCCCGAATCGCATCGGTAAGAAAAGATCCCGCAGCACTCGCATCTGGATCAAGTTTATTGGCCTCATTAGCCGGAATTCCACGGGGCGTTGGTACGTTAAAAAAAGAACTGTTCAGTTCATCTACCCTGGTGTTACTCGGATCAGCTTCTCCCAAATCTTGAAGTGCGATGATGTTTCTGATATTATTGGTTTGGGATTGGCGGTTTGTAACCCAAACCTCAACTCGAGTAATTTGAATAGGAGAATTGATGTAGGGATAGTTTTTTAAAAAGGCATCGTAATTGTCTCTAAAATAATGTGCCAGAAAGAAGTGACGATCTGCTTCATAATCTAATGCAAATAAATTGAACTCTTGTAATGTTCCCCCTCCTTGTGCAATTACAGATTGTGCCTGTGAACGTTGTTCTGCAAAAACTCCGGTAATGTTAGTGCGGCCAAATTTAACCTCAGCCTTAACTCCCATAAGGCTTTGTGCGCCAGAAATAAGGGTGCTGTTGAGCGGCATACTGACGTTTCCAATATCAATGTTTTGTAAAATAGCATCTTCAGAAGCAGGTTTATTTAGAAAATCATTGATTTTATTTTGATACTCGCTTGCCTTATTTTGAACAGCCGAGACCTTGTCTTGAACTCCAGATATTTTGTCTTCTATTGCTGTTACCTTGTCGTTTACCTTATCGGCAAATCCCGAGACCTTGTCAATCACCTGATCTGCTCGACCTTCTAAGGCTTCTTTTTTTTCTTTAATGGAAGTAGGTAAATAGTCTTTCAGCTCATTTACTTTGGGTGGGTTGAATTCTAATTTAACTAAATTTTGAAAATCAAAAGTTGATTCGGTATCGTAATTGGCTGTGATTTGAAGACGTTCACCAATTTTTCCTAATAAGCTTAAACTGATCCGTTGATCAAAATCAAACCCAAAATTCCTCCTGTTTCTGGGAGAAAATGCAGGATTATCTGTTTTTTGGTAGCGTGCGCCCAAATCAATTCCAATAGAACCTTGGGGGGTTACATCAATATCATTTCCCCCAAAAATAGAAGTGAAAAATTTCGAATTCACATATAATTCTGGCAAGAGATCTCTTTGAGCAGAATCTTGAATACTCCCTTTTTTTTGAGAAATGGTACTTACCTTGTCTTTGAAATAGGCGTTCATCTGTTCCTTAAGAACCAAGCGCTCATATTCTTTTGGAGAAAGAACCAAAGGAGTATTTAAAGGGTAATTGCCATCGGATTGAACATAAACATAAACTTCCCGTTCGGTATCGTAAATGTAATGATCTAATGGACTGTCGTTTTGAGGAAATGCAATGTTACCCAACTCAGAAGTGGAGTCGGCTGAGTCTTGACCGTACAGGGTTGCAATAGAAGTAAAACCTAGTAAAAAGGCTACTAATATGCTGAGGCGAAGAATATATAAAAAGGTACGCTTTGTTCTAACCAAAGGGTTTTTACAGTTTATTCAAAGCGATTTTAATCAGCTCTTCAATAGAACTATCAGGGGTGCTTTGAAGGATGTTATCAACTACTTTCTCAGATTGTCTTCTTGGGTAACCAAGGACTTCCAATGCTGATAACGTTTCTTCTTTGGTTCTATTGCTTTGAAGTACAGGAATTTCATCATTTCCTTCGATTTTTTGAACCTTGTCTTTTAGCTCAATCAAAACACGTTGTGCGGTCTTGAGACCAATTCCTTTTACCCCTTTTATTGCAGCTAAGTTTTCACTTAAAATAGCATGCTGAATTTCTTGGGGTGACATAGACGAAAGCATGGTTCGGGCGATACTTGCACCAATCCCCGAAATGGAGATTAAAAGCCTAAAAACCGTACGTTCAATGGGCTGAAAAAAGCCAAACAACGTATGGGAATCTTCTTTGACTTGGAGGTGTGTATACAGCTTGATGGACTCGTCGGCTCCCAGTTGTCCGAAGGTATGCAAGGATATATGAACCATATACCCCAAACCATTACAGTCTATAATAACGTGGGTAGGATGTTTTTCAACTAATTTACCTTTAATCTGTGCAATCATCTTTTTTGCTTTTGTTGCGAGTCAATTACAGCAACTGCTGCCATATTGACGATTTCGTCGACACTGGCTCCTAATTGAAGTACGTGAATGGGTTCTTTTAATCCCAGTAAAATAGGTCCAACTGATTGATTCTTATTCAACTCTTTCATCAATTTATAGGTGATATTCGCCGATTCTAAATTTGGGAAAATCAAGGTGTTGACATTCTTTTTAGCAATTTCTGAAAAAGGAAAGCGCTCTTCCAACATCTCTCGATTTAAAGCAAAATCTGACTGTAAAGGACCGTCTACAACCAGATCGGGATAGTATCGATGGAGGTATGCTACTGCATCGGTTACTTTTCCTGCATTGGGATGTTTAGAAGATCCAAAATTGGTATACGACAACATCGCCATAACGGGTTTAATCCCAAACATTTTAACGATTTCAGAGGTCATAAAGCCAATTTTAGCCAATTCTTTTGCCGTTGGATCAATATTGATGGAGGTATCCGAAATGAAAATCGGTCCTCGATCAGTCAACATCATATTCGTAGCGGCAATTTTCGAAACCCCTTTGTCTTTTCCAACAACATCAAGTACGGGTTTGATTACGGATGCATAGTTCCTCGAATAGCCCGACAGCATTGCATCTGCGTCTCCATTTTTTACCATCATCGCTGCAAAATAGTTCCGCTCTCGCATCAGAGATTCTGCTTCGTATAAGGTTACTCCTTTTCTTTTCTGTTCATTCCAAAAAAGGTTGGCGTATTTACTTTTTATTTCTAATTGCTCATCACTCTTTGGGTCTAAAATTGAAACCTCCTCTTGGAAGTTAATCGATTGCATCAAATCAGAAATTACGTCTTTTCTACCCAAAAGTATGGGCTGACCAATACCCTCTTCCATAACAATTTGAGCAGCCTTGAGAACGTCCAATTGATCTGCCTCTGCAAATACAATTTTCTTAGGAGCCGATCGAGCTCGGTCGTGAATGAGGCGAATCATTTTCTGATCTTTTCCTATCAAACCAGCGAGTTGTTCTCTGTATTTTTCCCAATCTTCAATGGGTTCTTTTGCAACTCCCGACGCTATTGCTGCTTTAGCAACGGCGATCGGTACTTCTTCAATCAATCGTGGATCAAAGGGTTTGGGAATGATATAGTCGCGGCCAAAAGATAAGTTCGTTTCTTGATAAGCAATATTAACTTGTTCTGGAACTGGCTTTTTAGTCAATTCCGCTAAAGCTTCTACAGCTGCCATTTTCATAGCCTCATTAATCTTAGTTGCCCGTACATCGAGTGCTCCTCTAAAAATAAAAGGAAAGCCTAAAACATTGTTTACTTGATTGGGATGATCTGAGCGGCCCGTCGCCATGATGATATCATCACGAACAGAACAGGCTAAATTATATTCTATTTCCGGATCAGGATTTGCCATTGCAAAAACAATCGGGTTGGCGTTCATTGCCTTCAACATGTCTACACTAACAATATCGGCCATCGATAAACCAATAAATACATCCGCTTGGACCATTGCTTCATCCAAAGTATGGACATCAATTGCAGTAGCAAATTCTTTTTTCTCTGGAGTTAAAGACGTACGATCTTTCCGAATAACGCCCTTACTATCGGTCATGATTATATTTTCGTCACGCGCACCAAAAGCCTTGTACAAACGAGTACAAGAGACTGCTGCAGCTCCTGCTCCAGAAATCACGATGCGAACATTGCTTATTTTTTTGTCTGCTAATTCCAATGCGTTCAACAAGGCTGCACACGAAATAATCGCAGTTCCATGTTGGTCGTCGTGCATTACTGGAATATCCAATTCCGCTTTTAATCGACGTTCAATTTCAAAAGCTTCCGGTGCCTTAATATCTTCTAAATTGATCCCACCAAAAGTAGGTGCAATTGCTTTTATTGCTTCAATAAATTTTTCAGGATCTTCGGCATCTACCTCAATATCAAATACATCAATACCAGCAAAGATCTTGAATAACAACCCCTTACCTTCCATCACTGGCTTAGAAGCTTCTGATCCAATATTACCTAGACCTAAAACAGCTGTCCCGTTCGAGATTACTGCAACTAGATTTCCTTTGTTGGTGTATTTGTAAACATCTTCTGGGTTCTTTTCAATTTCAAGACAGGGAACCGCTACTCCAGGCGAATAGGCCAATGCCAAGTCGCGTTGGGTACTGTAACTTTTAGTCGGGACTACTTCAATTTTACCCGGCCGTGGTTTGGCATGATATACTAAAGCTTCTCTTCTCTTACGTTCTTTGCTCATAATTTATATGTCGAAGAACAAATGTAGCAAGACTGAAGGATTAACAAATAGTTAATGCTGAATATTCGTGAAAAACTTTTGAGAATTGTCTTTCCAAAAGCCCTTAAACCCTAGAGTATAAATCTGATTTTATTCAAAAGAAGATTCTTTTAAATTAAAAAAGGTTTGCGATAACCACGTCTTGTCATCTGTGCTTGAAAATGGACTATTGTGGAAAATTTCAACTATTGGGAACACGATTTTTTCATTTTGCATTTCAACTTTTTTTAATAACTGAAACCAGCCGCGGTGCGATTTGTTATAATTTCCACGAAAATCATATACATAACCCTCAAATGAAGGGAAATTTTTAATGAAAAATGGGGCAGTAACTGACTCAATATTTATGTTACTAATTGGAAAACAAAAATCAGATTTCATTTGCTGAGAAATTTTATCTATTTCGTATATATTCAATGCTTGCTTTTGTCCTATCAGATTGATCAATGATAATTTTGAGTTTTTCAACAATACGTTCCTCTAAGAAATTGACTGCAATCGTAACAGATGTTTTATTTAAATCCACAGGTTTTATTGACCACAAAAGTTCTCTCCATTAGACACTTCTCTGAACCGGATTTCATCATCAACGAACGCTACCTTATCTACACGTTTATGCAAAAGATTATTTAAGAGCGAGTTCTTTATCCCCTCCTGTGAAAGTCTGAATTCTCTGTACAATGTGCTCTCCAACTTCCTGTCCTTGGGCAACGCCCTCTTCTATCGCCATCATATAATGTATACCCCCGTAAAGCCTTGATACCGCTGCTTCTTCAGAAGCCTCAATAAAAGATCCATAAGAACGAACAGGCAAACCGTATTCTATTTCAGTAGTATCGTCAAAAGCGAAATTATCGCCAAATAAGTCTGTTAATGTAATTGCTGCTGCTCTAGAAATAACCGAGTGACCGCTTGTGTATTCAGGAAAAGGTGGGGTTTGTAAAATAGGCAACCACTCTTCATCGTAGTGCTTATTAATCAACGTTTCTGGGCGAACAACGAGCGTGTTCCACTTTTCATCCCAACAGCTAATAAATGCATCAAAGAGTGCAATGGTTACATTGGCAAAAGCATTTGTGGTTGCTTGAAAATCACTTTTAGCTTTTCGTGTAGCAATGGAAGTAATTCCAATCCAATGTCCTCCGGGCGTTATTTTTTTAGTGGCAAACATAGCATGCCCTCGATGATGGGTTACATAGGGGTTGCAATCCCAAAATTGAGCAATTTCTAATTGCTCATCCGTAATGTTTTTACCAATTTCATAGACTTCCTTCAATTGAATTTGAAACGGACTCCCTTCTGTTAAATCAAAAGCCAAAGGCGGTTTGGGTTGAAATTGATTGGAAGAGTCTAGCGCCATAGTACGGATTTGTTTCCAATGGGGCTCGATACCGTCCATATAATCGGGTGGCGTTGGTTTCCAAAAATGTTCTTCTTCCTGTATGGTATATTTTGGATAGGTTCGCGTTTGATTGTATAAATCCCCTTTGGCCCAAGCTAAAATATGTGCTGCTACCTCAGCTCCAAAATTTTTAGAAGCCTTAAGTACAGAACGGGGCACACCTTTATCTTTTAATTGCTTATCTAAGCTCTCTTGAAATACAAGCATCTTGTCTTCAGAGAAAATCAATGCCTTTCCTACTTCGTTGAACGCATGAAGCGAGGCGATGTTGTAATTTATATTTTCATTCGTTGGCTTGGTCAACGGTTCCAGTCCTTTTACTTGGCCACTTAAAGAAGCATAGGTTTCTTCATTTGCCAACTGCATGGCTTGGTAAGCAGCTATCGCAGGATATAAATATACACGGCTTGCCACTGGAGGTGAAAAAATATCATAAACAATGATATCGGTTAGGTTCTTGACATTCGCCTGAACCAGTTCAGGGTCTTTTATTTTTTCTTTATACGATTGATCTTGAGTACATGAAGCCAGTAGGATACTCATTAAAATCAACTTTAAAAAATAATTTTTCTTCATTATCATATTTATTTGGAGCTAACTAAAAATACAAAACTATTTTGTGTAGCAATGACGAATTGGTTGTTTTTGAGCACTTGTATTGCCCTTGGTGATGTTCGTTTGGCAAGTTAAAACTTTTATACGATTCAAAAGATAGAGTTTCCAAATTAAAGTCTGAGAACATTCCTCCTGAGTTAGCTCCTAGGGGACTTAATTCGACCTAAGTCTTCACTAATCGCCAAGATGGAAAACTTTTGCTTAAAAATTTAGTTATCCCCGAAATCCTTTTCGTTTTACAGTTTTCATCAGTATATTGCCCCTATTATACCTAAAAATGAAAAACCTAACTTTAAAAGACATTGCGACTACATTAAACATCTCCGTTACAACGGTATCTAAAGCCCTTAAGAACTACCCTGATGTTAGCTTAAAAACCAAAGAACGTGTAAAAGCTTATGCTGAAAAAGTCAATTTCACACCAAATTCTTTTGCTGCCTATCTAAGGACCCACGAATCAAAGACGGTTGGAATTGTTATACCCCGGCTGAATCATTTTTTCTTCAGCAGTATTTTAAGAGGGATCATATCAGAAGCAGAAAAACACGAATACATGACTTTCATTTTATGTTCTGATGAATCTTATGAGCTTGAGAAAACTCAAATCCAACGACTTCTCAATAAAAATGTGGATGGTATTTTTCTTTCTATTGCGGATAAAACGCATGACTTAACTCATATTCAAAACATTATGGAACGGGATACCAATTTGGTTATTTTCGATAAGTACTCCAAACTGACGCCCTGTTCTAGTGTCGTAATCAATGACCGAAAAGCTGCCTATACCGCTGTAGAGCATCTAATCAAAAAAGGAAAAAAACGCATTGCCCACTTTAGAGGGCCCCTTCTTCCTCAAAATTCAATTGACCGATTCTTAGGGTACAGACAGGCACTGGAAGAGAATGGATTGGAATTTGACAAAGATTTAGTTTTTATATGTGATGGGATAAGTGACACTGAAGGTTATGATCATATGCAACATATCTTAGATCAAAAAATAGACGTAGATGCTGTGTTTGCAATGGCCGATCTTCCAGCAATAGGTGCTATAAAATGCCTACTTGAAAATAAGGTGCAAATTCCAGAGGAAGTGGCCGTAATGGGTTTCAGTAACTGGCTCATCTCATCTCTTATTACGCCTTCGTTAAGCACTATTGATCAACCTGGAGAGTTGATGGGGCGCAAAGCTTTTCAAGTTTTCCTCGATGAACGTGACACCAAAAAAAGAAAAGAACCGGTGGTCTACCAGAAATATGAAATAGAAACGACCTTAATTGAACGAAAATCTACTTAATCGGTTTCAGAAATTCAATGTTTCTTGTCAACCCTTCGAGTTTGGTTCTTTTAACAGCACTCTCTTTAAACACTTTTTGAAATGTTTCAGCGGTTAATTCGCTCCAATCGCTCGATGTCATTTGAAGTAGTTCGGGGTGGGGATTAAATAAGGGCTCTTGATGTGGTTTTGAAAATTTATTCCAAGGACACACATCTTGACACACATCACAACCGAACATCCAATCATCCAGCTTACCCTTAAATTCAGTGGGTAAAGCATCTTTTAATTCAATAGTGAAATAGGATATACACTTACTCCCATCCACTTGATACGGATTTGTAATTGCCTCTGTTGGGCAAGCGTCTATACAAGCAGTACAACTTCCACAATGATCCGTTACAGGATGATCTGGCTCCAATTCGAGATCCAAAATCAATTCAGCAATGAAGAAAAAAGAGCCTACTTGTTTGGATAGTAAGTTGCTGTTTTTCCCAATCCAACCCAAACCGGCTTTTGCTGCCCAGGCCTTATCCATTACGGGTGCTGAATCTACAAATACACGTCCATCAACCGCGCCAATTTGACCCTTGATTCGTGATAATAATTCTTTGAGCTTGTCTTTGATTACAAAATGATAATCCTTCCCATAGGCATATTGAGATATTTTAGGCGCCTTGGGGTCTGCTTGCTTTTCTGGGCTGTAATAATTAAGTGTCAAAGAAACAACACTTTTAGCCCCTGGAACCAATAGTGTAGGATCGAGGCGCTTATCGAAATGGTTTTCCATATACCGCATTTCTCCCTGCTGGTTGGTATTTAACCAATGCTCAAGGCGAGGTGCTTCCGCTTCTAAAAATCCTGCTTTTGAAATGCCACAAGAAAGGAACCCTAAGGCTAAAGCTTGCTCCTTAATCCACTGTGCATTTTTGGTTGCAGTACTTTTCATTTTTAAAACAACCCCTCTTGCGTATCTTTAATTCTCCCGAGGTGCTTATACGCCAAAGCGGTTACTTCTCTCCCACGAGGAGTTCGAACAATAAAGCCTTGTTGAATCAAAAAAGGTTCGTATACTTCTTCAATGGTTTCTCCATTTTCGGAAACAGCGGTTGCAAGGGTTGTAATTCCAACTGGGCCACCTTTGAATTTATCGATGAGGGTGGTTAGGATCTTATTATCCATCTCGTCCAATCCATTGGCATCGACCTGCAATGCTTTTAGGGCATATCGGGTAATTTCAAGGTCAATGGTGCCATTTCCTTTTATCTGAGCAAAATCACGTACTCTTCGCAACAAACTGTTCGCTATACGGGGGGTTCCTCTGCTTCTACCAGCAATCTCAATGGCAGCGGTTTCAATTATTGCAACCTGAAGGATCTCTGCTGATCGTTGTAAGATGGTCGCAAGTAATTCGGTACTGTAATATTGTAAACGACTGCTGATACCAAATCGGGCACGCATGGGCGCAGTCAAAAGACCTGAACGTGTAGTCGCTCCGACAAGGGTAAACGGATTCAAATTGATCTGAACGGTTCGCGCATTTGGACCTGTTTCGATCATGATATCGATCTTGTAGTCTTCCATGGCAGAATATAAATACTCTTCTACTATTGGACTTAAACGATGTATTTCATCAATAAAAAGAATGTCTCTTGGCTGCAGGTTGGTCAACAAACCGGCTAAGTCGCCGGGCTTATCTAAAACCGGCCCTGATGTCATTTTAAACCCTGCATCCAATTCATTGGCCAAAATATGGGCTAAGGTAGTTTTTCCTAAACCCGGAGGCCCGTGAAATAGGGTATGATCCAAAGCTTCTTCTCTTTGATTTGCAGCTTCAACAAAAATCTTAAGGTTTTCAAGAATGGCTTCTTGACCTGCAAAATCATCAAAACTTAGAGGTCTTAATGCTTTATCAATATCCTGTTCTTCGGGTGTAAAATGTTCGTTACTGGGATCTAAATTTTCATTCATTTTAACAAATATAGTGGAAATCCTAAAGTAAAAAGTGCTTCGAACGTGCTTAAAAAAAAGAGACGCAAATGCGTCTCTTTTTTTAATTCTGTAGTTGTTGCTTAATGCTGCAACTCCTCTTCCCCTTCTTTTAAAGGAACAGTCTGAGAAACCCAATCTTCTTCTTGACCCGGCTTTGAATAATCATAAGCCCAACGGTGCACTTCTGGAATAGCTCCTGGCCAGTTTCCGTGCATATGTTCTACTGGTGCAGTCCATTCCATCGTATTTGATTTCCATGGGTTTTGTTCTGCCTTCTTTCCGTAAAAAATACTGTGGATGAAGTTGTATAAGAAAACCAATTGAGCAGCTCCAGCTATAAGAGCAAAAATGGTTATTACAACATTAATATCCGCGATATCATCGAAGTATGGGAATGCTGTATTGGTATAGTAACGTCTTGGTAAACCTGCCATACCGATAAAGTGCATTGGGAAGAAAACGCCATAAGCACAAACTGCCGTTACCCAGAAATGGAAATAACCAAGGTTCTTGTTCATCATCCTTCCAAACATTTTTGGGAACCAGTGATATACACCAGCAAAAAGACCGTACAGTGCAGATATACCCATTACCAAGTGGAAATGCGCTACAACAAAGTACGTATCATGTACATTTATATCCAGTGTACTGTCTCCTAAGATAATACCAGTTAATCCACCCGAAATAAAGGTAGAAACCAAGCCAATTGAAAAGAGCATTGCAGGGTTTAGCTGCAGGTTTCCTTTCCATAAGGTCGTTATGTAGTTGAATGCTTTTACAGCCGAAGGGATAGCAATCAATAAGGTTGTAAAAGTAAATACGGATCCAAGGAATGGATTCATACCCGAGATAAACATATGGTGCCCCCAAACGATGGTAGACAAAAATGCGATTGCGATGATCGAAGCAACCATGGCACGATAACCAAAAATAGGCTTACGTGAATTTGTTGCAATAATTTCTGAGGTGATCCCTAAAGCGGGTAGCAATACGATATATACTTCAGGGTGTCCTAGGAACCAAAAAAGGTGTTCGTATAAAACAGGAGAACCTCCTTGGTAATGCAATACTTCTCCTTGAATAAAAATATCCGACAAGAAAAATGATGTCCCAAAACTACGGTCCATAATTAACAATAAAGCTGCTGAAAGTAAAACCGGAAACGAAACAACACCAATGATAGCGGTTACGAAAAAGGCCCAAATGGTTAAAGGTAATCTAGACATAGACATTCCTTTAACACGAAGGTTAATTACTGTAACGATATAATTTAGCGATCCTAATAAAGAGGAAGCAACAAAAATAGCCATTGAAACCAACCATAAGGTCATCCCCAAACCAGAACCCGGTTGCGCTTGCGGAAGGGCACTCAGCGGTGGATAAATTGTCCATCCAGCTGCTGCAGGTCCTGCTTCTACAAAGAGAGAAGCGATCATGATTACACTCGATAAAAAGAATAACCAGAACGAGATCATATTCAATAAACCAGAGGCCATATCACGTGCTCCAATTTGCAATGGAATCAAGAGGTTACTAAAAGTTCCACTCAAACCAGCGGTCAAAACAAAGAATACCATGATGGTCCCGTGAATGGTTACCAAAGCTAGGTATACATTAGGGTCCATAACACCGTCGGGTGCCCATTTACCTAATAATACTTCGAAAATCCCAAAAGATTTTTCAGGCCATGCTAATTGTAAACGAAACATAAGAGACATCGCTATCCCGATGATTCCCATGAAAAGTCCCGTGATTAAATATTGTTTGGAGATCATTTTGTGATCTTGACTAAAAATATATTTAGTCATAAAAGTCTCCTTATGATGATGCCCGTGATCCTCTTCGTGATTGTGCTCTGCTGCTGACATATCTATGTGTTTATTAGGTTAATTTATTGAATTACTTGAGCAAAAGTTTGCTGTTGGTCGATCCAAGCTTGATACTCTTCTGGTGTTTCAACGATGATCTTCATTTGCATATTGTAATGCGATGCACCACAAATTTTGTTACATAATAAAAGGTAGTCGAAAATATAAGGTTCTAAAGCTTCGTCTCCATTAGCAACCAACTCTTTGCTGTTTTCAGCTCTAATTTTATTGATTTTTTTCACTTTGGCTAGAACATCTGGATCACGACGCATATCGTCTGTAGTTGTAATGGGTGTGAAAGCAAATTCAGTAATCATCCCAGGAACGCAATTCATTTGAGCTCTAAAGTGAGGCATATAAGCTGAGTGAAGTACGTCTTGTGATCGCATTTTAAAAATAATCTCACGTCCAACGGGTAAGTGTAATTCTTGTACTACAACATCATCTAATCCGTTGGGATCAGTTGCATCGATACCGACAAGGTTCTTTCCGTCGAAATCTTGTAAAAAACGAACATTTGCATCTCCAAGGACACCGTCTGCTCCAGAATAACGTGCTTTCCAATTAAATTGTTGGGCGTATAATTCTACAACGAGGGCTTCATCATTTTCTTCTACCGTCATGATGTTGGTCCAAGTATACAGTCCGTAAAGAATAAGACCCGCTAAAGTAATCACAGGAATAATAGTCCAGATGGCTTCTAGGCGGTTATTGTCTGCATAAAACAAGGCTTTCTTGCCTGGTTCTCCTCTGTATTTGTAAGAAAAATAGTGCAGTAATGCTTGAGTAACTGTTTGAACAAAAAAGATCAATGCAAAAGAAATCCACATCAAACTATCGTAATCGCTTCCGTGTTCAGAGGCAGCTGCTGGTAAGAGTACATCTCCCCATTTCCAAAAAGAATATAAGGTTAGGATATATAAGAATGCTAAAAAAGCAAACATCAATTTTCCTTGAATATCATTATCGCGGTCATTGGCTACTTGAGTATTGTTTTTTGAGGGCTGAGACATCTCAAAAATTTTAGCTACTTGCCACAGGGATATAGCAATTAGAAAAAGTACCGTAAGGGTTAGTATTGCCGTCATTTATCTCTTTTCTATTAAATTTTTAATTAGTAATGAAAACGCTCACTCTCTCCCATATAAGGATCTCCTTTTGCGAGAAGTGGTGCCTTCGTTAATTCTGTAAATACTGTATATATGAATAAGCCTAAGAAGAATAAAAAGCCTCCTATTTCAGCGACACCAATAAACCATTGATCTCCTACTGCCGATGGCATAATCATATTGAATACATCTAAATAATGTCCTAAAATAATAACAATACCCGCCATGATGATGAAGTAGTTCGTACGCTTGTAGTCGCTATTCATTAATATCAATAAAGGGAAAACAAAATTCATGGCTACCATTCCAAAGAAGGTGATGTTGTAGTCTTCAATTCGTGTGATGAAATAAGTTACTTCTTCTGGAATGTTAGAGTACCAGATCAGCATGAACTGTGAAAACCAGAGGTAGGTCCAAAATACGCTGATTCCAAACATGAATTTTCCGAGATCATGAATGTGACTGTCGTTTACAAACTCTAAATACCCTTGAGATTTAAGATAAATGGTCACCAAAGCAATTGCTGTGATTCCAGAAACAAACATACTGGCAAAAACATACCATCCAAATAAAGTACTGAACCAGTGCGGGTCGATCGACATGATCCAATCCCAGGACATAATCGATTCTGTAACGATATAAAAAACAAGGAATGCAGCAGAGATTCTAAAGTTTTTCTTGTGGTTAGAAATATCCGTAGCTTGATCTTGTGCCAAAGAAAATTTTCTAGAAAAGTATCGGTATAACGACCATCCCGCTAAGAAGAATACTGCTCTTCCTAAGAAAAAAGGAAGATTTAAAAACGCTACCTTACCCGCAATTAACTTATCATGAGCGACTACTTCTGGATCCATCCAAATAAATAAATGGTTGAAATGCATTCCCGATAAGGCTAGGATTACTATTACAATAATTCCACCCGGTAAAAGGTATCCTGTAATTCCTTCCATAACACGATATAAAACTGGAGACCAACCTGCTTGAGCCGCACGTTGAATTGCATAAAAAGCAAGAACACCCAAAGGAATCATAAAAAAGAAAAAGGCTGCAACATACAGCGCTGCCCATGGCTTGTTTTGTAATTGGTGTAATAAGTGTTCGTCGTGAGAACTGTCGTGAGAACCTTCATCATGAGCAGTTTCAGCATGAGCTTCAGTTGCATGAGCTTCCTCTGCATGCGTATCTTCGGCATGTGCTTCAGATGCTTCTTCGTGATGTTCAGCAGCTTCACCATGACCTTCGCCGTGATGTTCTGTGGCAACCATAGCCTTAGCCTCTGTTATGTTTTTAGGTGCGCCTAAAAAACTAAAGACCAGTCCAATAAATCCTAAGATCATTAGGGCTCTGGCAATATTTTTGAGTTTATTTGGAAAAGTATACATAAATTTTATGCTATATTATTTGATAAGGTTTCCTCTTAATTCCATTACATGCTGTGCAATTTGCCAGCGTTCTGTTGCATTTACTTGACCTGCGTGCGACCCCATTGCATTTTTACCGTACATTAAAACATGGTAAATACTTCCTGGATTGATATCTCGGTCGGCATAACTCGGGATCCCGAGAAATTTTTCACGTGTCATTAAAATACCCTGTCCGTCTCCTTTAATACCATGACAAACAGCGCAGTAAATACCGTATAATTCTTTTCCGTTGGCTTTATTCGCTTCTGTATCCTCTAAAAGAGAAGTAAGATTTGCTTTAGCTGCTTCATATCCTTCATTCGTATCTGGATAATCGTAAGGCTGCCATCCTCTAGCAATAGAACCTTCGGCTGGCAATTGAGCTTCGATTCCATTGGCAAAAGCATCAGAATCTGCATAAGCTTCATAACCAACAGGGACGTACATATTAGGAAAATACTGATAGTTTGGTTTGCTGTTATCTTGACAAGAACTTAAACCAAGTAAAAGGACACTACTAAGTGCTATATAAAGTATCTTTTTCATTATTCTTCGTGGTTTTGAGGGATGGTAATCTCGATTGCACCTGTCTTTTTCAACAATGCAGTCAATTCTTCTTCATTTCCGTTGATTTCAACTTCCATTAAGAATTTATCATCTGTGGTCAAAGGGTTTGGATTTTCTGCTTCCTTAAAAGGCCATAACCTACTTCTCATATAAAAAGTAATTACCATTAAGTGAGCTGCAAAGAAAACGGTCATTTCAAAAATCACAGGAACAAAGGCAGGAAGATTTTCCAAGAAACTGAAACTTGGTTTACCTCCAATGTTTTGTGGCCAATCTTCAATCATAATAAAATTGATCATCGTAATGGCAACGCCAAGACCGATACAACCGTATATGAATGCCATAATAGCGATTCGTGTTCCTTCTAACCCCATAGCCTTATCTAGTCCGTGAACTGGAAAGGGCGTATAGATTTCTTCGATGTGATGCTTGTGCTCTCGAACTTCTTTAACGGCATTCAATAGCACGTCATCATCGTCGTAAAGCGCATGTAGTACTTGATTACTCATTTCCGTCTCTTATTTTTTTATAATTCTCGCCCGAAGACTTCAAAATTGTTTTTACTTCTGCTTGTGCAATTACTGGGAACGTTCTTGCGTATAATAAAAATAACACGAAGAAGAATCCAATAGTACCAATGAAGATCCCAATATCAACAAAGGTTGGTGAAAACATCGTCCAAGAAGAAGGTAAGTAATCGCGGTGTAACGAGGTTACAATGATTACAAAACGCTCAAACCACATTCCGATATTCACAACAATAGATATGACAAAGGAGAATACAATGCTGGTACGTAGTTTCTTGAACCACATAAACTGTGGTGAAAATACATTACAAGACATCATTGCCCAATATGCCCACCAGTAAGGACCCGTTGCACGGTTGAGGAATGCATATTGTTCGTATTCTACTCCAGAGTACCAAGCGATAAACAGCTCAGTTATGTAGGCGACTCCAACGATTGAACCGGTAATCATGATTACGATGTTCATCAATTCAATGTGTTGTACCGTAATATAATCTTCTAAATGAGAAACCTTACGCATGATGATCAACAGGGTGTTTACCATAGCAAAACCAGAAAAAATCGCTCCAGCAACAAAATATGGAGGGAAAATAGTGGTGTGCCATCCCGGAATAACCGACGTTGCAAAGTCAAATGATACAATGGTGTGAACTGAAAGTACTAAGGGAGTAGCTAAACCAGCCAATACCAAAGAAACTTCTTCAAATCGTTGCCAGTCTTTTGCTCTACCCGACCAACCAAAACTCAATAAAGAGTAGATTTTCTTTTGAAAAGGTCGAATTGCGCGATCTCGTAACATCGCAAAATCAGGTAATAAACCAGTCCACCAGAAAACTAGAGATACCGATAAATAGGTTGAGATTGCAAAAACATCCCAAAGTAAAGGAGAGTTAAAGTTCACCCAAAGTGATCCAAAGGAGTTAGGAATAGGTAATACCCAATACGCTAACCAGGGACGTCCCATGTGAATGATTGGAAACAAACCTGCTTGGATAACTGAGAAAATGGTCATGGCTTCTGCAGAACGGTTAATTGCCATTCTCCATTTTTGACGGAATAATAAAAGTACTGCAGAAATTAAAGTTCCTGCGTGACCGATTCCTACCCACCATACAAAGTTGGTGATATCCCAGGCCCAACCTACAGTCTTATTCAGACCCCAAGTTCCAATCCCAGTTGAAATGGTGTAAATCATACATCCAACTCCCCACAAAAAAGCAGAAAGTGCAATACCAAAAACAATCCACCACTGAGTGTTTGCTTTTCCTTCAACTGGAGCTGCGACGTCAATCGTCACATCGTGATACGACTTGTTTCCAGTTACTAAGGGTTTTCTAATAGGTGCTTCGTAATGCGAGGCCATACGCTATTGATTTATTATTTTTATATTAAGTATTTCTCACTTTTGTTTGGTACATCACGTTGGGTTTTGTCCCTACGCTTTCCAAAAGGTGATACATACGATCGTTTTCTTTTAACTTGGTAATTTCACTTTCTTTGTCGTTGATGTCTCCAAAAGTCATAGCGCCATTGCTACATGCATTGGAACAAGCGGTTTGGAATTCACCATCTTCAATGGGTCGTCCGTCTAATTTAGCATCCAAAATGGTTTTTTGTGTTTTTTGAATACACATAGAACATTTTTCCATTACCCCACGGGAACGAACTACAACGTCTGGATTCAATACCATACGGCCTAGGTCATTGTTCATGTGATAATCGAACTCATCGTTTTGGTTGTATAAGAACCAGTTGAAACGACGTACTTTATAAGGACAGTTGTTTGCACAATAACGTGTACCAACACAACGGTTATAGGCCATGTGGTTTTGACCTTGACGTCCGTGTGAACTTGCCGCAACTGGACAAACTGTTTCACAAGGTGCATGGTTACAATGCTGACACATTACTGGCTGGAATGTTACCTGAGGGTTTTCCGAAGGATTTTCCATTTCTCCAAAAGTAGTTAAGGAATCTCCTAAACCGTCGATATTATCTTTGGTCTCATTATCCCCTGCAAAGGTGGTTTCAGAAGAATAGTAACGGTCAATTCGCAACCAGTGCATGTCACGTGATCTTCTTACTTCTGTTTTCCCTACAACAGGCACATTATTTTCTGAGTGACATGCGATGACACAGGCCCCACATCCCGTACATGCATTGAGATCAATAGACAGGTTAAAATGATGTCCGATTGAACGGTCAAAATTCTGCCACATATCTACTCCTTCCGAAGTAACCTCTTCTTCCATGTGGTTTTTAGAAACCAACGGAATTGCATTCCAGTATTCTTTATCTTTTGTATTGAAAACTTCTAAGGTAGTTTCCTTGATGATGTCTCCTCTTCCCATTAGGGTGTTGTGCAATTGAACACAAGCAAATTCATGGAACCCGTCAGCAAGACGTATGCTTGCTTCCTGAACCGTATTGAAATCGTTGTAAAATGCAAAAGCATTAACTCCAACTTGCATTTCTTCTTGTAAACCAGCTTTTTCACCATAACCAAGAGCAAGACCAACAGATCCTTTTGCTTGACCGGGTTGAATGATTACCGGTACTGTTAGGGTTGTTCCTCCTACAGTAACCTGAGCATAACTTCCGTTCAATGCACCGTTGGCAACATTAACGTTTTTTAATCCAGCTGCCTCAGCATCAGCAGCTGCAACCGTAATGTAGTTGTCCCAAGATACTCGAGTGATTGGATCAGGGAATTCTTGTAACCATGGGTTGTTGGCTTGTTGACCATCACCCATCCCTGTTTTTGTGTATAAGGTAAGCTCTAGACCTTTTGAGCTAGCAGCAGCTAATGCAACAGCTTCGGCACTTAGATCAGTCCCTTGATAGTTGTTTTTAGTAGTAACTTCTGTTTGGAAAAAACCGTCGTGTAAAACCGTATTCCATGAAGACGAGCCAATCACTGCATCCGACCAATTGGCTTGGATTGCATCATAATAAGTTTGACTACTTCCTGTCCATGCTAAAAGTACATCTTGGAATTGTTTGGTGTCGAATAGTGGTCGAATGGTTGGCTGAGCCAGTGCAAAACTTCCTGCTTTGAATTCGTAATCTCCCCAGGCCTCTAGATAATGCGGTACAGCGGCAATATATTGTGAAGCCAATGCAGTTTCATCTTCTTTTAATGAAAAAGCAACTGAAAGGTCTAATTTTTTAAGCCCCTCAGCGAAGGCAGCCCCATCTGCTAAAGTAAGTGCTGGATTAACACCAACGGTAATTAGTCCGCCAATAGTTCCATTTTTAACAGCCGTTACAACCTGGGCAACTTCTGTTGCACTAGCCTGACGAATCAAGCGTGGTGTGTTCGCATTCATCACTTCACTTTGAATGTGATTGTTGATAGCTAAGACCAATTGCTGAGCTCCTACTTCGTGAATACCAGAAACCACTACTGCTTTTGACCCTGCAGCTTTAAGTGCTTCAACTGCTTTATCTAGTTTAGCTTGCATCCCAACGCCTAGAGTTCCAGAAACAGAGGTTCCGGTAAGGGCAGCGTATAAATGTGCTAAAATATTTTTTTGTTGTGTTGGTGTTGCTGGAACACGAAAATCGGCTGCAGCTCCACTTAGAGTCATGTTAGCCTCAAACTGAAAGTGCTGAGACATCTGCGCTTTTCCGTGGTCTCTGTGCGGGACTCTTTTTTTAGAATAAGCACTATCATAACCCCCACCTTGCCAATCACCTAAAATATCAGCTCCAACAGAAACAATAGCATCTGCTTTACTGAAATCATAATCCGCAAGAGCGCGAACGCCATAAGCTGCTTCGAATGCATCTAAGGCAGCAGATTCAGAAACACTGTCATAAGTAACCTGCTTTACATTTGGATATGCAGCAATAAAATCAGAAACGATTTTTGAAGTCGTTGGACTTGCAAAAGTTTGGGTAAGGATGATAACTTCTTTTCCCGTTGCAGCAAGCGCTTTTAGCTTTGCTCCAACTTGAAGGTTTAAATCTTCCCAGCTAATATCGGTACCATTTGCTTTAGGCCCTTGTAAACGTTTCACGTCATAAAGAGATAAAACGGAAGCATGAACTCGAGCATTAGCTCCACCTAAGACGGGAGCATCAATGTTATTTTCCACTTTGATCGGACGACCTTCTCTCGTTTTAATAAGAACAGAACCAAAGTCAAAACCATCTGCAATTGCAGTTGCGTAGTAGTTGGCTACACCCGGACGAATTTGCTCTGGCTGCACTACATACGGTACGGATTTGATTACGGGACCTTCACAGGCTGCAAGCGTTGCTGCTGCAGTACTGAATCCTACATACTTCAAGAAATCTCTACGTGAGGTGCTACTGTCCTCAAGAGTTTCCGAGTCTCCTAAAAATTCGTTTACTGGAATGTGTTCGGCAAATTCTTTTTGCTCGAGCTGCTCAATAATCGGGTTTCCCTCGTTTAATTGATCAGCACTTTTCCAATAGGTTTTATTTTCTGCCATAAGACAATCTTAGATTATTCTATTTTTTAATAGTGACATTTCCCACATTCCAAACCACCCATCTGAGCAGCTGTAAGTTGTTCAACACCGTATTTTTTTGATAATTGTTCGTGAATTTTAGTGTAGTACTCATTGCCTTCTACCTTCACGTTTGTTTCTCTGTGACAATTGATACACCAGCCCATTGTAAGGGGAGCGTATTGGTACATCACTTCCATTTCTTCTACAGGTCCGTGGCACTTTTGACAAGCAATTTGACCTACTTGAACGTGTTGAGCGTGATTGAAATAAGCGAAATCAGGCAGGTTGTGAATACGAACCCATTTCACCGGTTCCGTTTTCCCTGTGTATTGTTGGTTCTCTTCGTCCCAACCTACTGCTGCATATAATTTTTTGATTTCTTTGGTGTAAAAATCTTTCGTGTAACCGTTGTCTAAATCTTCCTCCCCATTGTATTCAGCAATATTTTGGTGACAGTTCATACAGACATTGAGCGATGGAATTCCAGAGTGTTTAGACACTCGAGCTGAAGAGTGACAGTACTTACATTCGATTTCATTTGCTCCTGCGTGAATCTTGTGAGAATAATGGATCGGTTGCACCGGCATATAACCTTGATCAACCCCAACTTGCATGAGGAAACCATAAGCAAAATATGCACTTGATAGCAGAAGAAGGATCACCGACATGAACACCAAGAAATGATTTTTAGCAAAGGCGTCCCATAAAGGTCTTCTAGGTTCTTTAACTTCTTTCGCTACCAATTCAACACCACTTGCAGTTGCAATTTTCTGAAGGGTTTTGTTTACTAAGAACAGCATTACAATTAGCACTGTAAATACTAGGGCTAAAGCTGCTAGGATAAGATCGTTCGACACACCGCTTGCGGCTACTTGAGTTCCAGGTTGAGGAGTTGGATTCTCTGGTGGTGGGGCAACATAATCGGTATACGCTATGATGTTATCAATATCGGCATTAGACAATTGAGGGAAAGCAGTCATTACTGATTTGTTGTACTCTTCCCAAATTGCAATTGCTTGTGCATCTCCAGACTTAATCATAGCCGAGCTATTTTTAATCCAAGTGTACAACCATTCGCGATCGTATTTAGAAGAAATACCTCTTAATGCTGGCCCTACGGCTTTTTTGTTGAGTTTGTGACAGGCTGCACAATTTGCATTAAATAATTTTTTCCCTGCCGCTGGGTCACCCTCTTGAGCAAATAATTGAGGTATTGAGAGCATTGCTACTACTACCACCGCTAATAATTTACTAGTCAAAAGAGTGTAAAGGTTTGACTTCCTCATGCTTATATGTAAAATTTGATTTTGATCAATTTATTTGTGTCATTATCCGACTGCAAAAATAAGACATAGACTCGGTTTGTTAAAAGGTTATGACTTGCACTTATATAATTTATACTGAGTCTAAATAACTTGTTAAGTTTATTTAACTTCTGCCAATTATTGTCAGTTTTTTGTTTCTTTGCAGTATGAGAACAATCAAACGAACTACTTTATTTTTTTTACTGCTAAGCGGCGGAATTGCATCCCAGGTTTTTGGACAAGATACTTTGGTTCAAATCAATCAAGATTCAAAAATCGAACAACTAGTAGCAATTAAAAAAGCGCTTGACTCTGAACGTTATAATGCACAATACTTCGCTATTCAACTGTACTATGGAAACTATACAGCAGCACAAAATGTTTTACGAGAATTTGAAAAAACATTTGAAGGAATTGAAACTTCTTTGGTTTTTGAGACGCCAAATTACAAGGTACGTGTGGGACGCTTTAAGGACATCAACAAAGCAAACATACTCCTAGAGGAAATTAAAAAAACGTACCCGGGAGCATTTTTACTAGAACCTAATAATTTATAGGGTTTTCTTAACGGCTACTTCTTGGAAGAATTCGATTACGTCATCAATACGAATGTCGTTGTAGTTCTTAACTTGTAGTCCACAATCATATCCTTTGGCAACTTCCTTCACATCGTCTTTGAAACGTTTCAGAGAGCTAAGCGTTCCGGTATATTGAACAACGCCTTCACGAATTACTCGAATACTTGAGTTACGGAAAATTTTACCTGTAGTTACCATACAACCTGCAATGGTACCCACTTTAGATATTTTAAAGGTTTCTCTAATCTCAGCATTTCCAGTTATTTCCTCTTTCATTTCAGGAGAAAGCATGCCTTCCATAGCGTCTTTCACGTCGTTGATTGCATCGTAAATGATGGAGTAGGATCGGATGTCTATTTCTTCTTTTTCGGCTAGCATACGTGCATTACCCATAGGACGAACATTAAACCCGATAATAATTGCATCTGAGGCAGAAGCCAACAGTACGTCAGATTCTGTGATTGCACCAACACCTTTGTGGATGATGTTAACCTGAATTTCTTCGGTAGATAGCTTTTGAAGAGAGTCGGTAAGTGCCTCAACAGAACCATCCACATCACCTTTCAGGATCATGTTCAATTCTTTAAAGTCACCCAAGGCAATTCGTCTTCCAATTTCGTCTAATGTGATGTGTCGCTGTGTACGTACATTTTGCTCACGGAGTAATTGTGTTCTTTTAGCAGCGATTTGTTTTGCCTCACGTTCGTCTTCGAGAACATTAAAATTGTCCCCAGCTTGAGGTGCACCATCAAGTCCTAAAACCGATACGGGAGTGGAAGGAGGAGCCGTTTCAATTGTTTTCCCTCTTTCGTCAAACATGGCTCGTACTTTACCACTGTGCTTTCCAGCAAGCAGATAATCTCCAATATTCAGTGTTCCGGTTTGAACCAGAATTGTAGATACATAACCACGACCTTTATCGAGGTAGGCTTCAACTACTGTTCCTTTGGATTTTCTATTCGGATTTGCTTTAAGCTCTAATAATTCGGCTTCTAACAATACTTTTTCTAACAATTCTTTTACGCCAGTACCTTTTAAAGCAGAGATGTCTTGGGATTGAATTTTTCCTCCCCAATCCTCAACCATAAGATCCATTTGAGCAAGTGCTTCTTTAATCTTTTCAGGATTAGACGTTTCTTTATCTACCTTGTTGATAGCAAAAATAATGGGTACGCCAGCTGCCTGAGCGTGACTGATTGCTTCCTTAGTTTGCGGCATGATATCATCATCCGCAGCGATTACGATGATTGCAATATCCGTTACTTGAGCTCCACGAGCACGCATCGCGGTAAAGGCTTCGTGACCAGGAGTATCTAAAAATGTTATCTTCTGTTTGTTTTTTAGTACAACAGAATATGCTCCAATGTGTTGTGTAATCCCTCCCGATTCTCCTGCAATTACATTTTCGCTTCGGATATGATCTAAGAGTGATGTTTTACCGTGATCTACGTGACCCATAACGGTAACAATAGGGGCACGAGCAATAAGATCTTCTTCTTTTTCCTCAACCTCTTCTGTAAAGTTTTCTTCAAGATCACTCTTTACAAAGTCTACTTCAAAACCAAATTCGTCTGCAACAATACTCAAGGTTTCAGCATCCAAACGTTGGTTCATGGTAACCATGATTCCAAGTGACATACAGGCAGAAATAATTTGAGTTCCACTAACTTCCATGAGGGTCGCTACTTCACCTACAGTAATGAATTCTGTTACTTTGATTATTTTGCTATCAGCCTCTAATTGCGCTAATTCTTCCTCTGTTTTTTGACGGTGTTGAACCCGTTTGTCTCTTCGGTATTTGGCCCCTTTAGACTTATTCGATTTCCCTTGAAGTTTTTCAAGAGTTTCTCTAATTTGCTTTTGTACTTCTTCTTCTGTTGGCTCAACTTTAGGGACTGCAGCTGGTCGGTTTGGGCGACCGCTTCTATTCTGACCTCCATTACCTCGTCGGCTGCTTATAGAGCCTACTCCAGGTTTTTTAGGAGCAGGTGCTGGGTCTTTACTTATTCTTTTACGTTTTTTCTTACGAGCATCTTCAACAATTTTTTCTTTCTTATTAAAAGAATCAAGATCGATGACTAAACCGGTCTTTTTAGGGCCGGATAGTTTGGCGTATTTTGTTGTGATTGTAACGTCTACTTCAGCAGCACCTTCTCCAGCTTCTGGAGTTTCCGTTGCAGTTCCTTCTTCAGCAGCTGCTGTCGGAGCTTCAACTTTAACTTCAGTTTCTGTTTTCTTATCAGTTACCACAGGGGTTTCCAATGGTGCTACAACTTCCGCTTCTGGCTTTTCTGCAGTTGGAGTTTTCTCTTCAACAGCCTTAGGAGCTTTTGGCTTTTTGGGAGCTTCTTTTTTAACGGCAACTTTTGGTGCGTCTTTTACCGATTCAGCTGCAGTTTTTGCAGGTTCTTCAGCAGCAGGCTTTTCAGCTGCAACAGCTGCTTCCTTTTTCTTAGCTTCTTGAGGTGTTATTTTTGGAGCACCGACCTTAGCATTTCCAAGGTCAATTGTGCCGACCGCTTTGGGTCGATTCAAATTGGCAGAGGCGCGAATTACTTGCTGTTTCTCCAAGCGTTCTTTTTCTCGCTTTTGCTTCTCGAGTTCAAGTTCTTCTTGCTTCAAGCGTTGAGCTTCTTTTTCCTTCCGCTTTTCTTCACTTTTCTCGTGAGAAGCGTCTTTCTTGGATTTATCGGTCTCAAATTCATCCAACAATACTTTGTACACCTCCTGTGATATTTTGGTAGTAGGACGTGCCTCTACCTCATGACCTTCTTGAACGAGATGTTCAACAGCTCTATCTAGAGATATATTAAGTTCCCTTAGGACTTTATTTAATCGTATTGTCGGTTGATCAGGCATACTTATTTTTTCTTCGATTCAAAAATATGGAAATTAACTTCCTAAAACTAATCTTCGAATTCCTCTTTTAATATTTTAAATACTTCCAATATGGTTTCTTCTTCCAAATCAGTTCGTTTTGCTAGATCAGATACCTCCAATTCTAAGATACTTTTTGCAGTATCTAAACCAACTTTTTTGAATTCATCAATTACCCATGATTCGATTTCATCTGTAAACTCAGCTAATTCAACATCTTCTTCAGCTCCTTCACGATACACATCAATCTCGTAGCCAGTTAATTGTCCTGCAAGGCGGATGTTCAGCCCTCCTTTTCCAATCGCTTTAGACACTTCTTCTGGGTTTAAAAATACCTGTACACGTTTGGTTTCTTCATTAATTTTCAATGAATTGACTTTCGCTGGAGAAAGCGAGCGAGTAATAAAAAGCTGTAAGTTACTCGTATAATTTATTACATCGATGTTTTCATTTCCTAATTCACGAACAATGCCATGAATACGAGAACCTTTCATCCCAACACAAGCACCAACTGGATCAATACGATCATCGTATGAATCTACCGCTACTTTGGCTTTTTCTCCTGGAATACGCACTGCTTTCTTGATGGTTATGAGGCCGTCAAAAACTTCTGGAATTTCTTGTTCAAAAAGTTTTTCTAAGAATATAGGCGACGTTCTAGAAAGTATTATTCGGGGCTTGTTTCCTCGAAGCTCTACAGACTCTATAATTCCACGGATGTTATCTCCTTTACGGTAAAAGTCAGAAGGTATTTGGCGGTCTTTTGGCAAAATAAGCTCATTCCCGTCGTCGTCCAACAAAATCACTTCTCTACTTCTGATGTGGTGAACCTCGGCAGTATAAATTGCACCTTCAAGTTCTTTAAACTGTTTGAAAATGTTGTTACTGTCGTGTTCGTATATTTTTGCAATTAGATTTTGACGCAAGGATAAGATCGATCGTCTCCCTAAGTCTATAAGCTTCACTTCTTCTGAAACATCTTCTCCAACTTCAAAATCAGGCTCGATTTTTTGAGCTACAGTAAGTTCAATTTCTTGATTTGGATCTTCGACTTCACCATCTGCAACTACAATACGATTACGCCAAATTTCTAAATCCCCTTTGTCGGGGTTGATGATGATATCAAAGTTATCATCCGAACCAAATTTACGTTTTAGCGTATTTCTAAAAACTTCTTCCAAAATAACCATAAGGGTTACTCGGTCAATTAATTTTTCGTCTTTAAACTCAGAAAAGGAATCAATAAGTGCTAAATTTTCCATTTTTGTTATGCTAATTTATTTAATAATCACCTTTGCGCTTTTTATGGACACAAAAGGCAGTTCTTTAATTTTCGTTACGGTTACTTTACCCTTGCCTATTGGTTTAGGCTCTCTTGCTTTCCATTCTAAGGTAATCCCCTTCTGGTCAGCTTGTGTTAAATTTCCAGTTAGTATTTCATCCTCAGAAGTAAGAACCTCTAAGGTTCTTCCTACATTTTTCTCATATTGCCGAGGCATTGTCAAGGGAGATCCAACTCCTACTGAACTAACTTCTAGAGAGAAATCGAACTCTTCTCGGTCGATATTATGTTCAATTTGACGGCTTATAGCGATGCATGATTCGAGCTTAACACCCTCATCTCCATCGATTAAAACACGAATGCTGTTGTCTGTCCCGATCTTTAATTCAATTAAAAACAGGCTTGGATTTTCATCCAGTGCAACTTGCAACAATTCGGATACTAAACTTTTAAAATTCATTATAAAAAAAAAGGGGACTTATAGTCTCCTCTGTGGTATTTGTTCAGAAATTCATGCAAATATAATTATTTTTTGCCATTATTTTTTATTAAACCAGATGTTTTTTTATTATTGAAGTACCTAAATTTTATAACATGCGCAATACTAAATGTTTTTACATTGGTTTATTCTGTCTATTTTTCACTTCCAACATTTTTTCTCAAACCACCGTTCAAGGTAAAATCCTCGATGAACAAGGAGAAGGTTTGCTGGGTGCAAATATCATTATCAATGGAACAAGCCAAGGAACCGTTTCAGATCAGAATGGAAATTTTAACCTAACAACATCAAAGGACATTCCGTTTGAAATTGAAGTTTCTTTTATTGGATTTGAATCTCAGAACATAACCGTCAACACACAGCAGTTGGGTGCCATAACACTCGCTGTTGAAAATTCTTTTGATGAAGTTATTATTTCTGCTTCACGTAGGGCTGAAAAACTACAAGAAGCCCCGTCGGTTGTATCCGTAATTACAGCCAAGCAAGTAACCGAATCTGGTGGATCGCTATCCCCTCTTCGAGCCTTGATCAACACCCCTGGAGTTGAATTACAACAACAGACCGGTCAACGGGTCAACATTGCGTTGCGTGGAAGTAGTGGTGTTTTTTCTACAAGTGTATTCCCTATGCTTGATTATCGCTCTTTAATTTCCCCTGGATTGGAATTTTTCGATTCTCAAAATTCCCCAATCAACCAAATTGACGTCGAACGTGTTGAGGTTGTTCTAGGGCCTAGCTCAGCGCTATACGGACCTGATGTGACTTCAGGAGTCGTTCACTTCATTTCAAAAGATCCGTTTAAACATCCGGGCACTACGGCCGAACTAATTTATGGAGAGCGCAATACTTTTAAAGTTGCTGTACGTCATGGAGGGCACAACACCAACGAAACCTTTGGGTATAAAATTAATGCCCGATACGGAAGTGGAAATGACTTTACTCTTGATCCAGATGACCCCGAGGACCAAGCCGTTTTAAGCAACTTACGAACGGCAATCAGTAGAGCCTCAATTACCAATACTGGAAATGTAAACACGGACGAAAGTGGAACTAAATTATTCGACATTACACAAACACAAATCCCAGGATATTGGTCGGCAGCTGCAAATGCTAGTCTGTATTTTAGACCTAAGAATGGAATGGAGGTAGTAACTGCTGGGGGTTGGAATGCTGGAAAAGCTATTTTCTATAACGATCTCGGAGAAGTACAAGCCTATGGAAATGAATATTGGGGACAGGCCCGTTTCAAATACAAAGGCTGGTTTGCACAAACCTATTATATTAAAAATGATGGAGGAGATGACAGTAATCCAAATTATTTGAATAGAACTGGATTAATTGTACCTCTGGAACGCTCGCATTACGAAGCTCAAATTCAATACAATTTTAATGTACCAACCCTATCGAATTCAGAATGGACCGTAGGTTTAGATTATCGTGATGCAAAAGCAGATACCGAAAACCATGTCTATGGAAGAAATGAAGACAATGATGATTATACGCTTTACGGGGCCTATGCTCAAGCAAAATTTAAACTTGAACCTAAACTGGACCTGTTTTTAGCGGGACGTTATGACGGTTATAATTTTACCTCAGAAAAAACATTTTCGCCTCGAGCGGCTTTGGTTTTTAAACCCTCGACCTATCATGACTTACGTTTCAGTTTCAACCAAGCAGCAAACCCACTTCCTGCTTCTGATCTTTATTTCGATTTACCGATTCAAACTGTCCCAGGAGTATTTGATGTTTGGATTACGGGAGCTGTGAATCCGTATACTTTTGGAAGCAACCCGCAGATTGACTGGCTCATTCCAGATGTTCCAAACACACCTGTTGCCGCTGGTTTTCCTTTAGCCGCAGCTTATGCTGCTGTTACTGGTTCTGTTTTAGAAGGGCTCACAGTCATAGCCGCAACTAATCCTTCACTCGCCCAATTACTCCCTATTGTAAGCGGCGTTTTACAAGATCCTACTAGTGCTCCTGCAGGATTTAGCCCAGTAGTTACGACCGACACCAACGGTGTACCCTAGCAGCTGAAGATGGAAACATCAACCTCATTTCTACTTTGAAATCCTTTGAATTTGGTTATAAAGGCGTTTTTAATAAGCGTCTATCCGTAGGTTTCGATCTCTATTATTTGGAGCAAAAAGGTAATGCTGGTTTCCAACAAATTAGTCCAGTAGCCACTATTGTAGGCTTAGAAGGCGCACTTGGTCAAGGGGTACAAGCTACTACGCAGCCAAAAATTGAAGCACTCCTAATTGGCGCAGGCTTCGATGCTGCCACTGCCGCTGCTACTGCAAACGCTGTTGGACAACAACTCAACGGAGCCTATGCACAAGCCGGTGCAGAGTTTCTTCAAGAACTTGCAAATGCTGGTCTTCCCTTCCACGGAGTCGTTCCAACAGATGAAGCTCCCGGAGGAGATGCCGCAAAATTAATTTTTGGCTACATCACACGGGATCCAAATCGGGTGAGTACCAATTGGGGGTTTGAGTTCAATTCCAAATATTTCTTAACCGAAAACCTTACTTCTTTTGTCAATTACACTTGGTTTAGTCGATCAGAAGGAGAACCCGGAGATCTGAATTTTCCACAAAATAAAGTTCGGTCTGGAATAAGCTACCAATCCGATAAAAAATTAAGCGGAAGTTTTTCTTATCAATGGGATCAAGGTTACACTTCAAATGTAGCTAATTTTCCAGGAGAAATTGACGCTAAATCTTTATTTGATATAACCCTAGGATTTAAGTTTAATACAGGATTAAAACTGGAAGTTTCTGCAACAAACTTATTGAACAACGAATTTAGAGCGTTGCCTGGATTACCTAAAATCGGAAGAACAGCTACGGCAAGGTTGCTTTTAGATTTATAATAATTAAAATAAAAAGTGTACTTTTAATCAAATCAGACCATTATCATGAAAAAAGTGATCTTAATTTTAGGAGGGGCTTTGCTCCTCCTAGTTCTATATAAAACCGTTGGATCTGGTTTACCGGAATACAATCCTGAACGCAGCTATGTTGATTTAGAAACTGAAATCCTAGAAGCTTTTATCTTAGCAAAAGACAGCGCAACAATCGAACTTCCCGAAGGGCATTTTCTGTTTTCTCAGTCCCTAAGTATGGATGACAAAAAGCACATAACCATCAAAGGAAAGGGGATGGACAAAACGGTTCTTTCATTCAAAGGGCAAGCAAAAGGAGCTGAGGGAATCTTAATCACAAACTGCACCAATTTTACCATCGAAGATTTAACCATAGAAGATGCGGCTGGAGACAACCTCAAGATAAGTGAATCAAAAAATGTAATCATTCGTAATGTACGAACCGCATGGACCGGGACGATTTCTACTCAAAATGGAGCTTATGGCATCTACCCTGTTCTTACTCAAAACCTCTTGATTGAAGGATGCGAAGCCATTGGAGCTTCGGATGCTGGAATCTATGTTGGACAATCGAAAAATGTCGTGGTACGCAACAACAGTGCTTTTTATAATGTAGCGGGGGTTGAAAGCGAAAACAGTACGGATGTCGAAATCTACGAAAACGACATTTACGAAAACACCAGTGGCTTATTGATTTTCAACCTTCCCAAACTCACCCTTTATGGTAAAAGCGTACGGGCATACAACAATCGGATTTACAACAATAACATTGAAAATTTTGGTGTAAAAGGATCGATTATCAGTGGCGTTCCTAAGGGTACAGGGGTCATTATCATGGCAACACAGGATGTCAATTTTTATGACAATACAGTTGAAGATCATGTGACTAATAACCTTTCGATAGTAAGTTACTTAGTGTTTGCTGCAGAAGAAGAAGTTGAAGCTATTGTGAGTCAAGACGTCCAAAGTAGAGGGATTCGAGCAGTAGAAACAGATTATGAATCCGATACTGCATATAATCCCTATCCTGGAAATGTGTCCATACAGAACAATGTATTTAAAAATAAATTTTGGTTTCCCACGCTGAGTAACGAATATGGCTGGCTGATGCTTTTTAAAAACAAAGCGACCATTCCCGATGTGGTATATGACGGAATCCTACCTGATGGGGCTACCCTTCAAGATGCCGAACACAAGATTTGTATAGGAGACAACGGAACTTTTAATTTTGTATTTATGGATGCCGCTCATGACTTTGATGCTTTTTCTAACGATGTATCGCCCTATACGTGTATACTCGATTTATAGCTATAAACAATGACATACCAACGAATTCTATTGTGTTGCATAATCTTTACAGGCTGCCTTTCTTGTCAGGATGATGCAAACAAAAGAATTGTTCCAAAAGCAAAGAAAATAACCTCTGCCAAACCCCTAATACAACACAACAATACAGAAAAAGAAACGCTCTCGGAATATGGTTTTTTCAAATTGCCATTAGCCAATCTAGAGCCCACCGATGGCGTTGTTTTATATGACCTTAACAGCCCGCTTTTTTCTGACTATGCCTTCAAAAAACGCTTTGTTTATCTCCCCGACTCCAAAAAAATAAACTACAAAAACAAAGGGGTTATGGACTTTGAAAACGGAAGTGTTCTCATCAAAAATTTTTATTATCCCAAAGATTTTAGAAAACCCGAACAAGAAAAAAGAATCATAGAAACCCGACTATTGATCAAGGAAGATGATGCTTGGAAACCCCTCAATTATATCTGGAACGAAGAGCAAACCGAGGCAACTCTGAATTATGTTGGAAAACAAGAACTGGTGCATTGGATCGACAACGAAGGGGCAGAAAGAAGTGTTTCCTATGCTGTTCCAAATTTAAACCAATGTAAAAACTGTCATGCCAGAGGAAAAAATATTACCCCCATTGGGCCCACAGCCGCTCAATGGAACAAAACCTATTCGCTTGCACTTAGCGATAAAAATCAACTGGATTATTTTTATGAAAAAGGGATTCTTGAGGAACTCATAGAACCCGCTTTACGCCCTAAAATGCCGGTATGGAATGATGCTTTACTTCCTTTAGACCACCGTGCCAAAGCCTATCTAGATGCCAATTGTGCCCACTGTCATAACCTTGAAGGGAGTGCGAAGAATTCTGGATTATACCTCAGCTATACCCAAACCGATGCTCGTAAGCGAGGTGTTTTTAAACCCCCAATTGCTGCTGGGAAGGGATCGGGTGATTTCATCTACGACATTGTTCCTGGGCATCCCGAAGAATCGATTTTAATTTATCGTATGAAAAGCAATAACCCCTCCATTCGAATGCCCGAAATAGGACGATCTATTGCTCATACTGAAGGACTGAATTTATTGGAACGCTATATAGAAGAGCTCGCTCAAAACAAATAAAATATCATCTCTTTCTGGCGAAAATGTCCTCTTTTTTGATCTATCTTTGAGTATTAGTTTTTAAAAAGAAACATTCCATGCTTCCGCTCGATTTTAAATCCGGTTTTGTGTTTTCAAAACACAAAGAAAAGGTACAAACCCCCTTCGAACGTTTATTCGAAATATTCAAAGAACTCATCACCCACACTTCTGGAGATTTTGATGAGGCCATTGACTGGCTTCGAGAGTTGGATGTTGAATACAAGTTGACCGATGAAGACTATACCATCGACGACTTTATAGAAGATTTATTGAAAAAATCCTTTGTACAGCCTAAAACGGGAACTGGTGGAAAAGGAGATGGAATGCAACTCACTGCTAAAACAGAAAAATTATTGCGAGAACACGCATTGAAACAGGTTTTCGGAAAATTAAAACGTTCCGGTTCTGGGGATCATAAAACCAAAAAACAAGGGCAAGGAGAAGATGGATCTGGCGAATTGAAAGCCTATCAGTTTGGAGATGGTTTAGAGAAAATCGATGTTACTCAAAGCATCAAAAATGCTCAAATACGTTCGGTTGGAGAGGATTTTACCCTACAACACGAAGATTTGGTTGTTGAAGATTCCATGCATAAAACCCAAATGAGTACCGTTTTGATGATCGACATCAGTCACAGTATGATTCTCTATGGAGAAGATCGGATTACACCGGCAAAAAAAGTAGCGATGGCTTTGGCCGAGCTCATTACAACCCGCTACCCAAAAGACACCCTCGATATTTTGGTGTTTGGGAATGATGCTACTCCCATTGCACTGAAAGATATTCCCTATCTCGAAGTTGGACCCTATCACACCAATACGGTTGCAGGACTTGAATTGGCAATGGATCTTTTGAGAAGAAAGAAAAACACCAACAAGCAAATTTTTATGATTACAGACGGGAAACCAAGTTGTCTTAAAATGCCCGATGGAACCTATTATAAAAACAGTGCAGGACTTGATGAAATGATTGTAGAAAAATGCTACAATATGGCGCGTCAAGCAAAAAAAATACATATTCCGATTACTACCTTTATGATTGCCCAAGATCAATACCTCAAGCAATTTGTTCGCAAATTCACCGAGGCAAATCAAGGGAAAGCCTTCTTTACCGGTCTAAAAGGTCTGGGAGAAATGATCTTTGAAGATTACGAAAAAAACAGAAAAAAACGCTTAGGATAATATTCCATTACACCGATACATTACTATGAAGAAAGAACGTGCTACTACCCTTGGGGAATTAAAAAAAACCGATTATGCATCTAGATCCATCCAACTTGAACTTGCCGAAAACCTAAAAGCCTGTTTAGGCTCTGGAAAAGCAACCTTCCAAGGATTAATTGGTTACGAAAATACAGTGATTCCAGATGTAGAGCGTGCTATTCTTTCGGGACACAACATCAATTTATTAGGGCTAAGAGGCCAGGCAAAAACACGTTTAGCCCGACAGATGACGGAATTGCTCGATGAATGGATTCCTGTGGTAACGGGCTCAGAAATCAATGATGACCCCTTGGACCCCATCAGCCTTGAAGCAAAAAGAATTATAGCGGAACAAGGTGACAAAACTCCGATTGAATGGTTACACCGATCGGATCGTTTTTTCGAAAAACTAGCAACTCCCGATGTAACGGTAGCCGATCTTATTGGTGATGTAGATCCTATAAAAGCATCCAACCTCAAGCTTTCATATGCCGATGAAAGGGTTATTCATTTCGGAATGATTCCAAGAGCACACCGTTGTATTTTTGTGTTGAATGAACTCCCCGATTTACAAGCGCGTATTCAGGTTGCTTTGTTTTCTATTTTACAGGAAAAAGAAATTCAAATTCGTGGTTTCAAGCTGCGACTTCCAATAGCTGCGCAATTAATATTTACAGCAAATCCAGAGGACTATACCAATAGAGGAAGTATTGTAACCCCCCTAAAAGACAGAATTGGATCGCAAATACTAACGCATTATCCTCACAATCGGGATATTGCCAAAGCGATTACAAAACAAGAAGCCGTACTTACTGAAAAACAAGCAGCAGAAATTCATGTACCAGAACTCGCGCGAGACATCCTTGAACAAATTGGTTTTGAAGCCAGAAAAAGTGAATTTGTAGATTCTAAAAGTGGGGTGAGTGCACGGATGAGTATTACCGCTTTCGAAAATTTAATCAGTACCGCTGAGCGCAGAGCACTGATCAATAACGATGCAACTACTTCCATAAGAATGTCAGACTTTATGGGAATCATTCCTGCCATCAACGGTAAGATTGAATTGGTGTATGAAGGAGAACAAGAGGGGGCTGAACAAATTTCCTACCACCTTATTTCAGAGTCCATCAAAACACTTTTTACAGATTATTTTCCTAAAATAGAAAAGCTTCAAAAAGAAGATGAAGTTGGACCTTACGATACTATTTTAGAATGGTTCTTTAAAGACAATGAACTCTTTTTAGAAGATGTGCTTCCCGATCGTTCCTACCAAGATTCGTTGACCTTAGTTCCTGGGATTAAAGAGGTTTTGGATACCCATCTAAAAGGGTGCGATGAAAAAGACCGTTACTTTATGATGGAGTTTTTACTTTGGGGATTGGAGTCCAATAAAAAACTAAATAAATACCGAACCTTAGAAGGGTTTCAATTCAAAGATTCTCTAGGCAGTTACATAAGCGGTTTATAATCGTTATTGGCGCATACTGTCAATCGAAGTAGAATTTAAGATTTTTAAGGTCTGATCGCGAACCTCCTCAAATACAGGTTTGATTTGACATATCTTTTCGTCACATTCCTCGCAATTGGCGTAATAGTTCAACGAGACGCAGGGCAACATTGCAATAGGTCCATCTACCGCTCGCATCAGATCGGCTAAATTGATTTCTTTGGGGTCCTTTAAAAGTTTATAACCACCCATTTTTCCACGCTTACTTTGAACGAACTGAAAGTTCCTCAATTCACGTAAAATTGTTTCTAAAAACTTTTTAGGAATCAGTTCCTGCTCTGCAATTTCGGAAGAAAAAATAGAGCGTTCCTCCTCTTGATGATCTGCCAGATACAACAAAGCCTTTATGGCGTATTTACATTTTTTTGAGATCATAAGTTTAAAAAATTTTGCTCCCCTGATGGAGCTAATACAAAGGTAAAGAATAAAACTTTAATCTTAATTCCTATAAAGTTAATAGAGTTTATAGGTTTGATTCTAAATAAAATATATATTTGCATTCGAATAGAGCATATGCTAACGGAAATTGTACTAAATAAAGTCAAAAAAAAAAGGCCAAAAGCTACTGGTGAAAAGACATATCGTAGCCTTTTGAAGTCAGTGAGTTGGCGTATTATAGGCACAATAGATACCATCATAATCTCGTATTTAATAACCAATACGTTGGATTTTGCGCTTCGTATTGGATTTGTAGAACTACTGACTAAAATGGGGTTGTATTTTTTGCATGAACGCCTATGGAACAAAATAAAATGGGGTAAAAAGTAAGACTATGGAAAAAGAATATCTTGAAAAGCTCAATAATAAGGTTGTACATAAATCCCTTGCCGAAGCTTTTGAAATCCTCTTGGAGCTGAAGCTAGGAAAACTTGCCTTTTCAACTTCATTTGGACAAGAAGACCAGGTACTCACGGATTTTATCTTCAAAAATGATTTTCCTATATCGGTTTTCACACTAGATACAGGAAGATTGTTCGAAGAAACCTATACGGTATACCACCAAACAATTAAGCACTATAAAAAACCCATAACACCTTATTCCCCTGACACTAAAAAGGTAGAAGCATTAGTAGAAGCAAAAGGGCCGTTGAGTTTCTACGATAGTGTTGCCAACAGAAAAGAATGTTGCGGAATAAGAAAAGTAGACCCGCTTCAAAGAGCCCTTCAAGGAGTAGACGTTTGGATTACTGGTTTGCGGGGGTCTCAAAGTTATTTTAGGGAGCAGCTTCAAGTATTCGAATTCGATTCTTCTTTTGGGCTCATCAAATTTAATCCATTGATTCATTGGAGCTTGGAAGATGTAATTGGGTATTTAAATCAACATAAGGTTCCTCAAAACATCCTACACTCCAAGGGCTTTGCAAGCATAGGCTGTGCGCCCTGTACCCGAGCAATCGAAAAAGGAGAAGACCTTCGGTCTGGAAGATGGTGGTGGGAAAACAGCAAAAAAGAATGTGGACTACATCAAACTCAAATCGCTAAATAGTTACCCATGAACATACTCAAACAACTGGAGGAAGAAGCCATTTACATCATCCGTGAGGTCGTTGGTCAATTCGATAAACCGGCCTTACTTTTTTCTGGAGGAAAAGATTCGATTGTACTCTTACATCTGTGTCATAAAGCATTCTTGCCCGCACGAATCCCCTTCCCTTTGGTACACATAGACACCGGGCATAACTTCCCTGAAACGCTTACACTTCGTGATAAACTCATAGAGGAATATCAAGTTAAACTACACATTGGTTTGGTTCAAGACAGCATAGATCAGGGTAAAGTAACTGAAGAAAAAGGTCGTTTTGCAAGTCGAAATAGTTTGCAAACCTCCACCCTATTGGAAACCATAAGCAACCTAAAGCTTGATGCGTGTATGGGTGGTGCTCGAAGAGATGAAGAAAAAGCACGAGCCAAAGAACGTGTATTTTCTGTTCGTGACGATTTTGGTCAATGGAATGAAAAATTACAACGCCCCGAATTATTCGATCATTTGAATGGTGCAATTCACTCCGGAGAGCACATTCGAGCGTTTCCGATAAGCAACTGGACCGAACTCGATGTATGGGAATATATACGTCAAGAAAAATTAGAAATTCCAACGATTTATTATGCACATGAAAGAGCCGTCTACGAACGGGAAGGTCAATGGATGCCCGTAACAGAATTTAATCAAATTGATCCCAATCAAATCAAAGTTCAATCGGTTCGATTCAGAACCGTTGGTGATATGAGTTGTACAGCTGCTGTCCTATCAAAAGCAGAGGAACTCGATGTTATCATCGAAGAAATTAGAACCTCAACTTATTCTGAAAGGGGTGCACGAATGGATGACAAACGCTCAGAAGGAGCAATGGAAGAACGGAAAAAAATAGGATACTTTTAAAACCAAGATTTATGGACTTATTGCGAATTGCAACGGCAGGTAGTGTTGATGATGGTAAAAGCACCTTAATAGGAAGATTACTTTATGAAACTGGTTCTTTAAAAGAAGATCAACTGAAGCACATAGAAGAAAAGAGTGCGTCCAACGGTTTGGATCACTTAGACTTTTCTTTGGCTACAGATGGCTTGCTCACAGAAAGAGAACAAGGGATTACTATTGATGTTTCTCATCTGTATTTTAAAACAAAAAAAAGACGTTTTATCATTGCAGACTCTCCTGGCCATATTGAATATACAAGGAATATGGTGACGGGAACTTCTAATTCAAATGCAACGCTTCTGCTTCTAGATGCGCGAAAAGGGGTTATAGAGCAAACTAAACGACATTTCTACATCACACAATTATTGGGGATTAAAAAAGTAATTTTCGCTGTAAATAAGATGGATTTGGTCGGCTATGATCAAAATGTATTTGATCGAATTAAAGAAGATATAGCCCACCTTATTCAAAATCAGAATACAAAAGATCTAACGGCTTATTATATTCCTCTTTCAGCACTCAAAGGAGATAATCTCCTTCTGAAAAGCCCAAAAATGCCTTGGTACGGCGGGAAAGCACTTTTCGATCTAATTGAAAACATCGCAGTAAATGAACCTCCATCTAAAGAAAATGTTCTACAGGTGCAAACGGTTATTCGACCCAAGTTGGCTGCCTATCACGACTATCGTGGTTTTGCGGGAAAGGTTAAAAGTGGATCTTTTTCGGTTGGAGATGCGATCGAAGTTTTCCCTTCAGGAACCAAAACAAAGATCAAGTCCATTGAACAGTATGGCGTTAATCAAGAACAGGTCAGTCAAGGCCAAAATGCAACGCTTCTTCTCGAAGATGAAGTTAATGTGTCCAGAGGAGATTCTCTTTTTACACCAAGTAATTCTATTGAGTTTACAAAAATAATAAACGCAAAAGTTTGCTGGATGCAAGACAAAGCGCTGCAGGCAGAACATAAATATTTATTGCAGTTTGGATCGAAGAAGTCACTTGCCAAAATAACCGATGTTAGTGAACGAATTGACGTATCGGGTGATGGATCGAAAGAAACCACAGCCCTTGGATTGAATGACATTGGTATAGCTTCATTTCAATTAGCCCATCCGGTTCTATGTATTCCCTATCCAGAAAATAAAAACCTTGGGAGCTTTATAATCATCGACATAAACACAAACAATACGGCCGGAGTCGGCTTCATAGAATAAGAATGGAAAGTTTTAGAACAGAATTAGAAAACCCGATTGTAGAAAAAGATATTCTTGATTTAGAAAAGAAGATTTTTGAATTTAAAAACAATCAGATTGACGAAGAAAAATTTCGAAGTTTACGCCTAGCCCGAGGAGTGTATGGACAACGTCAACAAGGCGTTCAAATGATACGCATCAAACTCCCTATGGGAAAGTTTACAGCAAAACAACTCCGCAGAATCGCTGATGTTTCGGATGAGTATGCCAGTAGTAATTTACACATAACTACACGTCAGGATATTCAAATACACTATGTTTTATTGGATCGAACTCCTGAGTTATGGGCTACCTTAGAAAAAGATGAAATTACCCTAAGAGAGGCATGCGGAAATACCGTTCGAAATGTTACAGCCTCTGTTATGGCAGGGGTCGATCCAAACGAAGCCTTTGATGTTACTCCCTATGCCCAAGCCTTTTTCGAATACTTCCTCCGCAACCCAATCTGTCAAGAAATGGGTCGAAAATTCAAAGTCGCTTTTTCAAGCTCTATAGTCGACGATGCTTTGACGTTTATTCACGATTTAGGCTTTATTCCAAGGATTGAGAAGGGAGTTCGTGGTTTTCGTGTTCTTTTAGGTGGTGGAATTGGATCACAACCCATGGATGCGCAAGAAGTCTTTAGCTTTCTGGCTGCTGATAAAATCATCCCCTACAGTGAGGCGGTAATTCGTGTTTTTGATCGCCACGGAGAACGTAACAAAAGGAATAAAGCACGGCTCAAGTTTTTAATCAAAGAAATTGGTCTTGATGCGTTTAAGCTTTTACTGGAACAAGAAATGAAGGTTGTGAATCATCAAGTATATGCTATTGAACCTAAAAACCGCACCTTAAAGGAAGCGAAGTTTGTTGGTGCAATTTCAATAAATACTAGTCCTGCCTTTGAAGCTTGGAAAAAAGCCAACACTTTTACTCAAAAACAAACCGGTTATGTAGCTGTTGGGCTGCCGATAAAAACAGGAGATATTGCTTCGGACATAGCGCGTTTATTAGCCGACTTGATCGAGCAGTTTACACGCGATGACAATCGTTTTTCGATAGGTCAAAGCATCCTTCTCCGCGATGTGAAAGAAGAACATCTTCCGGCTCTGTATGATGCCTTGGAACAACTAGACCTCCACCGTATCGGATTTCATAAGATAAACGATATCGTTAGCTGTCCTGGAACCGACACCTGTAATCTTGGAATAGCTAGTAGCATGGGCTTAGCTGATGAATTACAAAAAGTAATAGAAACCGAATTTTATTCGCTTATCAACACCCACGAGATTCAAATAAAAATCAGCGGTTGTATGAATGCCTGCGGACAACATACCCTAGCCCATATTGGCTTCCAAGGGATGACTCTAAAGTCAAATGGGTTGATTGCTCCCGCTACACAAATCCTTTTGGGAGGCGGAGTTCTTGGAAATGGAACAGGGCGATTCGCTGATAAACTGCTCAAGGTCCCTGCAAAAAGAACACCCGATGTTTTGCGCTGGATTTTGACCGATTTTGAATTCAATCGAGCAGAAGAGGAGGATTTCTTTGCCTATTATGACCGAAAAACCAAGGACTACTTTTATCAAAACTTAAAACATTACAGTGCTGTTGAACACTTAGCAGCCGAAGATTTTATTGATTTTGGAGCAAAGGAAAAGTATGAGAAAGCAATTGGTATAGGTGAGTGTGCTGGAGTTACCATCGACTTGATTCAAACCTTGATTTTTGAAGCAGAAGAAGCCTTAGGATGGGCCAATGAAGCTTTGGCAGAAAAACGGTTTGGAGACGCATGCTATCATGCATATAATGGGCGCATTCGAGCTGCAAAGGCTTTGTTGACTTCGGTCGATGCCAAAACCAATAGTCATGCCTCTATTATAGCAAGCTTTGACACCAATTTCCCTGCCTTCAAAACAGAACAATCCCGTTCTTTTACAGAAGGAATAGCAGATTTTAGAAACACCCAATCGGATGAAGCTTTCGCCAATACTTTTTTAGAAGAAACTAAGAAAACCATTCAATGGATCAAAAACACAAGAAATGCAACAGTTGAATAAGGGTAGTATTTGTCTGGTTGGAGCCGGTCCTGGGGATCCAGAATTGATTACCCTAAAAGGGCTCAAAGCAATTCAAAACGCAGAGGTAATTCTATACGATGCTTTGATTAATCCCCTGCTTCTAGATCACAATCCGGTAGCTAAGAAAATATTTGTAGGGAAACGTAGAGGTTTTGCTCAAAAAACCCAAGAGGAAATCAACCAATTATTGGTGAATTTTGCCGCACAAAACAAAAAAGTTGTTCGTCTTAAAGGGGGTGATCCGTTGCTTTTTGGTCGAGCCTGTGAAGAACTTTCATATGCCGCTTTATTTGACATTGAAACGTCAATTATTCCAGGAATATCTTCTTTCTCAGGAATTGCTGCTCAGCATCAAATACCATTGACAAAACGATCGATCTCAGAAAGTTTATGGGTAACTACTGGGCATACCCATGATGGAAAAATATCATCAGACATTCCCTTAGCTGCCCAATCGAGTGCTACCATAGTGGTGCTGATGGGGATGCGTTTCCTGAAGGAAATTATTAGAGCTTTTGGGCGACACAAACCTGAAGATTATCCGGTTGCTATAATCCAAAACGGAACAACTACGGCCGAAAAAGTAGTGTTGGGCACTTTAGGAACTATTGAACAAGAAGTTGTAACACATTCTATTTCAAATCCTGCGAATATTATTTTTGGACCTGCGGTTCTGGATCAAATAACGCAGTATAAAAACTTAAAAAGCACCTTATGTTATCAATGAATCAGCTGTATCCTATATTTCTCAAAACAGAAAGCTTACAGTTTTTGATTGTTGGCGGTGGGCATGTTGCCCTTGAAAAATTAGAATTTCTACTGAAATCTAGCCCCAATGCGCAAATCACAATGGTTGCTCCTTTTTATCGAGAAGCCACCCTAAATTTTGTGGCAAACAAAGTCAATATTCATCTGATCCATCGGGGGTTTAACTCCTATTTCTTGCGTGGTAAACACATTGTAATTGCAACGACCGATGACCCAGTAGTCAATCAAAAAATACATTATTTTTGTAAAAAAAAGAGAATATTAGTTAATGTAGCTGATACTCCCGACCTTTGTGACTTCTATATGGGAGGAATCGTTACTAAAGGGAATTTGAAAATAGGCATTTCAACCAATGGAAAGTCGCCCACCTTAGCCAAAAGAATCCGACAATTTTTAGAAGAATTGTTACCCGAGGAAATCAATGATTTGCTTGACAGCTTACAGAACTATAGAAAAACTTTAGATGGGGATTTTGAATTTAAAGTAAATGAAATGAATAAAATGACTAAATCTATTTTAGAAAGAAATGATACAAACTGATATAATCATCATTGGAGCTGGTCCCGTAGGACTCTTTACCGTATTTGAGGCTGGCCTCATGAAGCTGAGGTGTCACCTAATCGATGCTATTCCGCAAGCTGGAGGGCAACTAAGCGAAATTTATCCAAAAAAGCCCATCTACGATATTCCAGGTTTTCCATCAATTTTAGCGGGGGAACTGGTAGATAATTTAATGAAACAGGCAGCGCCTTTCAATCCTGGGTTTACACTTGGTGAACGTGCAGAAACTATTGAAAAGCAAAAAGATGGAAGCTTTGTTGTTACCACAAGCGAAGGTACACAACATCAAGCGCCAACAGTAATGATTGCCGGTGGATTGGGGAGTTTTGAGCCTAGAAAACCGAAAATAGAAACACTAGCTCAGTTTGAAAAAAAGGGTGTGGAATATATGGTTCGAGAACCCGAAGCCTTTTTAGGGAAAAAACTATTCGTCTCAGGCGGGGGAGATTCCGCACTGGACTGGGCAATTTATTTTGCAGAAAACCATGATATCCCTGTAGGGTTGGTTCACAGAACGGATATGTTCAGAGGCCATAAAGATTCGGTTGAAAAAGTATATGCTTTACAAGCGCAAGGAAAAATAGATTTGTATACGCACGCTGAAGTCGTTGACTTACATGGAACAGATAAGTTGGAGCAAATAGAATTGAAACAAAAAGACCAAGACAACATTAAAGTTGATGTTGACTATTGGTTACCCCTTTTTGGTTTATCTCCAAAACTAGGCCCCATTGGCGATTGGGGGCTAGAAATTGAAAAGAATGCAATAGTAGTAGACAACAGCTTGGATTATCAAACAAACCTCCCTGGAGTTTTTGCAATTGGTGATGTAAATACCTATCCTGGGAAATTAAAACTCATTTTATGTGGTTTTCACGAAGCTACACTTGCAGTTCAAACGGCTTATAAAATCATACATCCCGACAAACGTTTTACAATGAAATACACTACGGTTCAGGGGATTCAGGGTTTTGAATAGAAGAAATTTTGTTTTCTTTTGGAATCTTTTCGTGAATTTGTAATACTAATTTTAACAGATTTTTTAGAAAACATTACCACGCCCTTAACAAAAGTTTCGTTTGTAACTTTATAAATTTACTTTATAGTTTTCATGTATTAGTTAATAATTTTGATTAATTGCTCCTCAATCCATACTGGTGTTGGGGAGTTTTTGTTTTATATCTTTACGCCTGGATGAAAACAAACAAAGATAAAATACACAGCATCGATCTTCACGGAATTCGACATAAACAAGCACTTGAATTGGTGCATAAAACAATAAAAGATTGCGCTGTACACAATAACTTTTCGTTGACTATTATTACGGGGAATTCGACCGTACTCCAAGATCGGATTTTTAAGGAGTGTCTAGAAGGAACTGAATTCACTTATTTTATTCCCTCTTGGAACATGGGGCAAATCATTGTAGAATATGTTCTACTTTAAATCGAATTAAAAAAATAGCTGATGAGTTGGAATAAATCAAAAATAAACGAAGAGCTAAGTAAGCATCATCAAGAATTCGATGCCTTAATTGATCGACTCCCCCTTGAGGTATTTGAAGATAATTCCGCTGATAAATGGTCTGCTGGGCAATTACAACAACACATCATACTATCTTTAAAACCAATCATTCTTGCAATGCGGCTTCCCAAGTTTTTGTTACGTTATCAATTTGGATTAACCAATCGTCCCTCACGATCCTATGAAGAATTAGTAGCACGCTACCTAAAGGCTTTGGACGGAAGAGCTGCGGTAGCTCCAAAGCGATTTACTCCCAAGCAAATCGGTAGAGAAGCAAAACAGCAGCAAACAATTCAATTCAATAAACTCATCAATCGATTGATGCAATTGGTGCATAAATGGAGCGAAGATGATTTAGATCTTTATGTCATTCCGCACCCATTAATGGGAAAGTTGACCTTCAGAGAAATTTTGTATTTTACTGTTTATCATGTGCAACATCACAAGAAACAAATGGATGCAATTGTAAAAACAAAAAAGTAAAATGAACCTACTTCAACTGAAAGTCTTTTTTTTAAGTCCCCTACTGCTTTATATACTGTCAACTTCAGCCCAAGAATCAGCCTTTGAGGCTATGGTCGATGGTTTAATCTCGGATCATGTTCCAGTTCTTCGTGTAAAAGAACTTCAAACCATACCAAACATCATTCTTTTGTATACCCGTACAAAAGCAGAATATGATGTCAGTCGAATTGAACATGCTGTTTGGGTAGGAGAAAAAGACTGGGATTTAAAATTCTTAAAAAAAATCAACCCAGAGCAAACGGTAGTTGTGTAATGTAGTGTTGGCTATCGAAGTGAAAAACTTGTGAAAAAACTAGTCCGCTTAAATTTCGAAAAGGTCTTTAACCTCTATGGTGGGATTTTTGACTGGGTCAACCAAGGGAATCTTGTTGAAAATGCTCGCGGAAAAACCGATAGTATTCATGGATATGACGAAAAATTTGCCTCATGGATAGAAAAAGGAGTGATTATATAGGGATTTGATGATTTTATTGTCAAATATTCGTTTATTCTTAACATATATTTGTAATTTCCTACAAACTATTTTTATTATGAATGAGATTATCATTGTTGTAGTCGCTATAGTTGTTCTTATTGTCGGAGTAATTGTCTACGGTGTTATAAGTACCACCATGGGTAGTGAAGAAGATGTTAATAAAAACTATGTTCCAGATCGTTTTGAACGCATGGTAGGAAAAGATCCTAAAAAGAAAGAAGAGTAAGTGTTTTTTTAGGGCAACCAACGACTTCGAAAACGGCTTTAATTTATTTAGAATTGGCTTAAAAGTAAGGTGATTTTAAATGAAGTGGAGCTGATATGACTCATGCCAATCCTGTTTACACAAAAAAAAAGACCCGATGAACGGGCCTTTTAAAATAAGTTTCAAACACATTAAGCAACGTTTTGCTTCTTGATTAGGTTTAAGGCTGAACCTTCTTTGAACCACTCAATCTGCTGCTCGTTATATGTATGGTTCGCTAAGATAATGTCTTTAGAACCATCAGCATGAACCACCTCAACTGTGATTTGCTTTCCAGGAGCAAAGTCTTTTAAATCTATAAAATTAAAGGTATCATCTTCTTGAATCAAGTTGTAGTCTGACTCTGTATTAAAGGTGATTCCTAACATCCCCTGTTTCTTCAGGTTTGTTTCATGAATACGTGCAAAGGATTTAACCAACACAACTTTTACCCCAAGGAAACGAGGTTCCATTGCGGCGTGTTCTCGAGAAGAGCCTTCGCCATAGTTGTGATCTCCAACTACTACGGTTTCTAGTCCGGCTGCTTTGTATTGACGTTGAACGTCAGGAACACCGCCATACGAACCAGTCAATTGATTTTTAACAAAATTGGTCTTTTCATTGAAGGCGTTAACTGCACCAATTAAACAGTTATTCGAAATATTATCTAAATGACCACGGAATCGCAACCATGGACCTGCCATTGAAATGTGATCTGTAGTACATTTTCCAAGGGCTTTAATTAATAATTTAGCACCCACAAGGTTTTGATTATCCCAAGGAGCAAATGGGGTAAGTAATTGCAGACGCTCTGAAGTTTCACTAACGGCTACATTTACAGTAGAACCGTCCTCTTGTGGCGCTAAGTACCCATTTTCTTTTACGTCAAATCCTAATGGAGGTAATTCCATTCCGGTTGGTGGATCCAATTTAACTTCTTCTCCATCTTGATTGATGAGTGTATCGTTAACTGGGTCAAAGTCTAAGCGTCCAGAAATTGCAACTGCAGCTACCATTTCTGGAGAAGCTACAAAGGCGTGGGTGTTGGGATTCCCATCGGCACGTTTAGAAAAGTTTCGGTTAAACGAATGAATAATCGAATTTTTCTCTTCCTTATCTGCACCTTCACGTGCCCACTGACCGATACAGGGTCCACAAGCATTTGTAAATATTTTTGCATTCAACTCATTGAAAGGAACTAATAATCCGTCCCGTTCTGCGGTGTAACGCACTTGCTCTGAACCTGGATTAATTCCAAATTCTGCTTTGGTAACTAATTTTTTTTCAACTGCTTGTTTCGCAATTGAAGCTGCTCGTGCTAGGTCTTCATAAGAAGAGTTTGTACAAGAACCGATCAAGCCCCACTCTACTTGTAAAGGCCAATCGCTTGCTTTAGCAACTTTACTCATTTCTGATACTGGAGTAGCTAAATCTGGAGTAAAAGGTCCGTTGATGTGCGGGCGAAGCGTGTTTAAATCCAATTCTATTACTTGATCAAAATAGAGTTCAGGATTGGCATACACTTCTGGATCTGCTGTTAAATGTTCGCGAACAGCATTTGCTGCATCAGCCACATCATCACGATCTGTAGAACGTAAATACCGTTCCATAGAGTCGTCGTAACCAAAAGTAGAAGTGGTTGCACCAACTTCTGCTCCCATATTACAAATGGTTCCTTTACCAGTACAAGACATGGATTCAGCTCCATCTCCAAAATATTCTATAATTGCTCCGGTTCCTCCTTTTACTGTAAGAATGCCGGCTACCTTTAGGATAACATCTTTAGGTGCTGTCCAACCGTTAAGTTTTCCCGTTAGTTTTACACCAATTAATTTAGGGAATTTCAATTCCCAAGGCATATCAGCCATAACATCTACTGCGTCAGCTCCCCCGACACCAATAGCGAGCATTCCCAATCCACCTGCGTTTACCGTATGTGAATCCGTTCCAATCATCATTCCTCCTGGGAATGCATAATTTTCTAAAACTACTTGGTGAATAATTCCTGCACCTGGTTTCCAAAAACCAATTCCGTATTTATTGGAAACCGATTCTAAGAAATCAAATACTTCTGCAGAAGTGCTGTTTGCCGATTTCAAATCGACAGTAGCTCCGGATTTAGCTTGAATTAAGTGATCGCAATGTACGGTTGTTGGAACCGCTACTTTGGCTTTCCCAGCCTGCATAAACTGCAACAAAGCCATTTGGGCCGTTGCGTCTTGACAAGCGATACGGTCAGGAGCAAAATCTACATAATCTGTTCCTCTTGTGTACGGGCGATCTGTTTTACCTCCCCATAAATGAGAATATAATATTTTCTCTGAAGCTGTAAGGGGTTTTCCCGTTAGTTGACGTGCATTGGATACGCTTGTCTCTAGTCGTGCGTATACTTGTTTAATCATCTCAATGTCGAATGCCATAGTACTGTGAATTAAATTTGGGTGAAAATACAAAATTAAGCTAACAGATTTAGTACGGATTGTAGAATTAATTACCTGTTTAAGAATGTTCTTGAAATCTTTAATTTGAATGCAATAATCTTCAAAGAAAAAGATTTAAACTGCTTAAAATCAGATTTTAAAACTCTAACATGAATCTTTTGTTGAGAAAACAATTTTACGTAAAACAAAAAAGCCCTCACGTTTGTGAGGGCTTTGTTGGTCTACTAGGGCTCGAACCTAGACTCTTCTGGACCAAAACCAGACGTGTTGCCAGTTACACCATAGACCATTGGAGGTGCAAATTTAATAGAAATATTTGCTCCTACAAGCCATTTTTATAAAATAATTGAATCTAAGGATATAAAAGTTTGCATTCTGTTAAATACGAGGTTGTTTCTTCAAATATTCTTACATTCGTTTTCAGAAAAACTGACCTATGAACACTACACAATTCGAATTCTGGAATCGTACACTTGGATGGAGTGTTTTTGCAATTGCTCTTGTCACTTTTGGGCTCACAGTAGAGCCTACTGCCAGCTTTTGGGATGCTAGTGAATACATTGCAACCTCTGCAAAACTCCAAATCGGTCATCCTCCTGGAGCTCCATTTTATCAAATGATGGGTGCCTTTTTTTCCTTGTTCGCAAGCGGTCCAGAACAAATAGCTTTACTCGTAAACTTGATGTCTGTTTTTTCGAGCGCCTTTACCATACTGTTCTTGTTTTGGACTTTAACCCTTCTACTCAAAAAATTACCGGCTTTTAGCACCATAGAAACGACTAATGATGCCTTAGCTTTTTTTGGAAGTGCCGTTATTGGAGCCCTTGCCTTTTGCTTTTCCGATAGCTTTTGGTTCAATGCGGTTGAAGCGGAGGTGTATGCCATGGCGACTTGTATTCTTTCGCTTTTATTTTGGCTGAGTTTGCGCTGGGAACAGGAGATGAATACACCCAGAGGAGATCGCTGGTTGTTGCTTATTGCTTTTGTTATTGGTCTTTCATTTGGAGTTCACTTTATGGGTCTGTTGACAATTCCTGCGATGGGAATGTTGTATTATTTTACAAATTATAAAACAGTAACCTTTAAAGGGTTCATCGTCGCCAATGTACTGTCGGTTGCGATTTTACTGTTTATTTTTAAATTGTTACTTCCCCTAACCCTTGCCTTGTTTGGTAAAATGGAAGTCTATTTTGTAAATAACTTGGGCTTTTCTTTCAATAGTGGAACCATTTTTACTGCTCTTTTACTCATTGGCTTTTTTATATACAGTTTGCGTTTTACACGTAAAAAGAACTACGTAAATCTGAATACCGGTATACTGTGTATCCTCTTTGTCTTTCTTGGGTTCTCGTCTTGGGTAATGCTCCCTATCCGAGCCAATGCCAATACGGTCATCAATGAAAATTCGCCTTCAGATGCACGACAGCTTTTGGCGTATTATAACCTAGAACAATATCCAGAAACTAAATTGTTTTACGGCCCAATGTTTTCTGATATGTATGCAGGGCAGGACGAACAAGAACCCTATATCGATGACAAGCCCAAATACGAACGGGATGAAAAAACTGGGCGCTACCTGATCGTCAATAACTGGAAAGGCTCACGAATAAACGCCAATTCTAAACACAAAGGAATTCTTCCAAGGTTACACAGCTCGGAACATGCAGCAAACTATATGAACTTTACTGCACCCTTAGAATTTTCTGTTAAACCAGAATACCGAGGGAGTAAACAACTGATGCGGGAGGTTCAATCTTTTAGACAAGATGCTTCCGAAGGAAGTGTGTCGGGAGAAGACTATCACGACTTTTACAAGAAGATGTCGCCTTACCTCAACATCGAGAAGCCTTCGTTTTTGAGTAATATGGCGTATTTATTTCAATACCAAATTGGGTATATGTATGTACGCTATTTTATGTGGAATTTTACTGGAAGACAAAACGATATTCAAGGACGGTATAACAGCCTGAATGGAAACTGGATTAGCGGTATCCCTTTTATTGACGCGATACGATTAGGAAACCAAAGTGAACTAAGTGAAGATTCGCTGAATAACAAAGCTCGAAACACCTATTTCTTTCTTCCCCTTATCCTAGGACTCATTGGTGTGTTCTTTTTATATGGACAAGATAAAATGAAGTTTTGGGTACTGATGTTGTTTTTCCTTTTTACCGGACTTGCATTGAAAATATATCTCAACGAACGCCCGTTTGAACCTAGAGAGCGTGATTATGCCTTGGTTGGTTCCTTCTATGTTTTTGCTATATGGATTGGGATGGGTGCTTTTGCTTTGATCCAAAATCTACGGAATACTTGGTCCAATAAGTTGGTCGTTCCAGCATCTGTTCTTCTATGTTTTTTGGCTGTCCCTGTATTGATGGGTGTACAAAACTGGGATGATCATGATCGTTCCGGGCGATATACAGCACAGTCAATTTCTAAGTCTTATTTAGCTTCTATTCAAAAAGATGTTGGTGCCATTATTTTTACCATTGGAGACAACGATACCTTTGCCCTTTGGTACGCTCAAGACATCGAAGAGTATCGTCAAGATGTTCGGCCCATCAACACCAGTTTGATCGCCACAGACTGGTATATCGATCAAATGAAACGCAAGACCTACACCAGCGAAGCAGTTGATATTCAGTTGGAGCATGCACAATATGCCTATGGCGTTCGAGACTATACCAAACACGAATCAATCATTGACAGTGTTCGTTGGGACATCAAAGATTTTATGAACTGGGTAGCCAGTGACGATCCTCGGAACAAATACAAACGGATCATTCAAAAATCGGGTGGAGATCCTGATTTATATCCTAAAGGGACTCAAGAAATGGTTTTTTATCCAACAAATAAAATCCGTATAAATGTCAATATAGAAAATGTAATTCAGAGTGGTTTGGTCAAAGAAAAAGACCGTGATTTGATTGTCCCCTACATTGATGTTGACTTACCTAAGGGTGGCTTGTATAAAAATCAGTTGATTATGTTGGATATTCTTGCAAACAACGACTGGAAGAGACCCCTCTATTTTACTGGGGGTAGCTACGATGATTCCGAATATCTTTGGATGAAAAACTACTTGCAGCTAGAAGGTTTGGTGTATAAACTGGTTCCCATAAAAACACCTAAAAACAAAAATAACCCCTATTTGATGGGGCGTTTGGATGCTGACCTGATGTACGAAATTGTTAAAAAATGGGAATGGGGAAATTCGGATAGTCCTGAAATTTACCACGATCCAGAAACTCGAAAAAACAGCATTTCATATCGAAGCAATATGGCGCGTTTGGCCGAAGTACTGATCGATGAAGGAAAGCTTGAAAAAGCGAAAGAAATCATTGATTTGAATTTGGAGAAAATGCCGGTAGATTATTTCGGTTATTACAGTCTTTTGACTCCCTTTATCGAAGGGTACTATCGTATAGGAGCAACAGAAGATGCTCGTAAACTTTTCGAGCAAATTGCTGAAAAATATCGCGACCAATTGGAATATTTTGAAAGTCTGTCGCTAAACTTTCAATACGACCTCGGGGAGGAAATACTAACCGAAATTGAACGATATCGCTCCTTGATCGAAGTTATTATAGACAATAACGATGAGGAATTTATGGCCTCTAAAATTGTTGCTTTTCAAAAACACACTGCTTCGTTTGAATTTCTATACGGATCGTATGATTACTTTACCAGTCAAGAAGATTTTGTAGCCGGTTTATATATCGGTGGAGACAGTATAGCTGGACGTTCTTTAATAGAGAACATTGCTTTTGTTTACGAGAAACGTTTATCGCAGCTCAGTAGTTTAGATCACGAAGATCAAACTATTTATGAGGAAATCATCATGGATGAAGTCAATGGCTATAGAAGGTTGATGCTGTATGTGAGTTTACATGAAACAGATGCCTATAGAGATCGTATGGAAAAACGTGTTTTTGTGGCAATAGAACCCTTAGCAATGTTTGATAGCTTGTTTAGCGAAGAGTAGGTAAATTTAGCCTACATAATCGTTCATAAGGCTGATCAAAGTATTGGCATTTTGTTCCCCACTCTGTCTCCAAACCATTTCTCCATCCTTGTAAATCATAAGGGTTGGAATGGCTTTTACTCGGAGCGCTTCGGTTAGCTTCGTGTTTTTGTTCGTTTCGATCTTAATTACCTTTCCTTGATCCCCGATGGCAGCAGCAACATCTCGTAAAGCGGGATGAAACTCTTCAGAAGGGTTGGCGTCTTCTTGAAAAAAAACAAGGAGTATAGGGGCTTTATCGTCTATTAATTCACCAAATTTTGACACGGACAATAGTGTTTAAAAGTTTTGTGCAATTTAAGTTTTTTTTATTAAACCACTTTCTGCGAGCATTTTAAGGTAATAACGGTAATTTCGGGCCAAATTCCAACCCTTCCAGGATAAGCCAAAAAGCCAAAACCACGATTTACATTGAGGTATTGTTTGGCTTGATTATAAACTCCTGCCCATTGCTTATAGCGCCATTTTACTGGGCTCCACTTGAACCATCCTGGGATTTCAATCCCAAATTGCATCCCATGGGTATGTCCACTCAACGTAAGCTCAAAAGGATAGGGATGTTCGACAACCTGTGCCTCCCAATGCGAGGGGTCGTGCGACATTAAAATTTTAAAATCTTCTGAATCGACGTTCGAAACCGCTAGATTTAGGTCACCTGCCTTTTTAAAGCCTCCTTTACCCCAGTTTTCTACGCCAACCAATGCAATGCGCTCTCCGTCTTTTTCTAAAAATTGGGTGTTGTTTAATAAAACTTTGAAGCCCATTTTTTCTTGTGCTTCGATCAAATCTGAAAGATTTTTCTTTTTATCTTCTTCCGAATCCCATTGCACATAATCTCCGTAATCATGATTTCCCAAAATAGAAAACTTCCCTTGTGGAGCTTTGAGTGAGCTCATCAAATCCATCCAAGGGTACACTTCCGAGGCTTTATTGTTGACCATATCCCCTGTAAAAAGAATAACGTCCGATCGCTGTTCATTAATCAGATCCATCCCATAAGACACCTTTTCTCTATTGTCAAAACTTCCGCTGTGAATGTCCGAAATCTGTGTTAAAGTAAATCCATCAAAGGCTTTGGGAAGGGTATCGAATTCCAGGGTGTAGCACAATACCTTATAGTTATACTTCCCTTTATACATTCCACACAAAAGGGATGCAAGTGGGACTGCTGCAATTCCAAGGGCTAGTTTTGAAATGAATTTTCTGCGATCTGGAAAATAGCCTTGAACACCTTCTCCTTGGGTAAAAAAACGATATACGGCTTGAGGAATTCGAACAATATCTTCAAAAAATAAAAAGAGTATAATAAAGGTTTGAAAAACAAACAAGGAAAGAAATAAGCCCAAGGCCAAACTCATGCCTGGATTAAAACCCTCGTGACGATCGAAAGAAATACTGTGGTAGGCAAAATTTGCAAATACAAACACTACTACTAACCAGTATAAAATCAGGAGACTGCGTTGTTGTGTTAGGGTTTTTATTGCCTGAAAAGCATAGGTGCCAAACAAGGAGAAAAAGATAATGAGAATGATCCAGCGTAACATAGATATAAATAGGAGTAAAGTTTATTTCATTTTTTTTGACAACTCCATTGCTTTTCCATCGGAAAGGCTAGCAACATAACAAGTGGCATTGAGAAGCGTATCGTAAAGCGAATCTGAAAGAAATGGTGTCCCTTTGGGAACTAAACGTAAAATGAGTTGATCATAAGCATCTGCTTCTCCCTTAAATTCATGAACGGCAGCAGTAGTAAAGGCATCCAATAAGGTTGTAATGACCTTATAACCTACAATCTCTTTTTGCAGTACTTCTGGTGAGTGATATACTTTTTCGACGCTTAGCGAGATGATGTCGTCAATCTGCGCGGCATACTTACTTTTATCCAATAAGGCATGGGGAAAGCTCCCAGAAAGTATTACCTCTTCATTCTTTAAAAAAATGGCCACTGCGTCTTTTATAAGGCTATTGATTGCCAAAGCTCTCAAATAACTCATACGCTGTGGGGTGTGTTTTAAGGAAGCATAGGTCTTTTTATCAATCGAATCTTTTACCAGATTGATTAAATATTCTAAAGCATACGATTCTGAAATCCATCCGAGGTTAATGCCATCTTCAAAATCAATGATGGTGTAGCAAATGTCATCTGCTGCCTCTACTAGGTATGCCAGAGGATGTCGAAAATAGGTTTCCTTTGTACTTGCTAATCCCAGATCTTGAGCAAGCGTGCTAAAGTCAGTAGCTTGTGCTTGATAAAAGCCAAATTTCTTGTCCGCAACGTGTTGCGTTGGCTTGTGTGGTAAAGAAGCTTTAGGGTATTTCATATAGGCGCCAAGAGTAGCTGCACTGAGTCGTAAACCTCCTGGTGCGCCTTCCATGGATTGAGATACAATTTTAAAGCCGTTGGCGTTTCCTTCGAATTTACATAAATCTTCATACTCTAAAGCATTCAATTCTGCTTTATAACCTGCTCCAGAGCCATCAGAAAAGAAATGTCCAATCGCTTTTTCTCCACTGTGTCCAAAAGGCGGGTTCCCGATATCATGGGCTAAAGCTGCTGCAGCTACTATAGCACCAAAATCGTTGGATTGATAGCCATGAATTTCAGATAAGTGCGGGTGTTTTTCTAGAATTGCCTTCCCTGCTAGTCGCCCTATACTCCGAGCAACTACCGAAACTTCTAGACTGTGGGTAAGGCGGGTATGAACAAAGTCTGTTTTTGAAAAGGGGATGACTTGGGTTTTATCTTGAAGGCTTCTAAAGGCAGCAGAAAATACAATTCGGTCATAATCTACTTCAAAGCCCAAGCGAGTTTCATCTTGTTCCTTTCTAAGTCTTTTAGTTTTGTCACCGTATCGCTGTAAGGATAAAAGCTGCTCCCAATTCATAAATTCATTTTAGGTAAAAATAAGAAGATTTTAGAAAGTAATCAGTGTTATGCTAGAGTTAAGTGCAGATCAAAATATTTATGATTGGTTAACATTAGGGATCGGTCATTTAACCATTAGTTAAAAAAGTTAGAACGGCCTCGCAATAGATTTGTAGTGTACAAAAAATAAAAAAATACAATGAAAAATCAATTCTCAAATTTAATTAAATTATTCCTAGTAGGCTCAGCATTTTCACTTGGTTCTTGCACTTCAGATGCAGAATCCATTATTGAAACAGTTGTTGTTACAGAAACTGTAACTGTTACAACTTCGATTCCAACAACAACACCTACAAGTAAAACCGTTGGAACAGGTGGAATAACCTATATCGATGATGCACAAGCTTGGACAAACGATCGTATCTGGATCATGAATGGAAAAGTAGTTGTTCGATCTGGTGGATCTTTAACCATTGAAGCGGGAACAATTGTCAAGGCTCAAAATGGTCAAGGTGTTGAAGCTACTGCTTTAGTTATAGCGGCAGGAGCTTCAATCAATGCAATTGGTACTGAAGATTCGCCCATAATTTTTACCGATATCGAAGACAGCATCGATTACGGAGACGGAATTATTAGTCCCAATCGTAAACCAACCGACACTGGCAAGTGGGGTGGTGTCATCATCTTAGGAAACGCTATTGTTGGTGAAGATGGAGGTTCTGACGATATCGAAGGAATAGCAGAAGGCTATGCTTGGACTTCCTATGGTGGAAGTGATGATGCAGATTCATCGGGTTCATTTTCTTATGTTTCTATACGTCACAGTGGAACTCAATTGGCCGGAGGAGATGAAATTCAAGGTTTGACCTTGGGTGGAATTGGTTCTGGAACTACTTTAAATAATATCGAAGTTGTAGGAAGTAATGATGATGGGATTGAAATTTTTGGAGGCGCAGCTCAAATCACAAATATCGTTATCCTGAACCAAAGAGACGATGCAATCGATTTAGACGAAGGTTTCCGAGGAACACTTACTAATGCAGTTATTGTGATGCGGTCTAACTCAGACAATCCTTTCGAGATTGACGGTACCGAAGATAGTACAGGAGCAATTGGTGGGTCATTCACAATAAACGATGCAACTGTCTATGCGAATACGGCTCCCGAATCCGGTAAAAACTTTCTTGGAGACTGGAAAAGCGATGCGACTGGTTTTACTAATAACGTAGTTTTCAAAAACATTGACGGGCTTGCCATCAAAGGAATTGATTCAGACACCTATAACGGTGTTGCAACTGCAGCTAGTCCTAATAACTTAAATTTTAGTGATTTCTATTTCGTATCGGCAACTTCGACTTTATCTGAAATATTTACAAATACCGATGTAACGGATTATGCAGACTGGGCACAAGTAGTTACGGATCAGGCTGCAAACACAGGAGCAGATGAAACTGTTTTCTCTTGGACCCTTTGGAGTACTTTGAGCAATTAATTAACATACAAACACATAAACACAATAGCCTGATATATTCGGGCCATTGTGTTTTTTTATTTTATGAAAAAGTTTTTTACAAGCCTATTTGTTTTTATTACAACCCTAAGTTTTTCACAGTCAGTCATAACAGGTACCGTAATCGATGGGGAATTTAACGACCCGCTTCCTTTTGCAAATGTTATATTAAAAAATTCAACTGATGTTAGTTTTATTGAGGGTATTACTACCGATTTTGATGGGAAATTCCTCTTCGAAGTTGTGGATGGAACTTATCTAATCGAACTTTCGTATGTTGGCTATGAAACCCAACAAATCACCGAAATCAATATTGCGGGAGCTAAAGAATTTTTAATTGATGTGACTTTAAATCCCTCATCTAACAGTCTTGATGAAGTTGTCGTAACAACCTCCCAACGCAAAAATTCTGAAGTAGCTATTTTGGCTATTCAAAAAAAGTCCATCAATCTTATTGACGGACTTTCTGCCCAGACAATCAAAAAAACAGGTGATAGCAATTTAGCTGCAGCCATTAAGCGTGTGCCCGGGGTATCTATTCAAGACGGAAAGTTTGTTTATGTTCGAGGTTTGGGCGATCGGTATTCCAAAACCCTTTTAGGCGGACTCGAAGTTCCTGGATTAGATCCCGACAAAAACACCCTTCAACTTGATGTTTTCCCAACAAACATTCTAGACAACATCATCATAAGCAAATCGGCCAGTGCTGATCTTCCTGCAGATTTTAGTGGTGGTATTGTTAACATCGTCCTTAAGGATTTTTCGACACTTCCAGAATATGGGTTTTCAGTTTCTGGAAACTATAACCCTGACATGAATTTTGTTGACAATGCTATTCGCAACAACCCCGGGGGTACTAACTTATTTGGTTTTAACAACGGCTACTTTGATCGGCCGATTGGAGCTGCACAGAATATTCCTTTGCCGGAACAAAATGCCATAGGATATGCCGGTGTTTTGAATAAAGTGACCCGTACATTTGAACAACAGATGGCTGTAAATCGCTATCGCAGCGGGATCGACTATAGTTTTGGTGCTACTGCAAGTAATCAATTCAATCTTAAAAACGACACCGCCATTGGGTTTATCGCTGCGATAGGGTTTCGATCGGATACCGATTATTATAATGACTATCAAACTGGAACTATTGCCAAAGAAACTTCGGGCATAGAAAATAACACTTCTCAAAGAGGCGAGTTGGGAGTAATTAAAAAACTTGCCAGCGCTCTATTTGGAGTTTCTTTAAAAACAAAAAACTCCAAATACAAGTTGAATGCCTTGAATTTAAGAAGTGCTGAGTCAAATGCGATTTTTGCTGAATATGCAGACTACCTTGAAAACCCTTATCTCGGTCAAGCGAATATATTGACCTATACCGATCGTAATATTGTTTCTATTCCTTTTAGTGCCAAGCATATTTTGAATGAAGGGAAATCGATAATTGAATGGAAAATTGCTCCTTCCTATGCAGAAGTTTTTGATAAAGACTTTAAGAAAACAGTTTTCGAAACCAACGCTAGTAAAAGTTTCTTTACCATTTCTCCTTCCACTACTCAGCTACCACAACGTCTTTGGAGAACACTAAAAGAAGATGCACTCGCTAGTACAATACAATACACTTATCAACTTCCCGAAGGGAAAGTTAAAGGGAAACTAAAAACAGGAGCTGCCTATTCTTCAAAAGACAGGAGCTTTAGAACATCGAATTATGCAATCGACTTTATCGGACGTAGTGAGGAGTTGCTAGGAAATCCCAACAATCTTTTAGACCCAACTAACCTTTGGACTGCAGACACCAACCGCGGTTCATATATTCTAGGGAGCCTTCAAAGAACAAATCAATACGATGCGCAAAGTAGCACGATCGCTGGATTTGTTTCTGCGGAATTAAAACTATCTGAAGCTTGGAAGGCTACTCTCGGAATTCGTTTTGAAAACTACGCACTTCAATATACAGGAGAATCTATTGATCAGGTTGTTTACAATAAAGAAGAGTTAATTGATGTAAACGATTTTTTTCCATCGATAAACATAATTCGTTCACTGAGCGAACAAACCAATTTGCGTTTTTCTTATTCTAAAACAACTGCACGTCCAAGTTTTAAAGAAAACTCCTCAGCTCAAATATTCGATCCGATTACCGAACGCTATTTCATTGGAAATCCAGATTTGAAACCGACTTACATCAACAACATCGATTTCCGTTTTGAAAACTATGGAGAAGGAAATCAATTTTATTCCATCAGTGCATTTTATAAAAATTTCGAAAATCCAATTGAAATTGTAGCCTTGGGATTGAACGCTCCAAATCAATTAATTGGAAGAAACAATTCAGAAGCAACTGTTGCAGGTATTGAAATAGAGTATCGTAAAAACCTAATCGATAATGACAACTCAAAGCTCGCAATCAACATGAATACCTCTCTGATTTTTTCTCAGCAAAAAATGACCGATGCAGAATATGACGGCAGAGTCATTACGGAGCCAAATCGAGTTATTGATAGAACAAGAGTGCTTCAAGGGCAGGCTCCCTTTTTAATCAATGCGGGAGTAACTTTTACTAATGTAAATAAAAACTTCGAGGCAGGTCTATTCTATAATGTTCAAGGAAAAACTCTAGAAGTTGTAGGGGTTGGAAATATTCCTGATGTTTATACCGATCCCTTCAATAATTTAAATCTCACATGTACCAAAAAATTTGGAGCAAACCAAAATCAAACCGTTACATTTAAAATGCAGAATATACTAGCAGATACAAGGGAAAGTTTCTATGACTATTATGGAGAAGAGCAACGACCCTTTTCCTTATTTAAAATTGGTAGATCCTTTAGTTTGGGATACAGCATCAAATTCTAAAAAAATAGTAACATTGGGTTAACATAGCTATAACATTTATTTTTCACATTTGCACAAAAAAAAGTTATTTATGCGTGCAATTAAAACATTATTTTTTACCATTTTATTATCAACCACCTCACTTTACGGTCAGGAAGTAACCGCTTCTAAATTCGGAAAAGGATTACTCAATATTCAAGCAAAAGACAGTACTTTTTCAATGAATATAAGTGCTAGAATGCAGTACTTAACCTCTACTAGTTGGAGTGAATCGGATGATTCTTTCGGAAGTCCGGAGTCTAATTTTTTAATAAGACGTGCTCGATTGAAGTTTAAGGGTTTTGCTTACAGCCCCAAATTAACATACAAACTCGAATTGGGTTTATCGAATCGTGATATTTCTGGTGCAAATCAATTTACAAGTAATGCTCCGCGTTACATTCTCGATGCTTATGTGCGTTGGAATTTTTACAAGAATTTTACATTACAAGCCGGTCAAGGGAAATTACCTGGAAACATAGAGCGTGTAATTTCTTCAGGAGATTTAGCCATGGTTGATCGTTCCATCTTGAATAGTAAATTCAATATTGATCGAGACTTAGGAATTCAACTCCGTCACCATTTTAAATTATCTGAAAACTTTATCGTCAAAGAAATTTTTGCACTCTCACAAGGAGAAGGACGTAACATAACCTCAGGAAATTTAGGCGGACACCAATATACGGGAAGGATAGAAGTACTTCCTTTTGGAAACTTTAAAAGTAAAGGAGATTATCGAGGAGCTGATTTGGAACGCGAGCAAACTCCAAAACTTATGGTTGGAGTAGTTTATGATCTGAATAATGATGCTGTCAAGTCGAGAAGTAACCAAGGTTCTTATCTCGAAACCGCAGATGGTTTTTACCAGACGGATGTGAGTACGCTGTTTTTTGATGCACATTTTAAATACAGAGGATTTTCTATCATGGCTGAATATGCCGATCGTGATGCAGATGCTCCTCTTGCTCGAAATGCAGACAATAGCCTTACCGGTGCTGTTGTCAATATTGGAAATGCTACCAATTTTCAGATGGGATATGTACTCCCGTCAAATCTTGCAATAACCGGACGTTATACCCATATTAATTTTGATGAAATCGTATCTTCGAAAAACAAAATTACGCAATACACTTTAGGCTTATCTAAATACGTTGCTAAGCATAAATTAAAAATTCAAACAGACGCGACTTATGAAAATACGGTTGCATCTAATAATAAGGTTGTGTACCGATTACAATTTGATATTCACTTCTAAAAATAAAAAATTATGGATAATATTTATTTAATACTCGTTTCGGTTTTGGCAGTTTTGGCTGTTGGAGATCTTATTGTTGGCGTTAGCAACGATGCAGTAAACTTTTTGAATTCTGCAGTTGGATCAAAAGCAATTCCTTTTAGAACCATCATGATCCTTGCATCTTTGGGGGTTGCCTGTGGAGCTTTGTTTTCAAGTGGTCTTATGGAAGTAGCTCGAAAGGGGATTTTTAACCCAGGAGAATTTTACTTTGATGAAATTATCTTAATTTTTACTGCGGTAATGTTAACGGATATTTTATTACTCGACTTTTTCAATACACTGGGAATGCCAACCTCTACAACGGTTTCTATTGTATTTACCTTATTGGGTGCTGCCGTTTTTATGTCGATCATTAAAATCAGTGGTGATTCTGGAGATTTCAGTGATATTGTAAACTACATCAACACCACTAAAGCAATACAGATTATTTCGGGTATTCTGCTCTCTGTAGTAGTTGCGCTTAGTGTCGGAGCTGTTGTTCAGTGGTTTTCTAGGTTTTGTTTAACCTATGAATTTGAGAAAAAAGCAATGTGGGTTAGTGCTCTTTTTGGAGGTATTGCCCTGTCTGCTATCACCTATTTTATTTTAATGAAAGGGATTAAAGGAACCCCTTTTGCTAACGTAAAATACGACCTATTAGGGGGGATGAAAATCAAAGACTTATTGGAACAAGAAGTTTTCAAGGTAGTCTTGGTAAACTTCTTAGTTTGGTTTGGAATTTCTTTTAGCGTAATTAAATTTTTTAAAGCAAATATCTATAAGGTTATTATTGGAACGGGAACCTTTGCATTAGCATTAGCATTTGCAGGAAATGACTTGGTAAACTTCATTGGAGTTCCAATCGCTGCTTATCAGTCCTACGAGGCCTGGGTAGTTTCTGGAGTTACTGCTTCGGAATTCAGTATGGGTGTACTCTCCTCTAAAGTTCCTACTCCTACTTTGTTGCTAATTCTTTCTGGAGGTATTATGGTGCTTACCTTATGGGTATCTACCAAGGCTAAAAAGGTAATGAAAACAGAACTGGATTTATCGGATCAAAATACGATTAAAGAACGTTTTCAGCCTAATTTTCTTTCCAAAGGAATTGTAAAAACATTTCAAGTAGTTGGAAGTGGTTTCAATATGTTGATCCCTTCTGCTTTAAAAGAAAAGATAGACCTGCAATTTTCAAATACAGAATTGGTTTTAAAAAATCAGAACATCAAAGATGCTCCATCTTTTGACATGCTTCGTGCCTGTATCAATTTAGTAGTTGCTTCAATTTTGATTTCAATAGCAACCTCCTACAAGCTCCCATTATCAACTACCTATGTAACGTTTATGGTGGCAATGGGTACTTCGCTTGCTGACCGTGCATGGCAGCGAGATAGCGCAGTATACCGAGTTGCTGGGGTGCTGAATGTAATTGGTGGTTGGTTTTTAACTGCAATCACAGCCTTTATCGTCTCTGGGATTATTGTAACCCTAATTAAATTAGGTGGACCTCAAGCCATTGCAATTATACTCTTTATAATTTTATTGATTATTGGGAAAAACTACCTAAAACACAAAAGTGAAAATGCTGAGCTAATTGATTTAGATGGCTTAATTAAATCGGAAAGCAGCTCCATCAAAGGGGTTATGGATGAGAGCACAAAGAACGTTATCAAGGTGTTTAAGCGTGTCGACAAAGTTTATGCTATCCTCTATGATGGGCTTGCAAAACACGATAAATCACTTCTCAAAAAAGGAAAGAAAAACATCAACCGCCTAACAGGTGATGTTGATGAATTGAGAGAAAATATTTTCTACTTCATTAAAAATTTAGAAGAATCGAGTTTATCTGCAAGTAACTTCTATATCGTTATGTTGAGTTTGATTCAGGACATAACCGACGACCTTGAATATATCGTAAAGAAAAGCTACAAGCACGTAAACAACGATCATTCTAAACTCAAGTTAAGCCAAGTTCGTGACTTACAGGAAATTCATGAACTCACAGAATCTGTTTTCCAGGAAGCTATGGAGGCTTTTGAAAATAATTCGATTGCTAAACTGGAGATTGTTTTGAACAATCGTTCGAACATCATGAGTAAACTTGATGAAAAGATCAATGCTCAGATCGAGCGTACTCGTAACGAAGAAACGAGTCCAAAAAACACAACCTTATATTTCAACATTCTCTTAAAGTCTAAGGATTTATATATGCATAAACTGAATGTTATGGAAACATTTTTGGACAATATTCGCAAGATCGAATCTTAATAACTGAGATTTTTAAAACCCACAAAAACTCCTTATCTAGTGTAGATAAAGTTTTTTATTTTACAGCATATATACTTAGCACACCGGATTTAAGAGCTGCTTGGTACCACAAATATTGAGATAATCAAATTATAGTATTCAACTTAGAGCAAAAAAAACTCCGTTCGAAAACGGAGTTTTTACAGTAAGAAAACCGTGTTGCTTATGAGCCACACATCAGGCAATCGTCGCCTTCATTTTCTTTTGATTGTTGCAGCATTGTCTTCAATTCGGCTGGAGTTAGAGGTTCTACAGGTACAGCTGCAGGAGCGCCTTTAGTAGCCGCTGCATTCACTGATCCTATTGTCTCTTCTACGGTAGCTGTTGCCGTCTCTAAAGCTGGTTTTTGTTCTTTCTTTGAGTCATTAGATAATGTAAACTTAATCGCATCTACAGCAGATTTTGTTCTTAAATAATACATTCCCGTTTTAAGTCCTGATTTCCAAGCATAGAAATGCATAGACGTTAATTTAGGCATGGTCGCTCCTTCCATAAAGAGGTTGAGCGATTGTGATTGATCGATGAAATATCCCCGTTGGCGCGACATGTCAATGATGTCTTTCATGCTCATTTCCCAAACTGTTTTGTAGAGTTCTTTAAGCTCAGCTGGAATACCATCAATCTTCTGAACAGATCCGTTTGCACGCATCAATTCTTGCTTCATATCTTCTGTCCAAAGTCCTAAATCAACTAGATCTTCTAAAAGGTGTTTGTTTACAACAATGAATTCTCCTGACAATACACGACGGGTGTAAATATTAGAGGTGTATGGCTCAAAGCATTCGTTGTTCCCTAAAATTTGAGAAGTAGAAGCAGTAGGCATTGGAGCAACCAATAGTGAGTTACGTACACCGTGCTTTTTGACTTGCTTTCTCAATGCAGCCCAATCCCAACGTCTGCTGAGTTCTTCGTCTTTAACCCCCCACATATTGTGTTGGAATTCTCCTTTAGACATTGGAGAGCCTTTATAGGACTCGTAAGGTCCTTCACGTTTAGCTTCTTCCATTGAAGCCGTTACAGCTGCAAAATAAAGGGTTTCAAAAATTTCTTGGTTCAGCTCTTTTGCTTTCTCTGAAGTAAAAGGTAAACGCAATAAAATGAATGCATCTGCAAGGCCTTGAACACCTAGTCCAACAGGGCGGTGACGCATATTTGAATTTTCTGCTTCAATTACAGGGTAATAGTTGCGATCGATTACTCGGTTTAAGTTGACGGTTACTTGCTTGGTTACACGAAATAATTCGTCGTGATCAAAAGCGCCGTCTTTGATGAACATCGGTAAAGCTATCGAGGCTAGATTACAAACCGCTACTTCGTCAGGAGCAGTGTATTCTATGATCTCAGTACAGAGGTTTGAAGAACGGATGGTTCCCAGATTTTTCTGATTCGACTTGCGATTGGCCGCATCTTTATAAAGCATATATGGAGTTCCAGTCTCAATTTGAGATTCTAGAATTTTTTCCCATAATTCTCGGGCACGAATTGTTTTTCTTCCTTTCCCTTCATCTTCATATTTAGTGTAAAGAGCATCAAATTCATCACTGTGGCAGTTGAATAGGTCTGGGCATTCGTTTGGACACATTAAAGTCCAAGTGCTGTCTTGCTCAACCCGTTTCATAAATAAATCGGGCGTCCACATTGCAAAGAATAAATCACGCGCACGCATTTCTTCTTTTCCTGTGTTTTTCTTGAGGTCTAAGAAGTCGAAAATATCTGCATGCCATGGTTCGATATAAATAGCGAAAGAACCTTTACGTTTTCCTCCACCTTGATCTACGTATCGTGCGGTATCGTTAAAAACACGTAACATCGGTACAATACCATTGGAAGTTCCGTTGGTTCCTGCAATATAAGATCCCGTTGCACGAACGTTGTGTATAGACAATCCGATACCCCCTGCAGATTGTGAAATCTTAGCCGTTTGTTTTAGCGTATCATAAATCCCATCAATACTATCGTCCTTCATGGTTAATAAGAAACAGGATGACATTTGCGGTTTTGGAGTTCCAGAATTGAACAGCGTTGGTGTCGCATGCGTAAAGAAGCGCTTAGACATCATTTCATAGGTTTCAATAGCTGCATCCAAGTCGTTTATATGAATTCCAATAGAGACGCGCATCAACATGTGTTGAGGGCGTTCTGCGATGACTCCATTTAATTTCAAAAGGTAAGAACGTTCTAGGGTTTTGAAGCCAAAGAAGTCGTAGCCAAAATCACGGTTGTAGATGATCGCAGAATCTAATTTTTCTGCATTGTCTTGAATCACTTGGTAAACCTCATCCGATAACAAGGGTGCTTTTTTTCCGTTTCTTGGGTTTACGTACTCGTATAAATCCTTCATGGTTTCTGAAAAGGATTTTTTAGTGTTCTTGTGTAGGTTAGAAACTGAAATACGAGCGGCTAGCTTAGCATAATCAGGATGAGAAGTCGTCATCGTAGCCGCAGTTTCAGAAGCTAAATTATCTAGTTCTGAAGTGGTTACTCCGTCATAAAGCCCCTCAATTACGCGCATTGCTACACGAACTGGATCCACCAAAGGATTCAATTCATAACACAGTTTTTTTACCCTTGCGGTAATTTTATCGAACATTATGGGCTCTCGATGGCCGTCTCTTTTGACTACAAACATGATTGTCTAACGATTTAAATTTTATATATGGAGGTCATCAAAGACCCTTGAATAGGTTATTGTTTTTTAAAAACAAAAAATAGCGAATACTTTTCTAGAAATCTGCGTCGAAACTAATCTCTGTTTCTTTATCATCCGTAACGAGTACGCCAGCTTTTTGATATTCAGAAACACGTTTTTCAAAGAAATTAGTTTTTCCTTGAAGTGAAATCATGTCCATGAAGTCAAATGGATTGGTTACGTTAAATTGTTTTTCACATTCCAATTCTTGGAGCAAACGGTCGGTCACAAACTCTAAGTATTGTGTCATCAACTTTGCATTCATTCCAATAAGACTAACCGGAAGTGATTCGGTAACAAATTCTCTTTCGATATTAAGAGCATCAAGAATAATTTCTTGGATGCGTTCTTTGGGAACTTTATTTACTAAATGGTTGTTGTGTAAGTGTACGGCAAAATCACAATGAACTCCTTCGTCTCTTGAAATCAATTCATTTGAAAAAGTAAGTCCAGGCATTAGGCCTCTTTTCTTTAACCAATAAATAGAACAAAACGCTCCTGAGAAGAAAATTCCTTCAACTGCTGCGAATGCGATTAGGCGTTCTGCAAAAGAATCCGATTCTATCCATTTCATCGCCCATTTGGCTTTCTTTTGAATTGCAGGAAAAACATCAATAGCTTGGAACAATTGATTTTTTTCTGCCTCATCCTTTACATAAGTATCAATCAATAACGAATAGGTTTCTGAATGAATGTTTTCCATCATAATTTGAAAACCATAGAAGAATTTAGCTTCAGAATACTGAACTTCGTTCACAAAGTTCTCAGCTAAATTTTCATTTACAATTCCATCAGATGCAGCAAAAAATGCCAAGATGTGCTTGATGAAGTATTTTTCATCTTTACTCAACTTGTTGTCCCAGTCGGTTAAATCTTGGTGTAAATCTATTTCTTCCGCTGTCCAAAAACTAGCTTCCATCTTCTTATACCATTCCCAAATATCATGATGTTCGATAGGGAAAATTACAAATCTATTCTTGTTCTCTTGAAGGATGGGTTCTACTGCTTTTGTCATATCGTCATAAATGGAATTAATACTTATTGTTTTGTCTTATACAAAGATTGAAAATTGTTGTGATAAATGAAAGCCATAATTGTTCACAATGCAGCTTAGTTTTTAACAAAAAAAGTGGAAAAGCTAAGATTTAGCTAAAAATATAATAATCTTAATTTACTATAAATCAATATTTTAGATGTTAAAAAACCGCTAAGCCCCTGTAAACATTGAATTATTCAGAAAGGTGCTTTTGAGCAACTCGATCCAATTCGCTGTACCAAGCTTCGCCAAATTTTCTTATGAGCGCATCTTTTACAAACTTATAAACAGGAACTTTGAGTTGAGCACCTAAGGAACAAGCTGTTTCACAAATTTGCCAGTGATGATAATTTATTGCAGTGAATTCAGAGAATTCCTGAATCCGAATTGGGTAGAGATGACATGAAATGGGTTTTTTCCAATCCAGTTTTCCATCCTTCTGGGCATTCTCTATTCCGCATTGAGCAGTTCCATTATCCGTAAAAACGGCATAGGCACATTCTTTTCCGTTAACTAAGGGAGTTTCCCATTCATCAGGAAAAGCTTCAATGTACGTTCCTTGTTCTTTAATTGCAGATTTACCCGTCTCATTCAAATAAGGCGCAATGGCCTCATAGTTGTCTTCAAGAATTTGAAGTTCTTTTTTTTCTAAAGGGGCACCTGCTTCTCCTTCTACGCAACAAGCTCCTTTACATTGAGTAATATTACAGACGAAATCGCGATCCAATAGATCTTCCGAAACTAAGGTTTTTCCTATTTGTAGCATCAACCAAAGATACAACGGTTTAAAGCAAAAAAGAAAGCCGTTAATCACTAAAAATTAGGAAAATAAAGTACTTTCGCAAAAAAAATATAATGAAAATAAATCCCAAAGAAATTTTGACCGCTGGAATGGTTCTTTTTGCTGTTATTGATATTATCGGAAACATCCCAATAATCATATCCCTTCGAAAGAAAGCTGGGCATATTCAATCTGGAAAAGCATCAATTGTTTCGTGTATCATCATGATCGGCTTTTTGTTTTTGGGGGAAGAAATTCTAAACCTCATTGGTATTGACGTAAATTCTTTTGCTGTTGCGGGAGCCTTCATTATTTTCTTTATGGCCATTGAGATGGTTTTGGGAATAAACCTCTACAAAGAGGACGACAGTCCAGCAACAACCTCAATTGTCCCTCTTGCTTTCCCAATGATTGCAGGTGCAGGAACCATGACTTCTTTACTGTCTTTACGGGCTGAATTTGAAGTAATCAACATCATTATTGCGATAATAATCAATATTATTTTTGTTTATATTATTTTGAAATCTTCTAAAAAGATTGAGTCCGTATTGGGTACATCGGGGATCAGTATTATTCGTAAGATTTTTGGCGTAATTCTTTTAGCAATTGCCGTCAAGCTTTTCACAACGAACATCCGTCAGATGATTATATAAAAAGTGATTTACTTTTTACTTAAGCTGCAGATCATTAAATTTGCATCCAACAAAGCGTATTAACTTCTTTTGATTTCAGAGATATGAAAATTTTTATTCGAGTACTGATGGTTTTAGCCTTAGTAATGGCTGTCTATAATGCAACAAAAGTAGATTTTGAAGCCCCTCTTCAGGGAGACAGTAGTGTTGCTGTTATTGGAATTTTAGCTTCTCTCAGTGCCTTCTTGCTTTTATTCATCTTACTGCTCTCAAAAAAAATAGCCGCTAAGGTTTTAAAGAAATAGCACTAATCGAGCGGTGTTTGATCAAAGAGGGTTTTTATCTTGGTAATGAAATCGTCTTGTTCGTGAATGATTTTTAAAAAGGCTTCTTGGTTAAATAACTGAAGGGCTAAATAAGCTTTGATCGAATTTTCAATCAACAACTCATTTTCCATTCGAACGGGAACTCCCTGATCTTTGAAGAAGGTTTGAAAAGAGGACAAGAGTTCTTCTTTATTGGGCAATGGATTTTGAATGAGTGCAGCAACAGATTCGTAGGTATAAAGCGCTCGGTTTTTATCCAACTCCAAAAATACAAAGCGGTTGACAAGGTTGGATCGCAAAATATAATTATCCCACTCCAACTCTAAATCAGAAGTGCCTGGAACATATTCGTCTGGAGTAATTCCACCACCGCCATAAACAGTTCTCCCACCCGGAGTAGTAAATTGTAAAGAATCATTTACTGGGACACTCTTACTGTCTTGTATTTCTCCCGATTCATATCGAGCTCCAATTTCATCGTAATAGGAATCCTTGCCTTCGGCATATGGACGTTGAATGGAGCGGCCTGTGGGGGTATAATAACGGGCAGTTGTCAATCGAATTGCATCGCCTGCACCCAAGGGCATTTGTTGCTGAACAAGACCCTTACCAAAAGAACGTCGTCCTACAATCCAAGCCCGATCGTTGTCCTGTAAAGCACCAGCAACTACCTCGCTTGCCGAAGCAGATTGCCCGTTTACCAATACATAGACCTGACCTTTTTCAAATAATCCGCCATCGGTTGCTAAAGTTACTTTTCTTTCTCCTTGATTACTTTGAGTAATTACCATTACCTCCCCTTTCGAAAGAAAGGCATCGGATATTTCTTCCGCGATATGCAAATAACCTCCCGGATTATCTCGAAGATCCAAAACCAGTTGATCGGCTCCTTGCTCTTTAAGGTTCGCTAGTGTTTTTCTAAACTCTACTCCTGTTTTTTGTGCAAAACGATTGATTTGAATATAACCCACTCCTTCCGACAATAAATACCCATAAACAGATGGGATAGGGACTTCGCCACGCTCCAGATTGAATTCTAAAAACTCCTCCGTTGCTTTGCGATAGACTTGCAGTTGAACTTTTGTGTCGGGTTTCCCTTTTAAACTCCGAATGATGGAAGCACTGTTTTTATTTTTCCCAAACAATGTATCTCGATCAGCGATCAAAATCCGATCTCCAGGCAGAATTCCGACTGCTTTACTGGGTCCGTTCTCTAAAACCCGCACAACACTTACGGTATCTTGTTCCATAAAAAAGCTGACACCAATTCCAACAAAGGCTCCTTGCATATTCTCTGCAATTTGCTGCATTTCTTCTTTAGGAATATAAACTGAATGCGGGTCCAACTGCTCCACAACATTTGAGATCATGGTATTGACCAAGCTGTCGGTGTCGATATCATCGACATAGTTGGTTTCTATATATTGTATGAATTGCTTTAGCTTCTGGCTACTACTGATTTCGAAATTGGTCGCGTTGAAAACAATTTGCTGATTACTTCCTAGAGTAAATCCTAAGAAGACAGACAGTAAAACAGTAATCCAGAGGTAAAGGTTATTCGTTTTCATAGGGATAGGTTATTGGGAGAGGTGGGTGAGTTGGATTCCTGCTTTTTCTAAAAAATCAATTCCAGATGTGTCTTTATAAGCAGAAGCATATACCACACGAATAATCCCAGATTGATGTATTAATTTAGAACATTCTTTACAAGGCGAAAGTGTAATGTATAAGGTTGCCCCCTTACAGGACTGGGTAGAAGCTGCTACTTTGAGTATGGCGTTAGCTTCTGCATGGAGCACATACCATTTGGTATAATGCTCTTCATCTTCACAGACGTTTTCAAAACCCGAGGGTGTCCCATTATACCCATCCGAAATAATCATGCGGTCTTTTACAATTAAAGCCCCTACCTTTTTCCGTTCACAATAAGAAAGCTGTCCCCAAGTTGCTGCCATCTGCAGATAAGCTTGGTCGTATTTTGTTTGTTTATCCATTACCTACGAAGATAGGTGAAATCAAACGCTGAATAAAATTTTTTACATTTGATGAATGAAAACCGCCCCTTTAAACACCAAAATCGTTTTGGAAAACAGTCGTGCTCTACTACTTCCTTTTGAAAGCACACGAAAATCTGAGCTCAAAAAAATTATTTTCGATCATGATATTTGGCGCTATATGGGAAGGAACATGGAAACCCAAAGCGACTTTGAACGCTATGTTCAAGAAACCTTAGAGTCGAAAAAACAAGGTCTATGTTTTCCTTTTATTATTGTCGATAAGCTGACTAATAAAGTGTCAGGAAGCACGCGCTTGGGCAACATTAATCAAAAAAGTGAAAAGTGTGAAATTGGCTGGACCTGGTATGGAACCCAATTTCAGGGTACTGGATTAAACAAAGCTACCAAATACGAACTGTTGACTTTTGGATTTGAAACCGTCGGTTTTAGAAGAATTCAATTGAGTGCCGATCTAGAAAATATTCGCTCACAGAAAGCCATTGAAAAACTTGGTGCTCAACGAGAAGGCGTTTTTAGGAACAATTATATTGATGCCAATGGGATCAGTAAAAATGATGTATACTACAGTATCATTAAGGAAGAGTGGCCTCGACTTAAGTCAACTGTTTTTTCTGAGTTTTTGAAATCCTAATTCTTAAAGAAAGATTTTACGATCATATTTTTAGTGCTGAAATAAAAAGCGGTCAATCCGCTGAGGTTTTTCTTAGGACGTTTTCCTTTTCCAATGCGACCAATTTGTAGGGCATACCAGGGCAATTCGACTCCTCCCATTTTATCGATGAATCGGATTCCCGAACTAGGGAATGGGGCTTCAAAAGCGGTAGTTTTTCCTGAAAAAATATCCTGGGCAAGTTCTGGATACAAACAAAAGGGACGAGCCAAACCAACGATATCTAATTTGCCATCGGCTAAGGCTTGTTCCATAACCGCAACCGTTCTAAAACCTCCTGTCAACATGAGTGGTTTACTGGTTATCCTTCTAACTTTTTCTATGTAGTCTAGAAAATAAGCTTCACGTTCTTGTGTGCTTTTCTTTTGCTTATGACCTACCATTGCTGGCTTCTCGTATGTTCCGCCTGATATTTCAATTAGATCGATTCCTTCCTTAGATAACAAACGGACTACTTCCATGGACTCCTCTTCCGAAAACCCTCCGCGCTGAAAATCAGCAGAATTGATTTTAATTCCTATTGGATATTTTGCTCCTACTTGTGCGCGTATTTCTTTATAAATTTCCAAAACAAAACGTGCTCTATTTTCTAAAGAACCGCCCCATTGATCGTTTCTGGTATTACTCAATGGAGACAAAAACTGACTCACTAAATACCCGTGTGCCCCGTGAATTTGACAGCCCGAAAACCCCGCATCTTGCATTATTTTTGCTGCATTACCAAAACGCTTGATGATTTTCCAAATGGCATCTTCGGTTAGGGGAGTTGGTTTTTTAAACATCGAAGAAGCTCCTCCCATCTTAAGCGATACTGCCGATGGTGCTACCACTTCTTTGTTTATAGCGGCAAAAGCCTGACGTCCTGGATGATTGAGCTGAGGCCAAATCTGGGCTCCAGTTCCTTCAACAGTTTTTGCCCAAGCTTGTAAAAGCTTAAAATTTGAACGATCCTCAACCACTACATTGCGTGCTTCTCCCAAAGCTTGAGAATCGACCATCACATTACCAGTAATCAAAAGTCCGGGCTTGCCTTTTGCCCAAACCTCATAGGCTTTGATCAATTGTTTTGTTGGAGCGTTTTTCAAAGTCCCTATGTTTTCACTCATAGCAGATTTAGCGATTCTGTTTTGTAAAAGAGAACCACTGGGTAACGAAAATTTAGTTTGTAATAATTTCATCAAGTATTTATAATAATAGTGTATGGGTTAAAAAGGGCTGGTCTCGATGATCATCCGAATGGCTTGAGAAAAGATCATAGCACCGTTGACTAACTGCCATCTGGACTTGTTGATTTTCAAAACATTTAAAAATAATAGATTAACAATTAGAATGCCCACTACGATAACGATCTGAACAGCTTCAACTCCAAGAGCAAAGTAAAGTAAATCGACTAAAGCTTCGTCTTCAGAAACAATAAGAGAAAAATAACGCCCAAAGCCCAATCCATGAATCAGTCCAAAAATTAAGGTTATTACCGATGGAAACCAACTGGCAACAGGGAAGATTTTCGTTCTTAATAATGGAATACAACTCAGAGCAATGGTTACAGGAATCAGGAATTCAATCCAGTCGGCTGGGAGTTTGAGCTCAAAAAAGTGATTTCCAAAAAGGGAAAGTGTGTGCCCTAATGTAAAAAGAGAAACCCACCATACTAATTTTTGAAATTCGCGAAACCCAAAAGGAATGGCAAGGGCAATGATGAAATAAAAATGATCGAGTCCCTGTAAATCCAAAACATGATTGAATCCGAGTTGTGCATAAAACCAAATTGTTTCCATAATCTTTTGCTTTTATAGTCCGCGCTCTTTTTGAATTTTTTCGTAAGCAGCCTGAACTTGTTGAAATTTTTCCTGAGCTCCTTTGAGCATTGCTGGATCAGCACTACTCAGCTTATCCGGGTGGTATTTTTTTGCCATGGTGCGGTAAGCTTTTTTGACCTCAGCATCTGAAGCATTCGAATCTATTTCCAATATTTTATAAGCATTCCCAGCTTGTTGAATAAACATAGCCTTGATGCTTTCAAAGTTGGCCGATTGGATTCCCAAAGCAGCAGCAATTTGATTTATTTTATTTATTTCAGAAGGAGAAACGCTTCCGTCTGCATTGGCGATTCCAAAAAGAAAATGCACAATTTGTAGTCGTGTGTTGTAGGGTGTTCCGCTGACAAACAATTGCGCTACTTCTGAAAGATTTTGAGTTTCTTTCTTGATTTCAGAATTGAATCTAGCGAAAATAGTTGCGGCATAATCTGCCCCGTAATTTGCAATGAAATAGTTGCGAACAAAGCGCAATTCTTTTTGCTCCACCTTTCCATCGGCCTTAATCACCATAGCGGCTAATGCCAAAAGATTCAATTCAAACTGATTGGTTCCCATGGAACGAAAACTACGCGTATTGAACGTTCGTGTAGTCCCATTTTTCATAAAACCTTCGATCATACTTCCAAGAAAGTATCCTAAAACAGCTCCTCCAAAACGCAAGTAGGTATATCCCAAAACAGCACCAATCCATTTTATCATTAAATAAAAATTTGACCCAAAGATAGTTTTTACTTTAAAAAATAAAGTGAACATTATCTTAAAATCAATGGAAATAAAGGAAACTTTTTATCTTTGTACAAATTAAAAAAACAGTCTATGTATCCAGCAGAATTTGTACAACCCATGCGCGATGAATTAACCGCCATAGGATTCAAACAATTAAGTGAAGTAGCTCAAGTTGATGAGGCGATTAGTGCAGAAGGAACAACTTTGGTTGTAGTGAATTCGGTTTGTGGTTGTGCTGCAGCGAATGCAAGACCCGGAGTTCGTATTTCATTAGCAAACGAAAAAAATCCGAGTACACTTGTAACTGTTTTTGCAGGAGTAGATTTTGAGGCAACCGATCGTGCTCGTGCCCTTATGGTTCCCTTCCCTCCTTCTTCTCCAAGTATGGCATTATTCAAAAATGGGGAATTGGTACACATGCTTGAGCGTCATCACATCGAAGGCCGCCCAGCAGAAATGATTGCGGAAAATCTGAAACAAGCTTACGACGAGTTCTGTTAAGCAATATCAAAGGATACCCCTTTTTTGAAGGGGAGAAAACCGATCAAAATGTATAAATTCATCGCTAGTATTTTCTCGGTTGTTTTCCTAGTTTGCTTTGTGATGAATTTATTGATTTTTCATGTTGTTCAAGTTGTAGGCCGAACACTCTTTGGATATCAGGCACACAAAGTCTCTGTAGATATTCTCAACTTTTTTTTGCTTCGTTGCTTCAATCTCTTGGGTACCCGTATTCAATTCAACAACAGCTTTGAGTTGCCAACCAACCGTCCACTCATCATACTAGCAAATCATCAGAACACTGCTGATATTCCACCGTTGATCTGGCATTTACGCAAGCATCATTTAAAATTTGTGAGCAAAAAAGAGCTTGGAAAAGGCATCCCGAGTGTTTCTTATAATCTTCGCAATGGGGGTTCTGCATTGATCGACCGAAGAAACCCTATAAAGGCGGTTAGAGAAATTGATCGACATGCTGCTCTGCTAGCAAAAAACAATTGGTCAACACTGATTTTCCCAGAAGGAACTCGGTCTAAAAATGGAGTCCCTAAAAAGTTTAAAACAAGAGGAATAAAAACCATAATCGAAAAAGTTCCTAATGTTCTGATCGTACCCATTACGATCAATAACTCATGGAAGTTTAATCGTTGGGGCAACTTCCCACTTCCTTTGGGTGTTAAAATAACCTTTGATGTTCACGAGCCCGTTGAGCCTACAGCTGACCTCTCAAATGCGTTTTTTGACACCATTGAGAAAACAATAACCGACGCTATAGTATTGGATTAGTTTCCTGTGAAATTTGCTTTTCTTTTCTCCAAAAAGGCTTGGGTGCCCTCTTTAAAGTCTTCAGAACCAAAACAAGTTCCAAAACCAGTAACCTCAGCTTCAAAACCATTCAGTCCTTCTTCATATGCAGCATTGACTGCCTGAATTGCCTGACCAATAGCAAAGGGTGAATTCTTTAAAATCTTTTGTGCCAAGGCAGCAGCAGCTGACAATAGTTCTTCTTGAGGAACAACTTGAGTGACTAAACCAAAACTCAAGGCTTGGTCGGCAGGAAGCATCTGACAAGTAAGAATTAATTCCAGTGCTCTTCCTTTTCCGATAATCTGCGCCAAGCGTTGGGTTCCTCCATAGCCCGGAATTACTCCTAAAGAAGTTTCGGGTAAACCCATTTTTGCATTAGAAGAAGCAATGCGAAGGTGACACGACATAGCCAATTCCAATCCACCACCTAAAGCAAAACCATTGATTGCCGCAATCACAGGTTTGTTCATTTGCTCAATGAATGTAAACACATCATCTTGTCCTTTTTGTGCAAGCGCTCGACCTTCTGCTGGGCTAAACTCAGAAAATTCTGCAATATCTGCTCCAGCTACAAAGGCTTTTTCTCCACTCCCAGTCAATACAATAACGCGTACGCTAGTGTCTAATCGGAGTTCCGAAAAAACCTGATGAAGTTCTTCTAAAACTGCTTTATTAAGTGCATTAAGCTTTGTTGGTCGGTCGATTTGAATCCACGCTACTTGGTCTTGAATTCTTAACTGAAGATTCGTTGTGCTCATTTTATTTTTTTAATTGGATGATGAATTTTGTCCCGCAATCTTGCTCCGTTTCATAATGAATAGATCCCCCTAAAGAGTCGATGCTGTTCTTCACAATGGCTAGACCAAGTCCCATTCCGCCCGTTTTGGTTGTAAAATTAGGCTCAAATATTTTATCAATATTTTCCGCAGAAATCCCCAAACCGTTGTCTTCAATTTCTATACGCAAGCCCAGGATCTCTTTTTGAATGCGAACTTGAATCTGCGGTTCTCTTTCTTGAGGTACGGCCTGAATTGCGTTCTGGACTAGATTGGTCATTATACGAATCCATTGGGTTCGATCAATATCCCATAAAATTTGTTCTTCAGAGCTAGAGTACTGAATTATTCCGGGCTCAAAAATATCAATAGAAAGTCTCGTGATTTCGACAATATCTTCTGTTTCTACAACGAGCTTAGGTAGGGTTGCAAAATTTGAGAAGGCTGTCGCTACCCGACTCATCGTGTCGATCTGTTCAATCATGATTTTAGAAAAATCCATCACCTTTTGATTTATTTTAGGATCTTCGGGATCGAAGCGTTGTTGAAAACTTTGAATCGTAAGCCGCATGGGAGTCAGTGGATTCTTGATTTCATGTGCCACCTGTTTGGCCATTTCTTGCCAAGCTTGTTCTCGTTCTGAACGTGCTAATTTGGCTATACTTTCTTCCAAAGCATCCAACATGCTGTTGTAAGAATTCACTAAACTATCTACTTCTTTACTGGCATTGGATATGTATATTTTTTCATTTCCTTTCAATAAGCCCGTTCGGTCAATTCGTGCTCGTATGGTTTCCAGAGGACGTGTCATATAACTCGAAATAAAATAAGCAATGATAATGGCAACCAACAACATAAAGAAATAAATCTGGAAGAGGCGCATTAAAAAGGTGTTCAACTCCGTGGTGCTAAAAGATACGTCTTCAAAATAGGGGAAATATAAAATTGCATAGGGTTGCTTATTGGTGTCGAACAACACACTGTAGGAGGATTGAAACCTTCCTCGTTCTTGTTCATTTTGGATAGCAATTCTCTGCCGTTCATTCAACAAGAGTTCCTGTGTGATTTTTGGATCGAGTTGCTGGTCTTGATCCATATTTTCGGTCTTCACATAAGAGAAAAAATAAGGCACCCCTTCTAGGCTAAAAAGGGCATATTCTACTTTATGAATCAGTGCAATGGATTCAAAAATCTCATAAAAATCGAGCTGGTTTTCTCCAATCGTATTGAATGCATCGTCGCGATCGAGAATATAGGATAAATGATTTTTAACCTGTGTTTCTTTTCGTTCAAGCCGCCTTAAGTTATAATCGTCGGATTGGGAATAGTATTGGTAAAAGGTCGCCCCGAGAATAAGTAAGGAGGTCATTACCACCAACAAAATCATGGAGAAAAATACGCGCGACCTTAGGGAGAATTTACTTCGTGCCATGGTTATTTGTCTTTTCTAAAACGCTTATAAATGCGTATTCCGAGCATCAATAAAACCGCTAGTCCGACAATTGATAAAACACCAAAAATCCAATGGAAACTGCTTTTAAGGATTACTAAAAATACAACTGCAAATAAGATCAGCGTTGCGCCTTCATTCCAAATACGCATAAAAAAAGAAGAATGGCGAAATTCATCGTTTTGAAGTTCTTTAAAAATTTGATGGGTTTTGTAGTGATATAAATACAATAACCCAACAAAAAAGAGCTTGATCAACATCCAGTCTTGGTTCAACCAACTGGGCATAAGGTAGAGCAACCAAAAGGCAAAAATACTTGCTAAAATTGCCGAAGGCCACGTAATAATATACCAGAGTCGCTTGGCCATCAGCTTCAATTGCACACTCAGTATGTCGCGTTCGACAGCTGTTTTTTCTTGCGCTTCAATGTGGTATATGAAGATGCGTGGAATGTAAAACAAACCTGCAAACCAAGTGATAACAAAAATTAAATGAAGGGATTTTATGTAGTTATAATATTCTAGCAAAAGGACTGTTTTTATAGGTTCTAAAGTACAAAAAGAAAGCCAAATCGGAAGTGCTTCTATTTATTGTATCGTTTCAATTCTTTTCTCAAGAAATAAGCGGTTACAATTGTGGCGATTACTTCGGCAATGGGAAACGAAATCCAAATTCCAAATTCGCCATAATAGCGCGGTAAAATTAAAATCAACGGAATAAAAAAGAACCCCTGACGTGTGAGAGTCAAAAGAAGAGCAGGAATCGCTTTTCCAATGGCTTGAAAATAGGCCGATCCGATCAGTTGAATTCCAATAATGGGCGTTGATAAAAAGACCCACATCAAAACTTCTTTTGTCTTAGTAATAACCGCTTGATCTTGTGTAAAAGCACTTGCTATGGCTTCAGAAAAGAATATGATTACAAAAAATACAAAGGTGGCTAAAACTGTTGCATAAATCAAGGCCGTACGGATTACTTCTAGCACGCGATCTTTTTTATCCGCACCAAAATTAAACCCAGCAATGGGGACAAACCCTTGGGTAATTCCTAAGATGGGGAATAGTGCAAACATGAGCATCCTACTGATGATCGCATAGACCGCAACGGTAGATTCGCCCGATAATTCAAATAAAATATTATTTACCATAAGGACGGTTACACTCACTACTGCTTGCCGAGCTAGGGTAACGAATCCAAGAGAACCGATTTCTTTTACAATAGAAAAATCAAGGGCTAAATCGGAGATTTTCAAAAATAAATCGGATTTCCCCGAGATGAAAAAATAGAAAATATAAGACATACATACGCCGTAAGACAGGGTAGTTGCCCAGGCAGCTCCTTCCATCCCCCAACCAAATACATTAATGAATAGATAATCCAAAAGCAGATTTGATATGGAAGGCAGCATCATTGCATACATTGCATATTTGGGTTTCCCTTCAGAACGAATGATGTTATTCCCCATCATAGCGAGTCCCAAAATCGGAACTCCATACAGTACAATGGTATAGTATATTTTTGCAGGCGCATACAAAGCTCCCTTACCCCCAAAAGATGGAATTATAGCTTCCATAAAAACCAATCCCAAAGTCATAAAACTGAGGGTAAAGAGTAAGGTCAGCGTGAGTTGGTTTCCAAAAGTCTTATTCGCTTTAGCTCGCTGATCGCTTCCCAATGCTCTTGAGATGATAGAGCCTCCTCCCATACCGATAGACATTCCGAGAGCAGCAATAAAAAAGGAAACAGGAAGCACCACATTAATTGCTGCAATGGCGTTAGACCCTATCCATTGACCTACAAAAATAGTATCGATGAGGATATTGAGCGACATCACTAAAATACCAATCGAGGCAGGTAGCGATTGTCGAAGCAAAAGTTTCCCAATGGGATCCGTTCCCATTTGAACGGCCTTTTCAGCCATTAAGCTTCTTCGGCTAAAGCCCATTCGTCAATCCAACGGCTCATTACATTGATCCACTCCTCGCGATCGTTGATGCAGGGGAGTACTTCTAAATGGTCTCCTCCTTTTTCTTCAAAATCTTCTGCTGCTTCCATTCCAATTTCTTCTAAAGTCTCTAAACAATCGGAAACAAATGCGGGCGTGGCTATTGCCAGTTGCTTCAATCCACTCTTGGCAAAATTTGCTACGGTTCTATCGGTATAAGGCTGTAACCAAGGATCAACACCCAATCGCGATTGAAAGGATGTAGAAAAAGTTCCTTCTTTTAATTCTAAATATTCGCTAACCAAACGGGTAGTTTCATAACACTGGTGACGGTAACAAAACTCATGTGCTTTGGATGCCGTAACACAACACTCCCCATTTATTTTGCAATGCGATTTTGTGATATCGGACTTGCGGATGTGGCGTTCAGGGACTCCGTGGTATGAAAACAGTAAGTGTTCCCAGTTTTTTCCTTGCAAGCCTTCAGCAATTGAATTGGAAAGGACTCGGATATAATCTGGGTGCTTATAAAATGCGGGCAAAGAAGTAAACTTTACCTGAGGAAAGAATTCATCTCGAAGCTCTTCGGCAAGCACCAAGATGGTTTCGGTTGTTGCCATTGCAAATTGAGGATATAATGGGATAATAAAAACATCATCTATTCCTTGATCAACAAGTTCTTGCAGACCCTTTTTGATCGACATGGAGCCATAGCGCATGGCTAAACTCACAGGGGTCGAAACCTTTTCAGACACTTTCCCTTTGAGCCTTTCAGAAAGGACAATTAAAGGTGATCCTTCGTCCCACCATATTTTCTTATACGCTTTAGCAGACTGTTTGGGTCGGGTATTTAAAATAATTCCTTTAACTAAAATTGTACGGAACAGTTTGGGTAGGTCTACCACACGTTCGTCCATTAAAAATTCCCCTAAATAGGTTTTTACATCCTTTGGGCTTGGGCTTTCTGGTGAGCCTAAATTAACCAATAATACTCCTTTCATAAGCGTTCTTTCGTATAGCTGCTAATTCGAACTGCAGTTCAGCTATTTTACTGCGAAGATAATGACATTAAGTATTTTTTTGGAGTAGTTCCATACTTCTTTTTAAAGGCAGCTATAAAATGACTCGAAGTGCTGTAGCCTATTCTTAGTCCTACTTCATTGACGTTGTAATTGGTAGAAGCCAGCATGCGTCGGGCCTCTTCCATTTTGTGATCCAAAAGGTAGCCAAAAACCGTATCCCCATAGAGTTGTTTAAATCCCTCTTTCAGCTTGTTTAGGCTCAACCCTATTTTCTCTGAAAGCTCTTGAAGCGAGGGTGGTTCAGACATGTTCTTAAGAATGATCTCCTTCGCTAATCGAATTTTACGAACATTATCTTCGTCAATTAAAAAAGGGCATTGCTCAATATCGGTATCTTCATTTTTATTGAAATAAAGGCTTAGCAACTCATATACCTTCCCTTTTAGATAAAGCGCTTTCATACTCTCATGAATGTTGGAGCTTAATATTTGACTCAACACAACAGCCATACTCGGATTAATATTTCCATTGTCGTAATATTTTTTAGTGCTGTTTTCGGGGCTCAAAAAATGAATGTGATCTGCATCTTGAGAAAATAAACTATGGAATTTTTTAATAGAAATAACGACACCAATAATCCACGTTTTGGGCTGAAGTTTCAAATCTATGGGTAAATCGCGTTGCGGATTGTACAACAAAATGGAGTGTTCTTCTTTTACATTAAAAACATAGTTCCCGGCGTTGAATAAGAAATCTCCTTGCCCCTTCAAACAAAAATGAAATTGAATAAAACTGCTGTTAATTTCTCGAACCTCACGGGTGACTTCATCGGTATCGTTTTGAAAACGAAGTACATAAAAGCCTTCTTCGATGGTCATTCTTGATGCATTACTTTCATCGTTATTTTTAAGCATAATTCGCGTTGTTTTTTATTTAGAAGCACTCTAAATAAGATGGGTTTAGTTTGTACAAAGACTATATTATATAGTCTATGAGCGTTTATATTACAAAAATAACCGCTTTACGTTATTAATTATACTTTTAGCGTTACTTTTTTTAAAAACAGCCGCTTATTTTTGTAGCCGATTAGAACGAATTAATGGAAGTTTCAAATAATAAGAAACATTTTTACGCAATAGGGGTTAGTTATAAAAATGCTGACCTAAAAACCCGAGGTGATTTTAGCTTAAACTTAGAGCAAAAAGACACCCTTACCCTAGAAGCTAAAAGAGAAGGTATCGAAGAAATTCTCATTAATTCTACCTGTAACCGAACAGAGATCTATGCCCATGTTAATCATCCAATTCAACTGATTAATTTATTGTGCAAGCATTCTAAAGGAAGTTTAGCGGTGTTTAATGAAATTGGATATACCCATAAAAACAAGGCTGCCTTTCACCACATCTTTAAGGTTGGAACAGGATTAGACAGTCAGATTCTTGGAGATTTTGAAATAATAGGCCAGTTGAAACAAGGCTTTTTTAGATCCAAAAAGCTCGGTATGGGGCATGGATTTATGGAACGCTTAGTAAACGCCGTTATTCAAGCCAGTAAGCGTATCAAGACCGAAACGAAAATTTCGAGTGGTGCTACCTCTGTTGCATTTGCATCGGTTCAATACATCATCAATACCATTGAAGAAATTTCAGAAAAAAATATTTTACTTTTTGGAACGGGAAAGATCGGTAGAAACACCTGTGAAAACTTAATCAAGCACACAGAAAATGATCATATTGTGTTGATCAATCGAACCCACGAAAAAGCCAAACACATAGCAGGAAAATTCAATGTCTTGGTTAAAGAATACGGAGAATTACCTACAGAAATTAGAAAAACAGATGTCTTAATTGTTGCAACGGGAGCTCAACAGCCTACCATTTCAAAAGACATCATTCATAAAGACACCCCCCTTCTAATTCTTGATCTTTCGATCCCCAGTAATGTGCATCCAAATGTTGAAGAGCTAGAACAGGTAACACTAATTAATTTAGATGCTCTTTCACAGATCACGAACAAAGCATTAGAAGATAGACGACAATACATTCCTCAAGCTGAAACAATTTTAGAGGAAGTCAAAGAAGAGTTTTTGCAATGGTTAGAGCATCGTCAATATGCGCCAGCATTGCGCGCGCTAAAGGCTAAACTAACAGCTCAACAAAGTTCTGAAATTAAAAACCAAGAGAAGAAAGCGGTTTTAAAACCAGAAGCAGTGAGTGTTTCTGATCAAATGATTCAAAAAATAACGGGACAGCTCGCCAATTACCTCAAAGAAAATCCCAGCAAAGCCACCACTACACTAGATGTAATTCAAGAAGTTTTTCAACTGGATATAAAGGCCCATGAATAAGCTGATTCGCATTGGAACACGAGCGAGCGCATTAGCCTTGTGGCAAGCCCATACCCTTCAAGATTTATTGAATGCTGAGGGTTATACTACCGAATTGATTCCGATAAAAAGCGATGGCGACTTGGATCTAGTTCAACCGCTTTATGAAATGGGAACCATCGGGATTTTCACAAAAACACTTGATGCTGCTTTATTGAATAACCGAATCGATATTGCCATACACAGCATGAAAGATGTGCCTACCCAGTTGCCAAAGGGTATTCGGCAGGCAGCAGTCTTGGAACGAGGCCCGGTGTTGGATGTTCTTGTAAAAAAAGCCAAAGCCGTTCCTTTAGAAAATTCTGCAACAATTGCAACAGGGAGTTTAAGAAGAAAGGCGCAATGGCTAGGACATTATCCTAATCACAGCATCGTTCCTTTACGAGGAAACATACAAACCCGTTTGACTAAATTAAAAAATGAAGCTTGGAACGGAGCAATTTTTGCTGAAGCTGCATTGGTTCGCCTTGATACAAATACAGAGGAAGTTGAAATCTTGGATTGGATGATCCCGGCACCTGCTCAGGGAGCGCTTATGGTGGTTTGTAGAACTGCCGACACCTCAATGTTTGATGTCCTACAGCAATTCAATCGACCAGATGTTGCGCTTTGCACCCAGATGGAGCGCGATTTTTTACGAACACTAGAAGGGGGTTGTACTGCACCAATCGGAGCACTTGCAACAATAGAAGGAGATCAGCTTCGCTTTAATGGCGGTGTTTTTTCGTTGGATGGGAAACGAAAATTCCTTGTTTCGGAAACCTTTGAAAAGTTTACAGCTCAAAATAAAGGCGTTGAACTCGCAAACGCCTTGCTTAAAAAAGGAGCAGCTGCCTTACTTCAGGAATTCAAATCTTCTTCATGAACAGTCCTTTAAAAATTCTTTCGACTAAAGTGCTTTCGCCCATTCAAAAAAATAGAATGATTGAATTAGGAGCTCGCTATACGGAACGAAATTTTATAGAAACAAAAGCAATTCCCTTTACTTATTCCGACGCAAAACACAGCCTGCTTTTCTCTAGTCAAAACGCAGTACAATCCGTTTTTTCAAAAACCGATTTCAATCTCCTTTTGAAAAATAAAAGGTGTTATTGTGTAGGCGAAAAGACCAAAGTCGCATTAGAAGAAAATGGCCTAAAAGTGAGTCATTTTGAAGAAAATGCGTCCAATTTGGCTGATTTTATCGTAAAAAACGCTAAAAATGAAGATTTTGTGTTTTTCTGCGGAAAGGAAAGAAGACCCGATTTAGAAGCTCAAATGGAACTCCATAAAATCAAACTTGAGTCTATTGAAGTTTACCAAACACTTTTAAAACCCAAAGCAATTGGTGCTTTTGATATTGTACTCTTTTACAGCCCAAGTGGGGTTCGAAGTTTTCTTCAAGACAACAGCCTCAAACAGACCGTTTGCATCTGTATTGGACCAACCACAGCGGAAGCGCTTCCAGTATCAAAAAGACAGATAGTAATTGCTACAAGCCCTACCGTAGAGCATATGATTTACCAAACAAAAAAACAGCTACCCTCATGATTAAAAATGATTTATTTCTTAAAGCTCTAGCCGGAGAAACCGTTAGTCGTCCACCCGTTTGGATGATGCGTCAAGCAGGGCGATACTTACCCGATTTCATGAAGCTGAAAGCGAAATATGATTTCTTTACCCGTTGCCAAACTCCAGAATTAGCAACCGAGATTACCGTAATGCCCATTCGTCAGATTGGTCCGGATGCTGCAATCTTATTCAGTGATATTCTTGTGGTTTTACAGGCAATGAATATTGAAGTTGAAATGAAAGCTGATGTAGGGCCTTGGATTCCTACTCCCATCCGAAGCAGAGCAGAACTAGACCAGGTAATCGTACCTCATGCTGAAGAGGCTTTAGGCTATGTAATTGATGCAGTCAAAATGACCAAACAAGAACTCAATAATGAAGTTCCCTTGATCGGTTTTGCAGGTTCCCCATGGACCTTATTGTGTTATGCTGTTCAAGGACAAGGATCAAAAACCTTTGATAAAGCCAAAGAGTTTTGTTTTAAAGAACCTGAAATGGCGCATGAGTTACTTCAAAAAATAACCGATACTACAATTGACTACCTGAGAGCAAAGGCTGCAGCAGGAGTTAATGCACTCCAAATTTTCGACTCCTGGGGAGGCTTACTTTCCCCCGAAGATTACGCTATTTTTTCTTGGCCCTACATTCAGCAGATCGTAACGGCAGTCAAAGACCTCTGTCCAGTAATTGTTTTTGGAAAAGGATGCTGGTTTGCCTTAAATGAAATGTCTCAGTCGGGTGCTAGCGCACTGGGAGTAGACTGGACTTGTTCTGCAAGAAACGCACGGTATTTGTCTGGAGGGAACATTACCCTACAAGGAAATTACGACCCATCACAGTTACTGTCTCCAATTCCAAAGATCAAAAGCGATGTAAAAAAGATGATTGATGCTTTTGGAAAAGATCGCTATATTGTAAATCTAGGACACGGGATTTTACCCAATATTCCTGTAAGTCATGCGCAGGCATTTGTTGATGCGGTAAAAGAATACGGAAGCTAAAACGCATTCATGAAAGAGCTTTTTTACAAATACATATGTGAACTTCAAGATACCATTACTGCTGCTTTGGAGGCAGCAGATGGAGGTGCTTCTTTTAAAGAAGACATCTGGGAACGCCTCGAAGGAGGCGGCGGAAGAACCCGCGTATTAGAAGACGGAGTTGTATTTGAAAAAGGCGGTGTTAATATTTCGGGCGTTCACGGTACCTTACCTGAAAGTATGCAGACGCATTTGAATGTAAGCGAAGCTTCTTTTTATGCCTGTGGCCTCAGCTTGGTTTTACACCCAAAAAACCCCATGGCACCGACTGTGCATGCAAATTGGCGGTATTTTGAAATGTATGACCTCAACGGTAACATCGTAGATCAATGGTTTGGTGGAGGTCTGGATCTTACCCCCTATTATTTATTTGAAGAAGATGCTGTTCATTTTCATCAAACTTGTAAAAATGCTTGCGACCGACACGGTCCAAAACTTTATTCAGAATACAAGAAAAAATGTGATGCCTATTTTTGGAATGCCCACCGAGACGAAGCTAGAGGTTTAGGCGGTTTATTTTTTGATTATTTGAAACCCACCCCAAAATATTCGCTTGAAAAATGGTATGCTTTTGTTACCGATGTTGCTGATAATTTCTTGGAAGCCTACCTACCGATTTTAGATCGTAGGAAGAATCTTACCTATACCGAAGAGCAAAAAAAGTGGCAAGAAATACGAAGAGGTCGTTATGTTGAATTCAATTTAGTTCACGACAAAGGCACCCTTTTCGGTTTGAAAACAAACGGAAGAATTGAAAGTATTTTGATGAGCTTGCCGCCTAAGGTTCAATGGCATTACGATCATCATCCGGAAGAAAATTCGCCAGAGGCTGAACTCATGCAGGTGATCAAGAAACCTAAAAACTGGATTTCATAAATTAAAAATCGATAGCTTTTCACTAAATTAACCTTTAGAAAAACCAAATTCTTATGAATACATTATCGATTTTAATCGTACTTCCCCTTTTGGTGGTTTTCTCTTACCTCTTTGATGCTATCGCAAGAAAAACGAAATTCCCCTCTGTTATACTCTTGATGTTTACAGGGATCATCATTCGAACAGCAACCAACCTTTACGGTTTTACTGATTTTGGATTTTTAGATAAGTTAATCCCCGTTTTGGGGACAGTTGGTCTGATTTTAATCGTGCTAGAAGGCGCATTAGAACTTGATATTAAAAAAGAAAAACTACCCGTAATTCTCAAGGGGTTTTTTGCTGCTGCCCTTATTTTAATCCTCAACATCATTGCCGTGAGTTGGGCTTTTGAAAACCTCTTGAATATTGAACACAAAACGGCTGTCATTTTTGCGATTCCACTGGCTATTATCAGTAGTGCTGTTGCAATTCCTTCTGCTGCTGGGCTTTTGAATCGAGAAAAAGAATTTGTAGTCTATGAATCTACGTTTTCTGACATCTTAGGGATTATGATTTTCAACTATGCTATTCGACAATTCGAGTCGAATCAAACCTTGATTAGTGCCGAATCTATAATCGCTTTAGGGTTGCAAATCATTGGTGTAATTGTAGTTTCATTGATCATCACCTACCTCCTTTTTCAGCTCTTACAGAAAATTGAACACCACGTCAAGTTTTTCCTCATTCTGGCACTACTTGTATTGGTCTATGCTTTTGGGAAGTTTTTCCACTTACCCGCCCTGGTGACCATCTTTATTTTTGGCTTGTTTTTGAGCAATGTCAAAGCCCTCCTCCCCGGTTTTATGCAGCGCTATTTGGACTTGAATCAGACTGAAAAAGGATTACATGAATTTCATATTCTAACCGCAGAATCTACCTTTTTAGTAAAAACCTTCTTTTTCTTGTTTTTTGGTTTTTCAATTAGCTTAGTCGAATTTTCTTCTATAGCCCCTTTTATTTATGGCGTACTGATTTTCGGAATTATGCTCCTCATTCGCTACCTCTATTTTATCGTTACTACCTTTAAAATAAAACCTTCCCCTCTGGTCTATATGTCGCCTAGGGGTTTGATCAGTATTTTATTATTCCTTCAAATCAAAGAAGTTACCTTTGTAAATACTTCCCGTTCGATCATCGACGAGCAAGTGTTATTGGTTGTTATTTTAGCATCCATGCTCATGATGACGTTGGGAACTATGAAGAAAACCAAACAAGATCCCGAACTAGAATCGTTAACAGATTCTGAAGAAACCGAACCCAACACATTAGACGAATTCTTAGATGAAATTGCTGATGAAAATGAAGACCGTACTTAAAACACCTTTCCATGTATCCATTAAAACGAAACAGACGATTACGAAGTTCAGAAGCAATTAGAAGTATGGTTCGAGAACAACAGCTAGCACCGAGCGACTTTATCGTTCCTCTTTTTGTGGTAGAAGGATCGGATGTAAAAGAAGAAATCGCTTCTATGCCGGACTATTATCGAATGAGTTTAGACCATTTGAAAAAAGAAGTTCAAGAGCTTTGGAGCATGGGACTACAAACGGTATTGCTTTTTGTTAAAGTCCACGACACTCTTAAAGACAACAAAGGAAAAGAAGCACTTAATCCGGAAGGCTTGATGCAGAGAGCCATCGCACTTGTTAAAGAAACGGTTCCCGAAATGACCGTTATGACAGATGTAGCCTTGGATCCTTTTTCTTCTTTTGGGCACGATGGAATTGTAGACAAAGGAGTTATTGTAAACGATACTACGGTAGAAGTTCTAGCACAAATGGCCTTGTCGCATGCAAAGGCAGGAGCAGATTTTGTCGCTCCAAGTGACATGATGGATGGTCGTATTTTGGCTATTCGAAGCCTCCTCGAACAAGAAGGTTTTCACAATACTGGAATCTTAAGTTATAGCGCCAAATACGCTTCCGGTTTCTATGGTCCTTTCCGATCAGCACTCGACTCTGTTCCTGGATTTGGAGACAAGAAAACCTATCAGATGGATTTCCATAACCGAAAGGAAGCGCTTGTAGAAGCCGAATTGGACATCGAAGAAGGTGCTGATATTGTAATGGTTAAGCCGGGAATAGCCTATTTAGATATCATCCGCGATTTAAGCAACCATATAGATGTTCCCCTAGCTGCTTATCAGGTTAGTGGTGAATATGCTATGCTCAAGGCAGCTGCAGCCAAAGGTTGGATCGAATACGACGCCATTATGTACGAGCAACTGATTGCTTTTAAGCGTGCAGGTGCATCGCTCATTGCAACCTATTGCGCCAAAGACGCTGTTCGGATTTTAGGATAGTCCCCGTTCTTTTTGTTAAAATTATGTGATCTGGCATTCTTTTTGATTTCTTTCAATACATTAGTAATACCCAAATTTTTACGATGTATAAAAAAATACTGCTTTTTATCCGCTTCTTATTGTATTTAAGCTGCATTGGAACCGATGTCACAGACGATTATGTAGAGCCAACCCTACGAATTACTTCGCCCCAGATCATCTCCATTAAGGTGGGGCAAAAATTTCAGTTTACTGCTAAATATTTCGACACCAGTGGTACTCAAATTGACAATCCCAATTTAATTTGGACCGTTTCTCCTCCTGATGCGCTCACTATAGATGATAATGGTTTTGCTACTGCAACCAAAGACGGTTTGGCCACTATTCAGGTCAGTGTTGTTACTGCCTTAGGCACTACCATTTCTGCCGAAACTTCTTTTCCAGTGCGGGAAGTTGTTGTAATAACAGAAACGGCAACAATGACAACCGATACAGCTACCACAACTAGCACAACTTCTGGAACAGCTTCAAATACTACAGACTCCAATACAAGCACCAGCACAACAGGTTCCGGTACAGCAACAACGACTCCCAATACAGCTACCTCTACTACAAATACATCGACTACAATTGGAGATGATGATGTGGTCGTAACCGCCCCTCAATCCTATCAAGGGACAATTCAAACTACATCAAGCTATGTGCTTACGGGCAGCTATGAATATGGTTTAAATGATGCAGGGCAATTGGTGTTGGATATCGCAGCAGACTACTTAGCTTCAAAGGCACTTCCTGGACTTTATGTATACCTCACAAATAATCCCAATTCACCATCAGGTGGCTATAAAATTGGAGAAGTAACTGTTTTTAGTGGAGCCCATAGCTATATTTTACCTTCTTCAATCGACGTTAATGATTACAAATACATCCTTTATTGGTGTAAACCATTCAGTGTAAAGGTTGGAGATTCAACCATCTTTTAATTTTACCTACACATGCAAAAACAAATCTTCTTATTGGGCTGTCTTTTTTTTCTTGGAATAACATTTGGAGCTGCGCAATGGACTCAAAAAAAAGGAACGGGATTCTCTATAAGGTTGGGGCTTGGTTTTTAGAGGCAGATCAACACTACACCGATCAGGGACTTCTAGATCCTAATGCAACTCGTGGAGTTTTTGTGATCAGTGTATACGGACGTCATGGTATTTCAGACAGAATAACATTGGTTGGCTATATCCCATTTACCCGAGTATATCAAAACGAGCAAGTCTTTACCTCAGGCAATCCAGGTCAACCTGGAGAAGCAGTAAACAGTCTGGGGGATATCGATCTTACGGTAGAAATTCAAATTCTCAAACGACCGAGATGGGTACTGGCTACTTCCTTAACCCTAGGGATTCCGTCGGGAAATAATTCCGGAGGAAGTGATGGAAGTTATCAAACTGGGGATGGAGAATTCAATCAGATTTTGAAAGTCTTGGCTGGAACTTCGTTTAAGATTGCAAAGCATTCTTTTTACGCCAAAGCATCTGTAGGTTTTAATAATAGGAGTAATGGTTTTTCCGATGAAATCCGTCTGGGTATTGAAACAGGCTCTCAGCTCTTTAAAAATAAATTCTTGCTTTTGGCACGCCTGAATACAATTCAATCTTTTTTTAACGGCTCTTTATCTGCCGAAAATAGTAACGGTAGTATTTTTGCAAATAATGTTGAAGTCACCAATTTGGGTGGAGAAATCAATTATTTTATAACGAAAAAGTGGAGTGCTTCCTTTGGGTATAGTGTTCCATTGAGTGGAAAAAACATCTACAAGGCGCCAGCAGTAAGTGGCGGGATTGCCTATAAGCTATAGTCCGTACTTTCGTTCAGGCGCAAAGGCGGTTAGGTCCATGGATGTTTTTTTACCCGAAATAATTTCAGAAACTAATTTTCCAGTTCCGGGGCCTAAACTCCAACCCATCATGGCATGGCCAGTTGCCAGAACCAAATTAGAACAAGAAGAATGTCTTCCAATAAACGGTAATCCGTCCGGAGACAGCGGTCGTAAACCACAATGCGCCTGCTCTTGATCTTCTTTCGCAATCGCTATTCCTTGATAATACTGACTCGATGCTTGGGCAATGGCCTGAACTCGATTCATCCGAATACTAGTATTAATTCCTGCAATTTCCATCGTTCCCGAAAAACGAGTGAATCCCTGCATGGGGGTTACCGCTACTTTTGATTCCATTAGTATAGCAGGCATTGTAATTCCAGTTGGTGCCTCCACATTGATTCGGTATCCTTTTCCTGCCTGAATAGAAAGGGCAATTTTTAAAGGCTTTAGGAGTTTTTCTGTCCAAGCGCCAGCAGCAAAAACAACTTCATCTGCCTCAAAATCTCCTTGATCGGTTTGTACTTTTTTAATTCGATTATTGACAACTTCAAATCCGTTTACAGTAGTTTTCGTGTGAACAGAAACTCCATTGGTGAGAATATTGTCGCGTAGCTGATGCATAAAAACCCCTGGAGTTGTATGTGCATCACAACGGTAATGATACGCCCCAGCGATATTCATTGCAACCCCAGGCTGCAGTTGATTGACCTCATCCTGTCCAATCAAAGAAACATCCAATCCCAAGTCTCGGGCAGCTTGCATTACAGAAAATTCTTCCTTTTCTGCCTTTGCAGTTTTAAAAGCCATCAATACCCCTCGATCTTCTAAATGGAAATCAAAATCCATGGATTGGTGCATTTCGTGATACAAATCTTTACTCAATACATTGATGTCTTTTATTACAGATAACGAACGTTGAACATGGGCCTTAGAACAGGAACGCATGAATTTCCAACCCCAGGAAATTAAATCGGCATCCAATCGGGGTTTGATGTAAAAAGGACTGGAAGAATTGAACATCCACTTCAACCCTTTAGAAATCATTCCCGGCGCAGCGAGGGGAACGATATGACTTGGAGTTAAATACCCAGCATTGACGAAAGAGGCTCCTTCAGAAAGGGTTCCCTTATCCAATATAACCACTTCATGTCCTTCTGCTCTCAAATAAAATGCGGTAGATAGACCTACAATCCCTCCTCCAATTACGACTACTTTTTTTTTCATATCAAATCAAATAACTTGAAATCCTGCTGCATAGGGGTCTTCAGAATCAATAAGTAGGGTGTTGTACCCTGTTATACGAGCACTTCCTTCGATGCTTGGTACAATTGCTGAAAAGGACCCAACTGTTGTTTTTTGTTCTACTGTTCCCTTAAAGATAGAACCAATAATGCTTTCGTGAATAAAATTCGACCCAAGCTTTAGTTTGTCTTGGGCAAACCATTGAGCCATCCGAGCCGAAGTACCTGTTCCACAAGGAGAACGATCGATTGCTTTGTCTCCATAAAAAACAGCATTTCGAGCTGTGGAGGTTTTATCAAGTGTTTTTCCTGCCCATAAAACATGACTGCATCCTTGAATATTCGAATCCTCCGGATGAATAAATTCTTGTAATTCGTTGATCAAAGTCCGTAAGGATTTGCTGTAATCAATTAATTTCCCAGCTGTATAATCTTCAATACCCCTAAAGTTTTCCTGAGGATCTACAATCGCATAAAAATTTCCTCCGTAGGCTACATCAACTTTTAACTTCCCCAATACTGGGTGGTTTACTTCAAGACCCGAAGCGTAGAGAAAGGAAGCGATGTTGGTAAATTTAACTGCAGTAACTTTATCGCCTTCTTGGGTATATGTTGCTGTTATTAATCCAGCTGGTGTTTCTACCCGTAGGACCCCCTTTTCTTTTGGTAAAACTAACTTCTGTTCAATTAAAATCGTGATGGTTCCGATAAGGCCATGACCACACATGGGCAAGCATCCGCTCGTTTCTATAAATAAAACTGCAACATCGTTCAAGGGATGCTGTGGAGGAAAGAAAAAACTTCCACTCATCATATCGTGTCCTCTGGGCTCAAACATCAAGCCTTTACGAATCCAATCAAATTCTTTAAGAAAATGAAGTCGTTTTTCCATCATGGTATTCCCTTCAAGTTTTGGCGTCGGTGACGTTACAACACGAACAGGATTACCAGCCGTATTGCCGTCAATACAACTGAATTTTGTAATGCTACTCATTCAATTCTTGCTTAATATAGGCGGCCACTTCTTCCTCCATTAGTGGAAGGGTTAGGGTTCCTTTTTGTAAAATAATGTTGTGAAATTCTCGAATATCAAATTGCTCTCCAAGAGCATCTTCAGCTTTTTGTCTGAGCTCAGAGATTTTCAATTCTCCAACCTTATAAGCCAAGGCTTGACCCGGCCAAGAGATGTACCGATCTACCTCGGTATTGATTTCATGAAATGAAAGAGCTGTGTTTGCAGTCATAAATTCAACTGCTTGTTCTTTACTCCATCCAAAAGCGTGAATTCCTGTGTCTACAACCAAGCGACAAGCCCGCCACATGGAATAGGTAAGCTGACCAAAACGTTCGTAAGCTGTTGTATATATGCCCATTTCTCCAGCGAGGGCTTCTGTATAGAGACCCCATCCTTCTCCATAGGCAGACAAATAGAGGGATCTTCTAAAACTCGGAATTTCGGTTGATAACTCAGAATTTAAGGCCATTTGTAAGTGATGTCCCGGAACTGCTTCGTGGGCGGTAAGTGCCGGAAGAACGTATAAGGGACGGCTGGGCAAGTTATACGTATTGACCCAATAATACCCCGGATTTGTACTATTGGGACGGGTAGGGATATACCGTCCTCCAGTATACTTTGGTGCAATTGCATCGGGAACAGCTGCAACTCCATAAGGGGTTCGGGGTAGGGTTTTAAAAAATTTAGGGAGTTGCTCATCCAAGCGTTTTGCAATATCACGAGCCCGCATCAAAAGTTCGTCTCCCGATTGGGCATAAAATTGCTTATCCGATCTTAAGAACGCAAAAAAGTCTTCGAAACTTCCTTGAAAGTCAACTTCCTCAATAATCGACTCCATGGCATTTTTAATTTTAGCAACCTCGTTCAAACCCAATTGATGTACTTCTTCTGCAGTCATATCCAAAGTAGTATAATAGGCTATCCTGTCTTTGTAAAAGGCTGCTCCGTTTGGTGTTTGGCTAACCCCAATTGCTTTTCTAGTTTGAGGATAATATTCCGTTTCAAAAAAGGATTTGATTTTTTGAAAAGAAGGGATCACATCTTTTTGAATAGTGGCATGCGCAACACCAAGTATCGAATCTTTTTCTTTGGAAGAAAATTGATCCGGAAGATTTATAAAGGGTGAAAAATAGAAATTATCCTCAACCGTTTCTGTAATGTGTTTGTCATAACTACTTTCATATCCCTCAAAAATAATTAAGGGCTGAGACACACCCGATTCAAGCCCCTTTTTTAATAAAATAAGGTTTTGATCTACAAACATTGGAATAGCCTGCAGCATTTTGAGGTAGGCAATACTTTGTTTTTTTGAAGTCAAAGGACGAACACGGTAGACCAAACTGTTGTGAAAACCCGAATCGGATAATAAGGGATTCAGGTGGGTTTTAAATTCAAAATTAGCGCGGTGATCTTCTACTAAAAACGTTAAAAGTTTTAATGAAATTCGATCTTCAGAAGTAAGTCTAGCTTCCGTTATCCCAGCCATTTTTTCTAGTAAGGTTCCATAAAAATCATAATCGGCTTGATAACGCTCTTCGGTATGATCGCCTAAAGGAAAAGCTGCTCTATCATAAGAATCATACGCTTCGTATTGATCAATGCATTCTTGTAGCGCTAGTTGGTCTTCAGCAATTGAAGAACAGCCCAGGCTGAGGGCTAAACAAAGAACGATATAGGTTAGTCTTTTCATACGGTTGATTTTGTAAGTTGCTTATTCAAGCTGCGAAAAATCTGCAATGGATTTTCATCTTTCAAAGCCTCTGGAAGTAATTGTCGAGGGCAATCCTGAAAACATACGGGCCTAAGCCAACGTTCAATTGACGAGGTTCCAACAGATGTAAAACGACTGTCGGTAGAAGCAGGAAAAGGTCCGCCGTGATTCATTGAAGGTGTAACAGCAACTCCAGTAGGCACACCTTTGAAGAGCAAACGACCCGCTTTTTGTTGAACCTTGTCAAGTAGTTGTTTGTTGTCGTTTAGTTCTTCAGCTTCTCCTAGAATCGTTGCGGTTAATTGTCCGGGAAGAACCTTGGCAATTGCGTGTAATTCTTCCGTTGTTGCGCAATGAATAACCAAGCTAAAAGGTCCGAAAACCTCTTCCAAAACATTTGTATTTTTCAAAACCTCTTCAGCAGAAATAACCCCCAAAGCCGGACAATTTGCCTCGAGGCTTCCTTTGTGGATTGTTACCCCTTGGTTTTTGATGTTTTGCAGTTGATGTTCGTAATTTCTGCTAATATTGGGATGTACCATAGTGGTAGGTTCACCCCTTAGAATCTCTGATGCCAGTTGTTCGATAAAAACAGTTGAAGCTTGCCCGCTGATGACTATTAATCCCGGATTGGTACAGAATTGCCCTGTACCCATTTGAATAGAATTGGCGAGATCGACCGCTAGGGATGTTTCCGAGGCTAAACGATTCGGTAAAATAAAAACAGGGTTTACACTGCCCATTTCAGCAAACATTGGAATGGGTTCTTTTCTTTTTTGGGCGATATCATAAAGTGCTTTTCCAGCCTTATAACTTCCAGTAAAGCCAACAGCTTTGACATTAGAATGTTCAACCAAACGTTGACCAACTCCAATTGATTCGCCATGCAAGTGTGCAAAAATTCCAGCAGGCAGACCACTTTTTTGTACGGCAATCTGTATGGCTTGAGCTACCAATTCGCTTGTACCTGCATGATAGGGATGTCCTTTTAGAATTACAGGGCATCCTGCAGCTAGAGCCGAAATGGTATCCCCTCCTGCGGTTGAAAAAGCTAAGGGAAAATTACTGGCTCCAAAAACAACAACGGGTCCAATCGGAAAGTGCATTTTACGTAAATCGGGGGCACCTTCGATGCCTACATCCAAAACTGCTTTTACATAAGAGCCTTCATTTAATAAATCCGCAAAACTCTGAATCTGCCCTAATGTACGCATAAACTCTCCTTGAGCTCTCCCTTCTGGATAACCCGATTCCAATTGATATTGGGCAAGGATAGCAGCTTTATTATGTTCCAGCTCTGTTTTAATTTGTAACAAAAAAGCTGCGCGTGTTGTCGAACTGGTTGCTGCATACTCTGCAAATACTTGCGCTGCAACCTCACAACTGTAGTCAATGTCTTCTAAAGTCGCATTGTCATACTGCTGCGGCAATTGCTTACTAGTCTCCGCACTATAGGTAAAGAAAGAAGCTTTGTTTTTGGATTGAACTTCTTTTCCGTTGATTACACTTTTTCCTTGAATCATAAGTATGTTTTATAGTTTCCTAAATCCGGTTGTGTAGCCAATGAGTCGTCGATTATTTTCTGAACTCGAATGCGTTCAGCTCCTTTCAGTATGAGGCGCGGCTTTCGAACGTGTCCCGTGCCTATCCCTGTTGAAACTTCACATTGCTTTATATTTTGCACCAATTGTGGTGAAATATCCAGTTCTAAAAGAGGTAAAAACCAGCGGTATATCCTTAGTGCTTCATCAATTTTTCCTGCTTTGGTATAGGCGAATATAGCAACGGTTTCTCTTGGAAACGCATCTACCAATCCGGCTACCCATCCGTCGGCTCCCATAACCAAGCTCTCCATTGCCAAGGTGTCTACTCCGCATAAGATCTGATACCGTGAACCAAAACGGTTGATCATTCGGGTAACATTAGAGATGTCACGAGTAGATTCTTTTACCGCCTGAATATTTTTATACTGTTGTAATTCATCGAACATGTCTAAAGTTACCTCAATCTTATAATCCACTGGGTTGTTGTAAATCATAATCGGAAGTTTGGTCGACTGAGCTATGGCTGCAAAATATTGAACCGTTTCTTCGTCTGTTGCTTTGTAACGCATTGGCGGGAGTAACATCAATCCATCAGCACCGTTAGCTTCGGCGGCTTGAGCTGCTGCTATAGCATCTGCAGTTGATTGTTCGGCTATATTAATGATTACTGGAATTCTACCTGAAATAACGTCCTGAGCTTTTTTAAGCAGCAATACTTTTTCGGCAGCGGTTAATGTACTTGCTTCGCCTAAAGTTCCTCCTAAAACAATTCCGTGAACACCTGCTTCTATTTGTGCAACCAAATTCAATTCAAAAGCATCTAAATTCAACTGCTCCTGTACATCAAACTGGGTCGTTAATGCGGGCATTACACCCTGCCATTTAAAATTTATCATATCTTTTCTAGTATTGAGTATTAAAATCCTTAGCAATCATCTTCTGACCTAATCAAATCTTGAACACTACTCGATCAGCATTTAGTGATTTGATTAGTAATATTAAAATATTTTAAACTGGCAACAAATTATAATGCTGAAAGATTTTACTAAAATCAAAAATATCGAGGCAGCGTATGGACCAAATTTGGTTTTACTCATCTATTCTTATTAGCTTTATGCTTATAAACCCAAATAAAAATGCAATCCGTTCAATTCAAAAGCACTTTAGGAATAATCGAAATAACAGGAGATGATGCAGGTGTTCAGACCATTAGTATTCAAGAAGAACAGCCGATAAAAAAGCAGCCCATTCCGAAGGTACTTGAGGCGAGTGTAAAACAACTTAAAGAATATATTGAGGGGAGCCGAACGACATTTACTTTTCTAATAAACCCAAAAGGGACTGAATTTCAAAAACAGGTTTGGAATATTCTCCTGACAATTCCATTCGGAAAAACACTTCCCTATATAGAAGTAGCACAAATATATGGTAACACCAAAGCAGTTCGAGCAGTTGCTGCAGCTATAGGAAAAAACCCTATCTTGGTGGCTGTACCTTGTCATCGTGTTATTGGAAGTGACGGTAGTTTGGTAGGCTTTGCATCTGGACTAGACAAGAAAAAATGGCTCTTAGAAAAGGAAGGATTTCCTTTTCAAACAGAAATTCCTTTTTAACACGACAAACTAAATTTAAAACGACTAACCATTACATTCATGAAAAAAATATTACAAGTTGTATTCAGCACCCTAGTGCTCTTATTTGCTCTCCTCTATATAAGTCCTTACAGTTACGTCCTTCCGGGAATCTATAAAATATACGGCACAGGTCATAAAACTGCTTTTCTGGAAGATTACGAGGTGTTCGACAACCGAACTGTTGAAGCTGCTGAACAACCACAAGAATGGCCTCTTCATAAAAACTATAATACCATTGAACCAACAGAACGCCTATTAAAAGCCCATAAAGAGTACAAAAGTGTTGCATATCTGATCATTAAAAATGACAGTATTGTTTATGAAAAATATTACGACGGTTATTCGGACACCTCCAAAAGTAATTCGTTTTCGATGTCCAAGAGCATGGTCACCGGAATGTTGGGCAAGGCAATTGAAGAGGGGAAAATTAAAAGTATAGACCAAAAGGTTGGGGATTTTTTCGAAAATTTCAATGAAGGTTTTGCCGCCGAACTTACCGTTGGTGATTTGGCGAGTATGGCGTCGGGTCTCGATTGGACTGAAGAATATTACAACCCCTTAAATGTAACCACAGAGTCTTACTTTACTCATGATTTACAGCGTCTTTTGCGTAACAGAAAAATCATTGGAAAACCTGGGCAAGAATATCTTTACTTGAGTGGAAACACCCAACTTTTAGGAATGGTCATTAGCAAGGCCGTTGGCTCAAATCTAAGTACCTATTTTTCTGAGAATTTTTGGAAACCCTTGGGGGCAAAAGAAGATGCGCTTTGGCAGATCGATAGTAAAGCCAATGGAATGGAAAAAGCATTTTGTTGTTTTGCATCAAATGCTAAAGACTTTGCGCGTTTTGGAAAACTCTATAAGGATCATGGGAAATGGAATGGAGAACAAATAATTGATTCCAGTTATGTTGCTTTGAGTACGCGTCCCCGATTTGAAAAGAGTCCAGAATATGGTTATGGATGGTGGTTATCTGAAATCGACGGGAAGCCCCTTTTTGCCATGCGAGGACACTTAGGACAATACGTAATTGTAATTCCAGAAGACAACCTTATTGTTGTTCGTTTGGGACATCTTACCCAAAAAACAAATGGCGCTCCTTTTCCAAAAGTATTCCATTTATATGTAGAAGAAGCCTACAAAATGCTTGAGAATGCTGGACAAAATTGATTTAAAAAAAATTCTATTTTTAGACATTGAAACGGTTCCCGAAAAGGAGCATTTTGATGAGCTTTCGTCCTATCGAAAAGAGCTGTGGGCACAAAAATCGGCTTACCAAAGAGGTGCCGAGGAAAGCCCAGAAGCCTTTTATGGAAGGGCTGGAATTTGGGCTGAGTTTGGAAAAATTGTTTGTATTTCCGTAGGGTACTTTGTTGCTCAAACAGAAGGGCGGAATTTTAGAATTAAAACTTTTTTTGGAGAAGAAAAACAGCTGCTAATTGAATTCAAAGAATTACTTGATAAGCATTTTAATTTAAGAACTCATGTGCTCTGTGCGCATAACGGCAAAGAATTTGACTTCCCCTACATCGCTAGACGGATGATTATTCATAGTATAGATTTACCCAAAAGCCTCAATCTATTTGGGAAAAAACCCTGGGAGGTTCCGCATATCGATACCATGCATTTATGGCGTTTTGGAGATTTTAAACACTATACCTCTCTAAAATTATTGGCAGAAGTATTGGGTATTCCCTCTCCAAAAGATGATATTGACGGCAGTGAAGTTGCCCACGTATATTATGTAGAAAAAAATATAGATCGCATTGTAACTTACTGTGAAAAAGATGTGGTTACTATAGCCCAGGTTGTTTTGCGTTTTAAAAATGAACCTTTGCTTGAATCTGAAGAAATTATATGGCTCCGATAAAAAAAGATACCATCATCGAAGTAGTTGATTTTTCGCTTTCTATTGATCATAAATCGATTTTAAAGAACATCAACTTTTCCATTGCACCCAACGAGATCGTAGCTATGGTGGGTGAATCGGGGAGCGGAAAATCGTTAACCGCTTTATCTCTGTTGGGACTATTACCTAAAAATAAAACCCAAATCGATTCTGGAACAATGCTATTTGAAGAGACGCCTCTTTTAGATTTAACGGAAAAAGAATGGCAACAACTTCGAGGCAATGAAATCAGTATGGTGTTTCAGGAACCGCAATCATCCTTAAACCCAACCATGCAATGTGGTGTTCAAGTTGACGAAATCATACAGCAGCATTTTAAAAATCGTTTTTCAACTAAAGAACGAAAGGCCAAAGTTGTTGAAGCTTTTGAACGTGTCAAACTTCCCAATCCAGAACGAATTTACAGCGCATATCCACACGAAATTAGTGGAGGTCAAAAGCAGCGGGTTATGATTGCAATGGCCTTGATGAATGAACCCAAATTACTCATTGCCGATGAACCAACAACTGCGCTTGATGTGCAAGTTCAAAAAGAAATAATCGATCTTTTAAAAGAATTACAAAAGCAAACTCAAATGAGTGTGTTGTTTATTTCGCATGACCTTTCTTTAGTTTCTCAACTTGCCGATAAGATTGTAGTGCTTTATCAAGGGAAGGTGGTTGAGACTGGAACACCTACTGAAATTTTCAAAACTCCAAAAGAACGCTACACCAGGGCATTAATACAGGCACGTCCAACTCCCAATAAGCGTCTAAAAAAATTGCCTACAATTGAAGATTACAGTGATGATTTGGTTGTAAACGAATATGTAGATCCTCAAGACCGAAGCCTGCGTTTAGAAAAACTGTATACTCAAGAGCCCTTACTCTCGGTTCGCAAGCTTTATAAAACCTACACTTCTTCCAATGGGTTGTTTGGAAAGAAAGAACAGTTTACTGCGGTACGCGACTTGTCTTTTGATCTCTATCCTGGAGAAACTCTCGGGTTGGTGGGTGCTTCTGGCTGTGGTAAATCGACTTTAGGCAGGGCATTGGTATATTTAGACAAACCTACTTCTGGTGAAATTCATTACAAAGGACAGTCGCTAAAAGATTTAAATCCAGCACAAATTAGAACGCTACGTACAGATGTTCAGTTTATTTTTCAAGACCCATATGCCGCATTACATCCTCAAAAAAAGATTGGAAATGCCATCTTGGAGCCGCTGGTAGCCCACAAAATTTTACCGCAATCGGAACAAAAAAAGCGTGTATTGTCGTTACTAGAACAGGTTGGTTTAGACCCTGCTTTCTTCGAGCGTTATCCGCATGAATTATCTGGAGGGCAACGGCAGCGCGTTGTTATTGCCCGAGCCTTAGCCGTAGAACCCAAGGTACTGATTTGTGACGAATCGGTTGCTGCCTTGGACATCTCGGTGCAAGCACAAGTATTGAATTTGCTGAATGAATTACAAGAAAAATTAAAACTTTCTTATCTATTCATCTCCCATGATCTTTCGGTTGTCCAATACATTTCAGATAAAATAATGGTCATGCACGAAGGGAAATTGGTGGAATATAAAGAAGCCGATGAACTCTACCGAAACCCCGAAGAACTCCCAACCCAAAAACTGATTGAAGCAATTCCATCTGTGGCTTTTTAACCTCCTTATGGCTTAAGGCGCAGGATTTGGGATCTGCTTGTGAACTGCTTCGATCTCTTTTAAAAGCTCCTTAGAAAGTGTAAGGTCAATGCTGTCTATGTTTTCTTGAAGTTGTTCTACACTCGTTGCACCAACAATATTGGAAGTTAAAAAAGGCTGACTGTTTACAAAGGCAAGCGCCATTTGTGTCAAACTTACTCCGTGGTTTTGGGCAATTTGGCAATATTGCTCTGTCGCTTCGATGGACTGGTCGCTGTTGTAACGTGCCATGTTGGGAAACAAAGTCAAACGTGCTTTGTCTAAATTATGCCCGCCTCTATACTTTCCGGTTAGGCGACCAAAACCTAAAGGAGAATAGGCAAGTAAGCCAACATTTTCACGCATGCAAATTTCTGAATTTCCAACTTCAAAAACTCGGGTGAGTAAAGAGTATGGATTTTGAATGGTAATCATTTTTGGTAAGCCCTTTTTTGAAGCTTCCAAGTACCGCATCATCCCCCAAGGCGTTTCGTTCGACAATCCTACCTGTCTTATTTTCCCTGCTTTCACAAGTTCATCTAAGGTTTCTAATATCGCTTCAAAATTTTCTTCCCAGGGGTCATTAGGATTGTGAGAATAGCCGCGTTGTCCAAAAAAATTAGTCATTCGTTCGGGCCAGTGCAATTGATATAAGTCAAGGTAATCGGTTTGTAAACGCTTCAAAGAGTTGTCTAAAGCCTCAATAATATTGGCTTTATTAAAGCATAAATTTTCACGGATATGCGCTGTATAGGATCCTGGTCCTGCAGCTTTGGATGCCAAAATTATTTTGGATCTATTCCCGGTTTTCTTAAACCAGTTTCCCATAATACGTTCCGTCTCCCCTTGTGTTTTTGCATTTGCAGGAACAGGATACAACTCGGCAGTATCAAAAAAATTGACTCCTTTGTCTAGCGCTAAGTCCATTTGTTCGAAGCCTTCTGCTTCTGTATTTTGGTTCCCAAAAGTCATGGTACCCAAGCAGATCTTACTGACCTCAATGTCAGTTCCGGGTAATGTAGTGTATTTCATAAATTTAGTCTAGGTCTTGAAGTAACTTTCCGATTTCGTCTAATTTTGGAGCTAAAATCACTTCTATACGTCTGTTTTTTGATCGATTATCCGCTGAAGAATTAGGAACAACAGGACTGTATTCTCCCTTTCCTGCAGCAGTAATATTTTCGGGCATCACCCCTTTATTTTGAAGTAAAAGACGCACAATGGCAGTGGCTCTTTTTACCGAAAGGTCCCAGTTTCCCGATAATTTCGAATCTCCGATATAGGGATCATCATCGGTGTGCCCCTCAATAAGAACTGAAATATCTTTGTTCTGTTCGAGTACCATAGCCAATTGTTTGATCGCTTGTTTTCCTTCGGATCCGACCGCCCAACTTCCGGATTTAAATAACAGTTTATTTTCCATAGAAACATACACCTTTCCGTTGCGTTGTTCTACCGTTAATCCTTTCCCGTCGAAACTTAAAAGGGCTTTACTCAAGGAACTTTTTAATTTTGAAAGAAGCGCTTCTTTATTCGCAATTACGCGTTCCAACTCGTTTACTCGAGCAATTTTGGAGGCAAGCTCGTTTTGAAGAGAATCGAGATCTGATCGTTCATCGGATAATTCAGATTCTTTCAATTGAATTTCGTCCAGTAAACCTCTGTTTTGCTCAATGCTTTCTTGTAGTGCAGCATTACTATTCTGCTCCAAGGCTTTATAAGAATCTTCGAGTGTTTCATAACTCTTTTTTGACCGATCAAGTTCCATTTCAATCTGTTCGAATTGGGTCATCAAATCGCCGTAATGATATCGAAGCGAATCGTAACGAATCAAAAGTTCGCTGTTTTCTTTTTCCAAAACAGCATGATCCACTTTTAATTGAGCATAATTTCCTTCAATCTCATTGAACATTTTGGAAGAAACACAACTCACAAGGGAAACGGCTGTAAGGGTAAGGAGTATTATTTTTTTCATCTTGTAATCTTATTCTTTTTTAAAATCTAATTCAACCACCACGGGGCAATGATCCGAATGATGGGCTTCGGACAAAATATATGCTCGGGCTATTTTATTTTGAATTGGGCTACTAACCATGGCATAATCCAAACGCCAGCCTTTATTATTTGCACGCGAATTTGCACGGTAACTCCACCAGCTGTATTGGTAGGGCTCTTGATTCAATTCTCGAAACGAATCGACAAATCCTTGATTGACTAAACGATCCATCCAAGCGCGCTCTTCGGGTAAAAACCCGGATACATTTTTGTTGCGAACTGGATCGTGGATATCAATTGCCTTATGGCAAATGTTATAATCACCACAAACGATAAGGTTGGGTATTTCTTTTTTTAGTTTTTCGAGATAAGCGCTGAACTGATCCATGAATTGAAATTTATATTCCAATCGGTCTGTATTGGTTCCCGAAGGTAAGTACATACTGATAACAGAGCAGTTGTCAAAGTCTGCACGTATTAACCGTCCTTCAAAATCCATTTGTTCAATCCCGGTGCCGTATTCTATATGATTTGGCTTTTGTTTACACAAAAGAGCTACACCGCTGTATCCTTTCTTTTGAGCAGAAAACCAATAGTGGTGGTAGCCCGACTTTTCAATGGCTTCGATGTCCACTTGATCTTTTTGTGCCTTAGTCTCTTGAAGGCATAGCACATCCGGTTGTGTGGCATCTAACCAGCCAATAAAATCTTTTTTAAAAGCAGCACGTATGCCGTTGACGTTATAAGAAATGATTTTCATCCTAGCTAAAGTAAGCATTCTCTAGCTTTTACAAAACGTGTTTCGGAAAAGTTATCCAATATTACAAACCATGGATAAGGATGCTTTTTACAAAAGAATTAAGTCAAAAACTAAACGCTTTTAAATATTCTGCAACCAGTTTTTAATATCCAGTTTTTCATTCAAAATTCCACCAACAGCGTCCAAGGCAATTCGTTCTTGCTTCATACTGTCGCGATCGCGAATGGTTACCGTTTGGTCTTCTAAGGTTTGATGATCGATGGTAATACAATAAGGAGTTCCCAGTGCATCTTGACGACGGTAGCGTCTTCCAACCGCATCTTTTTCGTCGTAGGCAACTGCGTGATTCCACTTCAAATCATCCATCAGTTTTTGGGCTACTTCTGGCAGACCGTCTTTCTTAACCAAAGGTAAAATCGCAACCTTTGTTGGTGCTAAAACCTCAGGTAATTTTAATACAGTCCTTGTACTTCCATCCTCTAGCGTTTCATCTCGCAAAGCCCAAGAAAAAACAGCCAAGAACATACGGTCGAGACCGATCGAAGTTTCCACTACATAAGGCACGTAGTTTTCGTTGCGTTCTGGGTCAAAATACTGTAGTTTTTTTCCTGAAAATTCTTCGTGGCTTTTCAAGTCAAAATCAGTTCTTGAATGTATTCCTTCCAGTTCTTTAAAGCCAAAAGGAAATTTAAATTCGATATCCGCAGCGGCATCGGCATAATGTGCGAGTTTTTCGTGGTCATGAAAACGGTAATTCTCTGCTCCCATCCCTAAAGAAAGATGCCAGCTGAGGCGGGTTTGTTTCCATTGATCGTACCATTCTTTCTGCGTACCTGGAGGAACAAAAAATTGCATTTCCATCTGTTCAAATTCCCTCATTCTGAAAATGAATTGACGCGCAACAATTTCGTTTCTAAAAGCCTTTCCTGTTTGTGCAATTCCAAATGGAATTTTCATACGTCCTGTTTTTTGGACGTTCAAAAAGTTTACAAAAATTCCTTGAGCCGTTTCAGGACGTAAATATAAATCCATTGCAGATTCTGCCGAAGCACCCAATTTGGTTCCAAACATAAGGTTGAATTGCTTGACTTCAGTCCAATTTCTTGAACCCGATTCTGGACAGGCAATTTCCAACTCTTCAATTAAATTCTTAACGTCCTCTAAATCTTCTTTCTCCAAAGATTGTCCCAAACGCTTTAGGATGGTATTTATTTTTTCTTGATACCCAACAACCCGTGGGTTCGTGGTTTTGAATTCTTCAGGATTAAAAGCCTCCCCAAAACGCTTAGCTGCTTTGGCAATTTCTTTATCCATTTTATTTTCAATTTTGGCACAGTAATCTTCTACCAAAACATCCGCACGATATCTTTTTTTAGAGTCTTTATTATCAATCAAAGGATCGTTAAACGCGTCCACGTGACCAGAAGCCTTCCAAGTTGTGGGATGCATCAGAATAGAAGCATCGATTCCAACGATATTATGATGCAGTTGCACCATCGATTTCCACCAGTAATCGCGAATGTTTTTTTTAAGGGCTACTCCGTTTTGAGCATAGTCGTATACAGCACTAAGGCCATCGTATATTTCACTAGAAGGGAAGATAAATCCATATTCCTTTGCGTGTGAAATGATCTTTTTGAAATCTGTCATGGGGCAAAAATAATCCTTTTTCGTATTTTACGAAGACCAAATCTTATTTTACATGAAAAACTTCGTGAAAGAATTTGCTAGCGACCTTGTAAACTTATTTTTTCCGCTTCAATGTTTGGGTTGCAATAGCCCTTTAACTCCTCATGAAAAAGACATTTGTGTACATTGTCAACTGCAACTTCCCTTTACCTATTTTCATTTAGACGGGAATAATCCAATGGTTCAAAAACTAAACACCCTATTGAAAATTGAGGCCGCTACGGCTCTTTGCTATTTTGAGAAAAACAGTATTTTGGAGCGTATGCTTTATCAATTGAAATACAGCGGTCAGCAACAACTGGGAGCTTATTTTGGATCTTTAATGGGGGAGCTCTTAAAGCACATAAAAGACTTTCAAAATGTTCAAGCTGTAATTCCTGTTCCTTTACACTCCAAACGTAAGCGAGAAAGAGGGTATAATCAAGCAACACTTTTCGGGGGCGTTATTGCCCAACATCTGGGTGTACCCTTTGTAGAAGGGTTTCTTTTACGTACGAGGAACACCAAGCAATTGGCAAAAACAAAAGATGATCGGAATGCTGTTTTGAAAAATACGTTTGAATTAAACCTTAAAAAAAACAATCCCAAGCACTGGCTTCTGGTCGATGATGTAATCACAACGGGAGCTACACTAGATGCCTGTGGTAGGTTGCTCTTGAAAAACCCTGGAAATCAATTGAGCATTGCTACGATCGGCTATAGGATTTAAGGGATTTATCCGTTAATTTGCACTTAAAATAAGATTCATGCGGAGACATTTCGTTTACATCCTTGGTATTCTTCTGATTCTATCGGTTTCTCATTGCGCCAAAAGAGGAACACCAACAGGAGGGGCAAAAGACAGCATCCCCCCCGTATTGATCAAATCTACGCCTCCTCTAAACACCACCTTATTTGATGAAGAAAAAATTACCCTAGTTTTTGATGAATACATCAAACTTAAAGACATCGCAACCCAACTGATCACATCTCCCCCATTAGAACCGAGTCAATATAAAATAACCCCTGAAACAACGGTAAGCAAAAAGATTGAGATCCGACTTCTAGACTCCCTAAAACCAAATGTGACCTACACCTTCAATTTTGGATCTGCAATTGAAGATTTTAATGAAAATAATCCGCTAACCTTTTTTAGTTATACGTTTTCTACTGGGGCAATTATCGACTCGCTTTATCTAGAAGGCATTGTAAAAGATGCTTTTGAAAAAGAAACAGAACCCTTTGTCTCGGTTCATTTATATCCCATTGATTCAACTTTTACCGATTCCACTATCTACAAAAGAAAACCTTTTTACATAGCGAATACATTGGACAGTGTGTATTTCAAACTACAAAACATCAGCGAAGGAGCTTATGAAATGATTGCCATTCAAGATGTTGGAAAAAATTATCTTTTTGATCAGAACATTGATAAAATTGGCTTTTTTGACGAAGCTGTTCAACTCCCAAGAGACTCGCTCAAATTCCCCGTTTTGTTTAAAGAAATACCCAATTTTGATTGGGCAAGACCGCAGTACATAAACGACCATCATATTGTTTTTGGATACTATGGAGATCCTACTGGAAAAGATATTGAACTCATAAGCGAGGTGCCTGAAGATTTTAAATACCTCATCACCAAACATACGGAACAGGACAGTTTGGATTTTTGGTTTGCAGGAATCAAAGAAATCGATTCTTTAGTGTTTAATTTGAATGGAAAAGATTCTATTGAGCAAAAAATTGTGAAGCCCGTCCGACCAAAATTAGATTCCTTAGAGTTTAGTTTTTCACATCGTGGGAGTATTGACTTTCTTGACACTTTGGCACTAAAGGCTAGCCTACCTCTGGTAGCCGTTGACAATGATTTTATTGAAATACGAGATGTCGATTCACTAGTTGTACCTTTCACTTCTAAGATCAATTCAAACCAAAATAAAATTATTTTTGACTTTGAAAAAACGCCCAATGATCGCTATACGATTCAGCTTTTACCCAATGCCGCAACTGATTTTTGGGGGAGTACCAACGATACTTTAAATATAACTCTAGGTACCAAAAAAGTAGAAGATTATGGGATCATCATCCTCACGGTGGAACCGGAAGGAACCTATAATTACTTTCTCCAACTTTTAGATGCAAGAGGAGATGTCGTTCGAAAAGCATTGAAAAGTGAAAACAATCGCTATACTTTTGATTATCTACTCCCGGGGACTTATGGTGTTCGCCTCATCAAAGATCGCAACAACAATCAACAGTGGGATACCGGAAATTACTTGAAAAAAATTCAACCCGAAGAAGTAATTTATATGGATGGTGAAATTGATTTACGTGCCAATTGGGACCAAAACGAAACTTTTACTGTAGCTGAAACGAATCGCGATCGTTAAGAAAGTTCAATTGCGTTCTTATCGCTTCTTGATCTTTTTTATTTAAAGTTACTTGAACCAAACCCGATTTACTCTCCGCAGTTCCCAAACAAGCCCCTAAAGGGTTATAGGCTGCACTATGACCGGGATATGCATTGTCATTAGCATCCGATCCGATTCGGTTTACACCTAGGGTAAAGCTCATATTCTCGATTGCACGTGCTTGCAACAGCGTATCCCATGCATGGATTCTTGGAGCCGGCCAATTGGCCACAAAAACCAACAAATCATACGCTGAAGTATTTCTTGACCAAACGGGAAAACGGAGATCGTAGCATATTCTAAGACATACCTTCCATCCTTTAAAATTTATAATTCCATCGGTTGCACCAGCTTGATAGGCGACATGTTCTCCTGCCGGTGTATACCGATGCCTTTTATCGTAATGATGGATGGTACCATCTGCATTGACCCATACGAATCGATTGTAAAACTGTCCTTCTTCTTCGATTGCAATACTGCCTGCTACTGCCATTTGAAGTTTTTCGGACCACTGTTTCATCCACTGAATGGTGATGCCCGACATGGGCTCGGCAACTCGTTCAGGGTGCATGCTAAAACCTGTAGAAAACATTTCGGGGAGAAAAACCACATCGGTATTGGAAGTGAGTTGTTCGAAATAGGTTTCGATCTGATTTCTATTGGCTTGGGGCTGTTCCCAAACCAAATCAGTTTGAATCAAGGCAACATTCAATTCTGTTTTCATGTGAACAATTTTAAATAAAAATACATAAAATTAAAACGCTTTTTAAGATCTATTAATCTGAACTGATTCTTTTTCTTCTATCTTTAAACCTACAGACTAAACTCATTACACCATGGAAAAAAAATATATTGTTGCATTTGATCAAGGAACTACCAGTACACGCGCTATAATTTTTGATAAAAAAGGAACTATTGTAGCCATATCTCAAAAAGAACTTCAGCAATATTATCCGCAATCGGGTTGGGTAGAACACGATGCGACTGCTATTTTCAATGATCAACTCGAAGCCTTTGATAAGGTAATGTCAGAAACGGGAATTGATCCTTCGGAAATTGCTTCTATCGGAATAACCAATCAACGTGAAACAACCGTAGTATGGGATAAAAATACTGGTGAACCGATACATAAAGCCATTGTGTGGCTCGACAAAAGAACCACTCCTATCTGCGATCAACTCAAAGCAGACGGTTTGGAAACTTATGTAAAAGAAAATACCGGTCTGGTGATCGACTCCTATTTTTCGGGAACCAAACTCAAATGGATTTTAGATGAAGTCCCCGGGGCACGCAAACGCGCAGAGGCAGGAGAATTGCTTTTTGGAACCATTGATTCTTGGTTGATTTTTAAATTAACCCAAGGGAAAAGTCATGTGACAGACCATACCAACGCTTCGCGAACGATGATCTACAACATCAAAACATTGTCTTGGGATGAGCAAATATTGCAAGCAATGGGAATTCCATCATCCATGTTACCGCGTGTACAAGAATCTTCTTCCGATTTTGGTGCCCTAGATTATAAGGGGATTCAGATTCCAATTTATGGAGTAGCAGGAGATCAACAAGCAGCCTTATTTGGACAAGGTGGTCATCAGCCTGGAATGGCAAAAAACACCTACGGCACGGGTTGTTTTCTTTTACTCAATACAGGAAAGGAACACTTGGTTTCTAAAAACGGTTTGCTGACAACCTTGGCTTGTAGTATCGAAAACGAAAAGCCCAATTACGCACTCGAAGGGAGTATATTTATTGGTGGTGCGTCGATTCAATGGCTGCGAGATCAACTGAATTTAATTGACCATGCTGCCGAAACCGAAGCCATTTGCGCTTCTATTCCACCTCTAGAAGATTTATACGTAGTGCCAGCATTTGCAGGTTTGGGTGCCCCCTATTGGGATGCAAAAGCTAAAGGGTCGATTCATGGAATAACCCTAGATATTGGCAAAAAAGAACTTACAAAAGCCACCGTTGAGGCGATGGCATATCAAACTAAAGATGTGATCGACGCCATGCTCGAAGATAGTGGTTCATCAATTGTGTCCCTTAAAGTTGACGGAGGAGCTTCCGCAAATAATTATCTGATGCAGTTTCAATCCGACATTTTAAATGTAGAAGTTGACCGTCCCAAAATGCTAGAAGTTACCGCACTGGGTGCAGCCTTTTTAGCCGGAATCAAAGCCGGGGTTTGGACCCTCGACTCAATTGAAGAAGTACGAGAACGAGAAACTCTTTTTAGTCCGACTATGGAGCAAAAGGTGAGAGACAAAAAATACAATGGGTGGCTAAATGCTGTGGAACGGACAAAGTCAAACTAATTCAACTGTATTGAATTAAAATTTATGGTCATGAAAGCATATTACTATTTACTTTTTACCCTTGCCCTCCCTTATTGTGTACAAGGACAGGACTACTATTACCCTGAAAAAAACGGCAGCTGGGAAATGCGAACTCCAGAAACATTTGACATTAATCCAAAACACTTGAAAGATGCTGTTTCTTTTGCTGAGGATAATGAATACAGCGGTGGTCGTGATTTACGTGTAGCAATAGTTAAAGGTTTTGCACGAGAACCATACCATCAAATTTTAGGTCCTAGCAAAAAACACGATGGCCCTTCCGGTACGATTCTTAAAAACGGTTATGTAATTGCCCAGTGGGGTGACACCAAGCGGGTAGACATGACTTTTAGCGTCACCAAAAGTTATTTATCAACCCTAGGGGTTTGGCAGTTGATCGAGGCTTAATTGCTTCTATTAACGATTATTTAACCGACTATATTTGGGATGCCACATTCGACGGGGAGCACAATCAAAAAATACGATGGGATCATGTTTTGACGCAATCTTCCGATTGGTCAGGGAGTATTTGGGGACTTCACGATTGGGCCGATCGTCCGCCTAAAGAAGGAGCAATTGACGACTGGAAAAAGAGAACGCTCAATGAACCTGGAACTTATTTTAAATACAATGATGTGCGTGTAAACGTACTTTCTTATTCGCTGTTGAATGTCTGGAGAAAACCTTTGCCTCAGGTTTTAAAAACAGAAATCATGGATCCGATCGGAGCCTCGACTACTTGGCGCTGGTTTGGTTACAGAAACTCTTGGACGCCGATCGATGGTGTTCGGGTAGAATCCGTTTCTGGTGGTGGGCATTCAGGAGGGGGTTTATTCATCAGCACCGAAGACCATGCGCGTTTTGGATTACTCTTTTTATCAAAAGGCTCATGGAATGGAAAGCAGCTACTCAGCGAAAAATGGATCGAACAAGCGACTACTGCTTCTGCTGCAAATCCAAATTATGGTTATCTCTGGTGGTTGAATAAGAAAGGGCCTCGGTACTGGGAAGGTGCTGCCGAAAACATCTATTATGCCGCTGGCTTTGGCGGGAATTTCATCATTGTTATTCCTGATCAAAAGGTGGTGGTTGTTACGCGCTGGCTCGAACCTGCCCAAGTGGCTACTTTTGTGGAAAAAGTGCTGAAGGCTATTGAATAGTTTTGGAAGAACATGAGGTCATAAAAAATTGACTTATACTTAAAATAGTACCATCAATAAAAACAAAACCCCCAACTTAGAAGAAGGGGGTTTATATTATGTAATACTTTAAAGCTATTTATCCCTTAGCTGTAGCGAAAAGATATTCTCTGTTCATACGCGCAATATTTTCTAAGGAAATTCCCTTCGGACATTCTACTTCACAGGCTCCGGTATTGGTACAGTTCCCAAATCCTTCATCATCCATTTGTTTCACCATATTCAAAACACGGTCGGTTGCTTCAATTTTTCCTTGAGGAAGTAAGGCGTACTGTGAAACTTTAGCGGAGACAAACAGCATCGCAGATGCGTTTTTACAACTGGCTACACAGGCACCACATCCAATACAGGTTGCAGCATCGAAGGCTTTATCAGCATCGTGTTTGTCGATTGGAATGTTGTTTGCGTCTTGGGTGTTTCCGGAAGTATTTACACTTACAAAACCACCCGCATGCTGAATACGATCGAAGGCCGAACGATCAACTGCAAGATCTTTTACAACTGGAAATGCATTGGCTCTAAAAGGCTCAATGGTTATGGTTTCTCCATCTTTGAACTTACGCATATGCAACTGGCAAGTTGTTACTAAACGATCCGGTCCATGTGCTTCTCCGTTGATGTACATCGAACACATGCCGCAAATACCTTCGCGACAATCGTGATCAAAAGCAACTGGGTCAATTCCTTTGTTGATGAGTTGTTCGTTCAAAACATCCATCATTTCTAAAAAGGACATATCGGGAGATACATTTTCAATTGGATAGGTTACCATTTCTCCTTTTGAGGTTGTGTTGGCTTGTCTCCAAATTTTTAAGGTCAAATTCATATTATAGTTTATTAGCCAAAAGGCAATAGGCAATAGATTTACTCTTTACTTATTGATCTTATAAAGGCGTTTAACATTTTATTTATAAGAACGTGTTTTTACTTCAATTTCTTCGTAGTTCAAATCTTCTTTATGCAATACTGCATCCGCTGGTTCTCCTTTGTATTCCCAAGCAGAAACGAATGTAAAGTTTTCGTCATCACGCATTGCCTCTCCTTCTGGAGTTTGCGATTCCTCGCGGAAATGTCCTCCACAAGATTCGGTGCGTTCTAAAGCATCTTTTGCAAACAGTTCTCCCAGTTCAAGGAAATCAGCAACACGACCAGCTTTAGCCAACTGCTCGTTGAATTCCGTATCTGTTCCCGGTACATTTACATTTTTGTAAAAGTCTTCTCTCAATGCTTTGATTTCTGCCATGGCTTCTTTCAAACCTTCTGCATTACGAGACATACCACATTTATCCCACATGATTTTACCTAATTTCTTATGGTAATAATCAACGGAGTGTTCTCCTTTATTATTCAAGAATAAACTGATCTTATCCAATACTGCTTTTTCAGCTGCATCAAATTCAGGAGAATCAGTTGCAATTGCTCCCGTCCGAATATCATCAGCCAAATAATCTCCAATGGTATAGGGCAACACAAAGTATCCATCTGCCAAACCTTGCATCAAAGCCGAAGCTCCCAAGCGGTTGGCACCGTGATCAGAAAAATTTGCTTCTCCAATTGCATAGCAACCGGGAATAGAAGTCATTAAGTTATAATCGACCCATACGCCACCCATAGTGTAGTGAACCGCTGGATAAATCATCATAGGGGTTTCGTAAGGATTTTGATCTACGATTTTTTCGTACATCTGAAACAAGTTTCCGTATTTAGAACGGACAACGTCTTGTCCTAATTTTTTTATAAGTGCTGCATCATTTTCATTCAGCCCTTTGACGTGTGCTTGTTCTTTTCCGTAACGTGTGATTGCCGCTGCAAAGTCTAGATATACCGCTTCACCTGTAGCATTTACTCCATAACCCGCATCGCAACGTTCCTTAGCAGCCCGAGAAGCTACATCCCTAGGAACCAAGTTCCCAAAGGCAGGATAACGACGTTCTAAATAATAATCGCGATCTTCTTCTTTAAGTTGTGTTGGACTTAACTTACCCTCCCGTATGGCTTGAACGTCATCCAAGTTTTTCGGTACCCAAATACGTCCGTCATTTCGTAAAGATTCAGACATCAAGGTCAGTTTTGACTGATGGTCTCCTGAAACCGGAATACAGGTTGGGTGAATTTGTGTAAAACATGGGTTCGCAAAGTGAGCTCCTTTTTGGTGGATTTTCCACCCAGCAGAAACATTGCTTCCCATTGCGTTTGTAGAAAGGAAGAATACATTTCCATATCCACCAGATGCAACTACTACTGCATGAGCTCCATGACGTTCAACCGCACCAGTAACTAAGTTACGGGCAATAATCCCACGTGCTTTCCCATCAACTAAGACGAGATCCATCATTTCATGACGGTTATACATTTTGATTTTTCCACGGCCAATTTGGCGGTTCATTGCGGAATATGCTCCAAGCAACAATTGTTGACCCGTTTGTCCTTTAGCATAAAAGGTACGGGAAACCAAAACTCCTCCAAACGAACGATTGTCGAGCAAACCACCATAGTCACGAGCAAAAGGAACCCCTTGAGCTACACATTGATCAATGATGTTGGTAGAAACCTCAGCCAGACGGTGAACATTCGACTCTCTTGAACGATAATCTCCTCCTTTTACAGTATCGTAGAATAGGCGATAGGTAGAATCCCCATCTCCTTGATAATTCTTTGCTGCATTGATTCCTCCTTGAGCGGCAATTGAGTGTGCACGTCGTGGAGAATCTTGAAAGCAAAATGCTTTTACATTGTAGCCCAATTCAGCTAAAGTAGCAGAGGCCGAAGCTCCAGCTAATCCTGTTCCTACAACTATAATGTCGATGAGACGTTTGTTGGCAGGGCTTACTAAATTGATGTGGCTTTTATGATTGGTCCATTTATCTGATAAAGGCCCCTTAGGTATTTTAGAATCTAAACTTGCCATATTCTTATGCGTTTAAATGGTGAAAGATTGCAATAAAAATGAATCCAACTGGAATCACAATTGAAAACGCAATCGTAAATGATTTGAGCCCTCGAGTGTATTTATTATTCAAACCAACGGATTGAAAAGAAGAACTAAACCCGTGGAGTAAGTGCAGCATCAGGAATCCAAAAGAAACCACATATGCTACAACACGAATTGGGTTTACAAATTTATGAACCATTTCTTCAAAATAACGATTCGGATCAGAAGGAAGACTTTCGATGTATTTATAATTCATTTCAGGAAACCAGAAGTCGATGAAATGCAGAACTAAAAAAGAAAGAATTACAGCGCCGGACCAGATCATGTTTCTGGACATCCAAGATGAATTTGCCGATCCTTTGTTCTGTGCATAATTTTGCGTTCGTGCACTTCTATTTTTAAGTTCCAAAACAAACCCCATAAGGAAGTGAAAAATTACCCCAAAAATTAGAATTGGTTGCAAAACAAACTGCACTAAAGGATTGTTCCCCATGAAGTGAGAAATCTCATTAAAAACATCTTCACTAAAGACAGACGTTAGGTTTATGGTGAAATGTTGCAATAAAAACACAACCAGGAATAAACCTGAAAGTGCCATGGCATATTTCCGTGCTAAAGATGACTTGATTACTCCGCTCATTAATTATTAATTTAGTTTTACAAAATTAGGCTAAAAGGATTTCGAAATAAAATATATATCCCCTTTTTTTAACCTCTCAGCCATCCCTCTCAAAGGAAGGAGAAAATGTTTTACTTTTTTAAGTAAAAATTGACTTTAACAGTCTAAACCTTAGACAAAAGTTAGAAGGAAAAACCGATACTAACTCCAAAAACTTGTCGTGTTTGAATTTTTGCAAGCGCATTATCGTCGTATACCAGTTGTATTTCAAACTGAGCAGCCAAATAATTATTTACTTTCATGTCAATTCCTAGCGTATAATCAAAATCAAAATTCTTAAAGTCTTCTAAATAGTTAGAGATTAGATTCAGTTTATTGACCAGAATGACATTGGGTAGTAAAGGCCATTTTCCTTGCGCAGCAATCGAAAATCCTAATTCCCATCGCGCTTGTTGATTTGGTCCAACACCAAAATAGGTTTCTCCATCGGCTAAATTCCTGGTAAATCGTTCTGCAACATGGATCAGGCGTCCTGCTAAGGGTTCTACTTGAAGGCTAAAAGACCTTGACTTTTTATAGGTATATCCAACCCCAATTCGCGCATACAACGGAGAAAAGAAGGAAGTCGTTTGCGTGCTTATTTCTTGTCCAGAATCTCCTTCAGAAAAAACATATCCTGCAATCCATTGGGATTTTAAATTGAATGAAGTTGAAAAGCCCCAAGGGCGATCTCCTACCCGCGCTAAAACAGAATTCAACTCCAAATGATCTACTGTTTTTTTATAAAAAGCGGAAGATTCTCCTTTAGTAAACCCTAGGGATGCATCTAAGATTGTCGTCCAATCCCACGCCTCTTGAGTGCGTTGAATTTTATAATCTAGGTTTACAATTCCATTAAAGTTATTGGTTCCCCCACCAAGCCACTCACTAAAGGTAGCCTGATTGAGAAGTACACTTACTTTTCCTTCTTTGAACCAAAGGCTGTCTTTTGATTGTTCACTTTGACCGTATCCAAAACTCAGCGAACCAACAAACAAGAGTAGTAGGAAAAACCCTTGTAGTTTTATCGATTTATTGAATGTGTAACGCTTTTTTTTGTTTGAGCGATCCTTTGGTAATTTCGACACTATAGGTGCCTTTTTCGAGGTAGTGTTTTCCATTATTAGCAGATTTAGAGGGTGATTTTTTATTCCTTTTATTGTAATTTTTAATGCCTAGAGCATCTTTTTCAAGTGCATAGATAATAAAATTAAAGCCTGCATCAAGCATTCCCTTTTGTGAAAATAAAACAGTGCCTTTGGTGTCTTTTATTTGCATCTCATAAGCCGCTGGAGTTTTGGCAAATGCAGTAAAAGTAGTTTCGGGTTCAAACACCCTTCTCCAAGAAGAATAACTTGATCCCCAACGCTTCGAATGTTTTACCTCTTGGGGGTCTAATAAAGCTAACTCTGGTTTCAAAAAAGCATCGTTTAGCTTTTGAAGAGGAGCCAAATCCGCCTTGTAAATCGATCGTCCATGTGTTCCAACCAAAAGATGATTTGCTTCGGGCTGAATGACCAAATCATGCACCGCTGCTGTAGTTAATCCATTAGCAAAAGGGTGCCATTTTTGACCTTGATCAAACGAAACATAAACCCCTTGGTCGTTTCCAAGGTATAGAATTTGATCGTTATTAGGGTCTTCTCTGATTACATTAACTGGGCTATTAGGCAAGTTGGTATTTATCGATTTCCAACTGACTCCTTTGTCTTCACTAACATATACATAGGCTGTGAAATCGTCGTTTCTGTAGCCGTTTAGAGTGACATAAACCCGTTCTTTTTGATGTTCAGAAGCAATGACTCGACTGACCCATAAATTCTGAGGTAAGTCATCGGAAATACGATCCCAGCTTCCTCCTCCATTTTCTGATCGATAAACATAACCATCGTCACTACCCGTATATAAGAAACCAAACTGAGCAGGTGATTCTGCAATTGTGGTTAGTGTTCCAAAAGCTACATTTCCCTTCTTCCCGCCTTGGGTTAAATCATCAGAAATTGCGAACCAATCATCTCCTTGATTTAACGATCTGTGGAGTTTATTTCCACCCAAATACAAAATATCTTGGTTATGAGAAGAGAGTAAAATGGGTGTTTGCCAATTGAATCGATAGGGTGCCTCACCTAATTCATGCTTGGGTTGTATGTAGGTTCTTTTCTTAGTTTCTATGTCTAAGCGAAAGTAATTTCCAAATTGGTATCCTGTATAAACAATGTTGCTGTTCCTGTTGTCAATTTGAACTTGCATTCCATCGCCTCCCATAATAGAGGTCCACGGATTGTGTCCCGTAGACTGCCAGCGTTCGTCATTTCGAGCGTTGTGCGCTCCTTTCCAAACACCATTATCTTGCAATCCGCCATAGACGTTATAGGGTTTTTCGTGATCAATATTGATCGCATAAAACTGTCCAACCGCTGTGGAATTGTTTTTCATCCAATGCGCACCATCGTCGTAAGTAATATTGACTCCTCCATCGTTTCCATTGATCAGATGTCCCGGCTTGTTCGGGTTTATCCATAAGGCGTGATGGTCGGAATGTACATTGGGTTTCCCTATTGATGTGAAACTTGCACCTCCATCGTCAGAAGTTAAAAGCGGAACGCCATAAATATATATTTTGTCAGCATTTTTTGGGGCAACATGGATATGACCAAAATAGTACCCGTAGCTGTAGTACAAATCATCAATATAATCGCTGTGGGTTTTGGCCCAAGTTGTTCCCCCATCTGTACTCTTAAAAACCTCAGCGCCAACTACTGGAGTATCGAACAATAAGGCATTGGCATCTTCAAGATAGGTTGCTAAATCTCGGGGAACTACTAGACCATTACGCACACTGTTTTTAAGATTTGCCGCGCGGTATTTTTCTTGAAAATTATTTTCTTTTAAAAAGGCATTCAAACGCTTGTCTTCAAGTGCTAGAAATGCTTCTTTACTCATGTTTTTAAAATCGCTTTTGTCCAACCCATTTGTTTTCTTTGAAGCCTCATCTGGACGTCTGAACTGTGAGTCGTGAATCGCATAAACCGTGTTTTCGTCGAAGACAGCAAGACCAATACGGCCTACTCCATTTCCCCTTGGAAAACCACTTTCATCAGTAGAAATCAACTTCCATGTTTTTCCGGCATCGGTGCTTTTATAAATTCCTGAGTTCGATCCGTTCCCCAAAAAATTCCACGCTTTCCGATCTTTTTCCCATGCTGCTGCATATTGAATATTAAAATCATTTGGGACACTACTCATGTCAATAATTCCCGAAGTTTCATTAACAAATAAAACCTGTTCCCAAGAGTCTCCTCCATCTTCAGAACGATAAATCCCCCGTTCAGCATTGGGGGTGTATAAATGACCCGTAACACCAACAACCACTTCTTCTGGATTGTTTGGGTTGATCAATATTTTTCCGATATGATGGCTGTCATCTAAACCTTTTCTTTCCCAGTTAGCACCGTTGTTGGTAGTCTTGAGCATTCCAATCCCAGCATAGGAGGAACGAGAAGCATTATTCTCTCCTGTACCTACCCATAGGGTTTTGGTGGGCCAATGCATGGCAATTTCACCTATGTTCTGTGTCGGGGCGTTGTCGGTGATTGATGTGAAACTGATTCCGTTATTTTGCGTATGCCAAATTCCGCCCGAAGCATAGGCTGCATAAAACTCGGTCGAATCGGACGGATTTACTTCTAAGGCAACAATTCGCCCACTCATAACAGTAGGGCCTATATTCTCAAAAGGAATGTTCTTGACAATTGAATTTTGTTTGTCGTTGGTCTGAGCACTTAAGCTAATTACAGTGCACAGAAATAAAAAAGAATGGAATAGTTTCATAGCCGTTGGTTGTATTATTTCTTGGATGTTGAAAGTACAAAAAAATACTGTTGAAGAAAAAGAATCTGTTTAAAGGGGTTCCTAGTCAAATTCCTATATTTACTCAAAATAACCAACATTATGCGCTACCAACCACTCCCTTCAAGTTTTTACATGAATTCGCGAAAAAACTTTATGCAAGCGATGAAGCCCAACAGTATTGCTGTTTTTAATTCGAATGACACCTATCCTGTTAGCGCAGATTCTGTTTTACCCTTTGAACAACAACGGGATATTTTTTATCTAACAGGAGTTGATCAGGAAGAAACCATCTTACTTCTTTTCCCTGATGCTGTAGATCCCAAGATGCGAGAAATTCTTTTTGTTCGCGAAACTAACGACCATATAGCCGTTTGGGAAGGCGCAAAACTTTCTAAAAACCAAGCGACTGAGCGTTCGGGGATTGAAACTATTTTTTGGCTTCAAGATTTTGATCGCATCCTCGGTCAATTGAGCGCGTTTAACGACACTTTTTATTTCAATACTAACGAACATTATCGTCAGGCTGTTGAAACACAAACCCGAGAAGATCGGTTCATTAAGAAATGTAAAGAACTTTATCCCGCCCATGGAGTAGCCAAAAGCAACCCCATTTTACAAAAATTACGTGCCGTAAAAACTGCTGAAGAAATAGCCCAAATTCAAACCGCATGTGACATTACTGAAAAAGGATTCCGTCGCCTTCTTGGCTTCGTAAAACCGGGGGTTTGGGAATATGAAATTGAAGCTGAATTGTGTCATGAATTTCTACGAAATCGATCCAAAGGTTTTGCGTATACACCCATTATTGCATCTGGAAACAATGCCAACGTGCTCCACTATACTGAAAACAAAGCCCAATGCAAAGCAGGGGCGTTAATCTTGCTTGATGTAGCTGCCGAATTCGGAAATTATAAAAGCGACCTCACCCGGACCATTCCCGTATCTGGAGTATTCACTGAAAGGCAAAAGGCTGTTTACAATGCCGTTCTTCGGGTAAAAAACGAAGCTACCAAGTTGTTAGTTCCCGGAACAATCTGGAAAGAATATCACAAAGAAGTAGGAGCATTAATGACTTCTGAACTTCTAGGGCTGGGTCTCCTCGATAAGGCTGATGTGCAAAATCAAGATCCGGAATGGCCAGCATATAAAAAGTACTTTATGCATGGAACTTCACATCATATTGGATTAGATACCCATGATTATGGATTACTTCATTTACCTATGGAAGCCAATATGGTCTTTACTGTTGAACCTGGAATTTATATTCCAGCAGAAGGTTTTGGTGTCCGCTTGGAAGACGATGTTGTTGTACAAGCACAAGGGAGCCCAATTAATTTAATGGGAAATATTCCAATCGAAGTTGACGAAATTGAAGGTTTGATGCGGGGGTAAATTAACTACACCCACAGTCGGTTCCACAACCGTTTGTTGTTTTTGGAGCAACGAATTTTTTATAGAGAAATCGTACCGATAAAAATCCGGCTATAGCTACCAATACAAGTTGAACAATTTCCATTAGGCTAAAATTTGATAAACAATTAGGGCTGAAAGATAGGCAATTAGCGTCATACTAAACAATTGTATCATGGGCCACTTCCAACCGTTGGTTTCTTTTTTGACAATCGCAAGGGTACTCATACACTGCAATGCAAAGGCATAAAAGAGCATCAATGAAACTCCCGTAGGCAAATTAAACAAAAGTTCTCCGTTGGGTTTTCGTTCTGCTTTCATTCTGTTTTTAATAGTCTCTTCTTGGTTGTTTCCGACACTGTATATTGTTGCTAATGTCCCAACAAAAACCTCTCGTGCAGCAAAAGAACTAATCAATGCAATTCCAATTTTCCAGTCAAATCCAAGAGGTGCAATGGCAGGTTCTATTGATTTTCCTAAAATTCCAATAAACGAATGTTCTAATTTATAGGAAGCAATTTCATTTTCTAATTCCACGGGTGACAGCAATTGACTGTTCGGTTGACTCTTTACTATCGCTTCTGCCTCGCTAAAATTTTTCCCGGGACCGAAAGAAGCCATGAGCCATAAGAGGATTGAAATCGCAAGAATAATCCGACCTGCTTCAACCACAAACGACTTTGTTTTCTCAAAAACAGTAAGCGCAACATTCTTTATCAGGGGAAGTTTATAATTGGGCATTTCAATTACAAAATAGGTTTTGGATTGAATTTTTAGAATCTTATTCAATATCGCTGCAGACAATAATGCCATCACAAAGCCCAGAAGATAAAGTCCCATGAGGGTAAGTCCCTGATAGCTCATTCCTAAAAATGTCCCTTCTGGGATTACCAAAGAAATTAGAATTAGGTATACGGGCAAACGTGCTGAACAGGTTGTAAAAGGTGTTACTAGGATTGTAATGAGGCGCTCTTTCCAGTTTTCAATGTTCCGAGTTGCCATGACAGCAGGAATAGCACAGGCAGTTCCTGAAATTAGTGGAATCACACTTTTTCCACTCAGACCATATTTTCGCAAGCCGCGATCCATTAAAAAAACCACCCGACTCATATAGCCTGTTTCTTCTAGCACGGCTATAAAAAGAAACAGAAAGGCTATTTGAGGAATAAAAATAACAATTCCACCAAGGCCTGAAATAATTCCCTCGGCCAGTAAATTGGTGAAGAGACCTGGAGGTAATGTCCGTTTGGTATATTCGCTTAAATTGGTAAAACTTTCATCGATAAAATCCATCGGGATGCTACTCCAATCGAAGATGACTTGAAAGATGGTCAACAAAATCATAAAGAAAATAATATAGCCCCAAAAACGATGAATAAGTACCCGATCCAATTTGGAACGATAATCCGTTGCTTTGGACTGGTCTACCGCATAGGTTTCTTTTAATGATTGATTGATGTATTGGTACCGTTTTATGGTTTCTTTTTGTTGTAAGCGTTTCAGATGAGAATCGGATTGTGTTTTATAGTCGGTTGCATCTTCAACTTTTTTACGCTCCACTTTTGCAAAGTTTACATCTTGCGTAATCACCAACCACAGTTTGTAAAGCGATTGATCTGGGAATACTTTTTCAAGATTTGCGAAATAGGCTTCATCTATTAAACGAATGTCTGTGCAGTTTTCTTTCGAAAGGGATCTATAATCGAGTAAGCAGGTCTTGAGGTAATCAATTCCTTTGTTTTCTCGGGTACTGATGAGCGCAATTTTAGTCTTTAACTTTTCTTCAAGCAAGGGAATGTCAAGTGAAATTCCTTTGCTAGACATGCGATCCGACATATTAATCACCAAGAGGGTTGGGATCTCAAGGTCTTTGATTTGGGTAAAAAGAAGTAGGTTTCTTTTCAGGTTCTCAATGTCCGAAATAACTACGGCTACATCGGGATAATCTTTATCGTTTTTATTGAGGAGTAATTCTACAACCACACTCTCATCAATGGATGAAGCGTTGAGGCTATAGGTGCCTGGCAGATCAATAATGTGTGCTTTTGTCGTATGATTTAAACGGCAGACTCCTTGTTTTTTTTCAACTGTAATCCCCGGATAGTTCCCCACTTTTTGGTTGAGACCGGTAATGGCATTAAAGACAGAAGTTTTTCCTGTATTGGGATTTCCGATCAATGCAACATTAATGGTCTTGCTCATCTAAATCAATTCTATGGTTATGTTTTTAGCCGTTTCCGTTCGAATTGCCAAATGACAACCATCGATCACAAGGTACATCGGATCTTTGAGGGGAGCGTGTTGTTCTAAATGCACTTCATTTCCAGGCAAACATCCCATTTCGATCAGTTTAAGCGGCAACAAATCCGTATCAATTGATACAATTCGTGCACGTTGATTTTTTTCGATGTGATCTAAAGTGATCATTATTTAGAATGATTTTAAAGAAGCAAAAGTAATTAAAAAAAGGACGGGAAGCCAAAAAGAGGAGCAGTTAATTTGAGTCGATTGGATACTCTTTTTGAAGCACTTGAATATCATCCCAAAGGGTCTCCATTGCTTCCAGATCTGTTCCGTCATAATAGCCTCGGATTCGGCGCTCTGGATCTACTAGAACAAAATTTTCGGTATGAATCATATCAAAAGGACCACCGTCGCCATCGTCTTTAACAACAAAGTACGATTTACGGGCTAGGGTATAAATTTCTTTTTTATCTCCGGTCAGCAGATTCCAATATTCGTCCAATACTCCCTTTTCTAGGGCGTATTTTTTGAGTTGCGCGACCGAGTCAATTTGTGGGGTTACACTAAAGGAAAGTAGTTTGATTTGTGCCTGGTCTTTTATTTTGGTCTGAATACGAACCATATTATCTGTCATGATGGGGCAGATGGACGGGCAAGTTGTAAAAAAGAAATCGACCACAGCAATCTTACCCTGATAGTCTTTTTGGGTTATTGTTTTCCCGTTCTGATTGGTCAAACTGAAATCAGAAACGCGATGGCTTTTTTTGATGTGTTGCAGGGTACTGTCAACCAATTCGAAACTGAGTTGAGCCGGCTGGTAAATTGGAAGTATACGAACAGGCTTGAGGGCATCGTAGAACAAGATCAAAATGCAAAAAGAGATCAGCCCAAACACAATTAAAAAAGTTTTATAGGTTTTAAAAAATGCTTTCATAGTTCAAATTCAGAACAAAGGTACTCTCTTTTTTTATGTTAAAAGAAATTAAAATCCTATTGGATGGGAGGTTAGCTCACGGAAATTAGTATTTTTGAAGCTTACTTTAAAATCGCTCATGAGCCCAATTATTATAAAAGGAATTCAATTACTCCTCAGCTTGTCGCTGTTGGTTGTCCTCCACGAATTAGGACATTTTATCCCCGCTAAATTATTTAAAACACGTGTAGAGAAATTCTATTTGTTTTTTGATGTCAAATTTGCATTGTTCAAAAAGAAAATTGGTGGAACAGAATACGGAATTGGGTGGCTTCCATTGGGGGGCTATGTTAAAATTTCGGGAATGATCGACGAGAGTATGGATACCGAACAAATGAAACTTCCACCAGAGCCTTGGGAATTTCGTTCAAAACCGGCTTGGCAACGGCTCATTATTATGTTGGGTGGTGTTATTGTAAACCTAATTTTAGGTTTTTTTATCTATATGATGATTCATCTGGTTTGGGGAAAAGACACCCTTACTTCAGAAGCCCTTCCCAATGGAATGGACGTTTCTGTATTGGCTGAATCTGTTGGTTTTCAAGATGGAGATCGCATTTTAAAAGTTGACGGAGAAGTACTCGATAACGTTTATAACCTGAATAAATACTTATTTTTAAGATCGGTAAGCGAAGTTGAAGTTCAGCATCCCGACGGCACTAAAGAAACCCTGCAGATCCCAGAAGATTTTGGAACACAAATGTTCGAAAGCGGAGATCTGAGACCTGTAGGCATACTCCTCCCTGCTATAATAGAAGTTCAACCCAACAGTCCCGCTGCAACAAGTGGGTTAGAAACAGGTGATCTTATTTTGAGTACCAACGGAGTTGCTATATCCGACTATTCATTTTTAGTGGATCACCTAAGAAAAGAACAATACGATACGCTTCAAATTGAGTTGAGAAGAGCAAACGACCGAATCATCACAAAAACCGTTTACCCCCGTGAAGATAGAACCATTGGGATTTATTCCAATTCTATTGAGTATACCCATGTTGATTTAACTTTATCAGAAAGTATATCCGCTGGTTTCACTTATGGATATTGGACCTTATACGACTATGCTGCTCAATTCAAATATGTATTTACCAAAAAAGGTGCGAGCCAAGTTGGAGGTTTTGCAGCAATAGGAAACCTTTTCCCTGAGGTTTGGAACTGGAAGGGGTTTTGGTCGAGTACAGCACTCATATCAATCATTTTAGCCTTTATGAACATCCTCCCCATTCCCGCTTTGGATGGTGGTCACGTCATGTTCCTGCTTTATGAAATGATCAGCGGTAGAAAGCCAAACGATCGGTTTATGGAATACGCTCAAATGTTTGGATTTTTCTTATTACTAGCTGTTTTATTGTTTGCCAATGGTAATGATGTTTATCGAGCAATCTTCGGATAAGCACTAATCAGATGATATTTGACAGGGTTTTCTGTGAAAATCATCCCTAAAAGCGAAACTTCTTTTTATATTTGATCCTATATTAAAAAATACACACTCATGAAAAAGTTCATATCCCTTGTAATAATCAGTTTTTTTGCCGTTCAGTTTTCGCAAACTTCAGCCCAAGAAACTAAAGTTACTATAGAAGACTTTATTACAGAACACAATGGTTTTGAAGTTAACCTCGATGGAGAAATTAAGCCGATCAATAATCGTGAAATTAATAAAAAGATTCGATTCTTTATTGAAGAAAAATACCTCAACGTAGAGTATACTCGTAATGTGATCTGGGATTCTTATGAAACGTTTTTAAGCCCATACGACATCCACCACATGCACACTTTTATTGTTCAGGTTAAAGTATCGGGTATTGATCGTCTCAAATACCTTGAAATTTCTTACAATCCGAAGACTCTAAAAGTGACTAGTGACTTTGAATGGAACGAAGAAGAAGGTGAGTTTGTTAAGAGTGAAGTAGATAAAGAAGTAGAGGCAATTAATTCATAAAAAATATTCATTCAGCTTTGGAATATTTTTAAATTAATATATATTTGCCAACTGAATGAAACATTCCTCCTTAGCTCAGTTGGTTAGAGCATCTGACTGTTAATCAGAGGGTCCTTAGTTCGAGCCTAAGAGGAGGAGCCATATTAGACAGGAGGTCATTTTTGACCTCCTTTTTATTTTTATTCCTCCGTAAAACCTTGCTGGCAAACATAATAGACTTAATTTCTGGAGTGAAAATGTTGTTGCAACTCTCAAAATCGAAATTTTCGAATTTTTCAGTAAAGATGCAACCAAGAATCTTCTTTTTGGTTTTTCCATCTGCCTTATCCCAATAATGACTTAGGTTTTCAATCATTGGGAGAGTTTTATTCAAATACACTTTAAATGGAC
>Ga0209194_1000017_pt1 | contig 188417 bp, 141 predicted proteins | sample COGITO_mtgs_1004_FD_184787 | JGI IMG/M metagenome (GOLD analysis project Ga0209194, IMG submission 184787) | Pelagic marine microbial communities from North Sea - COGITO_mtgs_100413 (SPAdes) (version 2) | ecosystem: Environmental > Aquatic > Marine > Epipelagic ... | reverse complement strand
GCCGCACATCAAATGTATCGTCGTTATCAGCGTTATCAGAAACGTTTTTCGCGGTTTGCTAAACGGCCTACTGACGCTCGCAGTAGACCTTGTATGATAGTTTCCATAGCTATCCAGTGGGCGTTTTTGTCGTTATTAACATCCTACAGACTGGGTAGCTTCTCCGTCTAAAACTCTTCTTCTTTTGTCCGGACTATTGTTTAAAGGGCGTACAAAAAAAGAGCGCTAAAAATAAGCATTGGCAACTTTAGCATGGCTAGCAAGATTCTTTTAGCCTCTAGGTTTACAGCATCTAGGTTTATAGCATTTAGGTTTACAGCATTTCAGCTTGAGGCATTCAGGTTTCGCTACTCCAACCCGCTGCGCCAAGACCTCTGAGTATTAGGCTATTTGGCTGCACTCTAAGATTAGGGCCGCTATCAAACCTACGGTGACTCACAGTTTGCGGACAGCTTTCGGATTCTCAAACTCTTTTGGATATATCTGCACCCTTACCGTGTGATCTACCGTGTGCTCGCAGTCGTTCATCTCGTAAACCAGATCAGCATCTGCATAGCGCACCACCGATCCCGACTCGACTAAGCCTTCTTCGTGAATTAGCCTTAATGCTATCAGCTCATGCGTAGCTAGCTGAACTAGCGTATCCTCACGCATTTCCCACAGATAGTCATCTGCCTCGCACCAGTAGGCCATTCCCAAATAGATCTTCTGATCGTCAATGCCTCTTTTGAGACACAAGCTTTTTAGGTTCTGAATATAGCTAACTCTCACATCGGGGCTATGAACGTGAATCTCATGTTCTGAGAACAAGCTGTTTTGATCGAGCACTAGTCTTACCGCTATCAGCGAACGATACCGCAAGCCGTCAGCAGCCATGATTACCTTTGCCGGGGCCGGGGGCCAGCGCTTTTTTGCCACGCTTGCCAGCGGCAGACTAGACCTGTTCTGGTTGTTAGCCGCTAGCAAAATATCTTCGCTATCCTCGCTTTTGGGCAAAACGATTCGTTCAATTTGCTGACCGATATGCTCAATTGTTTTGACTAAGGTCGGATTTTGATCTGCCGGGGTCTGGCTGTGATTGAACGCGGTGTTCACGAGCGATCGCATCAAAGATCTGCTCCCAAAAATGTCAGCAGTCATTTCCCTTGCACACTCAGCCGGTAGCTGATCAGCGGGCTGGCCCCACCGCTTGTGAAAATATGAAGCCCAGAAAGTTTGGTACAGGTGCGCGCCAAACCGCCTTGTCAGCCAGCTCTCAGCGCTCTCGAAATCGCGCCCGGTCTCATTGCTTTGGCCGTTATCTGGAAAAACGGCCTGCTCGTTTAGCCAAGTGGCCAAATAGCTAAGGCCCGCGAGTGAGACGTCAATGGGGCCCAAATGCTTGAGCGCGTTGGTGAGCGACAAGGGATATTGGAACAGACGACCGCGATAGTAGATGAGCGATCGCACTTTTGTATCCAACATATATCAACGCTCCTGCTTTTTATACAGGACGTCAGTACAAATACGGACCTCTCAGAAAAAGGCAAAAATTGCTCAAACGCTTATAGATGAGCCCGCATGTGTAAAAGAAGTGTGAGCCAAACCAACTGCTTTCAATACATAGCAGGCCAACTGTCGGCTAGCGTATACCCCCCTTAAAACCGATCTGATAGCGCTGCCACACAGCGATCGCAAATGGTTGGATCTTCTGCCGATTCGCCCACATGAGTGGAGTAGTTCCAGCAGCGATCGCACTTTTCGCCTTCTGCCTCTATCACCGCAATTGTCGTTCCCTCTACCTCTTTTTTGTACTTCGCACCAGTCAGCGCCTCTAAGCTATCTACAATTTCTACCTGAGAAACTAAAAATAGATAACGCAATTCATCGACCTGGTTGGACTCGTCAGACATACTGTCTGTTGGATTCATGGCCGCTAGCTGCGATCGCAAATCTGCATCCGCCACAGACAGCTGTAGCTTTGCCTGCAACGAAGATCCAATTGCCTTATCAGCGCGCGCCTGCTCTAGTACCGTATTTGCCTCATCGCGAATTTTGCGTAGCTGCTCCCAGCTCTCAGCCAATTCAGGCTTCACCCAAGCCGCTTCCATCTGCACCCAGCCCGATTCAAAAACGGATTCGGTAGCGGTTGCGTAGGGCAACGATTGCCAGATGTCTTCAGCCATGTGAGAGAGCACAGGTGCGATCGCCTTTGCCAAACTTTCAATTGCCACCGCTAGCACCGTCTGACAGCTGCGTCTTCTCGCCGAATCTGCCGAGCTAATGTACAGGCGATCCTTCGCAATATCTAGGTAAAAATTGGAAAGATCTACCACGCAAAAATTCTGTACCGTCTGGAAAAATTGAAAGAACTGATAAGACTCAAACGCCGTCTGCACATCGGCAAATACCTCCGTCATCCGGTGCAGCATGTAGCGGTCTAGCTCTGGCAGCGCATCATAAGGCACCGCGTCCTTCGCTGGATCAAAATCATGCAAATTACCCAGCAAAAAGCGTGCCGTATTGCGAATTTTTCGATACACATCCGACATCTGCTTGACGTTGCGCATACCTAAACGCATGTCGCCCGAGTAGTCTACCGAAGAAACCCACAGCCGCAGCACATCCGCGCCATAGGGCGGCTCCTGCTTTTTGTTGTTTCCCCCTTCGATAATCACCTTCGGATCGACGCCGTTCCCAAGCGACTTACTCATCTTGCGCCCGTTTTCATCTAGCACATAGCCGTGAGTCAGCACCTGCCGATACGGGGCATGGCCATTAGCTGCCACACTCGTCAGCAGGCTCGACTGAAACCAGCCGCGATGCTGATCCGATCCTTCTAGGTACATCTCAGCCGGATAGTCTAACCCTTGACGCTGCTGCACTACCGAACACCAAGACGATCCCGAATCGAACCACACGTCCATCGTGTCGGCTCCCTTGCGGTATGTTTTGCCATTGCTGCGGTAGGGCTCAGGCAGCAAATCCTCCACGCTCATTTCCCACCAGGCATCCGACCCTTTTTCTGCCACAATTGCTTGAATATGGGCAATCGTCTCCTGCGTCATCAGCGGCTCACCCGATTCCTCTTCATAAAACACCGGAATCGGCACGCCCCAGCTTCTTTGGCGAGAAATACACCAGTCAGAGCGCTCAGAGACCATTGAGGTAATCCGGTTTTTTCCCTGTGCCGGAATCCATTTCACCGTGTCAATCGCTTCTAAGGCATCACTCAAAAAGCCTTTTACCGACGCAAACCACTGCTCTGTTGCTCGGTAGATCACTGGCTTTTTCGTCCGCCAGTCATAGGGGTACTTATGGCTATATGGCTCGTGCTTTAGCAGTACCTTCTCTTCTGTTAGTGCCTCAATCAGGGCGTCATTGGCAGTTTTCAGTACGTTCAATCCTTCAAAGCTGCCTGCTTCGGCGGTAAAGTTACCCCGCTCGTCAACTGGGCACAAGATAGGTAAGTTCTCTCGCTGACCGACTAAAAAGTCTTCTTGGCCGTGGCCAGGAGCGGTATGGACAAGACCCGTACCTGACTCAGTAGTGACATAGTCGCCACCGACCACAATCGGACTCACTCGGTCAAAGGCCGGGTCTTTTTTGGCGAGCGGATGGCGATAAGTAGAGCCTGCGATCGCGTCTCCTTTGATCTCAGCCACCACGCTCAAGCTATTAGAAAACGTCTCAGACAGCTTTTCCGCCAGCTCCTTTGCCACAATCAAATACTTAAACGGCTCACCCGAAGCGCTTTCTACCACCGCATAGGTCAGATCTGGATTTACCGAGACCGCCACGTTTGCTGGAATAGTCCAAGGCGTTGTCGTCCAAATAGCCACGCCCAGGCTATCCATATAGGAGGCCAGCGTTTCTTTGGCTGCCTCTCCAGCACTCACCATCGGAAACGCCAGATAAATACTCGGCGAAACGTGATCTTCTGGGTATTCCAGTTCAGCTTCAGCTAGCGCCGTTTGCGAAGATGGGCTCCAGTGCACCGACCGCAATCCCCGGTAGATATGGCCGTTTTCTACCATCTTGCCAAATACGCCTAGCTGCGCAGCCTCATACTCGGGCATCAGCGTCATATAAGGATGATCCCAGTCGCCCCAGATCCCATAGCGCTGAAAGCCTGCGCTCTGCTTTTCCACCGTTGCTAGCGCGAATGCCTTAGCCCGCTGCCGTAGCTTTAGCGGCGTCAACTCTCGCCGCTCAGAAGACTTCAGCTTCTGCAATACCTTCAGCTCAATCGGCAACCCGTGACAGTCCCAACCCGGCACGTAGCGAACCTTTCGCCCCTGTAAAATCTGATACTTATTGACAATGTCTTTAAGAATTTTGTTGAGCGCATGGCCCATGTGCAGATCCCCGTTTGCATACGGGGGGCCATCGTGCAAAATAAAAGGCTCGCCGGGGTTGTTTGCTGCTAACTCTTTGTAGAGGTTCTTTTCCTGCCAGTAAGCTTGCAGTTCCGGCTCACGCTTGACAGCATTTGCTCGCATACTGAACTCAGTCTGGGGCAGCAGAACGGTCTCTTTGTAGCTTTTGGGTTCACTCACAGGGGGTCACGGTGTGCTTTGTGGACGGTGTGCTGTATGGACGGTGTGCTTTGTAGGCAGTGCGCTTTTAAAGATGCGCTTTCGAGGGATATGCCTTTTGGGCAGGGGCGCTACAGAGGCGGCGCGTGCATTCAAACTTAGGTCATTCTGCCTTGAAGTTTGGTTCGCTTCAAGTTAATCATCCCAATTGCTTTCTTCCCAGTTATTGTCATCAGCTCGATCGGCGCTATTGATGCCGACAAATTCGCCTAGAGGGGTGGCAGCTTCAGTGAATGAAACTTCGGGTTCGATTGAAGGGCTATCTATGGGTTCAGGCCCAGATTTAGCGTCAGGCTTTTCGTCTGGCCCGGCTGGTTTCTCTACGATATTGCGGCGGGGAATTTCTATGACAGGTTTGGATGGCTTAGGTTTGGTTAATGAAAAAATGACATCCTTGACCCAACCTAGCAAAATTATGGGAATTGCCAGTGCAGATGGTTTTTGAGTGAGGTCTTCTGAGCCAAAGTCTTTGAGGCCAGGGTCTTTGGGGCTAGGTTTTTTGGGGCTGGGGTCTTTCAGGTCAGCGGCTTGTGGATTGGACGGCTGCGACCCTGATGAGGTTTCTAGAAGAGATGTATCCATTGGCACGTTGGCCCAGCTATCTTCTATCTCTAAGCCCCAATCGTCATCGGCTTCTGAGAGTTCTATTTCCGAGGCTTCTGCTTCTAAAGGCGCTAGCTCTGAGGGGTCTACTTCTGAAGGCTCTAACTCTGAAGGTTTTAACTCTGAAGATTCTAGCTCTGAAGGCTCTAGCTCTATAAAAGAAGAGGATTCTGAACTGCTAGGCTCTAGAGAGGAGCGTGCAGTGTCTTTGTCGTCAGTATTGGGCTGCTCTTCGCTGGGCTGTTCTTCAAGATCGACAGTAGAAAGAGGTTCGGGGGGTGCGATCGCAACAATCACCTCAGCTTCAGCAGAAGGTGGAATCACATCAACAGATACCTCATCTGATACCTCCTCTAGCGCCTTATCAATCTCTACCGATGGATCTGCTACTAGGCTTTCGCCCGTCATCTCCAGCAGTATTCCGTCTTCGACAAACTCATAGTCGTATACTGGGCGACGACGCGGATCCGGCGTTTGCTTAAACCGCTCGGCAGAAGTTGCATTTAGTGAAGGATTTTGAGGCCGCACAGGCCGCACATTGGCCTCTGGCGCGATCCGCAGCTGGTTAATCTTACTTTTGGCCCAGGTGCCGACAACTTCGGGTGTCAGTACTACTGGCGTCTGCTGATAAACAGGCGTTTTTTCACGGCGGATGCTCAGCGTTTGCCAACCCAATGCGCCCAGCAGCACAATTAGCGCAAGCTGGGTCAGCAGAACTAAGCCTGTAATTTGCCCAGCACAAAACCACAGCACTACCGCGCAGGCCATACCCAGCCCGCTGAGCCAAAAGTCTATGCGCCGATGAACCTCCGGATAAAAGAAGGCCGCCATATAAAAGATAAAACTGCTAAGCCCGAGCAGTATTGCCAAACCATGCGCAAACATTCATCAACCGTTTACGAACCCTATCTATTGTGTCGGATCGGGGCCAAATTGTGATGACAAATTTACCAGCGACACCAACCACACTCCGTCACCGGTCGTTGAGCATAGTCGAAGTCACTGGTGGCGGAGCGAAGTTGCAGGCTAGATGCCGTTACATCGCCCCCGAATCTTTGCTAAATAGCACCGTCACCGTTTTGATAATGAGCTTAATGTCGTACATCAGGCTCCACTTGCGCTGATACTGCAAATCGAGCCGAATCACATCTTCAAAGCTCGTTACTGTAGAGCGCCCATTAACCTGCCATTCTCCAGTCATTCCGGGCTTTACGTTGAGCCGCTGCCACTGAGATACCTCGTACTGCAAAATTTCATCAGGCGTGGGTGGGCGAGTTCCGACCAAGCTCATGTCGCCTTTAAGTACGTTCCAAAACTGAGGAAATTCATCTAAGCTAGTGCGACGTAGAAATCGGCCAATTTGGGTAATGCGGGGATCGTTATCACTTTTAAATAGAGGGCCTTGTACTTTATTTTCAACTTCATGCTTGCGCGCCTCTGCATCTAGCACCATGGAGCGAAACTTCCAAATTTTGAATCGCTTACCCATAAACGAACAGCGAGTTTGGGAAAAGAAAATGGGCCCGCCGTCGTCAAGCTTAATAATGATGCCAACAATAACAACCAAAATGGCTGTGAGCATCAGGCCAACGATAGCGCCTGTGATGTCCAAGGCTCGCTTGGCTTTGGAGCGTACTGAGGGATGTACTGTGGGAATGCTTTCTAAAGGGGCATCATCATCAGCATTTTTGATGGCAAGGTTTTTAGGTGTGGCGATCGCAGCCTGCTCGATTAAAAATATTTTGTCTAGTTCGGTGAGCGAAAGCGCCATCATCACCTGAGGTGGCACATTGACTAGGCGCAGTTGAGCGGCCTTCGATTTGCATAGCCTGTGGCAAATAACCAGCGCACCGATACCGCTGCTGTCTATAAATTCAGTGTCTGCAAAGTCAAGCACGATCTCTTTTAAGGCTGGGTTTTGCTCAAAAGCGTCTTGACAACTTCGCTTAAATACAATTGCTTCAACAACAGTAAATGCTTTGGTTAGATGAATCGTACCCATTGATTCCAGGATGGCAGCTTTAAAGCAAGCTTTAGTGCATGTAGTCGTCGCGCTGTTGGGGCTGGTCATAATAAAACTATCGTTTAGCAATTTTTACAGCGGCCTAGCCCGACTTGATCTTTCCCAAAGTGTCTGACCCCTCACTCCAATCTAGATTGGCCGACTGCATCGACCAGTTAGATTGGCCACTGAACATTTGGACTGAACATTTGGAAAGAAATACTGGAAACTAACGTAAAGATAGGGCATAGGCTGTAGATGCGAAATGCGCTTAGCTTTTCACGATAATTGACCTTAGCCCGGAAGATGATATCAAGAAACTTTTACTAACTTCACTTTGCTGAAGTTTATGATAACTACATTAGATTGACCCTCTTGTAAAGAAAGTATTGACAAAGTGCAGTACCTGCGTGTTTAAAAGTTGATAGCAGTATCGTTTCTGACCAGTATCGTTTCTGAGGGTGATTTTGGAGACATTTATGAAAGGGGAGGGCCATCTGGACAAGGAATATCAGTCTTTTTTGCTATCTGATTCAGCGATGCAGGCAGCGAGCTACTCTACGTATAAAAATTTTCAGCCGAAGCTTACGCTTAGCGGTACGGAGCTAAAAGATTGGAAGCGTAGAATTATCAGTTTTCAATCGCAGCGATCGCCTGTGGGCCAGCAGGGTGATTTGTTTGGCCAAGTCGAGCGCACGCCTACGGCTCTAGCCGAGAGCATTGAGCCTTTTTCGCTGCGCCGTCAGAATACAGAATTCTGGCGCTGGCATTTTGAGGATGTTGGTGTCGCCGCGATGTATTTTGTGATTGATTATGCAGCAGCGGACGGTGTAGTTCCAAAGGAAAGCGGGCTGCTACTGTACGTAGGCGAAACCATCAAGTCCAATCAGCGATGGAAAGGCGAGCATGATTGTAAACGCTATTTGCTCAACTATCGTCAGGCCCACTACGACAGCGGCCTGAAAAGCGAACTGGGCATTGCTTTTTGGCCAGAGGCCCCTAGCGATCGCAAAGCCCGTCAGCAGCTAGAGTCGGCGCTCATTGCGCGCTGGCGATCGCCTTTCAACAAAGAAAACTGGCGCTTTTGGAACACGCCTTTCGTCGAGAGTACAGACTAAAGGCCGTATAGAACGCTTTATGATGAAGAGAATGAATCTTTATATTTGCTTGATTACTAAGCTCCATTACTGAGTATGCTTAATTACTGAGTATACTTAACCACTCAGTATACTTAACCACTTAGTTTGCTTAATTACTTAGCCGAGAAACGCGTTGATCTCAAAGACTAGCCGTCGTTCTAGCTGGAAGCCTCTTTGGAAGCCGCTAATATGCATCGTCATTTTGCTTCTGTTCGCCGGGTTGCGATTTGTTCATCTGCAGGCCGATTTTCCCCTGGGTCTAGGCGACAAGGGCATGACCTATACCGACGAGGGCTGGTGGTCTAGAAATGCGGTGGCCTGGGTGCGAGAAGGCAACTGGTATATTGACGATGGCTACAATACGATTACCGCTTTACCTGTCTTGCCAGCTGTACAGGTCATTTGGTTCAAGCTTTTTGGGGTCAGCCTAGCTTCTGCAAGAACCATTACGGCTATCTGTTCTATTTTAATCAGTGGGCTGGTTTATCTCTTGGCGCGGCGTGAGCTGAGCACCGACTTGGCCTGGATAGCCCCGCTCATTGTGCTAACAAACTATCCAACCTTTGCCTACAGCAGGCTGGCACTTTTAGAGATGCCGATGCTTTTGCTGATACTGCTCAGCCTTTGGCTGGTGACGGGTCTATCGCCGCGATCGCCGCTTAAACCGCATCGCCAGCCCTATTTCAAATTAATTATTTCTGGCGTTTTGTTTGTGCTGGCAGTCCTGACTAAAACAACGGCGCTGTTTGCCCTTCCTGTCATTCTCTTATCTATTTATTTTGAGCCAGGCTTCGAGGGCACTCTTTCTCAAAGCAGGCGCACTAAAAATAGCGTGAAGGCTATTTTTGTCTGGCTGCTGACGATAGTGGTTGTACTAGGCATTGGCTATCTCTTTTTGAGCCAAGGGGGCGATGCTCAAAGTCAGACTTATTTTTCCGAGCATAATGTAACGGCTAAGGTGCCTAGCCTCACGTCTTTATGGAAAGGCCCGCTACGAGTAATCGAGCGCATTTTTAGAATTTTTCCCTTACTCTTTATCGGTTTGCTAGGGGCGATCGCCTTCCTCTTTAAAGCCAAAAAACACCATTCTAGCCAGCTATTTAGGCTTGTTGTTTTCTGGAGTGTTGCGGTGCTCGGCGCGTTTTCTCTTAGTGACTTTGCCGCGCCTCGATATTTCTTGGTTTTGATTGTTCCAATGGCGCTGGTTGTTCCTCTGAGTATTGAACAGATTCTGCTTGAGAGGAAGCTAAAAAGTAAGCTTCCTACAAGCAAATCTAAAGGCGGCAGCTTTACTTTAAAACAGGCTCCATCGACTGGCCTAGTGCTATTGCTAGTTTTCCTTCTGTCTACGGGCTACAGTCTTTTTAGAGTAGGCAGTTACCTATCTTCCCCTCAATTCACACTGATCACAACAGCCAACAGCATTGAGCGCTATGTAACCTCAGGCAGTGCTCAATCGAATATCTTGATGGGCCACTTTGCGGATACCATAGCCCTCGCCGCTCAAGACGTCAAAGCCGTGAACGATAAGATGGGATTTCGCAGCTTGGAATACAGAATAGAAAACTTCTCTCCAAGCTACTATATTTCTATTGGCAAAGTTGAGCCCTATATTGAAGCGGCTTTAGAAGCCTCTTATCAGCTAGTTCTATTAGAGCAGTTTGACCTCTATCAAAATCATGATTACGGTGAGCCCGTTTTTCTATATCAGTTGAGTCCCTTGTAAGACTATACTTGCAACACTATATTAGTCTAGATAATAGAAGGATCTGTTGACAGACACGGATAGAGTGCCTGCTGCTTAGAAGCCGCTATTTCCAGCGCTCAACGTGTCTCTACTCTATACACATAGAAACGCTCATCGTGCCGAATGGCGCGATCAAATCTAGCTAGCTCAGTCAGATTAGCAACTGTCAAATCAGCCGCAATGGGTTCGCTCATAATAGCGATAAAGCTAGGCTGCTGCTGAGCAAATTTATCAATGCTGCTAGCCACTGCCTGAGGGGTTTCTAATTTAGGCTTTGCTCCCTTCCAAAAGCTGCCAAAAATCTCTCTATTTGGGAAATAAATAGACCTGTCAAGATAGCCAGAAACGCTGACGACTTGTCGGTCGTCGTAGCCGAAGAGTACTTCATTTTCTAGCTGATGAGATTGAATATATTGAGCGGTTTCTTGGCTAGTTGAAAAGGGATAAATTAAATCAATTGTGTAGGCATAAATACCTGTAAACGCTTGAATAGAGAGTAGAGTCGTTAGGAAAGCGCTGCTGAAAGACCGAGGGGCTAGCAAAGACCGCTTCTTTTTCAGGCGGCGTCTGGGGATCTTTTCTAAATCTGTGGTGTTTGAAGCGACGGGTGCTGACAGCCACAAACAAGCGACTAAAACAATTAGAAAATGACCATAGTGTCGTATGCTGCCGGTGTAAACAAAGAGATGCAAAGCGGCCAATAAACCGGTGGCAGTGACGTAAAATAAAAGATAGCGAGGCGTTTTCCACAAAATCTTGATGGCTGAGCCGACACCTAATAAAGTCACGGTGATGCTGATAAATCGCACTTTTGCAAAGTCTATAAACGGAAGGGTATCGAGGCTTGAAAATAGGTGACGATTCCAAAAATCGATAGAGAACAGCGGTAAAGGCGGCAGGATAAAGTAGCCCGCGCTGATGAACTGCGAAAACTTATTGATTGCCGGGTTGATGTTGACAACGTCTTTGACAAACTGAAAGGCTTGATGGGCCCTAGCACCAAAGCCAACAGTGCCTTGAACTAGCTGCGATGAGTAGACAACTGGCGAATGAATATCGGCGAGTAGGTTTTGAGCGCTCGCAAAGGGCAGGTCGAATAACAGGACTCTGCTTGACTGTAAGAGACACAATATCCAGCCTGCGATTAGTACAAGCGCGTAGGGTAATATTCTACGTATTGGCCGGAGCCAAACAGATGCGCTGAGAAAGGGGCTGACGGTTGTTGGACGCGATCGCGCTAATGAAAATAGTGGCCTTTCTGTTGATCTTCCTTCTGTTGATCTTCCTTCTGTCACTATTCTAAAGAGCAGCAGACCGCCTAGTCCGAAGCTAATAATCAGCCCCATGACGCTGAGATTTGCCAGGAGTACCAGCAGGACGACAAGCACCCAGTCATTTGCCCATGCGAATGCATTTGCCGATCGACGGCCCGGTTTTTGAAGATATTGCACTTCTTCAGACGCTCTCTTTTCGGCCAGTTGCGTTTCAGACTGCCTGCTCGTTTCAGACTGCCTGTAGATAGTGCAGAAAAGAAACACAAGAAGAACGCCTAGTGCATAGCTGCGGCTAATGACACTATATTCATAAAAAATAAAATAGCTAAAGCCGAAGAGTCTTTTCTGTAACCAGGAAAAAGGAGAGGTTTTAACAATCAGTGCGAACGAGCTAATAGAAATAAGCAGATGAAACCCTTGCATAATGCGCGGATTATGAGAGATTTTTGCTAACCCATACAGACAGAGATGCCACAGTAGCGGATGGCCTTCGTAGACTGTGTTTTGATATAGCGCGCCTAGAGAAGGACTATCTTTAGCTAGTAGCCAAGCCTGCATTTCGTCTCGCCACATCTCGTGGTGCAAAATACCAATAAGGCCCAGTATTGCAAAAACGAAGATAGTACCGTTTTCTGAGACGAGTCGCTGACCAGTTTTGCGCAGAAAAGATTGCTGCCATGAAGGTCGCACTTTGGCTAGATGGGTTTTCATGAATTCAAAGCCTCAGTTGAAAGCCTCGGTGACAAGCCTCATCAAAAGGTCTTGGTCGAAAAGCCTGGGTCAGCACGCAACAGACCGGCACGCAGCATGCCAGATTAGGACAGCGAAATTGGTGTATCAGAAGCAGTTTGCTAGATATATCATCCGTTAGATTAATATACACCTGATAAATAATATGTCAGGGAACTGTCAATCGTTTGCCTCAAAGGGCCTGCTGTGTTTTCAATTTTGCTCATTCTCAATTCTGCTCATTAAAGGGCGTTAGTCAACGAGCCTGACGAGGGCTATGCGAAGCAGCCGTCAGCCGTTCCCAAAAGAATCCTGTGGTTGTAGCTACCTGAGAGAGAAAAAATAGGCTGGATACCATTAGGGGCGATCGCACATTTTGCCTGGTTATAGGATAGGTCAACAGATCTGTATAAAATTTTAGGGGTTCTACTTTAATGGGCTGGTCGGTTCTTTGGGCCCGCACTTGATGAAAGCAAAATGCCCCGCGCCCATAGCCAAAGTGCTGCCGCCAAAAAGAATTTAGAGACAGCTCGTGAGCGTGCCGAATAGTTGCCAATGGAATATAGTTCATTGGGTATCCAGCCTGCTGCCAGCAGTCACATAGGTTTCTATCTTCGGCGGCGGCCAGCGGGAAAGAAATATCAAAGCCGCCGATTTCTAAATATTGCGATCGCGACATCGCAATGTTGTTAGAGGCGAAAAATACACCCTGGGAGGCAGCGTCGTAATAGTGGTAAAGATAGTCAATCAGCGCCTGCGAAGCTGAGGAAAATAAGTTCTGAGGCAGGGCGTTAATCGTTCGTCCGCCCACCATAGCCGTCGGTGCGGCTTGCAGCGCCGTTGCAAATTGCTGTAGCCAGTCAGGATTAGGCATACAGTCGTCATCTGTAAAGGCAATATAGTTCCCCTTTGCCCGCTGCGCGCCAGCATTACGAGCAGCGGCAGGGCCAGCGTTAGCCTGTCGTAACAGGATGATGCTAGCGGTTAAATTATCAGCTGATTTGGCGTCTGGTCTGGCGGCTGATTTGGCAGCTGATTCGGCGTCTAGTTGAAAGGGCGCTACCGTCGCATCTAGAGGAGTGGCGCTGCCATCATCAACAACAATAATCTCGAAGCGATCGCCTGGATAGTCGAGCTGTGTTAAGGCCTGTAGGCAGGTAGCGAGCTGCGCGGGTCGGTTGTAAGTTGGAACAACAACAGAAAAAAATGGAAGTGACATAGAACCTAAACTTTTAAGAGATTGTGATGACAACTTGTAGCGGCAATGCCGATCACCGAAACTCGATAAACACAGCATAGCGAGTTAAGAGTCGGCTGGGCCGTTGGCCTTGAGTGGATTGACCTGTTTGATTTGGTTAAGGCGGTTGAGATATTGGCTGAGAAAGGGCAAGCCGCCGATGGCTGGCAGCAGGTATCTTGATGAGCACAGCAGCCCTAGCGCTGCGCCAGTGGCCTCGCTGAAGTAGGGCTGGTACAAAAAGATAAGTGCCGCATCACGGGTGCCGACACCCGCAAAGGTCAAAGGCAGCAAACCGGCTAAAATGGCCAATGGCGAAAGGGCCAGGTTGGTAATTGGGTTGACCCAGGCATTCAGTGCCAAGATAAAAAACCAAATTTGCAACAGGTGCAGCAGCCAAATGAAAACAGAAGTAACGGTGATTTTGAGCAGCTGGGTGCGATCGCTCCAAAAATAGGTCTGCATTTCACCCCAAGAAGCCTCTAGCGATCGCACCTTAGTACCGATTTTACCCGGAACTATTCGGTCTGCTAGCCCCCCTACTAGCTTAAAAAAGAACCGAGCAAAACGTCCCCAGGCAAGCACGAGTACGCCTACTACCAAGCCGCTAATAATCGCCACCGTCATTGAAATGAAAAAAGCGCCCTTTACCGGATACAGCAGCAGCCCAAACCCGCACCAGAGCAATAAAGAGAGAAAATCGCAGGCTTTTTCAAACACGACGATTGAGAGCGAGAGCGTACCGCTAATTTTTCCCTGAGGTTGGCTTTGAGGTTGGCTTTGAGGTTGACTGCGGGTCTGGCTTTGAGGTTGGCTGCGAGATCTGCTTTGTGCTAGGCCAAGCGTTTGACTGCCAGAACGCTTCAAAGAAGTCCCTCCATCGCGCATAAAGTATGCCTTCGCAATATCGCCCATCTTTGAAGGCAACACCATATTCAGCACGCTCGCGGCCAAAATTAGCTTATTGGCTTCCCAAAGGCCTAGACTGACCTGCGGCGGTACAATTTGCTGTAAACGCCAGCTTGAAAAAAACGTAATCGGCACTACCATCGTTAGGCTAATCACCATCCAAATAGGATTGCAATTACGAAAAACTGAAACTAGCCCAGCAAAGTCGATCTGAGTGTAGATGATGCATAGGATAACGGTGCTAACAAACAGAGAGAGCAGGCGCTTCATAGTAAGACAGCAAAAAGGATAGTTTATCGAATCACTTTCTTGGCACTTTGGGACTTAATGCTCATAGCGTGCGCTCTAATCGGAGCGGTTGCCCTGGCTGCAAAGCTTTGATCTTGGCGGTTAGATCTAGCCAGGGCTGGAGTTGCGATCGCTGAAAGGTGCGGCTCATCACTACGTATATAGACGTTTGGTCAGCCGCTATGCCAGCCGATACGACCTGATCCCAGCGTTTGGCCTGAAGCTCATCTGTCACCTGCCAGGTATTATCTTGCCAAGATAGCCGCCGCTCAAACTCAAACGGCGCGGGCTTTTTACCAGTGATTAGCACCTTTTGCAACAGCTTGCGAATCAAATCTGGAAAAAAGCGCCCAACGCTAAACATTACCGCTCTTAAAATCAACAGATTAAGCGTTGTCATTTGCTTTTGTTTTGCCCAGCCCAGGTGGCCGCGAATGATAAGGCTGTTGGCATCTACCTGCACATCGTAAGGGCCGACCAGATGGCCCACGGCATTTTTGAGCTGAGCGCCCTGCTGCACCTGGAGCGAAAACTGAGTATCTGAGCAGACAAGGCGATCGCCCCGAAAAAAGCGAAATGCACCGCCCTTATTCAAGGCCAGATACAGCTTAGTATCTGAGCGCTGATCGATCAGCACCCGCGCATTTTTTAGCCAGATGCGGCCCGTGGCAGGAGGGGCCGTATCTGGCCTGTCTAATACGGCATCTTCCCAGGTAAGCAAATAGTTCCAGGTGTGATGCCCCACAATATGATCGTCTGCGTAACAGGCTCCAAGCTGACGGGCAAGCCCCTGAGAAAATCGGTCGTTAATGCTGAGCGCTTCAGGTAGCCAGCGCCCTGCTAGCTCAAAGCCGTGAGGAAAGAAGTTGTAAGTATTGCGGCTGGTGTATTCTCCGCCGTAAGAGCCGTCAGGATGAACAAAGTGAGCGGCCAGACGAACCGCGCTGGTGATAGCTTGCTTTAGGCGCGGCATGTCAATGACACCCGCAGCGATCGCGCCATTAGCTAGCCCTTGCTGCGCCAAATCGTAAATCTGCGTCAGACAAGAAATAGTCAGCGTATGGTAGCCAGGGTCGCATCCCTCATATTCTTGAAACCAGCCTTCGGTATCTTGCCAAGAAAAGACGCGCTCTAGCCGCTGTGCGATCGCCGCGTCCCATCGGTTTGTACGCACTAGGGTGCTTGCTCGCAACAGACAAAGCACAATCAGCGCCTGATGGTTCGTCAATCGACCGCTTTCGTGGTGATGGGCCAGCCAGTCTGAGCGCCGCTCAAAAAAGCGGAGGATCTCTTCATTGCTCGCTGAATTGGCTGCTACTCCCAAGCTCCCTAACTCGAGCCGCTGATAGCTTTCCAAACAGGCCAGTAGTGAAAATGCCGCGGCACCGCCCGCCCGCTCAAATGGGAAATAGTCATCGCAAGAGCCATCAGCATGAGCCGAGCGAGCCGCATAGAGAATTCCGGCGACCACCCACGACTTGATGGCGGGCTGCTGATAGTAGGGATTATTTGGCAGCGACAGGCTGTACACCAGCGAAAGCGGCCAGACGAACTCTTGCGACATGCCGCTTGGAAAATCGATAATTTTGTATTGCCAGAAGTTGCGATCAAAGCAGCCGTAGGTAGGGCTGTGAGGATTGCGATCTTGCAGCGTCAAGATTTTAGGAATTTGGCGCAGCGCTTCTTGGGCAAAGAGATCTCGGTTCATGGAGCTAGTCTCGTGGGGCAGGGCTTCGGTTGATGCTGTGGGCTTCCTTTCTGTCAGCTGCACTTTTTCGGGTTTCCTTTCTGCGGGCTTCACTTCTATAAGCCTCAATCTCTGCTCGCCGCAGCCGCAGCTGGGCTTCTTCTAGCAGTTTGCGATTAACCGCTAGCAAATCAGCCAGTAGCCCCACCACCCATAGCTGAGAGCCCATCAAAATCAAGATGGCAGACAAAATCAGGCTAGGCACATGAGCGCGAGGCGTACCGCCAAAGTACAGCACTAGCCAGCGCATGCCCAACAAAAAGCCCAGGCCAAAAGGAACGCTGCCAAGCCACATAAAGAATTGAAAGGGCTTGTAGGTGATGAAAATTCGCAGGATGGTAATGAGCGATCGCTGCACATAAGAGAAAATATTTTTCACTAGCCGTGACGGACGCAAATAGCCATTGGTGCGAATGGGCACCGAGGTGACCGCCATCCCCTTTTGACCCGCTTGAATGATAGTCTCTAGGGTGTAGGTGTATTCGTTAAATACGTTTAGCTCCATCGCAGCTTCACGGCTAATGGCGCGAAATCCGCTAGGTGCATCTGCGACCGCCGTGCGGCTAGCCACCCGTACCGCCCAGCTACCGAGCTGTTGCAACAGTTTTTTAGTCGGTGAGAAGTGCTCAATCTGCTGGATAGGCCGCGCACCAATTACAATTTGGGCCTGCCCTGCCAAAATTGGGGCCACCAAACGCGGGATGTCGGCAGCGCAGTACTGATTGTCAGCATCGGTGTTCACAATCACATCGGCCCCGGCCTTCAGACAGGCTTCTAACCCGGCCATAAACCCTTTGGCCAGTCCCCGATTTTGGCCAAATTGAACAATATGATCCACGCCCCACTCACGGGCGACTTCAACCGTGCGATCGCGGCTACCGTCGTCTATGACTAGCCACTCTACGGTTTCTATCCCCTCTACCTGCCGGGGCAGCTCTGATAAAGTAACAGCCAGGGTAGCCTCCTCGTTGTAACAGGGAATCTGAATAATTAGCTTCATTGATCGATTACGAGAAGAACCCATGCCATATCTCAAGCGGCTATCACCATCTTATTTGCAGCGGCTCTCGCCCTGGTGGCTAGTGGTTATTATTTCATGTGTCGGCGTGCTGCTTCGCTTGCATCAGTACTTATTGGATCGATCGCTTTGGATTGATGAAGCTTTTGTTGCGATCAACCTGTTAAATCGCGGCTATGGCGAATTGTTGCTACCGCTAGACTATAACCAGGGCGCGCCCTATGGTTTTTTAGTGATTGAACGCCTAGCTGTAGATATGTTTGGCACCAGCGAGTGGGTGCTGAGGCTGTTTCCATTTGTTTCTGGCCTAGCTGCGCTGTTTTTGTTTATTCGAGTGGCAAGCTATTTTTGCACAAAGGTAGGTTTGACAGTGAGTTTAGCGCTGCTGGCCTTGTGCGATCGCGCTATCTACTACGGTTCAGAACTCAAACAGTACTCAAGCGATTTGATGCTTGCGCTGTTGCTTTATGTTTTTTTGATTGCACTGTTGCCAAAACTCAATCCTGTCTCTAGTCCCCTCTCATCTGGTCGGGTCTCATCTGGTAGTCTGTCGTCTAGCCATCTCTCGTCCGATCGCGTTGCTTGGAGAAGCTGCTTCGTCTTTGCAGGAATCGGTGCGATCGCCGTTTGGATCTCTCATCCGGCAGTGTTTATTATTGCAGGGACAGGGCTGTGGCTAATGGGTGAAGCTGCGATCGCCCACCGCTGGCCGCGAATGATCAAATACGCCGTTGCCTTTGGCCTGCCCGCCATCAGCTTTCTCTGTTTTTACGTTATCTCTATCAGCAAGCTAGTTGATAACGATGCTTTACAGCAGTCTTGGAGCGAAGGTCACGGCTCATTTATGCCGCTACCGCCCACTAGCCTCAATGAGCTGAAATGGTTCTTCGACAGCTTTTTTACCACGTTCAACTACCCTGTAGGCATTTCACTAACCGGCATTGCTGCACTCATGTTTGTACTCGGTGCCATTACGCTATGGCAGCGTCAGCGCCAGACGTTTGGGCTACTGATGCTGCCAGTAACCGTTACTCTATTTGCTTCCGGGTTGAATAAATACCCGTTTAAAGGACAGCTACTGCTGTTTTTGGTACCCACTATCTTGATGGTTATTGGATGGGGTGTGTCGACGCTGTGGCAGTGGGGTCGTCAGGCCCGCCCAGAAAGTCGCTCAGAAGACTGGCCAGAAGATCGCTCAGAAGGCATGTGGCTATCCGCTGCGATTACCTTATTGCTGTTGATCTATCCGGTCTATCATGCGGCGCTCAATCTTAACGATCCCAGCATTCCACCTAGCTTTGAGTATCAGCGGGTCAGAGAAGATATCAAACCCGTGCTGGCCCATATTCAGGCTCGCTGGCAAGCAGGCGATACGCTTTACGTGTACTATCCTAGCCAGTACGCACTGCGCTACTATGGCGATCGCTATGGCTTTGATTTGGCCGCTGCGCTACCTGAAACTACCCCTGAAATTACCGAGGTGCCCTACAGCGGACCTTGGTATCAGCCAGCCTTAGCTTCTAGTACACCGCCCTTGGTCATCGGCCAGTATGCGCGCGAAAACTGGTCAATCACCGAGCAAGAGATAGAACAGCTAGATGGTCGAGTTTGGGCCCTTTTCTCTCACGCCTACGACCGACGTTCAGACCTAGATGAAGAAGATGTCTTTCTCTACTTGCTCACCCGTCGAGGCTCTCAGCTAGATAGCTATCAGTCGGTAGAAGCCGCTGCTTATCTCTATCAGTTTTAGTGTTTAGTTCTAGTATGTAGTTCTAGCGCCCAGTTCTAGCGCTTAAAGGAACAGACTCACGCTTTCCGCTTACGTAGCAGATCTGCAAAGCTAGCAATAATTTTGGCGGCGGCCTCTCTGCCACCAGGCAGTAAAATCCAAATAGCGGCGTAAACAAGGCCGTAGCAGGCGGCTTCTATGCAGAGCCGAAAGAAGCTGTTGCTAATAGCGGCTGTAAGAAAGGGCTGAAGCGCAAAGAGTCCGGCGGCGGTGGTGGTTGATGCGATCGCTGCTGGCCACACCGCTTTTAAAAAATCACCCAGCGTCAGCGGCGACACCGTCAGACAAAATAGCACGGATGGAATCGTCAGCACGCACATGCCAACTGTGTAGCCTGCGGCAATGCCATACGCGCCCCAGTTCGCCCCAATGGCTACAGCCGCAATCATTACCGGCGTATGAATTAGACCCCACTGCAGCTGACGTTTGGTTTGCCCAGACGAGATATATAGCCATTTTGTCACCCGGTACAGACTGCCGACAAACATCGCAATCAGCAGCAGCCGAAACAGTGGAATTGCGGGTAGCCACTGTTCACCTAGCAAAATGAGCAGTACTTCTTTAGCCGTGATGTACAAAAAGGCCAGAGCGGGCATACACAGCGCAAACAGCGACATTAACCCCCAGTGGCAGTATCGGCGGTAGACCACTGGGTCGCTATAGGCCCGGCTGAGGCTAGAGATCACCACATCAAACATTGGCGTGTAAATCTGCATGAAGGGAAAATAGGCCCAGCGATAGGCCACGTCATAAAAGCCCAGTGCCGTCGCGCCGCTGATGTATCCCACCAAGATACGGTCCATCTGCATGCCAATGCGCGTGATAAACCGAAAACCAGTCAGGTGCGCTCCTGAGGAAAACATCGTACGCAGGCTGTGGTCTTCATCAGCAAATTTTTCCCGGCTAGGCCGCCAGCCACAGCTCACCCAGTAAGCCAAACTTTGCACTACCTGCATGACCACAACTTGCAGCACTAGGGCCCAGTAGCCTAGCCCTAGCCACGCAGCCGCGATCGCACATCCCGTCGAAGCGATTAGCGCACCTAGCTCAATGCCAGTGAGCAAATTGAACTGCATCTGCCGCTTAAGCAAAGCTTTGTGCTGAAACGACAGACATAAGCTAAAAGCACCAATTGCCATAGCCAAGGTCAAGCCGCTCAGTGCAGGCTGATCGTAAAACCAAGCCAGCACGGGCCCCATCGCAACCATTGCCGCAATGACAACCGCATTCACCTTTAAAGAGAGCCAAAAGGCCGCGCTAGCCTGCCGATGGTTTAGCCCCTGCTGCTGCACGGTCATCGTCTCTAGGCCCAAGTTACTGAGGCTATCGACTAGGGCCAGTAGCGGTGAGACCATGGCTATGAGGCCAAAGTCGGCGGGTGTCACTAGGCGCGCAAGAACAGCAGTTGCCGCAATGCCAAGTACTAGTTTGAGCGGCTGCGCGGCGAAGGTCACTAAGCCCGATTGGAAGGATTGCTGTTTTAGCTTGGCAGTGGGTGGGTCTGCTGGGATATATTGCTTAGAATCTGTCATAGTGCGGACTATAGATTACGTGGGCAGATTACGTGGGCGCAGTGCTTTTAACAGCTTAGTTTTGTAAGGAGAACCAAGGCGTGCGATCGCCTGTATCGGCTGTACTCGCAGCGCCCGCAGAAAGGCTTTAGCTGCCGCTATCGGATAGCCCCGACGACGCAGCATATAGGCATGGTTGAAGATAAAATCAGCATAGCGGCGGCGAGGATAGCTCAAAAAAATGGTCTGGTGCTTCTCTAACAGCCGCCTAAAATTTTGCTCGCGCTTTTCTAGCCCAGATGAGACTCTAGGGCCATCGTGTGCTGTCAGCCGATAGGTTACTGTCGGCACGCCTAGCAAAGAACAAACCGGGTTTAGCCGCAAAAACAGCTCGGTATGGACCCTAGAGGTAAACGATTCATCAAAGCCCCCAATGTCCAACAAAACCTGCCGTGGTACAACGAGCGTTTGCTTTGAGGCAAAAGAATGCTGGAGATCAATGTCTTCTAGACAAAAATGGCAGCCTTTAGCCAGCGTCGGAGGCGAATGTGTCTTAGCAATCTGTTGTTTTTTGTCGACTTCGACTAGCGCTGACAGCACGCCTACTGGCTTTGGCAGCGTTGCCTGTGACAGAGCCTCTAACGACACTTGGGCCATTTGAGGAAGCAGCTCATCGTCATCATCTAGGTAGGTAATCAGAGGCGCGATCGCAGCTTTTGCCCCTATATTGCGAGCCGCCGCGCCCCCTCGATTTGGCGATATTCGAATAACTTTAACCTGGGGATATTCTGGCAGTGCCACAGGTGGCTCTGAGCCGTCATCCACCACAATAATTTCTAAGTTAGCTCCAAGGTCAGGCAGGGTCTGGGCCAATGCACTGCGGACAGCTCTTCTTAGCATTTTTGGCCGGTTGTGCGTTGGGATGATAATCGTCAGTGCAGGAGAGGGCATCGGAGCAAGAACTGCCTTCGATAGAGTCGTCATTAGCTAGATGCTGAGGGAGCCGTCGCCACAGAATGCGACAGGTGATTATCAAAAGACTGACCCACTAGCTCGCTGTAAATATGCAGAAAGCTCTCAACGCATTTCGTCTCGCTAAAGTGGGCCAAAGCTCGCTCACGGCCAGCGTTACCCATCTGCTCGGCAACGGTGCGCGATCGCAAAATTGGCAACAGCGCCTCGGCTAGTGCCTCAACGTTTCCGGGCAGTACCAAAGCACCTACAGGATTTGCACCGCCTGCCCTTTCACCTACAATTTCAGGCTGCGCGCCGACACTGCTAACAACCACTGCGGTTGCACGCATCATTGCCTCTGTGGTGACATTGCCAAACGGCTCGGCCCATAGTGAGGGCACTACCTGTACCCACAGCGTCTCAAGCTGCCGCTCCATTTCAGCGCGAGAGACATGCCCTAGCCAGGTGATTTGATCTGCGATCGCTAGCTTTTTTGCCAGCGTCTTCAGCGCCACTTCGGTAGGCCCTCGCCCTGCCATCATCAGCCGAGCGTCAGGCACCTGCTGGGCCACCTTCGCAAAAGCTCGAAACAAGGTCTCAATTCCCTTCTCAGCAGAAAATCTGCCCGCATATCCAACTGTAGGTGCAGACGTTAGCGTTGGGCGGGCCGAGCGTTCGGGCACGCCGTTGTAAACGACCTCAACATCATGAATACCGGCTTGCGCTAACTCACGCTTCATGCCGTGACTAAGAGCCACAATTCGATCAAAACTATTTTTCCAGCGCCGCCATAGCCGCTGCTGCGTCATCAGCGAGATCCAGCTTTGGGGCGTGACGCAGCCTTGCTTTAGGCAAGCGCCGCCCGGTGCAAATCGGCAGGGTTCTCCACTGGGCAAAATGTTAGTTCCAATTGGGCAAATCGCTTTATAAACAGCCGTCTGATAAAGGCTAGGGTAAGACTTTATTAGCGGCAAAATCAGCGGCGATAGCTGCCACAAAAACATGCGCACATGCACAACGTCTGGCTGAAACGCACTCAAAACCTGTCGCAATCGAACATAGGCAGAAACGTTGAAGGTTTGAGAGAGAACCTGGACCTGATTGGTTGTGCCGTAGCAGCTATAGTCGGCTAAGTTAGGGCTTCTAGAGACCATCTGGGCGTTACTGGCAAATAGCCGGGCATCGTGGCCGCGATCACGCAGCAATCGCCGCAGTGTCAGCATTTGAATCTCAGCACCACCCGTCGCGCCGCCATAATCATTCACCAGTAGAATCTTCATCAGCCTGCCGATACTGGAGAAGATACCGCAACATCAGAAGATCTAGCTGCACTGTTGGCAGCAGACGGCCGGGTAGCCGCAGGTGATATATCGGCGACAGCCCTAGGCCGCGGCAGCGGCGTCTGCAAATGCTTTTGAGCATACCGAGCGGTCAGCCACCGGTTAAGCGTCGTCTCTATCGGTGCCAATAGCCCATACATCATCAGCTTATTGGGCAAAGAACGGCGATTTGTGAGCCCCAGCTTATCTAACATTGGCTGCAAAATCGCATCTCTTCGCCGCCAGCCTAGTGACTTATACTTGTGCTTAAAATAGCCGTCTTCACACAGATTCCATTTTTCCTGCAAGCGGGCCAGGCTCGATAGCTCCCAGGCGTTGCTCCACCGTAGCATATAGTACTGTAAATCGCGCCACGCCAGCGGTGGTCCAGGCACATAGGTCACCACGCTATCCGGCTCAAAATAAACCGTTCGCCCCAGTGCCATCACGTTCATACAAAAGTCCAAATGCTCTTTCGTATTTAAAATAGACTCGTCAAACGATCCCAGCTTGTCAAACACATCCATTCGCACCAGCATGCAGTGAAACTCACATAGCTCAGTCTCACACTGCTCTAGGGCTGGCCGCACGTCTTTAACAGCTCGCCCTTGCAGATACATCTTTTCTCTTAGGTGGCGACGGCTCTTAATATCCGTCACGATATGAGACTCTCCCCCGGCAAAATGAACAATCTCATGCACCGGCTCTTCATGACACATCAGAGGACCAACAACGGTCGCATCCTTAGCCTGCGAACAATCTAGCATCGTTTTTAGCCAGCCTGGCAAAACCACTACGTCGTTATCGACAAATACGGCATAAGGTGTCCTTACCTCGGCCAACCCCATATTCCGCGCCCGATTAGGCCACAGATAGTGGTCTGTGCGAATGAGCTTGAAACCCTTCTCTTTAGCCTGCTGTTCTATATATTGGCGCTCACCTTTAGGCGAATTGCCGTCTATGTAGACCAGATCAAAAGGGACTGTTGTATTGTCATACAAACTTTCTAAAGAAGAGCGCGTGTAGCTAAATCGCTCACGAGGAACGACCACAATAGTGACTAGCGGTAAAGTGACTAATGGTGAATCCTCTTCTTTTAAGGTTTCCTTTACAACTGTCTTGGTATCCATATAAAACCTCTTGGAGCGACTAGTTTCTTGAGATATTCTTGAGATAGTGGTTCTGGTGCTATCTTTGTTTATGCTTTCTTGCATAGACTTTTTTTCTTGGATCTTTTCTCTTGGATCTTTTTTCTTAGATCTTCATTTTTTGGCCACTGCATCTTTTGACCACTGGCCTATGGCACCGAATCTATAAGAAAATATAGCGATTCCTAGCCTAGTTTGCATAAGCTCCAACAGGTTTCTTCAGATCGGCTCTTGCCTTTTCCCACTGCTCTGGCGTAAAGTCCTCATGATACGAACGCTCTACGTTTACGTTCCACAGATCGTGAGTCTCTCCTAAAATGTTCTTAGCTGCTAGCAGCCCAGTCAGCATAGAATGATCTTGATTGTTGTAGCGATGCATACCATTGCGCCCTACCGTTTGCAAATTCTCAAACTGTTGCAAATACTGCTGAATCACGTCTAGATGTTGACGATAGTCGCCATCGTAGACCGGATAAGCTTTCTTTTGTCGAATGATTGTGCCGTCTTGTATGTACTTCAAATTGGGCACTAAGCCTAGCCCAACAATCTCTTTGCTAGCGAGGGCAATAAGCTCTGCTTCGGACATTGTCCACAAATCGTCGCCCTCACTACAGAAGTATTCCATTCCGACGCAGGTTTTACTGGTATCTGGCACCATCGCCATACTCCAGTTCTTGAAGTTCTGAATGCGCCCAACTCTAAACTGAGGGCTATGAATATAAATCCAATTGTCGGGGAAAATATTTTCGAGATCGATTACCAAAGGAACAATTAGAAAGTCACGATACTTCAGTCCTTTGGCGGCTTCTCTAACAGGTTCGGGCGGCGCGGGGTCCATACACCTAATGAGCGCAGTCACTGGCATACTTGAAACATAGCTATCTGCTGAGAGCTTTAGCGTTTCCTCACCTTTTTTTGCAATCACCTGAGTTACGTTTTTTCCGTCATGCTCTACGCGGGTAACCTGTGTTTCTAGGTGCACAGGTGAGCCTTTGTCATCTAATATTTGCTGACAGCGCTCCCACATCATGCCGGGTCCATAGATAGGATAGTCAAACTCTTTGATTAGCGTCTTGGTGTCATTGCTGCCAAACATGGCATTGATCACCGCTTTTTTGAGTGAGAGTCCCTTGATCCGCTGGGCAGCCCATTCAGCCTGAATTTTATCGCAGGGTATACCCCAAACTTTTTCCGTATAGGATTTAAAGAAAGTGCGGTACAGCCGATTGCCAAACCGCTCTACCACCCAATCTTCTAAATTTTCAGCCTCAGGGCCGGGGTTGAGTTTGCCTTTGGCTTTCGACTTTAGATAGCTCAGAATACTTAGGGCGCTATCAACGATGCCTAAGTTTTTGAGCGTACTGGTGATGGAGAGTGGGTAGTCGAAAAACTTACCGCGATAGTAAATGCGAGAGAGCCGAGGAACCTGAATAAATTCATCTCCCAAAATCTCTTTCCAAATCTGCTGTACTTCGCCGACTTTGGTAAAAAAGCGGTGTCCACCAATATCAAATCGATAGCCTTTATAGGTTTCTGTTCGCGAGATTCCGCCGACTTTGTCAGCTTGCTCTAGCACAATTGACGCTTTGTCATGTTTAGCAAGCTCATAAGCGGCAGTCAGACCTGCCGGACCGCCGCCCATTACTACTACATCTACCATCAAAAAATCCTCCGATTGCCGGTAGTTTGAATACCGGCAGTGTTAACTTAACTAATAACTATTTTTTTGCGTTTTGTGGCTGTGCTTCAAGCCTTGCTTGTGTTTTAGAGACTTGTGTTTTTAAGCCTCGCGTTTTTGGAACGCTTGCCTGCTTTGAGCGATGCACTCCATAGCTGGTTCCACGACCTAGCGATCGCGGAGTTGGGCTATTGACTTTAGAGTTCGCTTAATACCGCGTTGTGAATCTCCTGATTGCCAGGGTTTTACTAGCTAGGGGCTGCTAGCCAATCTCAACGCGTAGCTGGTGACGCAGTGTCCCAATCACAAAGGCTAGTCCACTGTAAAAGTAGTAGAGCCAGTGCCAAGGTAATACGCGCAGTGTAAATAAAACACCCCGCTTGCGATAGAAAAATCGATAGACAGGCAGATTAAGGACAAATAATGCGATCGCACACAGCAAAGCTGCCCACAGCGCAATTGGCACAAAAATAGATAAAAACAGACCAACGCACAGCGCGTAAATTAAAACCACGCTTGCCCGACTAGACCACTGTAGGTTTAGATCGCTAGAAAACTGACGGTACTGCTGTGGATGGGTTTCACGAAGCCGCAGCAGTAGCGACATCCAAGGCAAGGCTCTGTAAAACATCTCTGCTCTGAGCAATGAGAAAGAGGTCCAATGTTTTAAGTGCTTAACTTGAATGCTTTTACACAGTCGAATCTGATAGCCAGCCTGCCTCAGTCGGTAGCCTAGTTCGATATCTTCTATGCAAGGGCGACGATAGCTAGCATCAAAGCCGCCTATTGCCAAAAAAATGTCTTTTCGAATTGCGCCGCAAGCGCCCCAAAACGTTGAGGCGGCATCTTTTCCCTGCTGATGGGTATAGTGATGAAAAAGGTTTTTATATTGAGATAAAAAATTAGGGGCACCCGGCGCATCGTCATATGAGCCAATGAGCGCAGCTATGTCAGGCTCTGACCGAAACGCTTCATAAACCTGATGTACCGTCGTCGGATGGATTTCTACATCAGCGTCAACAAAGAAAATAATGTCTGTTGAGGCCATCTTTGCGCCGACGTTGCGGGCATTGGCAGGCCCTTTTGATTCGGGTAGCCTGACCACGTAAGCGCCACACTCTTGGGCTGCTCGCCAGCTTCCATCCGATTCACCATCAGAGATAATTATTATCTCAGCCTTGCCAGCCCAGCGATCAAGGCTATCTAAGCACTTTCGAAAGCTGTCACCACCGTTGTGTACAGGAACCACTATAGATATTAGGGCTTGATTGACTGACTCATTGAGCATAAAACAGTAGGTGCTAACGGTAGAAATGCTAAAACATAGCTGATATATAGCTAATCCATTTTGTTGTGCGTGCAGCGCTAGACTACTCTCACAAATATTTGCTCAATCTACATAAGCACTCTTTTCTGCAAATCGTACAGCCTATGCTGCCTTTGCCTACATTGCCTTCATACTGTCAACGCCTACAGATGAGCCCGCTGGCGTAATCAGAGGCTAGTTTCCAAATGTGAGAAGACAGCCTCTCAAAGATCTCAGGACTTAGCCGTCGAGAGTACCTGTAGCACTGAGCAAACAGTTTCTCTGAGAAGAACAGATTTTTTCAGGCAATAGTTTTTTCAGACAATAGTTTTTTATGAAGAGTAATGGTAAAGAACAACGTTTTTATAGAATGACTCTCTATTTTGCAGAACGGCTCTTTGTCATGAAAAACTTTAGATCGGCAGATTCGGTATTTCTCTCAAAGAAATCAATTCCGTCTACTCTTTCAAAGAAGTCAATTCCGTCTACGTGACCTCAAGCGTAATGGTTTTCACTAGCTAGGTCGTGCAGTTGGAGGTTATGTTTACGATTACTTTATTTAGCTCCTGTTGAGACATAAATTCTTGATGTTCTCTAGGTATTACATCAGGCTTTATGATAATACGCGTAGCCTCTCTCTAGCGCTATATCAAGACAGCCACTACACAGCCACTACGTCATAGGGAAATTGACTACATGCGTATGCGTTTACGACAGCACCCCTTTTGCTTCCTCTCGCTAATAGCGGTGGCCTTTATCGGCGCAAACCTTGTCACGGCCTGCAATCCGGCTATCGAATCAGAAAACGGCGCTTCAGATGAAAGTGCCTCAGGCGATGATACTTCGCTTGAAGCTTCTTCTGCCGATTCTGCTACCCTCAAACTGCTCTATTGGCAGGCTCCGACTACCCTCAATCCCCACCTATCGCCTGGCACCAAAGATCGCGAGGCCGCAAGCCCAGTTCTAGAGCCACTGGCTGCCTATACCGCTGATGAAACGCTAGAGCCCATTCTAGCCGCAGCCATTCCGACGGTGGACAATGGTGGCATTAGCGCCGATAACACAACCGTTATCTGGCAGCTAAAAGACGGTGTCCTTTGGTCGGATGGCGAACCCTTCACCGCAGACGACGTTGTCTTTACTTATAACTTCATTACCAATGCCGAGGTTGGGGCAACTTCTGGTGAGTTCTATGGCGAGGTCGAGCGCGTTGAGGCGATTGATGATCTGACGGTCAAAATTACATTCAAGCAGCCTACCCCTGCCCCTATGTCTCCTTTTGTGGGCGGCAGCGGCATGATTTTGCCTGAGCATATTTTTCAAGACTATCTAGGGGCTAACGCTCGCTCTGCGCCTGGAAATACAGCCCCTGTGGGCACAAACGCCTTTCAGGTTAAAGAATTTAAGCCGGGTGACACGATTGTCTATGAGCCAAATCCAAACTTTAGGGGTGAGGCCACTGTTTTTAGCACCGTTGAGATGAAGGGGGGCGGCGATGCGGTGTCGGCGGCGCGGGCGGTTTTGCAAACGGGTGAGGCTGACTATGCTTGGAACGTGCAGGCTGAACCGGCGGTGCTGACCCAGCTAGAGGTGGGCGGTAAAGGGGAGATGACTTATGTGTTTAAGCCGACGATGGAGCGGATTTATATCAATTTTTCCGATCCGAATAAGGAGGTGAATGGGGAGAAGTCGCAAAAAGATACGCCTCATCCTTTCTTGTCTGAAAAACCTGTTCGTGAAGCTATTAGCCTTGCTATTGATCGCGAGACTATTACCAATCAGCTTTACGGCGAAGCTGGAACCGTTGCTACAAATTTTCTGGTTTCTCCGAACAAATACGCGTCACCGAATACTGGCTATGAGTTCAATTTAGAAAAAGCCGCCGCGCTGCTAGATGAAGCAGGCTGGAAAGATACAAACAACAACGGCATCCGCGATAAGGGCGGCGTAGAGCTAGATATTCTCTTCACTAGTTCTGTAAATCCTGTGCGCCAAAAGACGCAAGAGATTATTAAGCAGGGCTTGGAATCTATTGGTATGTCAGTAGAGCTAAAAAGCGTTGAAGCGGGAGTTTACTTTGGCGATGCGACCAACCCCGATTCTGTTCATCAGTTCAATGCGGACCTTCAGCTGTTTGCTTTTGATAGCGAGACGCCTGAGCCCGACTCGTACATGGAGCTGTACGCCTGCGATCAAATCTCGCAAAAAGAGAATCAGTGGTCAAAAGAAAACTCTTCTCGCTACTGTAACCCTACGTACGATGCGCTGTTAGCACAGCTAGCGACAGAAATCGATCCTGACGAGCGGACCGATTTGTTTATAGCCATGAACGATTTGCTGATTGAAGATGTTGCTCTGATTCCGCTAGTGCAAAGAAGTGAAGCCTATGCGGTCGCCTCGTCTCTTACTGGTCTAGAATTTACGCCTTGGGCGGCGAGTACTTGGAAGATGAACGATTGGGGGAAAATGTGACTACTCTATCAGCAGGCAAAGCTCACCCGTAAGCCATGAGCAAATACCTTCTAAAACGCATTCTAATTGCCATCCCGACTCTGATCGCTATCAGTATGGTGATTTATCTAGTGCTGAGCTTGGCTCCTGGTGATCCGCTTGGTGAGCTGGCCAACAGCCCTTCTATTACGCCCGAAATCCGAGAAAATATTCGCCGTGCGCTCGGCCTTGATCAGCCTGTGTATATTCGGTATTTCAAGTGGGCGATCGCATTTCTGACTGGCAATATGGGCTATTCCTTTATTAACCCTGTGCCCGTCAACGAACTAATCTTACAGCGCTTACCCACTACGCTTTGGGTCGTCGGCATTGCCTATGCTGTTGCTGTTCTTATTGCCTTTCCCCTTGGCATTCTCTCTGCGCTCAATCGCTATACCTGGATTGACCAGCTAGCGACTACAGTTGCCTTTGCCGGGTTTTCTATTCCTCCTTTTTTTACCGGACTGCTGTTAATTTTGCTCTTTAGCATCACTTTGGGTTGGCTTCCCTTCATCTATGACAGCACCCTAGTTGTTAGCGATATCAGCAGCTTTTGGGCGCAGGTGAAGCAGTCAATCATGCCAATTGCCGTCTTGAGCTTATTTCAAACGGCTGTGCTGATGAGATATATTCGCGCCGCTGTGATTGAACAACTCAATTTGGACTATGTGCGCACGGCCTATGCCAAAGGGCTTAGCGGTTGGCAAGTCATTATGCGTCACGTTTTGCGTAATGCTCTTATTCCTGTCGTTACCTTAATCGCGCTAGATATTCCTACCGTCTTTACGGGTGCGCTTGTGACCGAGCAGGTCTTTCGGGTGCCAGGAATTGGCTCATTGCTGATTGAGTCCATTACTCGCAGCGACACCCCGGTTGTGATGTCAATTACCTTTATCTACGCCATTTTGATTGTGATATTTAACCTGATTGCCGATATTCTATATGGCGTGCTCGATCCTAGAATTCGCTATCAATAGCTTTTTCTGTGTAGCCTTTAGTGTCAAAGAAGATGGCTTCGCCTTCACAAGCGACATAGGCGCAGGCGTTGTCAATAAGCTCTACTTCGTACCCGCCGGTAAATTCACCGAAGGAAGGAAGGGTGAGGCGGTGCTGGTCGCGCTCGATGAAAAAGCAGGGAAGGCGGAGGCTGTCGGTGCGCGATCGCAATCTAATCACCGGATGAATATGACCACAAATATTCAATGTTGCCTGATGTCTGACTTTTGGCTCATGGCTGAGTAAAAAGGGGCCTAGCGCTACCGCTTCTACATGGCAGTGCATAGCAAGGGGGGGCAGCGCGGACACTAAGCGCCGGTCATGATTGCCCACAATGAGCGTGACGTCGGCCTCGATCTCTTTTAAGAAGCTGTTCCAGCTAGTGAGCACTTCAGGGACGAGTGATTGTTGTGAATGGAACAGATCGCCCAGGATGAATAGCTGTTGAGGCTTGATCTGTCGACAGAGCGATCGCAGCCGAGCCAAATTCTCGGCATTCATCTGATTAGAAATCGGAATGCCTAGCGACTGAAAGGTTTCTGCCTTGCCTAAGTGAACATCAGACACTAGCAGCGCATTCTCTTCGGGTAGATAGAGCGCCTTGTCATCTAAGAGCTGTAAGCGCTGACCAAATAGCAGTATTTCATTGGCAAGTAGGGCACGCATAGTAAAGCCGCTAGTCAGTCAGCTAGTATCAACAAATCTTTGGATATTTGTCTGAAAAAATCTCATCGTTTCAAGTTGTCAGCGTCCGTCGCAGCAAGTTCCCATGGCTAAAGACAGAACTCATTAGGCCCCAGCGTACCGGGTTAGACGTGCGCCCAAACAGCACCAGCATCGCCTGAACAATTTCTGGCAGCGTAGCGGTGTCGGCTAAGAAAGCAGCCCATTGGGACTGGTCTAGGCTGAAAAAGGTGGTGAAAAACTGCTGCAGCTCTTGCGCTTTAAAGTTCATGAGATTTTCTAGGCCAAAGGTATAGAGATAGTGCTTGCGTAGCCGTTCATCTGGCCACAGTGCCTGCCAAGCATCTTTGGCAACCTGCTCAGGGGTGGTATTGACGCCTTCTAAAGAGTGGGCGATCGCCTTAGCTAGATTGGGCCCTCGCCGCAGCAGCGCCCCTTGCATGTAGCCCGTTGCCGGGTGCACCATACTCGCTGCCCCGCCAAAGCCCACTACCGCCTGGGTAAAATCTGGCAGCGGCATATTCATCGGAAATAAACAGCGCTCTACATGATGCGTTTCCTTCACCGTTACGCCGCGATGCGCCAACCGTTGATGCAGGCGACGTTCTAAGGTTTCTAGAGGAATGTGAGGCGCATGGGCCAAAGACGTTTCTTCAACAAAGTAAACATCTTGCCCCAGATCCATTGCATACAAAAATGTCGGCGGCAGCTTGCGCTCTGGTGCGGGTAAATAGTCATCCCGGTAGTCCATTAGCACCATCTGCCCAGGTGTAATTGGTGGCGTAGAAAATTTCCCAACAATGCCATACGCGGCTTGATAGGCCACTGGTTTTACGGTGGGCGATCGCTTAATCAAGGCTGGATGGTGTCCACTCGTATCGACGACCAGCCGGGCGCTGTAGGTATTACCCTTTTCATCGGTTACCTCCGAGCGTTTGGATGAATGCGTAACGCTAGCCGCTTTGCCCTGATGCCACTTGATCCCGTGATGCTGGCACTGCGCCAGCCAGTGGTTCTGTAGCTTTTCGCGATCAATTAGGCCATAGTCGCGCTTTAGCGGAATTTCTTGGTTGCCCATGTGGACGACGGTGTTGTGCCAGCGATGACATAAAAAGCCTTCCATTCCTAGCGCCTCTAGCTCGTCGGCCCAAATTCCATACGTATTGCGCCAAGGCTTTGTGGGTGCCTCAGGGCTCAAGCCTTCTACCTGAAGCCCTCGCTGTTCTAGCGCTGTCGCCAAAGATAGCCCCGCTGGCCCCGAGCCAATTACCAATACATCCGCCATATAACTACTTGCCAAGATACCTAATCATTTTACGGGCCATTGCGAATTCAACGCTTTTGGAAAACAATACTGTGATGAGTGACCATCAAGTTTTTGTGGCGATTGCCAGCCTACAGACCGCTAGATTAGTGGCCTTCTACAGCGATTTTTTCTCCAGTATCTCTGATCCTGATGGCAGCAAGACGACCGTACTGCCTGTAGTGAGTTCTTCTGGCTATGCCGAGTTTCGCCTGGCAGGGCTTAAGCTGGCTATCTTTGCGCCTAGCGCCGATCATGTGACGGAATTTTCAGCGACAGGCGGCCCTGCAATGAGTGACACAGCCATTAGCCTTTGCGTGGAAGTGAGTGATCTAAACGATGCGATCGCTCATCTCACGGCAGTGGGCTATCCCCCACCAGGCAAAATCATTCATGCTGCTCACGGGCAGGAAATTTATGCTTATGACCCTGACGGCAACCGGCTGATTTTGCATCAGGCGATCGCGCCAGCTACCGATTGAAGCACCCTTGGCAATCAATCATTGGTGTGTGTATCATTATGAAATATTAAGATTAACAAAAGATATAGTCATAGCAGTCTGAGAACCTCAATAGCTGGGCCTCAATAGCTGGATTCTAACAGCTGCATAAGTCAGCTACTAGCTTAGTTACTCAGCCTGAATGATGAACACTAGCAACAGCCTGGAATGCAATCATTGAAAAGAGCGCTACGGCAAAGCGCCCCCAAATCTCACTACTCAAGCGCGTTCAAAGAAGCTCTCGAAGAGCAGATATTTACCTACACAGTGCTGATCGTAGATGGTGCTAAGCGCGATCGGCAGATCTATCAGCGATACATTCAGTCGCTGGGTGCAACTCACGAGGCTATCGGTAAAGTAACAGACCACTGCGCTGTGATTGAGGCGGAAAGTGGTGCAGTGGGCCTTGCCCTTTGCCAGAAGCATGTTCCTAACCTAATTTTATTGGACTATTTGCTGCCCGATTTGGACGGGCTAGCGTTTTTGCAGGCCCTTAAAGCGAGAATGCCATCTTTGCCGCCTGTGATTATGGTGACGGACGGGGGCGACGAGAAGGTGGCTGTCGAGGCGATGAAAATGGGGGTGTGTGACTATTTAGTCAAGCGCGATCTCACTGACCAAAACTTTGGCCAGGCAGTACAGCGGGTGCTCTCGCAGCAGGCTTTGCAGCAGCAGCTAAGTCGGCAGCAGCGGCAGCAGAATTTGATGGCTGCTGTTGCGCTACGCGTGAGCAAGTCACTCGATTTGGAAAGTATTTTGCAGACGGCGGCGACTGGGATGCGACAGCTTTTGGGCTGCGATCGCACGGCTGTCTATCGCTTTGAGTCTGATTTCAACGGCACTATTTTGGCCGAGTCGGTTTTGCCGGGCTGGCGGATCTCTTTGGGTGCAGAAATTGGAGACACCTGTTTTCAGTCGGGCGACAGACTCGACCAATATCTCAATGGCCATAAAACGGTAATCAATGATATTTACCAGTCAGACTTGAGCCGTTGCCACATCAAAATGTTAGAGCAGTTCCAAGTTAAAGCGAATCTGGTTGTACCCATTGTTTTGACCAACACTGACACCCAAGAGCGCCGGGTTTGGGGCCTGCTGCTAGCCCACCACTGCCGGTCGGCCCGCACTTGGCTAAATGACGAGCTGATGCTATTGGACAACTTAGCGGTACAGATGGCGATCGCTATTCAGCAAAATGAATTTGTCACAGCGCTAAAATCACGAGCCGCTGAGCTGAGTACCGCCAACCACCGCCTTTTAGCTACGGCTGAGCTACTCAGAGAACGCAACCGAGAGCTAGATGATTTTGCCTACGTTGCCTCTCACGATCTTAGAGCACCGCTCAGAGCAGTCTCTAACTTGGCAACCTGGCTAGAAAAAGATCTCTCTGATACAATCCCCGAGGAAAACAGAGAGCAGATCAGACTGATTCGCAATAGAACAGATCGGCTCGATGGTTTTATTAGCGGGCTATTGGACTACTCTAAGGCAGGTCACCAAGGTCTAGAGATAGAATCAGTCAGCCTTCATAGCCTAGTACGTGAGGTCGTTGAAACGCTGACGCCGCCCGCCACGCTGAGTATTATCTGGCCGAGCGAAATGCCCGTGATAAGAACTTACAAGCTGCTGCTGCATCAGGTGCTTAGCAACTTAATTGGCAACGCAATTAAGTATCACGATAAAGAAGACGGTAAGGTCGAAATTACGCTAGAAGAAGGCGAGAACCAGCTTACGTTTTCTGTGATTGATGATGGCCCTGGTATTGACCCGGCCTACCATGACCAGATTTTTGGCATTTTTCAAACGCTCAACGGCCGCGATGAGATAGAGAGTACCGGAATAGGACTTAGCATCGTCAAAAAGATTGTTGAAAGGCAGCAGGGTCACCTTTTTCTGGACTCAGCAGTTGGCAAGGGCAGCCAATTTACCTTTACTTGGACGCCGCAGCCGTAGCCTTACCAGCTCTTAGCTTTTGTGTTGCCTGCCGGAATCCCAGCACCACCAAAATATTAGAAAGCGTCAAGAAAAGCTCGGCGCTGCCGTGCAGCCAGTCAACGTTGGCAAGTTCTTCTCCGTAGGCCTGCTTGGCATAGATGCCTGCCGGAATTGTCACAGCCACAAACACGAGCAGTACGTAAAAGCCAATGAGGGCAAGCCGAGGCGTTTGCCTGCTTTTGGTCAAAAACCACAGAAAACCTAGGTAGGGAAACAGAGAAAGGGCAAAAAGAGATTCTTTGGTCATGAGTTAGACCCCTCTTTCCGAACAGAGGCGCGAATGGGGGTACGAACAGCTTCAGGGCCAGCCTTACCGTTAGCCGATGACTGCTGCCAAATCCACCAGGCTGATAGGCAAACGGTGCAGTTGCCGACTACGGTCATGGCCGCTTGCAGCGTCACTAGCCAGCTCAGGGCCGTTGTGTTGTCGAAAAAATGCCAGGTGCAGGCACACATGGCACTCACCAACGCTGGCAGCATCGCAAAAGACATTGTATGCCAAGCGCTGTAACCGCTGGCCTCGGCGTATTGCCAAATGAACCAGATAGCGGCAATCCATTCAATGACGCTCGAAACGTGAACTATCCAGGTGGGAACTGACAGCGCGTGCATAGGCGCTCCTATTTTATAGTGCTTGTGATCTTCTATATTCTAAAGACCTATTAACCAGGGGCCGCAAGTAAAACGGCAGAACACACGGCAAGGAAAACTATGAAAGCGGTTTTATGTGGCTACTACGGTATGGGCAACGGTGGCGATGAGGCGCTGTTGGCTGCGCTGCTGCAAATGCTGCCTGCCCATGTGACGCCGATCGTGCTGTCGGGTAATCCGCAGGAGACGTGCGATCGCCACCAGATTAAACAGGCTGTTCCTCGCAAATCTCTTGGCGCAGTTATGCGGGCGCTTCGTCAGTCCGATGCCTTTATTTGGGGGGGCGGTAGCCTGATGCAAGATGCCAGCAGTGCGCTGAATCCGGCGTACTACGGAGGCCTGATGCTGCTAGCCCAGATGATGGGATTAAAGACGATTGCCTGGAGCCAGGGCATAGGGCCGCTAGACAAACGATTTAGCCGATGGCTGACCCAGACGGCGCTGGCAAAGTGTGACGCGGTGAGCGTACGCGATCGAAGTTCTGCTACTTTGCTTTCCCAGTGGAATCGCCCCTGCCTGCTCGCGCCTGATCCGGTCTGGGCCCTCGACTCGCAGCCCGTTAAGGGGCTATGGGACTTGCCCGCACCTCGGGTGGCCGTGGCCCTTCGCCCGCACCGGCACCTCAGCCAGGCTAGATTGGAAACGATCGCGATCGCCCTCAGCCGATTTCAGCAGGCGACCGGAGTTTGCATATTGCTGGTTCCTTTTCAACCGGTGAAGGACTTAGCGATCGCTGACTTTATCGCGACCCATCTTAGCGGGCCCCACCATATTTATAATCTCGCTCAGCCCCAATCGCTCAAAGGTCTTTTTCGGGGCGTCGAAATGACCATCGGTATGCGCTTTCATGCGCTGGTGATGTCTGCAGCCGAGGGCTGTAAGTGCTTTGCCATTAGCTACGACCCCAAAGTAGATGCGATCGCCCAGCGCTTAGATCTCCCTGGGTGGGATCTATCACCGACTCCGGCTGTGCTGCCTGCCATACCCGACGACCCCGCCACTCTCTGTAAAGCCTGGCTCTCACACTATGCCAACGGCGAAGGCTTCACTCCCGATCAAACGCAAGCGCGGATAGACCAGGCGCTAATGCACAAAGATCTTTTACACGAAACGCTGGTTACGAAACGCTGATATAGCCTTGCTGCTATTCAGTTGCTGCTGTTAATCGTAGATTTTCTTGTTTTTATTGTCCCAAAATTGCCTTTGTGTGCTACTACATTAAGGAACTCGTCGTACAGACAGGTCGTACGCGCAGCTTTTGCCTTACTGTCTGTCTTCATCTGCCGCCTCTGCTATCTTGCTTTCCTGTCTTTACAGCACGCTTCCACAACTATGAGTGCAAATCAGTCATCCCAAACCGCTTCTGACTTTGACAATTCAGCCGCTCAAGATAGTAGTATGGACGGCACCGACCTGTCTTTAGCCACTAGCCCGCCCGCACAGCCTATGACCCCTGAGCCTACTCAGCCTGAACTCACCCTTTCGGAATCAATGCCTGAGCCCACCGCTACGGTGCCCAAAGATCCGACAGTCAATCTGTCTGATGGTCCGTCACTGTCAGAGAACTGGGAAGCGGTCAATTTGCCAGGAACTGTGTCGGTTAGCTCATCGGAAGGTCAGCCAAAAAGCCGGTCGAAAGGCCAGTCAAAAAGTCAGGCGAAAGGTCAGCAAAAAAATCAGGCGAAAGGTCATGCCGCTATCCCTACCGATCGTGAAAACGAGTTGCTGACGCTCATTCACGACCTCAACAAGTGCAATGACGCGCTGCTAGCTAGAGTTTCTCAGCTAGAAACGGCGCTGAATGACTCTCACCAAGTGCTGCACAACGAGACAGAAAAAGCAAAAGCTGCCCAGAGCAAAATGGTAGAGCAGGTGTCCATGCAGCAGGCATCAACGCAGCAGCTTTCTCAGACCGCACAGCAGCAGATTGCAAAGCTCGTCGATCAGCTAGAAACCGCAGAGCAAGCCTTCGAGCGTCAGCAGCTAATTAACGAAACGCTGCTATCAGAATTAGGTAATGCCCAAGAGCGGGTGGCTCAGCTAGAGCATGAATCGGCCCTGAGCGCCCAGCAGCATGCTGAAGAAGTACAGGCTAGCGTCCAGGCTGAAACCACAATCAAAGATTTGCGATCGCGTCTTCAAAGGCAACAGCGCTATACCCTACAGTTCAAAGCCGCCCTAGAAAAATCACTTACCGTCACCACAACTCGCTCCACAGAAAGCCGCGCACCGCAGCCGATTTTGCCGTCAATGACCCAGCCGATTTGGGATCGAAGCGCCAACTCCAGTAACAGCGTCAGTATGCCAAAAGCGCAGCGGATTATGCCTTGGGCCGGTGCAATCACCACTCCTTTTGAAGGCATCGATCCCCATTTAGAAAACCTAATTCGTGGGGCCAATCAGTCTAGCCTAGAGCCAAACACTTCTTTTGACTCCGCCTCCTTTGACTCGACTAAGGTGAAAGCCTCTGATATAAAAATCTCTGAAATTGAAGGGTCTGAGACTGAAACACCTGAGATTGAAACACCTGATCTCAGAACACTTGACAACACATCTTCTGTTGATGATACTGAGGCTGAATCTCAGCTTTGGCAAGACCTAGAACGAGTCGCCGATGAACGCGTAACTGAACGCATAGCAGACGAGCCCATTTCCGCCTTATCTGCCACTGATGACGCTGCAAAGACTCACCTTAACCCCATAGAATCACCCAAATTTAACTGGCAGCAGTCTGGTTCAAATCAGTCTGCCGAAGTTCCGTCACCTACTCTGATACCCACTAGCGCGGCAGAGATTCTAACCGCAACCCCAGCCGCGCTCACAGCAGAGGCGCAGGAAGAGACCCCAGAAGCACCCGCAGAAGCACTCATAGAGAAGAAAGTCATAGAGAAGAAAGTTATAGACAAGAAAGTTTCTGACCTACCATCTATTGTCATCGATCCTTATACAGTACCCGCTGGTCAAACGCCCGCTGCCGCCGTTGACTTCACAGAGCCGTCTCCTTGGGGAACGGCAGCTTCTGCTGAAAAACCTCATGGGCAGGCCGCTGCTCAGGGCGTTGGCACAACAGCTCAGCAAGGCTCAAACCATGAAGTTTTAAGCCATGAAACCTCAAGCAGTGAAAACCCAAGCGTTGCACCTGTTGTTAACACCTTGAGGCAGCAAAAGCGGGTTAATTCCCTCTCCTCTGTCCAGCTGCCGACCTTTGAGAAAGCAAAAGCTGGCAGTTTCAGACGGTAAATAGCCCCAGAATTTCTATTGTTAAGTGTCTGTACTTTGCTGCATTTAGTTCAGATGCTTTTAACTGGAAAAGGCTCCTATCAGAAATGTTAGGAGCCCTTTGGGGTTATAAAAGATTGAGCCAATAGAGACCGAGCCAGCAAAGATTGAGCTGACTTAATGCATTAACGCGTTGTGCCAGTATGTCGCTAATGTGGAGAGTCACTATCTCCCATCGCCATTTGAATCACCGTAGGGTGGCCTCCATCCATGTGGTATTTATTGGCCCATTTGCTAATGAGCTGGTCTAGCTCATCAAAAGCAGCTTCTCGGCGATTCAGTGGAATATTCAATTCTTCCAAAATGCGACGAGCCCCCGGCTTTTTATCTGCCCACTCTCGCATTAGCCGGAAGTAGCGAGCCGTGTCCTCCATCATGGTAAAAGTTCTTTCCTCTTCGCCAACCGGAGAGTAAGACGCGCGCGTTAGGGCGTAAAACGGCATGCCGCCCATCGGAGAATCAATTCTCGCTACAGTCCCGGCGTATATCAACCGTCTTCGAATATGCTCAGACAGCGCGTCACTCAATGCCATCTTGCGGTCTTCTGGCAAGTTTTCTTGAGAGCGAGCGTGTAAGAACTCAATTAGCTCCATAAACTGAAACCCGTTGAGTACCTGCGCATTGGGTAAAGATTCGGGTAAGTTAGCAGCCTTGAGTTTGTCTTCTACTTGCCGTTTTTCCGCAGCGCTAAGGCTGGTGCTCTGCACTCGGTAGCTGCCTTGTTCCCAAGGGTAGCGCTGCGACCAGACATGAGGGAGCTGAATGAGGTAACCCGGCTCTTGCGAGCCAAGCATTTTTAGAATTCTGCCTTCGGTCAGTGCCGCCTGCATTTCTTCGACAATGACCTTTACTCGCTTAGGCTCAATGTGATGCAGATGACCTGTCATGCGCAGGTTTTTGCCTTGCTCTACATAAGTTGTGTAGATGGCGCATTTGGCAGCTGTTGCGGCGGCATCTAAAAATGCGCCGTGACGATGGCCACCTGTACACATAGCGCTAAAGGCTAGGTACATCATGATTTCATCGATTGCGCTGGGTTCTAGCTTTTTTACTAAGTCGGTATTGCTGGTCATCAAAAACTCAATCAAGCGAGAATGCTTAATATATAGAATGCACTGAAAGCAAACGAAACCGGTAGCCCTCTGCTTGAAAGCTCACTAAAAGCTCATTAAAAACTCTGCTTGCAGGTATAAAACCATACGTTAGTGGGCTTTTGACTCAAAAGCAGTCCTTTGTTTAGCCAACATTTTACACCTAGAGGCAAGGGTTCGTGGAATAAGAGCGTTCCACATTTTCAATAGGCCTACTGAGTTGTTTAAGGGCTGAAGCTGGCATAGAAGAAATACACTCAGTGATGCTCGAAAGCACTACAGAGAAAAGGGCCGAATTCGCCCACTTCCTCGATGAGATATCAGATCTTCGTCGTCAGAAGTACTGGTATAAAGATGGTCTAGCGTGTGAGTATTGCTGAGATCTCCATTTTCTGGGGTAACCGCTGAATAGCTTTTGGTCTTATCAGAATTTGGTTCTTCATCCACTCGACCGCTACCCCGGTAGGAGATATCGACAGTTTCCTCGACAGAGGTATCGAAAAGCGTATTAGATAGGTTTGAATGGTTTGAATTAGACGGGTACAACAGCGCTCCGATAGCGCAAGAACCGGCTAAGAAGCCGCCGAGCAAATAATGAGAAGTTGTCAGCATGGTTGCCAAGTGATTTCCAAGTCGTTACTCAGTGTTACGCTATTGACTTGCGAAGTCAGGAAGATATATGTGAAGAGTTGACTTAGCTATAGAGTTATTAAGTGGCAGCAAAGTAGCCACTTGCCAGCACCGTTCCACTGACCTGCAATCCGAATTGAGCGCTTGTTTTGAAGGGTATTAAAGGACTGTGCAATGGCCGGTTCTACCGTGACTAAGGTGAGGCAGTCGGGCAAGTTTTTAGCTGTTTTTTGATGAAGCTGGTAGTGACCGTCTTTACTTTTTACGAACTTACCTGTGACAGAAATCAGCTGAGGATCGGGCTCTGATGCGGGTGGAATTACTGATGTTTTGATAGCGGCTTCAGTGGGCACCTCATTTTGTTTTTGACTGGCCTGTTTTGGATTGCTTTGCTTTTGACTCGTCTGCTTTTGATTGGTGAGAAAAAGGCGATCGCGACTGGTCGAATCGTGATCTAGATATTGGTTTGGATTGCGAAGGTATTGCTGCTGAACAGTTACCCAGTCAGGGTGTTGAGGGGACAGGTTGACGATTGGAATGACAGCGGCTGGGGCGGTGGGTTCGGTGATGAGAGCAAATTGGAGCGATCGCACTTCTAACTCTCTGGGTTCACACCCTTTTTCTACGCACAGCGCCGCTGCCATTCCTGCTGCCTGCCCAATGCCAAGAACGACCGGCTGCAGTCGCGTTGCGCCATTGGCAATGTGCGAGACCGAAATATTTTTCTCGCAGACGAGCAGGCCGTCTGTACTAGCAGGCACTAGGGCGCGATAGGGGATAGTAAAGGGTGTCCCTGTCCACCTGCCGCCCCAGCGAATGGCTTTGGGGGCTAGCGGCATTTCAAACCCAGGGTAGTGGTGGTCGTTTGGGTAGTTGCCAAGGGCGATCGCATCCGTTTCACCCGTTTGGGTCAGGGGCAGCGGTGCAACCACAGCAGGTTTTGCAGGCAGTATGTCCCGCTCGCTGACGGTTGTGAGCCCGACTAGTCGCCGACTCTCTCGGTAGTAGGGCATGAGTGCAAAGCCGCCACCGGGAGAGCGATCTGTTTTTGGAAAGATATCGGTGGCTAAGCCATAGCGACTGCCTAGCTGCTGCTGAATAAAGTGGGCAAATGCCTGAGAATGCCACTGCGCTTCCTGCTCGTATTGGGCCCTAGCTGCGTCGGATTTAATTAGCCGGTTGAGCCCTATCCCATAGTCGTTGCCTTTGTGTGGCCAGTTGATCATAAATCGGTGCCCAGGCAGGCGACCGTAGTTTAGGAAGGTCTGGGGCGCAGACGTTTCGGCATCACCGTAATTGTCCCAGGCCCCTGCAAACAAGCGGTGCAGCTCATTATTAGAGGGTACAGAAGGCGGACGTTCAACCGTGGGCGCATCTATGAGCGCATCTGTAAGTGCATTGGCAGGTGCGTTGGCAGGTGCGTTGGCTGTGATCGCGCCATAGTCTTGCATAATCACTACCCAAGTGGGTGACTGCACGGGATAGCGCTGAGTAATGGTGTATAGCGCATCGGCTGGATCGCTGAGCGAAACTGGAGCGCTGGGCTCTTGCCAAACGTCTTGGGTTTCCCACCCCCAGCGATGGGGAACCTGGCCGAGTGCGAGCACATCGCCTAGCTCAGTGCCATCGAGGATAACTTTGGCCTGAATGGTAAGGGTTTCAAAGCGAACGCCGGTAATGTGATCGCCAGTGCGCAAAACTTCCTTGGGTCGCTGCCCAGAAATCCACTGCAAATTTGGCAATTGCGCCACCCAGTCAGCGAAAATTTGCGCCCCGACCGCCGGGTTGTAAGTAAAAAAACTAACCCAGCCATTGCCGAGTCCGTCTGGATGCCGCTGCCGCAGCGCCCGCAGAAATGCGCCCCAAATGCCCGTTTGAAAGGCAGCGAGTTCGTTGCCATCGGGCGCACAAACCCCCGCTGAAGTCAGCATTCCGCCTAGCCAAGGTAGGTCTGAAACTAGGGTGACACGAATACCGCTAAGCAGCCCTCGCCTTGCCGCCTGAATAGCCGCTGCCGTTCCACCAGTGCCACCGCCTACGACTAAGATATCTGTTACTAAAGTCTCTGTCACTAAAGTCTCTGTTGCAACGCTCTCCATAGGCTTTATCTGAATAGGATCGCGCTATAGATAAGCTGTGACGTCTTCGCCGACATCGTCTGCCAGATAGGAAAGCGCTCGAAACCGCAGGCCCACTAGCTGTTCGTACAGCGGATTGATTTTGCACATGGGCGGGATGTGAACTACTTTTTTGCCAAATAGTTTGACATCGCGCTCAAAAGGACAGTCGGAAGGTATCAGCTTACACACAAACCGTGCGAGGCGTGGGTCTTCAACGCTGAGCTGATCGAGCCACTGACGGGCTGGTTTGAGCGGATCGCGTTTGTTTTTGGCGCGCTGAGGGGGCGGTGTTAGTGAGGCGGCTGTCTGCGAGTTATTAGGCTGTAGCTGGGCCGTGATGAGTTTTGTCAGGGTTGCGCGTAATGTCGCGATTGATTCAGGTGCGATCGCTGAGGCAAACGCCATAATCTGATCGTTTTCTACGTCCGAATAGGTGCCGTCTGCTAGCGCCACCATCACCGCCATCCGCAAAAAGTTTTGAGCTGCCGCGTCGCTTAGCCCAAGCGCGGCCAAATCGGCAGGCTCAATTGGCTGAAGCGTTTCAAAATCCAGATTCGGAGCGAACTCAGAGTCCACCATCGAATAGATCGTCTCTTTTTCACTTTGATCAAACTGGCCATCTGACCAAGCCACAGTCAGCAGCCCGCGCAGCCAGATTTGGATTTGAGTAGAGGTATAAGGCGTCTCTGGAGTTGCAGATGTCATGGTAAAAGGCTTCCTCTCAAGGCTGCTCTAGCGAGTCTTTCCACTCGGATCCGGTTTTGCCTGTTGCCACCCACAGCAGTGAGCGGGCACCATCTCTCACATCTCTGACAATTGTTTCCGGTGTTTCAGGCAGATGTTCGGTCGGAATGGAAACGGGTTTGAATTGGATATTGCGGCTGCCTAGGACAATCTGGGCGACGACACTAGCCCGACGCATGTGATAGTCCGAGGTGAGCAGATACACTTCGTCGATATTTTTGGCCTCTAGCTCATCGACCAAGGTGGTGAAGTTTGTGACGGTGTCTACTGCTTTGTAGTCCAAATGCCACTGATTGGCAGGGACGAGTGCTTCGTCGAAAACCCATTTTGCGTACTCAGGGTTGCTGCCAGAAGAGACCCAAATTTCTACCCCAGGGTGAGTTTTGGCGAACCGAGCCGCATAGCGTTCGCGCTCGGGTGAACCGCCTAGAACAAGAGCAACAGAGGGCGCTAGAGACCGCTGCTGGACCCGAAGATAGGTGAGGCCCGCGAAGAGTACGAGAAGCAAAAGACCAGCTGTCCATAGGAGCAGACGGAGAAGCGATCGCGCGATACCCCATCGGGCTTTACCCAACCGAAATCTACCTAACCAGGCTGCACCCAACCGAGCTGTACCCCATCGCCCGCGCCGAGGAAAACTGCGCAGCTTATTTCGATAGGTCAGCGTCGGAATCTGCGCTTGTTCAGTTTGCACTCTTTTCAGGGGCATAGGTTGAGTAGATAAACGCTGAAGTTTAGTCGACTAGTGAAATCCTGTGACATTAGGTCTTGTAACCTTATTCCTTCCAAAAATCATAAAGCAGTTTCTACGCTAAGCGATTAAATTCCATATCAAGTTAATTACCGCCTTAATTACCGACTGATTCCCACCCGCTGCTGCCCACTTAATAATGACTGTCTGCTGGCTATTGCTTATTGTTAATTTCTGCTTATTCAAAAGCAGCGGACGGCCACTAGGCTACCCGCTGCTTTTAGATGATTCATCAAAATTTCTTAGATCTCAACCATTTGCTGCTCAGGCTGGCCAGTTTTAGATTCGCCAGTTTCAGGCTCGCCTGCTTCAGATTCACCCGCTTCATTTAGCCTCACCTCGGACAGCATCTCCCGCAGCATTTCGCCTTCAATTACCTCTTCAGCTAGCAGCAGCTGAGAAATTTTTTCTAGCAGCTCGCGGTTGTCGCGCAAGATTGCTAACGCCCTTTGATGGGCTGACTCAACAATGTTTTTAACTTCTTCATCAATTGCCTTGGCAGTTTCGTCACTGACCAGACGACGGGCATTGGGCACACCGCCATTGTCTAAGAAGTTGTTTTGCTTGCTGCGATCGTAAGCCAAAGGCCCTAAGACTTCGCTCATGCCATAGCTAGTGACCATTTGCTCAGCCACGTCGGTCGCTCGCTGCAAGTCGTTGGCCGCGCCAGTGGTAATCGATCCAAAGACAACCTCTTCTGCCGAACGTCCGCCTAGCATGGTCGCAATCTGACCTTTCAGCTCTGCCTCATCTCTGAGGAACCGATCTTCTGTAGGCAGCTGAAGCGTATAGCCCAAGGCTGCCATCCCGCGCGGCACAATCGAGATTTTTTCAACTTGGTCAGATCCGGGCATGGCCGACCCTACTAGGGCATGACCCACTTCGTGGTAGGCCACAATCTCTTTTTCTTTATCGTTGAGGACGCGGCTGCGCTTTTCTAAGCCAGCGACAACCCGCTCAATTGCTTCGGCAAAGTCGGCTTGGACCACTGATTCGCGGTGATTACGCGCGGCGAGCAGCGCCGATTCGTTGACGAGGTTAGCCAAATCTGCCCCGGCAAATCCGGGCGTACGAGTGGCGATCGCATTTAAATCTACCTCGTCTGACAGCTTCACTTCTGTCGCGTGAATCCGCAAAATTGCCTCTCGCCCCTTCAAATCTGGTCTATCGACTAGCACCTGTCGATCAAATCTGCCTGGGCGCAGCAGCGCTGGGTCTAAAGTCTCTGGGCGATTTGTCGCCGCTAGCACAATAATGGTGTCATCACCGACGCCAAAGCCGTCCATCTCAGCCAACAGCTGATTGAGCGTCTGCTCCCGCTCGTCATTGCCACCGTAAAACCCACCCGAAGCGCGAGACTTACCGATTGCATCTAGCTCATCAATAAAGATGATGCAAGGAGCCTGCTTCTTGGCCTGCTCAAAGAGATCGCGCACCCGAGATGAACCCACGCCGACAAACATTTCAATAAATTCAGAGCCAGAAATGCTAAAGAAAGGCACGCCCGCTTCGCCCGCCACAGCTTTGGCTAGTAAGGTTTTACCGGTTCCCGGTGGGCCCACTAGCAGCACCCCTTTGGGAATGCGCGCCCCTAGGTCGGTAAAGCGCTTAGAATTTTGCAGGAAATCAACGATCTCAACCAGCTCTGTTTTAGCCTCATCGACACCTGCTACATCCGTAAACGTTGTCTTGGTGTCTTCATCTTCGACATAGACTTTAGCTTTGCTTTTGCCAATCGAGAACATGCCGCCCTGGCCACCCTGGCCGCGCTTCAAAAAGATGCTCCAAATCCCGATAAAAATCAGCGGCGGAATCACCCAGCTCAGCAGGCTAGCAAACCACTGGTTGCCATTAGGTGGTGTCGCTGAAAACTCTACCCCGTTCTCTTGCAGCATTGTCGGCAAATTCAGGTCAAAAACGGGGTTAGTCGTGTAGACCGCGCCCCCTTCTTCTAGCTGATAGCTGATATTTTTCTCACCGACAGAGGCATTGATCACCTGATGATCTTTGACCTGAGTGATAAAGGTGCTGTAGGGCACTTTTTCTTTGGCTGACCCCAATGATTGCGGTAGGAAAGTGCTAATCAGCAGTACCGCGCTGAGAATCAAAAATACCCAGTTGCTCGCTTTCTTCTGAGGCGGCTTTTTGTCCTTTATTGGCATGTTGTGGCTCGCTTATCTTACTCAGATACGTCTTCTTTGAATACACACATCGTAACAAGCCCAGCAGAACAGATGCGATCGCCCGATGGGTTGATTGCCGTAACGCGATAGACCCGCAGCCTTGAGCTAAAAATTCTGCCTTTGGAGGCATTACCCAACGTCGCTTTGGATGGATGATTGGTGAATTCATTTTCTACTCCACAGCTAGTGGAAGTACAGTCTATGTCTGCACCTAACGGCGTGATGATGCAATACTTTCACTGGTACATCGAGCCAGATGGAAATTTGTGGAAAGAGCTAGCTGAAAAATCTGAAGCATTAGCAGCGGCAGGCATCACCTCTCTGTGGCTACCGCCAGCGTATAAAGGCGCATCGGGTGGCTACGACATCGGCTACGGCGTCTACGACATGTACGATCTAGGCGAGTTTGATCAAAAAGGCTCGGTGCGCACCAAGTACGGCACAAAAGACGAATATGTCAGCGCCATCAAGGCAGCCAAAAGCGCCGGGATAGAGGTCTACGCCGATGTCGTTCTAAACCACAAGCTCGGCGGTGACGCCGAAGAAGAGTTCAAAGCAACTCCTTACTCTCCAGATGACCGCAGTCAACCTATTGGTGACGAGGTCGTCATCAAATCTTGGACGAACTTCACCTTTCCGGGTCGCCAGGGCAAATACTCCGAACTAGAGTGGCACTGGTGGCACTTCAACGCGGTTGACTACAACAGCCACGAAGAGGGTGAGTTCGAGGCCGTTTTTCTATTTGAAGGCAAGTCGTTTGATGATCAAGTCGATCTTGAAAAAGGTGGCTTTGACTATTTGATGGGCTGTGACCTTGACATGGGCCATCCAGAAGTCAGAGAAGACCTGCTGAAGTGGGGCGAATGGTACGTAGACACAACCGATATTGATGGGTTTCGATTTGACGCGGTCAAGCACGTTGAGGCCGGGTTCTTTCCAGACTGGCTGGCTCATGTGCGCAAATACAGCGGCAAGCGGCTGTTTGCTGTAGGTGAATACTGGTCTTATGAAATTGAGGCGCTGCACCACTTCATTGACGTCACTGGCGGCGACGTTGCTTTATTTGACGCGCCTTTGCACTACAACTTTAGCAACGCGAGCAAGGCGGGCGACAGCTATGACATGCGCACCATCTTTGACAATTCGCTCGTGCAAGAGCAGCCCGCTCTAGCGGTTACCCTGGTCGAAAATCACGACTCACAGCCGCTGCAATCTTTAGAATCTGTCGTAGAGCCGTGGTTTAAGCCACTAGCCTACGCTCTAATCTTGCTCCGCCGAGACGGTTATCCCTGTGTTTTCTACGCTGACTACTACGGTGCGCACTACAAAGACAACGGTACAGATGGCAGTGAGTACGAAATTTGGCTAGACAGCCATCAGTGGCTGATAGACAAGTTCTTAGAGGCAAGACGCACCTACGCCTATGGCGATCAGTACGAGTATTTTGACCATGCGAATACCGTTGGCTGGACGAGGCTAGGCACTGAAGAGTTTCCAGGTGGCATGGCGGTGGTAATCAGCAATAGCGAAGCGGGCGAGAAGTGGATGGAAGTGGGACAGGCCAATCGCACCTATGTTGACCTGACAGAGCATATTAGTGAGCCAGTGACCACTAACGAAGAAGGATGGGCTCACTTTCGCTGCGAGGCCGGGTCTGTGTCGGTATGGGTGCCGCAAGACTAAACGCCTGCTGGCTGAGTGCCAGTGAATAGCAGTTCGAGCTATGCATCGTGCTGTAGATGATGATGCCATGACAACCGGCTCGCCTATGTCATGATGAAATATCACAGTCATGATCAAGTCTCGAATCTAAAGGTAAATTGTCGATGTCGGTAGGTAGCCCCCCAGAACAGCCTGGCTTTGAGCCGCAGCCGCCCAGAAAGCAATCGCCGCCACCCAAAAAAACGTTGAACGAGGGCCGAGAGGAGCAGGCAGTTCATCGGCGACCTTTGTTGGCGCTAGTGCGTTACTATTTGCCGCCAAGCGTTCATCGGGTGATCATTCGCTGGGCGCGAAAGTTTGGGCGGGTATGGTCTGTTAACAGTGGTGAATGGCACTGGCTTGACCAAAAGCCGCTGCCGCTAAAGCTCCTCAACCGTAGCTTGTGGAAGGGCGCAAACCCGTCGCTGAGCTACTACATCATGCTGTTTCTCTCAGGCGTGATTGCAGCGCTTGGCCTGCTGGCTGGTAGTACTGCCGCGATTATTGGTGCCATGATTGTTGCGCCGCTGATGGGGCCGATTGTGGCAATGGCTTTTGCGATTACGATGAGCAATCGACGGCTGCTAAAACAATCTGGCCTATCTGTGCTGACAGGTTCGCTGATGACCATCCTTACAGCCTATGTGATTTGCGAGGCGCTGGGCATTACGACGCTGAATTCGGAGATTTTGCAGCGCACGCAGCCGACGCTGATTGATTTGGCGATTGGGCTAGCGGCAGGGGCAGCAGGTTCATTTGCGAAGACGCGCAGGGAGATTGCGGATGCGCTGCCGGGAGTAGCGATCGCAGTTGCCCTTGTTCCCCCGCTCAGCGTGATTGGCATTGGCTTAGCCCTGGGCTCGCAGTCCATCACCATCGGCTCCACGTTGCTCTTTTTGACGAACTTGGGAGGCATTATTCTCAGCAGCGGCCTCGTCTTTATTTGGCAAGATTACGGCTCTGTTCGCAGAGCGAGAAGGGGGCTAACCGCTTCTACCATCATGGTGATTTTACTGGGTATTCCGCTAGGGCTATCTCTGCGCGATTTGGTGATTGAAGAAAAGACGCGAGCGCTGGTTAGCAGACTTGTACGGGTAGAAACCTACACCTTTAGAGAGGCTGATGTTCGCCGACTCAGGATTGATTCTAATGGCGAGCGGCTCTCGGTGGATCTTGAAGTCGCCGCGCCAGAGGATTCCATTACGGCGGCTCAAATAGATTTGGTTCATGCCTTTTTAGAGCGCGAACTAGAGCGGCCCATCTCACTAGATGTGAGTGTGTTCCCCGTTTTTGAATACTCGATTGAGCAAAGTAGCGAGGTTCAAAGCGTTGAGTGACCAAAGTTAGCATTGACTGATCTCTTGCGTTTGAGCTGTTTGCCAAGTAGCTGTTTGCCAAGTAGCTGTTTTGCCGAATAGATGTAACGCGTGGTGCTCAATGCCTGCTATTTCGACGTGCAGGCAGCGACGGTGCCGCACATCGATTCTGTGATTGAGACAAACCCTGCCCGAGCATCAAAAGGGCGTTAAAAGGTAGCTAGCAGAGTCCTTTGATAGGGCATACTGCACATCGCAGATGCTAATGGGAACTATCTTAATGAAATGAAACAAAATATACAGAAACGTCATGACAGCCTCGCTATCATTCAGCCTGTTTTACCAATAGTGTCCTGTTAACAATTTGCCATTAGTGTCGATCTCCTATTAAGAATCTCTTATTACCCTTTTCTAACAGCACTGTCTTCACACCTCCTTGCACCATGAATAACCATTTTTAAAAGTTACGCCGCACAGCCGTTACGCAACAGCTCTATGCGGCAGCACAAAACAAAGCCTTTTGCGAGCCAAACAGCAAGCTTTTCACTTGATTGCCAACCGCTTTAGCTCTTATATCATGAGCATTTTTAACAGGCGGTAATCAAGTTGTTTTGACTGGTTCTTCATTGTCGTTTCTCTTCACCCACTGTGTCTCTTTCTCAACCCTACAAACGCTACAAGCACTACGTTAAAAAGCTCAGCGAAAAGCAGCCGCTACAGGTTTTCATCCATCGGTTGACTCGCCCTGTGCTTGCGCTTGTTGCTTTAGGCATTACCAACGGTGGGCTATCGTTTGCAGACTATTATTTGCCCGATCCTTGGAACGATAAGCTAGCTCATATATTCACCATTGCCATAATCTTTGTCATTGGCTGGATGATTCAGCAAGCTATCAACACCACCAAGGTGCTAATTCTGCGGCGATACGCTACCGATAAAGCAGATAATTTCTACGCTCGGCGCGTGCATACGCAGGTAGATGTTGTCGCTAAAATTATCTCCTTCTTTGTGGTGGTGCTTACCTTAGCCGCCGTTTCTCTCACCTTTGAAGAAGCCAAAATCATTGGCAATAGCCTCTTAGCCTCCGCTGGGGTTGCTAGTATTATCCTCGGTTTAGCTGCCCAAAAAACTATCGGTAACTTATTCGCAGGCATCCAAATTGCGATCACCCGCCCCATCTGCATTGAAGACGCTGTCTTTATAGAAGGCGAATGGGGCTGGATTGAAGAAATTAATTTAACCTACGTCGTTGTTCGCATTTGGGATCTGCGTCGGCTAGTTGTCCCCATCACTTACTTCTCCGATCAGCCCTTTCAAAACTGGACTAGAAACAACGCTGAAATTATCGGCAGCGTCGTTATCTACACCGACTATGCCGTTCCCATTGAGGCTATCCGCAGCGAAATGAATCGAGTCTTAGACGAAACGCCCCTTTGGAACCGAAACGTTGCCGTGCTACAAGCCATCGACTGCGAAGCTAGCACGCTACAGCTACGTGCCCTCATGACCGGCAAAGACGCCCCCACTACCTGGGATTTACGCTGCCACGTCCGCGAAAAACTCGTTACCTGGCTGGCTAACGAGTATCCTACGGCCCTTCCTCGCACCCGCATGGAGCTAAAGCCCGCAGGCCATGGCGCTACGCCGTGAGCGCTGCTCTGTGAGCCCTGATAACAATGCCAATAGGTTTAGCGAATGGGCCTATTGGCCTGCTGATTTTTGACTCTACCCTTTTCGACTCTATCCTTTTCGACTCTATCCTTTTTGACTTTACCTACAGTTGCGATCGCCCCAATTCGGCGGCCCGTCATTTCTACCTGGGCCTCGTCTGCACTGAAAGCGGCGCACCGTATTCTCTGGCATGTAGCCAAAGTGAATGTAGTCATCGGCATAGCTGGGGCTAGAGAAGCTGACAATTCCTGTCGTCGGGCAGTTTTCTATTACCTGCGCGGCCATACTGTTCATTAGCACTGTAGAAGCCATAAGATTTGCTGCTCCGCTGCCGTCTAGGCGAAAGGAGGCAATGCCCGACCGATTTAAGGGCACGTTTGTCTGATAGCCATGAAGACCTTGGCTACGCGCTGTGATTTGTACATTGCGTACGTTTCTGATCTGATTTTCTACTTGAGCGATCGCACTATCACAGCTTTTCCTTGGCTGGGTTGCAATCGGCCCGACAAAGCTGACTAGGTCTGAACGCACCCATACCGTTGCAGTTGGCGTAACTGAACTAGGCCGAATTTGATACCACACATAGCCAATTTCATCTGTGGCAGTGTCCAAAATGCTAAAGCGACTGCCGTTTCTAGCTGTTGCTTGGATATCGGCAGTTGGGTTAGGCTGCGATCGCAAATTTGCAAAGCCATCGGATAGCGTTGTCGAAATCCAACCTTCAGCAGGCTGTGCTAGCGCTCGCTGGGGCAGTGTCCAAAAAGCGACGCTCAGCGCAACCGCCGTCACAAATCCAGTTAGTAACCGTTTCGTCATATTTTTTCAGGAAATCATCTCATCTTATACATCACCGTCTAGACGACAATTCCTGAATTTTGGCAGCTTTTGGCAGCTATTTCTAGCGCTGAACGGCTGACTACAGCGTCAAAGACTGTGGATTGTTTTCAATCAAATCGCACAGATCTTTTAAGAAAGCTGCCCCATCAGCGCCGTAGATAATGCGATGATCGCTAGTCATGTTGACTCGCATTTGACTGCGAATACCCATCATACCGTCGGGCGTTGCTACTACCTGAGGGCGCGAGCCGCCAATTGCCAAAATAGAGCCCTGACCAGGAGGCAAAATGGCATCAAAGCTATCTACGCCAAACATTCCTAGGTTCGAAAGGGTGAAGGTGCCAGAGTTATACTCTTCTGGAGAAAGCTGCTTTGAGCGCGACCGGGCGACGAGGTCTTTCCAAGTGCGAGAAAGCGAATAAATGTCCATCTGGTCTGCGCCGCGCAGCACGGGTGTAATCAGCCCGCCATCTGGCATGGCGACAGCTACGGCAATATTGATACTGCTGCTGTACTGAATTCCGCTGGGTGCAAAGCTTGCGTTTACAACCGGATGCTTTTGTAAGGTGACGGCGACGGCTTTTGCCAATAGCGCCGTCATCGTTACCCCTTTGGGCTTGATTTGCTTGTACAGCTTGTCTAGCCCGTTGGTGGTAATGGTGTAGCCGACGCGGAAAACAGGGACCGTAAGGCTGGCGTCCATATTGCGAACGACGGCCTGCTGAAGCGTGTTGAACGCGACTAGCTCACCTGGCGCGGCGGGTGGAACGGCAACTGCCGGAGCCGAGGCTTTGGACGCACCGGGCAGAACTGCCGGGGCGGCTGAGGAACTAGCGGTTGCGCTTTTCTGAGCTGATTGCTGGGCTGATTGCTGGGTTGAGGCCGAGGCTTTGCCTGCGGCCTGCTCAATATCTTCGGCGACAATGCGGCCATGCGGACCAGAGCCATTGACTGCGCTTAGATCTACTTTTAAGGTTTTGGCGAGCTTGCGGGCGCGCGGAGAAACGACTACTCGGCCAGAGCCCGCGCTAGGAGCAGGCGCTGAAGCCGCGTTATTTTGAACAGCCGGGGCGGGCTGAGAAACGTCAGTTGCCGCTGGCGTTGGGGCAACAGGCGTGGGTGCGGGCGCGGCGGCAGGTGCACCTGTAGATCCACCGTTCATTAGGGCAGCGGCTTTTTGCTTGGCGGCTTCTATTTCATCTTCGGTTTCGGCCAGCAGGGCGATCGCATCGTTTACCTGCGCCATCTCACCTGCTTCGGTGATAATAATTGCCAAATAGCCCTCATAAAAGGACTCCACATCCATGTCCGCTTTGTCAGATTCAACGACGACAACGGTTTCGCCCTTCTCTACTTTGTCGCCAGCAGACTTGGCCCAAGAAACAATTTTTCCCTCAGTCATCGTAGAGCTGAGAGCAGGCATAAAGACTTCGCGGATCATAGACGGGTTACTAATAATCGACAACGGCGCTCTGGCAATCACCAGCGCCTAATTGTATCTTGTCGCGGGGTATCTTGCTTGCGAAAACCGCTTACAGCTCGCCGCGAATATCTTCAACGACACCGTCGCGCAGCAGAATCTCTACCTGCATTTTCTTGATCATATGGTCGCCAACAGCCACCTCAAAAAAGCTGTCAATTTGACCCTGGCTGACTTCTTTATCAAGCTCTAGCGTCTGCACCTGCTGTAGCTGCTGAAGGAGCTGGTTCTTTTGCTGAAGCAGCTGGCTCTTATCCTGGTTTAGCTTGGTCTGTACGCTGCCAATCTGCTGAGAAACCGCGTTCGCAGGATTAGAACCTTGCTTTTGCATTTCTGTCATGATGCGCTGATTTTGCATCTCTAGCTGCTGCAGGCGACCGTCAATTTGATTGAGCTGGCTTTGCAGCTGCTTTTGGGCCTCTTCTTTCCAAAGGGGGGTGACAACTGCCTTGATATTGACGACGCGCTTGAGCAGTAGCTGAGAGGGGGAAACTTCCATGACGATCTGGGTAAATAAAAATTTAGGAGGACTTCAAAACATTCAATCAAAATTGATTAAATCAGATTAATGCGGATAAACAAGCAGATAAGCAATGTAAAGCTTGGATTCGCTTAGCCAATATACCCATCCATCAACATTAGTTATCGTAACTTGGGGTCGTGATGTAAGTTGGATGTCTTGACAGAGATATAGGACTGCCGTACCCTTTTCGCTGTTCCAAAATCAGGACGCTTTCGCACTACGAAACAGCTAAATGCACTAATTTCACTCGATCTTTAGCAAAAAGCGCTGTGGTAGATTTTTGCAGTAAAGATGACTATCAAAATCGCACAAACACTTCTGCAGTAGGCAGCATAGAACTAAGTTCGCGTTCTGAGTAGAAACATAGCGCACTGTTATATCAGGGAGTAATTCAACCCAACTATGGCTAAGAAATCGATTAGTCCGGCTATCTTTAATAAGATTCAGCAGCTTTCTGAAACAGAAGGCATTGATGCACAGATCTTAGAAGATTTTGCTCTATTTGTACTAGGCAACAGGCGAGCGAGTAAACCCAAGGTGCTTTCTATGGGTGAGCTGAAAGGTGCCGTTTTTGCGCACTTTGAAGTCAGCAGCACAAAAGATATGCGAAAGTCCGGTGCCTATAGAATGGCGACCGATGGTATGGACAAGCTAAACCTAAGACTAAAGGAATCTTGGGAGCAGCTGTATCGACAGTTTGTCGGCATCTTGCCAGGTGAAGATTCGCAGGTGGGTGAAGCATGCATTAACGGTGTAGACATCTTCAAATATTTCAAGCCTTGGACAGTATTTGGGCTAGACGCCAAGACCTCCAGCGAGCAGGATATCAAGCAAGCTTACCGTCAGTTGAGCAAACGGTATCACCCAGATAACAAGGATTCAGGCAACGCTCGTATTTTTGATCGAATCAACTTGATGTATCGCAGCATTACGGCGGTGGCGTAGCATCATGCCTAGACAATCAAAGTTCACGATCAAAGACAAAGAGCTAGCGGACGCACTTGAGATTTCAGTTGAAGCGCTATACGAGGTGATCGCGGTTTTCGATTCAGATCCAGATGATGAGTGGGAGCTAAAGGAAAAAGAGCATTTTCTGATTGACAACCAAAAATGGGGAAATCGTATATTTTCGCCGCAGGGCGCTTTTGCGATCGCAAAGTATCTAGATACGCACGGAAAGAAATCTATCTGGGACAGGATTCGCGAATTTGTCACGCATCATCGCCAAAAGATTCGCAACGCGTTTGTCCAGAAAACGGTGCATGAAAATAGTTCTTCGCTGGTTGCCCGTAATAATAGGCACTTTTTATCAAAGGCAGATACCGTAGCTATCTTAGGCACTAGCTACTGTCGCCTAAACACAGCATTCAAAGAATTACTGCAATCTGACAGTCCGTTGGAACCGGGTGCTGACTACGATGATATTGACGGTGTTCGCTATTATTCTCTCAGCGGCCTGTATCGTCTCAGCCAAAATCTTTCACAAATGCTAAAAAGTAAGGATCGACGTGAGTGGTGTAAGGCAGTGGACGTAGCAGGGAAAGCAACCTTCCAAGCCATTATTGACGCTGAGACGAAACGAAATCAGAGAATTAAAAAAGCAAAAGATGCCGCGAAGCGTCGAGACAAGCAGACCTGTCAAATTACGCTGGTCAAAAGAACAATGCACAACCACGATTTTGATCTGGCTGGGCATCATATTTTCTCCTCACATCACTACCCTCATCTCTCGGCAGTTGAAGACAACATCATAACGATAGAAAGCACTGTCCACAGCGAATTTCATCAGTGGAATGGGGGCAATTCTAACGCCTGTACTGCCAATGACCTTTTGCAGTTTATCTGTGAGCGCTATCCAGCTAGCACAAAGGCAATTGCTCGCATCGCTGAAGTTGACAGGATCTTTGGCTATACCCAGTCGCCACTTGATCGCGCTCAGGTAAATAATCAGCGGATTTCGCCCAAAAAAGCTGCATAAAAGAGCTGAGATTACTGCGAATACAGGGCGTTGATGATGGCTTGGTAGCGATCGCACACCTTCTGCCGTTTCACCTTCATCGTTTGCGTCAGCAGTCCATTTTCTACTGTAAAGGCTTCGTCTAGCAGCGCAAACGGCCCAATACGCTCATCAGGCCGATAGCCAGGGCGATTAGAGATTTCTCGCTTTAGTTCCGCTTTAAACAAGTTTTGAATCGGTGGACTGTTGAGATCGCTGATATCTGCTCCCTTGTTGGCAGCCCAGGACTCAAGGGCCTCTTTGCTTGGCACAATCAGCGCGCCAATACTCTTTTGGTCTTGGCCAACCAGCATGATTTGATCTACATAAGGACTGCGCAAGCAGGCGTTTTCTACGGGCGTCGGCTCAATATTTTCGCCATTGGTGAGCACGATAGTGTCTTTGGCACGGCCCGTGATAATCAAATCGCCTTGGGCCGTCAGCTTGCCCAGATCGCCCGTATCGAACCAGCCGTCTAGATCGATGGCTTTGGCGGTTGCTGCCGAATTTTTGTAGTAGCCCTGCATCACCTGTGGCCCCCGAATGAGCACCAGTCCCGGGGTGCCAGCGGGCAGCGGCTCGCGGGTTTCCGGGTGGACAATCGCGGTTGCAACGCCGGGCACCGCCTGGCCGTCTGCACCCCGCAGGTTGTGCCAGGGGCGGCGCACATGGGTAATCGGTGAAGTTTCAGTCAGGCCATAGCCGCCGAGGATTTCGATGCCGACAATTTCGTAGAAGTCTTCGAGATAGTCGGCAATAGAGCCGCCGCCGCTGACAAGATAGTCAATTTGGCCTCCCATCGCGTCGCGAACCTTTCCGTAGACGATGCGATCGCCTATCTGATGAATTGGCCACAGGTAGGCTAGCTTTAGCCGCGCCATCAGCTTTTGCCCTGCCGATGCGTCCATATTGTCCAGGTTTAAGCCTGCAACGGTGCGCTTAGCCCGGATATAGTTCAAGCTTTTGTCTAGAAAAAACTTTACCAGCTTCTGTTTGCTCTCAGGCTGGGCCCTAAAATTCTTTTGCACGCCTTCGTAAATCGATTCCCACAGACGCGGCACCGCCACCATATATTGCGGGCTATGAGTCTTAAAGTCGTTTTTGACAGCGCGAATGTTCGTATAGATTTGATGGCAGCCCTGAGAAAGGGTGAAGTATTCAAACGACCGCTCGTAAGAGTGCCAAATTGGCAAGATGCTCAGTACTTTTTGCTCTGGGCCAACGCTGACGACACTGCTGGCACCCGCAATTTGAGAAAACAAATTGCTTTGGCTGAGCATGACCCCCTTGGGCATTCCAGAAGTGCCAGAGGTGTACATCAAGGTCGCTGTAAAGCTGCGGTCAAAAACCACAGGCGTCAGCCCAGTTCCCAGGTTCATCAGCTCGGAAAAGTTAAGCAGCTTGGCACCGCCTAAGTCTGCGTCTATCTCAGCCGCTTCGTCTGTCAGCAAGATAATAAAGCGCAGGCTGCGATCGCTTAAGCCATCCGCTAGCTTGCTCAATACGCTGATATCTTGTACGACGAGACCAATGCTGTCGCTATTCTCCAAAATAAACAGCAGCTCGGCTTTGTCAGCGTTGGCCCCTCGAACAGCGTCAATTGCCCCGGCTGTCATAATGCCTTGGTCGGCTACCATCCAGCGCGGACGGTTTTCACTAAACAGGGCGATTTTTTCTTGGGGCTGTACGCCAAGTGCCTGTAAGCCTGCGGCAAACTGATTAATTGCACTGGCTAGCTCGCGGTAGGTGTACTGCGTTGCTGGGTTGGTATGCGGGTCGTGCAGGGCGGTGTGGTCACCATATTTGGCCGCGACGATTGGCCACACCTCGGGAATGGCAGAGACGTTGCTATAGTCAATTGCTTTGGACCAGTTGATTTTTTCCTGTTCGTGCAGCGCCGCTACCATGGTGTTTACACTCCTCGTTAAGGTGCTTAGAAAGATACCCGGAAAGGGGCCTAAAAAATGACGATCATGCAGGAATATTACTTGATAGCTAGACTATCCGGATTTCTGATCGCTATATATTAAGGTTGTGACGCCTAGCATGGGCGGTTTACCATGAACCTTTAAGTAACGTTAAGCGCCTAGCCTTTTGAGCTGGCTTTCTACAATGTCAGGGATGTCAGGGTCAGGGATGTCAGGGTCAGGGATGTCAGGGTCAGGGATGTCAGGGTTTATGGGTTGGCTAGCGGCACACCCCGGTCAGCTAGTCTGGGCCGCAGCTTCTATTTTTTTGGTAGAAATGGTGCGCGATTTTTACCATGTGCTCAGTCACCGGTGGGCACCGCTACAGCGCCTACACGGCTGGCATCACCGGGCCTATAAGAAAGACTTTTCGCCGATTAGCACTGAGGTCTATCGCCAGGCGCAGCTCTACAACGATGCGCCTGAGGCGGTCTTTATGATGGTGGTTTTGGGATTAGCTGCGATCGCCTTGAAAACGCCAGGGCTGTGGCTAGGGGTGCTGTATGCGGCAGGCTTTTTAGGATCGGCGCTGCTGCGATCGCGTGGCCTGCTCACCCGCACCGATCTTACTCATGAACCGGGCCTGCTGACGGGCATTCCTGGCTACTGGCTGGTCAATCGCACTTATCATTGGCGGCACCATTTCGATGATACCAACGCCTACTACGCGGGCTTTTTCCCTGTCAGTGACAAACTGATGGGCACCGCGCTCTCTTTAAAGGGCAAATCTGTCGCGGTCACAGGTGCTTCTGGTACTTTGGGCCGCGCTCTGGTTAAAGCGCTGGCCGCGCAAGGGGCAAAACCAATTGCGCTGACGACTTCGGCAAACGCTGATATTCGTGGTGCGGTAAAGATAGTGAGCTGGCAGGCAGGAAAAGAAGCTGAGCTAAAAGCGGTTTTGCAGAAAGTAGACATTTTGCTGATCAATCACGGCGTTAACGTGATGGGCGAAAAGTCGGCGGGCGCGATTGAAAGATCACTAGAGGTTAACGCGCTCTCGGGCTGGCGGCTGATAGAGACCTTTTTGACGACAGTGGATGATCGTACGGGCCGAGCAACGAAAGAAGTGTGGGTGAATACGTCTGAAGCGGAAGTCAATCCGGCCTTTAGCCCGCTCTACGAAATTTCTAAGCGGCTGATGGGCGATTTGGTCAATGTGCGCCGCACCGATGCGCCCTGCGTGATTCGCAAGTTGATATTAGGGCCGTTTAAGAGTGATTTGAACCCGGTAGGGGTGATGGGGGCAGATGCGATCGCCTGGGCCATCCTGTTTTTAGCCAAGCGAGATATCCGCAACATTATCGTCACTATCAACCCTTTGACCTATCTCCTTTTTCCCCTAAAAGAACTCTCTCAAGCGATTTACTTCAGGCTTTTTCTCAAAAAGCAGCCCAGTCCAGCGATTGTTCTAGATGCGATCGCTCCAGAATTGCCTGCTAAAGAAGCGATCGCTCCAGACGCTTATAAGCACCAAGTAAATAAGCACTGAGCAGACCGTCTCATTGACTCATTGTTTCATTGTTTCATTGACTTATCGGCTCCCTCGGCCCAATCGTAAACTCATCGAATTTTACGACTGCCGACTGGGGCCGACGCGTATCAAAGTAATAGCTGCTCAGGGTGCCTGAGCCCGTATCAAACAGCGTAAAGCTCGTAACGTCGTTACTGGCAATATAGGGCAGCAGGTTGCCCTGCTCATCCGTTAGCGGAGAAACTGACGGCATAATAGGTTCCAAACCATTGGGGTCGCCCACCGCGCTATAGGCTTGATCAAACGGCATTAGATCGCCTGCGGCGGCGACCCTTTCGTCAGTCGGCACATCTCGAGGGTTGCCTGCGGTGTGCGCGCCGTAAGAATTGCCCACGTTAGAGGTTTCTAAAAAGTGCATTCCTTGAGGGCTTACAAAGCGGTTCCACAGGTGAGAGTGGCCATAAAACACAAGCTGAACGTCGGCGCTTTCGAGCAGTGGCACTAGATCGCGAATGATATAGTCATCTTCAGGCGGATATTCATACTGAACAGATTGCAGCGTCCCGTCATCTGAGCGATTTTCTACCAGAATAGGATCGGTAAACGGTGGCGCAATGTTGCCCCCTAGCGTGTGCGGCGGATGGTGCAGCATCACAATTTTGTATTTGGCACTTTTGAATGTATCGCTAGCTAGCTCTTGTTGCAGCCACTGATATTGCAGGCTGCCCTGGCGAATATCTTCAAAAATATGCTGTCCATAGCCCCAGGTTTCGGGCGCGTCAAGGGTGCTGGCCTTTTCGCGATAGCGGCCTTTGGTTTCTGGTGAAAGCTCGGGCGATCGCCAAACTTGAGTCACGTACAAACACACTAAACGCACATCGCCAAACGTCGTCGCATAGTAGGTACTGGTCTGACTGCCATCGGCCAGCGTAGCGGTGGGTAAAGAAAAGATTTCTTCGTAGGTCTGGGTATTGTACGAGTGGTTTTTGATCCACTCAGGGGTAGAGACACCTTCATCAGGCGTTGGGTAAAACGCCTCGACTCGCTGGCGGGGAAGCGGATTGTTAAACTGCGCATTTAAGGAAGCGCTGTCAGAATAGCGGCCCATCACCTCGTGGTTGCCAATGACGGGAAAAAGCGGTGCGTGTTGAATAAGTTGAGCGCCAGTATAGCGAGTCGTTAGCGCGTGGTCAGCTCCTTCTTCTTCTTCAATGTTCTCCTCAGCATTCTTTTCAGCGCTCTTGGTCAAATCGTAGGCCGCGCGGCCTTGCAGCCCTGGAAACAAGGCCAGCCCTCTCGCATCGTCAAACCACTCGGAGGCGCGATCAGGCACGTTGACCAAGTCGCCTGCAAAAAAGACCGCGTCAACGCGATCAGCAATGTCACCCACTTTCTGAAGATTAGCGGGAGTAAGCGGTTTTAGCTGATGATCTGACGTAAGAAGAATAGTCAGCGGCTGCCCGGTTTGGGGGGCAGGGCCCAGCGTAAAGCGGTCACTCGTCACTAGCCGCTCGTCAGCATCCCTGCTTTTTACCCGGTAGGCAACCCGCTCGTTAGGCTTTAGGCCCATGATGCTGGCCTCATGCCGCCAGATGGGGCGAGCGGTGAGCGTTGAGTAGGCGTGGCCCGGCACTTTGGAGTTGCTGTCTTCACGCGTGCGACTTAGCTGAGTGGTTGTTGCGATCGCACTCATTCCATCGCCATACTCCACGGTATGCGCTATCCCCTCAAACTCAGTAAACCAGACAACTTGAACCGTTGAGGCCGTCGGCAGTTGAAGAAAAGGATCGCTTAAAAGCTTTGGCATATCTAGTGGTTCGCTCTGTTGGTCAATAGGTGGTTCGATCGGGGTGCGGCTGGGCAAATTGTTAGATTGCATGGCGATGATACAGAGGGCCGTTAAAACTATAGCTAGGCGAAAGATGACAAGCTTGTGAAACTTGAATGGGCTGTTAGCTGACCTTTTCATCTGCTTTGGTTTATCTGTCTTGGTTTATCTGCTTTGAAGAGCGTTCTTTGGTCTTTGTTGCCTTTGGCGGCCCGATTGCTACAGAGATAGGGCCGTGAGTGTAGGGCAGTCGTGCAAGCGTCTAGGTATGAAACACGGTTTGCTTTAGATTGTGTCAGTCTGAGATTATGAGCGCTTTAAAACCCAATCGGTCAAAATCCTACTGGCCTAATCGTTGGCCTCAAAAGATGCGTTGGCTGAGCCCGCTGCTGCTGGTTTCATTGGGTCTGCATGCGGTGGCGCTGTGGCTACCGATTCCCCCCAAGCCCGAAAAGCCAGAAGAGCCAGAATCAGAACTGCTCGAACCGATTCAAGTCTCTACTTTACCGATTGGCAGCTTACCTTCTAAGGCTCAGCCAGAGCCAGAGCCAGAGCCAGAGCCAGAGCCAGCACCACCACCAGAGCCATTAGCACCGCCGCCAGCGCCAGCGCCAGCGATTCCACCACCAGCTCCAGAAGCCTTTCCGTTTTCAGAAGCGCCACTGCCACAGACGGCTCCTGCGGCAGAAGAACCGCCGCCAGCAGAGAGTCCGCCACCGGCAGAGAATCCACCGCTAGCAGAGAATCCATCGCCAGAAGGGGAACTGCCCCCCGAGAAAGATCCGCTCCCCGAGAAGAATCCGCCCTCAGATCAGCCCCCTGAGGAATACAGCGCTGAGGGCACGCGCCCTAGAGACACCGCCGGTCTAAGCGAATTTTCCGCAGCTATCGAGAGCTTTGCGCCTGCGGGAGCAAAATTTCTCAATGGCAAGGTCTACGCGCTAGAGTACACGGGCGATCGCTGCTATCAAGATGAAACGGCCTTGTCTGGAGCGATAGGTGTTTTGATTAATCAAACTGGAGATTTACAAGAAGGTCGGGTGACAACGAGTACCGGCTATGGCTCAATGAACGGAGCGCTGGGCAGATGGTTCTTAGAAACCAAAGGGGAAACTCCTAGCGAGCCGTCTGAGATACAGCCAATTGAGAGCGGGCTATACGGCTGGCTACTTGAAAATCATGGAAACGCCTGGTTCGACGGCGTTGAGTACGAAGCTTACTATTTCCAAATTGAAATTGAGCTAATAAATAATCCCTGCCGAGAATAACAGTTGGCGAATGGCGTTTAGCCGCCGCTAACGGGCGGAATTAGGACAAGTTCGTCGCCGTCGGCGAGAGGGGTATTGGCCTCTACGAATTGAAAATTAAGGCCAAAGCGCGTGAGGTCTTTCCACTGGCTAAGCTGAGGGTATGCCTGAATCAGGCGATCTCGGACCTCTCCGACTGTTGTTCCTGCGGGTAGCTGCATCTTTTTTTCTGGCATGCCTAGCGTCTCTTGATAAACCGCAAACAGCTTTAGCGTAATGTGGACGCGGTTGTTTTCCATGCTATTTTTCACAGCCTGCTACTTCTCTCTTCAGTTTCTCTCTTCAGTTGGCTCTTTGTCTTTCGTTGCTTCTGCTAGGCTGTCGGCCAAGCTCTTTAAAAGGGATTGCTCCTGATACGGCTTCGAGAAATATGCCGTTGCCCCCAAATTCATTGCCAAATTTCGATGCTTTTCACCACTGCGCGATGTCAGCATTGTCACCGGAATCTTGGCAAATTTAGGCTGCGATCGCAGCCTAGAGAGCAAACTATAGCCGTCCATTCGGGGCATCTCCACATCGCACACAATGCTATCGATCTCCACCCCCGTTTCTAGCTTTTCTAGCGCATCTTGTCCATCGCGAGCCTGTGCGACCTCATAGCCCGCTTTTTCTAGCGTCAATGCCAGCAGCCGCCGCACGTTTACCGAATCATCCACCACCAAAAACCGAGGCCGATGCCACATCGCTTCATCGGGCACCACCTGTAGGCTCATCGGATCGATGGCTCCATTCGCCACCGGATTAGAGTACAGCGCCGCTGCTGAATTAATTCCTGTGCCCTCACAGTTGAGTACCCACCGCACCAAATCCGGTAGGCTCATCAGTGGCACCACCCGGCCATCGCCCAAAATAGTGCAGTTGCTAAAGCCCGCAGGCAGCGAAATGGGCCCTTCCACTCGGCGCACAGCAACTTCTTGATCGCCCCAAGACCGGTCGATTTTTAGCCCCATTCGCTGATCGCCCATGCGAAAAATCAGCACGCTGGGCTGATCCAAGGTCGGCATTTGCTCCAAAGTATCGATTTGCCTAGAGCAGTTAAAAGTCAGCCAGTTTGAAAGCTCAATTAGGCGTATCGCATCGCCCCTAAAATGCAGCATTGGCTTGCCTTCGGTCTCGTACATGTCTGCCGGATCGCTCAGGCTGACTTCTTCAATCATGTCTGTTGGTATGGCCACCAACATGCGGTTGCCCTCTGCTAGCATGACGCGGGTAATCGAGAGGGTATAGGGTACTGAGAGGGTAAAGGTAGTGCCTCTGCCAGCTTTAGTGTCTACGCTAATGTCGCCACGAATTTGGGTGAGATTGTTACGCACAACGTCCATCCCTACGCCGCGACCAGAAAGGGCCGTCACCGCTTCGGATGTGCTAAAACCGGGCTCAAAGATCAAAGAAAGCAGCTCGGCTTCGCTAGCCGCGCTGAGTAGCTCGGCGTCTAAGCCCATTGACTGAGCGCGATCGCGTATTTTATCTAGCGCAATTCCATTGCCATCATCACTGACTGTAATCACTGTGCGGCTGCTGTGGTTAGAGGCTCGAATGGCGATCGTGCCACGGCCCGATTTTCCTTTGCTTTCGCGCTTCTGCGGCGTTTCGATGCCGTGGTCAAAAGCATTTCGCACAATGTGCATTAGCGGGTCGCTAAGGGCTTCTAAAATATTGCGATCAATCAGCGTATTCTCGCCTTCTAGCAGCAGCTCAACAGACTTACCGTGCTCTATCTCTAGCTCTCGCAGCGCCCGTGGAAAGCGATTGGTAATATCGGCAAGTGGCCGCATTCGCAGGTAATTTAGCGTTCGCTGCAGGTGCCGCGCCGTGCGGTGAATCACGCGGGTAGTCTGCTCGGTCTTATCAACGCTTAGCTCAATATCGTCTGCGACCTCTTGCAGCTTCACCACCGACTCTACAATTTCACGAAAAGGAAGATGCGCATCGCTGTAGCGGTCAAATTCTAAGCTGTCAAAGTCATTGCGAAAGGCTGAGTCGGATTCCTGCTCAAGCTCATCAGGATCTCCGCCGCTCTGTGGCTCTTGGCTCTCGGCAGACTGGCTCTTGGTAGACTGGCTTTTGGCAGACTGGACATTGGCAGGTGTGGCTGCGGCGGTAGTGCTCACGGCCCCTGCATTCACGGCGTTAAGCTGTTTGACGCTTCGGCTTTCTGTGCTTCGGCTTTCCGAGGTATCAGCAAAGGCGCTGCTTGGCAGCAGTGCGTTATTCAGCTGGCCGGGCAGCAAAAACTGGGTGCCGTTGGGCTGCTCGTACAGATCTTTGAAATCGTCGTTGATTTCATCGAGCGATCGCAGCTTCCGGCTCAAGCTTTTTACCAGCTTTCGCGTTCGTCTGACCTCGGCCTCTAGTCGATTGCGCTCAATCGTCAGCTCGCCAAAATAGTCATTCAGCTCATTGAGCTTGCGCACCGAAACGCGCACCGTATTGTCTCCAATTTCTGCCTCTTCCGCCTGTGCTCTTGGAGTTTCAGAGAAACGAAACTCGGTTCCTGATGTTCGATAACTCTGTCGGTCGCTCGCCGCCTCGCCGCTGTCCGCTTGGTCAGCTTCGTCAAACACGCCTGCAAAAGCGTCTGCTTCCTCAAGGTCTGTTTCCTCAAGGTCTGTTCCTTCAGTGCCCGTTTCCCCAACGTTAGCTTTCTCAGAATCTGCCTCCTCTGTGCCCACCATCTGGTCGATATCAAGCTCGCCAGCGTGCAAATCAGCAAACACGTCGTTGATTAAGGCGTCGTCTTCATCCCCTAGCCCGGCAAATATATCGTTAACTAGCGCATCGTCTTCATCGCCAAACGCGCGATCGCCCGTCTCAATCTCAATCAGCCCAAAGCTGACATCGGTTAAAGCACTCGGCATAGACTCAACATTGCCCGTAATCACCAGCGCCTGCGCCCGCCGCCAGGCCTGAAGCGCGCTTTGGCCCACCTCTTGCAGCTGCTCATCAGTAGCGGCCCCTGCTGCAAACGCCTCTACCGACTGACACAGTTGAATAAAAGAGGGTAAATCTAGCATCTCGCCGAGTGCGCTCAGCTCTTGAGCCATCACCACGACTTCTGATTGAAGCTCGCTTGGGCTTTCTTCCAAAAGCGCTTCTAATTTTTCTAGCGTTCCTTCTACTTCGGTTTGAAAAATCAGCGGTAGAATGTCTTGTCCTTCGTCGGCATCCATCATCGAAGCCGCATCTTCTGCCGAAGGCTCTCCGAGCGTGTCGTACAGATTTTCAAAAATAGGGCTTACAAAGTTAGCAACCCAGGGATCATCTAGCGGAATACCATTGCGATCGCGCTCTACAATCTGACGAACCGCATCCATCGCACTTAGCAGCTGACCTTCCACATCGCTAGTCACCCCCTCGCCCCGACCAATCTTCACCACTTTAAGCGCATCTTCTAGCCGATGGGCTAAGTTGCTTGTCAGGCTATAGCCCATCAGTGCTGCGCCCCCCTTAATCGAATGGGCCGCTCGCAGCGCTACATTCATCTCAGCATTGTCTACGCCCCGCTGAGCTATCCCCAACACGGCCCCCTCCAGCGTATCCAAATACTCCTCAGCCTCATCGAGAAACTGAAGGCGGATCTCGCGCTCTTTATCTTCCATCATCACCTTCCTCCCCCCGTGCTTTCGGGCGTGCTTTCGGGCGTACTTTCGGGCGTGCTTTCAGGCGTTTCTTTGGGCCTCTCCTCGAGCATGTCTTCAGATATTTCTTCGGGCGGCTCTGGAAGCAATTTCTGGAATGGTTCAATCCTCTCGTTCACCACAAACGTCGCCACCTGAGACTGTAAATCCTTAGAAACACGCAGGGTTTTATCGAGCGCTGCCGCCACCTGACGCGAAGAGTCGGACGTTCGCTGTGCTAGCTGGGCAATCTCTTCCATCAGTGCTGACACAGTAGTAGAGGTCACCACCTGAGAACTCGTGGCCTCGGAAATCTGACGCGCTAGCTCGTCCATCTTCTGCGATCCGTTCAGTATCTGGTTCAGGCTCGCCTTCGCATCTTCTACTCGGTGCGTCCCCTCTACAACCTGTACCGTACTTTGCTCAATCGCTTCTACCACATCGCCAGTTTCTCTCTGAATGGCTTCGACAATTCGCTCAATTTCTTCGGTCGCTGTTGCCGAGCGGGTCGCAAGCTCACTGACTTCTTCTGCAACTGCCGCAAAGCCTTGACCTTCTTCACCGGCTTTGGCAGCTTCAATTCCAGCGTTGATCGCCAGCATATTAGTTTGCTGAGAAATCTGATTAATCAGTGAAACTGCCTTCGTAATCTGTTGAGAAGATTCACCTAGGCGCTTTACTTTCTTGGCCGTTTGGCCGACCGTCTGACGCAAGCTCATAATATTGCTCACTGTCAGATCCATCGCTTCGCCGCCCAAAGTAGCCGTCTCAGAAGCTGCTTTAGCAACGGCAGCCGCCTCCTCGGCCTGCTGTGCCACCTGTTGAATAGAAGCCGTCATCTCGCCTACTGAATCTAGTGTCAGCGTAGTTTGCTGTGCCTGTTGTTGCGCCTCATCAGACAAGATGCGAATAGCACTTTTGTTTTCACCCAAAGACTGATCTACCTGCGTTGCAGATGTCTTTACCTGCGTTACCACTTGGCTTAGGTTCTCAACGATGGCGTTAAAGAAATCAGCCACCGTGCCAATCTCTCCGGCAGTTACGTCAGCGCGAACCGTTAAGTTACCATCAGCAGCGGCTTCTACATCGCTTAGTAGTTCTATCAGCTGCATTTGTAGCGCTTCTTGCCGTTTGGCTAATTCGCTAGCTAGCGTATTGGCTTGTTGCAGCGCGGCAGCTTTCTGTATATTTGCTTCGGCTTGATCCAACGCAAATCCAAGCTGAGTAGCTGCCCTTTGAACAAAGTTAATGGTTAAATCTGACCAGTCACGAGGCCCACTACATTCGTGAGCAACCAGCAGCCCTAGCAGCTGATCTTCCACCACAATCGGTGCAACTAGGCTCGCTTTCACTTCAAAAGGCTCTAGCTGACTAAGATGGCAAGCCGTTAGGCCTGCCTTAGAAATATCTGGTGTGGCCTTGACTCGACCGTCGCGGTACTGATCAACATACTTATCAGCAAAGCAAGGGTCTGCTATTTTAGCCCCCAGCGCAGCTGGCCACTGCGTATCAACCGACTCAGCTACAATCGTGCCTTGCCAGTTCTCATCAAACAAGTAAACCAAGACGCGGCTGCTGTCGATTGCTAGCTTGACTTTCCGCGTGACCAAGCGAAAAATCTTCTCGCGCGTTTCTGTGCGCGAGGTGCCGTCAATGCTCGTCTCTCGAATCATGCTGACTAGTTCAGAGAGCTGTTGCTCACGCTTCACCGCTGTTTTCTGCGACGCCAGCAGCTTTGCCTGCGACAGCGCAAACCCGATTTGGGTGCCAATTTGGTCGATCATATTGATCTCTTCTGGCTGCCACTGCCGGGGACCGCTGCACTCATGAGCGCACAGCAAAGCCACTAGCTCATCACCGACTACAATTGGCGCAACCATATTGGCCTGCACTTCTAGCTCTCGTAGCAGACGGCAGTGACAGTCTGTTAGATTTTCTGTCTCAATATCTTCTACAAAGGAAACTCGACCCGTCTTAAACCGATCTACTGAGTCGGGCAGCATCGGATCTTCAAGCGTCTGTCCTTTAGCGCGGCTCCATCCTTTTTCAACTGATTCTGCCACCGCTACGCCACCGGTATAGTCTGAATTAAACCGATAGACTATGACTCGATCTACAGCTAAAACTTCTCGAGTGCGCTCTACGCTGGTTTCAAAAATAGCCGATTCTTCTAGCGTTTTACGAATATCGCTAGTGAGCGAGGTGAGGGTGCGCGCTCGCCTCGCCGATTCTGTTTGGGTTTCGCTTTGAAACCGCAAAGATGACTCAGTGCTGGCCACTGCCGCTGCTAGCTCATTGAACGCACTGGCCACCTGACCCACTTCGTCTCTGGCAAAGACGTCGGCGCGGGCCGTTCTATTCCCCGAGGCAAAGTTCTCGGTGGCTACCTGCAAATTCCGTAACGGCCTGACAATTGAGCGGCCTAGCAGTCTTGCAATGACGACATCGGCCAGCAGGGCCAGCAGGGCTGTGCCAATTAGTAGCCAAGTCGCCTGACCTAGTAAACGCTGCAAGTCATTCTCAGAAAGCCCTCTTTGAATCACGCCTACTGGCTTACCGCTACCATCTAAAATAGCAGCCGCCGCGACCGTGTAGCGATCGCCATCAGGCTGTCTGAAGCGCTCAGTGACAATGCTGTCGGGCTGCTCGGCGGCGGCTCGAATGGTCTGATCCAAAAAAGCGTAGTCGTAGCTGGCTTCAGTATTTTGCCTATCGACAATACTGCCTGAGCGCGCCAAGGCTACTAGCTCGAAAGATCCGCTAGGCTCTTGTAGATAAATTTCGCTATCCCCTTGCGCAAAATTGGTGAGCGCATTGGTCACTATAGGCGACTCATTATCCACAATTGCGCCAGTGACTAGCGCGCCAATCACTGCGCTCCTCGATCGATCGGCAGGTACGTCACCGCCCTCAAATATAGGCGTTACCACGTACTGCACCAGCGCAGCTTCGTTTACGTAGTTGGGAATTGAAATGCCTAACTGCCGAAGTTCTGTCGTTGTTTGTAGACTAATTGCCGACTTTGGCACGCTTTGGCGCAGCGCACTAGAAACTAAATTGTTTGGGTTAAAAAGCTCACCCCCGCGATCTGAGGCACTGTTGGCAATGACTCGAAATTCTGGGCTAACTAGTGCAACATAGTCTAGCTGGTTGAGATCTCGCCTCGCTTGAAGGGCGCTCTGAGCCGCCTGACTCAACTCATTATCGATCTGGTCAAAATCTACATACGCCTCAGCCGCCTCTACAAGTACGCCCTCGCTCAGGGTCGCCGCATCCGACGGTGCGTTGAGATCTTTAGCTGTTGCCGATAGCTCAGAAGCTGCCTGATCGCGTAGCTGGCTGCGCCCGGTGATTGACATCAGGCTTAAGCTAACGCCAATAACACCGAGTACCGAGAGCATTTTAGACGCAAGTAGCCCTGTGAGCTGCTTGTCGGCTACGCGGCGGTCGTAAAACCACTGTACGGGATCCTTGTTGCTGCCGCTGGTAACCTTGATCTTGTCGGGCGCGTAGCGTTCACCTTTGACATAGCGTACGCCTCTATACACCCATTCGGCGGGGCCTTGGTCGCTATCCCCTTGCGCTAGGCGCTGCTGAACAATGGCTGCTGAAGCTTCGCGATCGCGCCCCTCTTGATAAGGTCTCCCTCGATAGGTCAGCTGCTGAGCTGCTGAGGAAGGTATTTCAGGCTCACTGTTGCCCTCAACGGCAGTTGTTTCTAACTGTTCCGCATTTTCGCTGTGAGCGTCATCGCCAGAATTATTAGGATAGGGTGCGCGAAAGTCAGTTGTCATAGCGGACTCACTTCAAAGATGTAGCAAACTTGAAAAAGCGGGAGATAGAGAGGGTAGACAATAAAATATGACCAAATGTCTCGCTCAAGCCTCTCGATTAGGCATTTTCGTTTAGGTGCCCTGAAAAACAGACGATTGCAAAACGGCCTCTGCATCTAACACTAGTAAGATTTGATCTTCACGCACCGCACACCCCTTGAGATAAGGCACTAGAATAGGATTCGCCTGGGGCGGCGGTGGTTGCAGAGCGTCAGGCAAAAGATGAATAATACCGTCAATGGCGTCGACGACTAATCCCAAAGATGACCCAGCCTTGACAATAACAGTGTTGTACTGCTGCCGAGGCCTTTCTGGTAGAGGCATGCCCAATAGCTGAACTAAGTTAGCGATCCAAATGGCTCGATTGCGCCGGTTTACCAGCCCTAACATGCAAGAGGGCATGTTGGGAATAGCCGTTACCTGTGACGTTGGTAGCACCGTGGCTTCTTCGACAACTTTCGCTGCAAAAACCGCAGGCACGCGAGGGGCCAATTGAAACTTCAGGTAAGCCTCGCCAATTATCTGGCGATCAGGAATAGCGAGCTTGGTTTTCACAGGCGGTATTTTAGAGAGAATTTTGTCTATAGCTGCGTGGAATTTAGATTGAGCAAGGTTTAGATTGCATGAAGCTCAGCTCGATGTTTATTGAGCGTGGGTAAAGAGATTCAAAACCCTAGACGTAGGCAATGTAGAGCAAAAGTGACATCGTCACAAGCTGTTAGATACAACGAACAGCAGCCGCTATCGCAAATAGCAACCCGCTTACTTAAACCATATTTACTCTAATCACATCCTGTTAGCTGAGATCTCTACTGGTATATCTACTAGCATCCATAAATAGCATCTGCAAATTGAGACGAATCTACAATCGAGATCTTCCTAGATCCAGCCTGCCCAAACTAAAATCTTTCATATCAATCTTAGTTGCTTCATGCCAAGGCAGTTTTGATCGCTTCAATTAGCTCGTCGCGCGTGTAAGGCTTTGTGAGATAAGCCTTCGCGCCTTGTCGCATTCCCCACATACGGTCAATGGTTTGTCCTTTAGAGGAACAAATCACTACCGGCACTTCTTTAGTTTCAGGCGTATGCTTTAGCTTGCGGCATAGCTCGAACCCACTGATCCCTGGCATAACTACATCGGTCACAATTACGTCAGGCTTTTGGGCGATCGCTTTATCCAATCCCTCTTTCCCCGTAATTGCACTAATGACGCTAAATCCCTCTTCTTGCAGGTAGTGACTCATCAGCTTCATCTCTGAAGGTGCGTCCTCAACCACCAGCACAGTGGCAATCTTTGCTGTATTCATCCGAGAAACCTGTAAGGCGAAACTAGTTTTTAGTCGGTAGATGCTTAAAGACTGTCTTTAATAAATCAGACTGCGTAAAGGGCTTGGTCAAGTAGCCAGAGGCTCTGACTAACTTAGCGCGAGCCCGATCAATTAACCCTGTGTTTCCAGTCACCATGACAATAGGCGTGCGCTTGTAGCGAGGATGACGCCGCAGCAGCGCGCATAGTTCATAGCCATCCAAATTGGGCATGGTGATGTCGAGCAAAATTAAATCAGGCTTACTGCGCACGATTTGCATCAGTGCCTTGACCGGATCGTTAATCGCTACGACAGATAGGCTTTGATCTTCTAAAAACTTCTGAATGGCGTTTAGAACGGTTGGACTATCGTCAATGCAGGCTACGGTGTAGGTCGTGCGCTTAAGGCTATCAACGCCTGCTAAGTTACTTCTGCTTCCGCCTGCGTAGGCGCTAGTCCCGGCCCCTAGATGGCCGCTACCCGGCATCCCATTCATCTGTGGGTTTATGCCACTAGCGTTTGTGGCTGCTGTCGGCAGGTGGCTGGACACGGGCTGGCCGATGGCGCGCTGTTTGCTATTGCGCTGACACACTTCTACAATCGGGCGCAAATCTAGACGACAGTAGGTCGGAATGCCTTCTGTCTGATTTTGAGGAATAAGCTCATAGCTGCCCTCTCGAATGTTGAGAAACGGTTCAATTACCTCAATGGCGATCGCACCAATGAGCTGCCCACACTGCTCTGGCGTCAGATAGTTTTGATCGACTAGCCAGCAAATGGCCCGGTAGTCACCGCTGACGACATGATCTACTTCATCAGAATTTTCAAACAGCAGCCGGGCTTCGTCTCTAATAACGCCCGGAATGTCCTCGCCAAATGACTGCAAGTGCCGATCTAGCCGATCAAAAGCCTCGGCTGAGCTAGTCGCAAAGTTGAGCTGCCCTTGGTCAAACAGAAGTCGCCATTCTGCTGCCTGCGCTGTCAGCTTTAAGCAGCCACTGACCTGACGGCTGATGAGCTGTGCCAGCAAACTTAAAGGATGCAGCTTATGAGAGGTGGTGTAACTCGTGCTAGAACGGCTGTTTATCATCTATCTATGCTGAGCTTTTTCAAACGTGAGCCTTGGTCTTAAGCGAGCGATTTATCAATCTATCAACGCAACAAATGAATGGTCTATAGCTGTTTATGACTCATTGGACTGTCCAGACGAACTCATCAGCGGGTCAGTAAATTGAGTCTTTACTTTCAGCGCAAATTTTTTCAAAAGTTTTTTCAATAGTCTAAATCAAGATACCTGCTCAAAAGACCATGACGACTTAAATAAGTCACAAAGAAACATATCAGCCTAGCCATCACTGAGTCTAGCTGTACTAGAAGTTTGGCGTAACGGGGATAAATAACATCCAAGGCAGCAATATATCCAATCAATAGGCACTAGTCGATGGGTATCAGTCAATGGGCACCAGCTAAGTACCTCCGGCTAAGTACCTATGGTTTTCCAGACGACGGTTCTAGACGACGGTTCTTTAGAAGACGCGTTTTTATTATTCTACCTACCCATAGTATTGGATGAATTCCGGATCTAGATTGCCCGAAGCCTTCCTAATGTAGTCGTTCATCGTAACTTCATCATGCTTTCGGAGATCACTTCTCTGCTCACTTCGCTTTTTTTGCTTACTTTATCTCTACTCAAGTCAATAAGTGCTTTTAGCTGGATAAGCGCTTTTAGCTGGTCAACGGGCTGGTATCTCTTTTTCTGCCGAGGGTTCTACTGTTTCTCGGGTGACTTCTTTAACCTCGCTTACCTGAAATACAAATCGAAACCGCTGCTTCATCCGGCGAGCAATATAGTCTTCCAAAAGCTCTACTTGCCGAGGGGTAATCGGTTGATTGGCATTAACGACCATTCGCACTTCGGGAACCGGCAGGTGCCAATTGGTGCGGCTGCTGACTAGCTCCATATTGCGAAAGGTTTGTGTATCTTCGACGAGTGCCCTTTTGACATTGGCTTCTAGCCTATTTTGACGCACTAGCTCTGCTAGGCTAAAGCCCAAAGGAATAACCAGCAGGCTGGTAATCAAAACGACGATGCCCAGCGGACGCCTAGCTCGCCGAAAGGGAGAATAGCCCGCGAGAAAGAAAGCCACCATACAAGCTAGGGTAATCCCAAGTAAATTGGTGAGATATAGTAGCCCTGCCCCTAGCGTTAGCGACCCATTGAAGTGGGCGATGCCTAGACCTACGACACAAAGAGGTGGCATTAGGGCAACTGCGATCGCAGTCCCTGCCAGCGCACTCGATAGCTTAGGCTGCACCTTGGCATAGCCACTTAGCCCCCCGGCTGTGATTGCAATTCCTAAATCCAGCAGCGTTGGTGAAGATCGAGCCAGCACTTCGCTACCATATTCCAAAAAGCCAGAGCTGACGCCAATAAGGGCAGAAAGCGCAATCGAAATTGTCGTCCCGGTTCCCAACGCCCTTAGCCCGGTCGTAATCAGATCGAGATCGCCTTCTAAAATGCCAAAAGCCACCGAACGAATCGGTAACATTAGCGGTGCCACCAGCATGGCTCCAATAATGACCGCCGCGCTATTAGAAAGCAGGCCCAAGGTTGCAATCAGGCAGGCCCCCAGAGTCAGCACCACATAGTCATAGTCCAGCTTAGCTTCATCCATCAGGCTATCTTGCATGTGCTGATGCGCCTGCGGAGACACCCGCCGTCCCCCAAAGTATTTGCGACTCCACTCGTCCAGTTGCGATCTAATATCGGGCTTCACCACTGGCTTAATTTCTCATAATGTATGGAGGTCAAATGGATGAAAGTTAAACGTATAAAAGTTATTTGTTTCTAAAGATATATTCTTTCAACAAATCAGCCAGATATGTTTGTAGCTGAGCAGGCGTCTTCCTGCGACAAGTTATTACACTATGGAATGACATTATGGGATTTTTCTCGAGAATCTTTGGTAAAGACAAGCCCGCAAACGCGTCTACCTCTGTTAGCAAAACAACAAAAGCTAAAGACAACTCTGGCAATGACGTTCCTGACTATAAAGTAGGACTTGACGGCAAATTCGACGAAAGTGGACTTGCTAAGCGCGTTGCCCTTGCCTTTGACGAAGACAACCAGCTAGACGACATTGACACCCTATGGGTTGCTCAAACTAGCGCCACTGTTGTGCTAAAAGGCAAAGTCCCTAGCCAGGCCATTTTAGATAAAATGGCAAAGGTTGCCAAAGCGACTGACGGGGCTGATGCGGTAGATACTAGCCAAGTCGAAGTTGGTTAAGTTTGAGCTAAAGGTTTTGATTAAATGCTGATTGAAAAGGGGCGATACTGCGTCCCTTTTTTTGTGCGTATCTACATCTTCAGCGAGAATACAGTCAGAAAAAGACATCTCTTAGCGATAAGACTAAGTGGCAAAACCTATGAGCGATTCATCCCAGGGCAATCTGCCCAAAAGTGCTGCCCAAAGCGGTACGAAAATTCCGGTCGTCGTTAATGGCGCATTAGGAAAGATGGGCCGAGCGATTGTCCAAGCCGTTGCAGCGGCGGACGATATGACCCTTGTCGGTGCGATTGGTCGCAATCTACAGCTAATTGGCCAAGACATTGGCGAGGTCATCGGCATTGGCCCGCTCGAAATTCCGGTGCTCAACGATTTGGAAGCCACGCTGGTGATGGCGCAAAATGAAGCGCCTAGTGGGGGCAGTGCGGTGATGGTAGATGTCACCCATCCTGACAGTGTCTATGGCTCTGTGAGAGCCGCGCTAGCCTATGGTGTGCGGCCTGTGGTGGGTACTACCGGTATGAGCAATAAGCAAATTAAAGATCTAGCCGAATTTGCTGATAAAGCCAGTACGGGCTGCTTGCTCATCCCTAATTTTTCGATTGGGATGGTGCTGTTGCAGCAGGCGGCGTTGCAGGCAGCCGCGTATTTTGATCATGTGGAGATTATTGAGCTGCACCACAATCAAAAAGCAGATGCGCCTAGTGGTACGGCGGTTAAGACCGCGCAGATGCTGTCGGAGCTGAAAAAAACTTATAACCCGCCGGAAGTTGAGGAAACTGAGAAAATGGCAGGCGCGAGGGGTAGCCAGACTGAAGACGGTGTCAGGATTCACAGCGTGCGGCTACCGGGCCTGATCGCACATCAGGAGGTAATTTTTGGGGCGGCGGGGCAGTCTTACACGCTGCGGCATGATACGAGCGATCGCGTTTGTTACATGCCGGGTGTGCTGCTCTCTATTCGCCGCGTGCTGCCGCTGAAGTCTTTGGTATATGGGTTAGACAAGATTTTGTAGCGGGTGCCTACCCTTTAAAAAGAAAAAGGCCTGACCCCTTTAAGCCCCCAGGATCAGGCTGCTCACCTGTGAGAGCGCCTATAGAACCAGTTTTCTAATCTCACCCAAAATGCCCCTTGGGATAGATAAGTAGCTCTGTATGCGCTCTTCAAGTGGTTATATTTTCACCTGAGGGCAAGGAATGCGCCTCAAAAGAAATACGGAAGTGCGTGAAGTAAAGCCCTCTATTTAGCATTGAATATTCCGTACATTCACGCTGTCTTACTCCGTTCTTTGCGCTTAGCAGGGAGGAGGTTTCGTGCAAGAATCATTGATTTTATGGTGCCGGGCAGTATAACTGCTATTTAGAAATATCTAGAAGTACAGCAGGAGGTTGAGCCCCGGAATGGTTCGAGAGAGCGTCCACAAAAGCAGTGTGATGTAGACCAGACCCAAGCTCCACTGATACCAGACTAAGATGCTAACCACGCCGGGTACGCAGCTATCTCGCAGGCGAATGTCGTTAAAGCCAAACTTAAACCAGTTGTTGAGGCTGAAGTCGAAGTAGTTCAGCCAGTTCCAGCTGCGATCGCACGGCAGCGGCGAATAGCGCTCCCGATAAAATGGAAACTTGGGCAGTATCGGTAGCCGCGCGATTAAAACTTGCAGCTCACGCAGCGCCCCATTCTGAACAAAGTAGCTATCGTCCATCAAATCGTGATATCGCCCCTCCCGATACAGCTTGACTAGCAAGGCACCGGGAATAGGCAAGGTCAGCAGGCCGACCGCCGCGAGAGTAGAAATCGGCTGATCGCAGCTTTGACTCAGCAGGCTTAGTCCTAAAACGATCAGACTGCTGCCACCCGTTATCATCACAATACTTTCTGCTCTACTTGGCACAATCGGCGTAGGCGTGAGTCGCCGAAAGCGATCAATCAGCCAAAACATAAAGCCAAACAGCGTAACGGCTAAAATTCCAACGCTGAAAATAAGATTGACGTTAGTGCCGTAGTTGCTGAGCTGTAGTAAACCTGCGAGAAGTAGCCACTGGCAGAGGCGCTGTAGGCGATTGAACAGCGCGTTGGGGCCGGTGGTGATGCGATCGCGCAGCTGTAGATAAGTCGCCAAATCAACTTCATCTACGCTCAGCAGATCGCTGCGGCTTACAAATGGTTGAGCGTCTGCTCTGGCGACAATCGCGGCAGCCTGCTGAGCGCTAAACCCTAGCTTGGTTAGTTTCTGCGCGCTAGCCCGGTTTAGGCTAGTGCCTAGCAGCAGCTGTTTCAACTGGGCTAGGCGCAATCGCTCTAGCGAATATTCCACCTGGTTAGCATCGCCAATTTGCTCTAGCAGCCGAAAGTTTCGCACGAGATTGCGCAGTACCGTTTCGTTACCCGTTAAAGTCGGGACTGACAACACTCTGCCAATCTGCCCAGGACTGCCCAAAATTCGAGCTTCCCCAGCGCTAAAGTCCAGATCGGCCACGTTGATAGTGACGGCTTTTGCTGAGGGCGTTCTGCGGGTTTTAGGACTGTCAGCGCGAGGATTGCCAGATCGAGGACTGCCAGCGCGGGCCTTGGCAAAGCGGGCATCGCCAAAATCTACCTGTGTGATCACATGTGCTCCGCGCAAACTAATCGACTGCTGAAACTGTGCCTGCCGAAAACCAATGGTCCCTTCTAACAAGGCATCGGTTAGAAATAGAGCCTGATCGAAATGAGTCTTTTGAAAATTGGTGAGGGTGTGAAACTGCGCGCGGTCGAAGTCGGCATTGGCCTGCCAGTGTGCGCGGGCAAAAGTGACTGCTTGAAAATCGGCTTGGGCAAAGCTAGCGCTGTCGTGAAAGAGACTGCCTTGCCAGTTGCTATAGGCGCTAAATCGAGTCTGGTTGAACTGAGCAGGTTTGGCAAATAAGGCGGTGCGAAAGCTGCTCTCTTGCTGGAACTGTCCATTGCTAAAGTTAACGCTGCGGGCAAATTTGGCCCCCTGCCATTGAGCCGCCTGCGTAAAAATAACGCCGGGTGCTTCGACCCGACTTAGAAAGTAGATATCGTTAGCGTTTACCGTTCCGTTGAAGCAGGTTTGGCTTAGTAGTAATGGACCGCGAAAAACTAGCGTATCTGGCTGAAGCCGCTGCGGTGAGGTGAGCAGAAATCGCGATAGTCTAGCTGAATAGGGCAAGAAATAAGCGCTTGTATATAGGCTGTTTTGGCTAGAAGCGAAAGCTGGGTATGTAAAAGGCGACTTGACTGAAGCGGACTGCGTCAAGGCCGGATCAAGTGTCTGCTTAAAGGTTTCTAGCGCGGGTAACATCGCGTCGCCATAGGCCGGAACGCGCAGACTTAGCCGAGAGAAGGCTAAGTCTCCTTGAATCAGCGTGCCGCTAAAATCTATGCCGATTGGCTGTGAACCGCTTTGTTTTTTGGGGTTTAGTGCTTGCTGCAAGCGCTCGTAAAATTGTTTAGAGAATGCGCGGGTCTGATCGCTGCTTGAATTTTTTCCGCTGAGGTCTGTTTCTCTTAGGTTTATGGTGAAGTCGCTAAGATCGATAACGGTGGTCGCGCCTTTTTGGACAGGCGCAGCAATGCGCTGATCGAGTATGGAAAGCGTTAGCGGTTGCTGTGTTGCGGTTGCTGCGATCGCAACCGATCCAAACCTGCCGCAGCCCAATAGCCCAACCAGCAAGAGGCCAGCGACTAGACCTGTGCTCAGACCTGCTTTTAGCCCTGCCTTTAGTCCTTGACACCAGCGGCTAGCCTGGGCTGCGCAAAACCAATCAATCATCCGCCGTACACTATAAGAGATATGGATAACAGAGATATGGACAACATCTCACCCAACATCTCACTAGATAGCCCTTCAAACAACACCTCCAACACCTCAGTTGCTTCGTTGAGTAGCGGCCCTACGCCTAGCACTCAATGCGGCACCGCAGAGTCCTCTATGGTGTCGTCTTCTATGGCGTCGTCTTCTATTCGGCCATTAGCTCAAGATGTGGTGTCTTTGATGGCAGCGGGTGAGGTGATTGATTCTTTGGCGGCGGTGGTGCGTGAGCTAGTAGAAAATGCGCTAGATGCGGGGGCCAGTCGAATTTCGGTGAGTCTGTGGCCAGAGCGCTGGCAGATACGGGTGGCAGATAACGGGATGGGGATGGACCGAGCAGATTTGCAGCAGGCTGCGATCGCTCATGCCACCAGCAAAATCTCGACTTGCCCAGACCTGCTCAACGTTAGCTCTTTGGGCTTTCGTGGCGAAGCGCTCCACAGTATTGCTCAGCTCGCCCAGCTAGAAATTCGCAGTCGCCTAAATACTACGCAAGCTTGTGTGACTCAGGCTTGCATGACTCAGGCTCGGGCTGCGCAAGGAAATGCTGTTCAAACTCGGCAAGACCCAGACGCTCCGGTTACGGGCTATCAGGTAATCTATGACGCGAGCGGTGAGCCGCTAAGTGTTTCAGAGATTGCGGCGGCCCCTGGAACGCTGGTAACGGTGCGCAATTTGTTTGGAAGCTGGCAGGCTAGACGCCAGGTTCCGGCGATTTCCCTGCAAGTCAAAGCGGTGGCCGGGCTGATTCATCAGCTGGCTCTGTGCCATCCTCACGTTACTTGGCAGGTTGAAAAAAACGAGGTGCCTTGGTTTTCGCTGTGGCCAGGGCCGACGGCCAAAACGCTGATGCCCCAGATGTTGCGTAGCCTACATGACACCGATATCGAAGAGCTGAGTGAGGACGGACTCTACTTGGCCATTGGCTTGCCCGATCGCTGCCATAGACGCAAGCCAGACTGGCTGCGAGTCGCTATTAATGGCCGCCCGGTGGTAGTAGAAGAGCTGTCGGCGGCGGTGATGGCTAGCTTTCGCCGGACGATTCCACGCGATCGTTACCCTGTTTGCTTTTTGCATCTAACCGTGCCGCCTACCCAGCTAGACTGGAACCGCCACCCGGCCAAGTCAGAAATATACGTGCAGGGGCTAGCGACCCTGTGCGAAAGCATTACAGCGGCTGCTGGCCGACTGCTGCAAATAGATGACTTGAGCGAATCGGCCCAGACTCATCGGGCGACAGCGCTGATCAAAGCGGCAGAAGCAGACGGTGAGTATTCGGTTTCTCGGCAGGTGGACGTTTTAGGTGGCAGGCCGAGCCAGCAGATGCCTGTGCAGCCTGACGCCCTGCCAGGGACCGAGTTAGAGACTGGGCCGAGGGCGATGCCAGGGGCTTTGAAGGCGATCGCTCAGGTTAGCGATATGTATATTTTGGCCGAGCATGAGGGCGGCATTTGCCTGATAGAGCAGCACATTGCTCACGAGCGCGTTTTGTTCGAGCAGCTACAGCAGCGATGGCAGATGGTCGCTGTAGACTCGCCGATTATCTTGAAATCGCTGAGTGATCAGCAGGTAGAAAGGTTGCAAGAAGTGGGTGTGGCGATCGCGCCCTTTGGTGAACAGCTTTGGGCCATTCGCAGTGTTCCTGAACCGCTCAGCGGCAGAGCAGACTGTGAAAACGCTTTGCTAGAACTAAGCCTGGGCGCGAACTTAGAAGCGGCTTTAGTCGCAACGGCTTGTCGAACGGCTATCCGCAACGGCACGGCCTTGAACCTAACAGAAATGCAGGCACTCGTTAACCAGTGGCAGCAGACCCAAAAGCCGCGTACTTGTCCGCACGGTCGGCCTATTTGTCTGACGTTAAAAGAATCGAGCTTGGCCAAATACTTTCGTCGTAGCTGGATGATTGGAAAAAGCCACGGCATTTAATAATCATTGGCCATGGGCTCGTTTTTTCTTGACGGTTTCTTCTTAATTGTTCTTTCTGGTTATTCTTACTGGGGCCATTCTTACTGGAGCTATTCTGGCTGGAGCTATTCTGGCTGGGGCTGTTTTTACTGGGGCTATTTTTGCCAGGGCTATTTTTGCCAGTCAGTGTAACAGCTTGTGCGGTTGCGCACGTCTGGGCATCCTAACCGTAGACCTATGATTTGGTGCAGCTGTAAAAATGCCATCTATTAAGAAAGATCCGTTATCTGCTGCTTCGGGTGTCTCTTTAGAGGCACGGCTGAACCAACTAGACTCAAAGATAAAATCGCTTGAGCAGGCGCATACCAAAGAAATGATCCGACGCGAGCAGGTAGAAGGTGAGTTAACCAAGGCTCAGCAGCTATTGCAGCTAGTGATGGATACGCTGCCGGAGGCGATTTTTTGGAAAGATCGGCACTCGGTTTATTTGGGCTGTAATCGTAATTTTGCTGAGGATGCGGGGATTGGTCTGCCAGAGAAGATTGTTGGAAAAACAGATTATGACTTGCCGTGGAAGAAAGAAGAATCGGATTTCTTTCGAGAGTGCGATCGCCGGGTAATGTTGGCCGATAAAGCTGAGCTTGGTATTGTTGAGCCTCAGCTTCAGGGAGATGGAAAGCAGGCTTGGGTAGAGACAAATAAAGCCGCTTTGCACGATGAAAATGGAAAAGTAATTGGAATTTTAGGTACTTACCAAGATATTACTGTGCGTAAGCAGGCTGAAATAGCGCTGCACGAACTGAACCAAAAGCTAGAGCGCCAAACTATAGAACTCACAGCGGCGCTAGCGCAGCTACAGCAGTCGCAGCTACAGCTTGTTCAGCAAGAAAAAATGTCGGCTCTTGGGAACCTGATTGCCGGGGTGGCCCACGAAATGAACAATCCAGTCGGCTTTCTTTCCGGTAACTTGAGGCCTGCTCAAGACTATGTCAAAGACCTTTTGAGGCTGATTGAGCTTTATCAAGCTGCTTTGCCAAATCCGGGCGAAGCGATTGAAGCCGAGATTGAAGAAATCGACTTGGACTACGTGCGTCAAGACTTGCCCAAATTGCTGCGGTCTATGGGCGAAGGCATCAATCGAATTCGAGACATTAGTACGAGTCTTAGAACCTTTTCTAGGGCAGATCAGCAGCACAAAGTGGCTTTCGATCTTAAAGATGGTTTAGACAGCACAATTTTGATTTTGAAACACCGACTAAAGGCTGATGACCGCCGACCGGAGATTGAGGTGGCTGAGCACTACAAAAAGATGCCGCTGGTTCTGTGCTTTCCAGGGCAGCTGAATCAGGTCTTTATGAACTTGCTGGCTAACGCCATTGATGCGCTTGAAGAGTCGAGCCAAGGAAAAAGCTTTAGCGATCTTCAAGCTGCGCCTAATCGCATTACAATTTCGACTGGCGTGTCGAGTGATGAGCAGATGGCCGTCATCAAGATTCACGATAATGGCATTGGGATGACAGAAGCCACGCGGCAAAAAGTCTTTGAGAATTTATTTACCACTAAGGCAGTGGGTAAAGGCACTGGCTTGGGACTGGCAATTGTGCACCAGATTATTGTTGAAAAGCACGGCGGCACGATTGCTGTTAATTCTGAGCCGGGTCAGGGAACTGAGTTTGTAGTTCAGATTCCTTTAGAGATTGCGTAGCGATTGGATTGCGATTGCAACAGCTTGCTCAATCTTTTCTAACCGATCAACTGCTTATATAAGCGACAGGATTTTGGGCGTAATTTCGGTGAGATCTTTGACGGGTGAAAATGCGATCGCATTGGGCCCAATTACCAACAGCGGCACTGAGTTGAAGGTATGACGCTTGGTTGAAAGATCTTCTATGTTGCCGTGATCGCTGGTTACGATGAGCGTTGTCTGGGCGGGGAGATGAGCGATCGCACTGATCAAAAAGGCATCAATGCGCTGTAGACAGGCGATCGCCTGTGCCCAGTTCTGTCGGTGGCCTGCGTAGTCACTCAGATAGCATTCAAACAAAGTCACGCCATACTGCCCGCTCAAAGCTGCCAAACGCTCTCCGGCGACTGCTGGCGAAATCGGTCTTCTCGCGCCTGCGGGTGCTAGCGATCGCGCATTTCTAGCGGTTGGCACTGCGCCGATGATGTCCCAAAAAATCGCTTCGCCTTTCTCGTATTCAAACTGCATCCGAAAGGGCAGTTTGGCGGCAAGGTTTAGCAGCGTGCAGACAGAATAGCGACGTTTTCGATTGGCGATCGCATAGAAGTATTCTGGCGAATAGGCGTTGGCTAGCGTTGCGGTTCTACCAAGTGCGATCGCGCGTCTGAATAATCCGTATTGATCGATGAGCGATCGCAAGGAGCCATTGGCAAATCCTGACTGATGCCGCCCCAAAAACTGGGCCGCATTTTGCCCGGTATAAAGGGTTGTCTGCCCGGTTGCGCTTTGTGGCAACCCCTCAACATCTAGGGTTGCATCGATTGGTTTGAGTAACGTATGAGCGCGATCTAATGCAGCGCCACTCAGCAATGACTGGTTTAGATAAGCGGATAGAAGCGGCATCGCTGCGACGGCTGATAGCGGGTTACTTTCACTAGCCTCGCCTAGACCGAGTCCATCTAAAAATATCAATAGGAAGTTAGAGTGGCCCACGCTCATTAATCAATTTGAGGGTATCAACTTATCGATGCATTACGTCATCTAGTTGTAGTCTGAGATCTGGCAAACGCGGTGATGAGATAGTTTCGCCCCTTCTGCACTGCCGTTGAACGTACTCGTTGCCCTGCAACTGACAAACCGTGAGGGTAGGCTACTTTAGTTTACTTGTGTAAGCTTAAGCAGATAAAGAGAAGCGCTTTTAAGACGGACTGAGGACAGCTTCTTTTTTCGCCGTCGCTGTTTCCAGCGTATTTTCGCTCGCGGCTGTTTGCACCAGAGAGAAATTATTCTCCTTAGCCCAGGCTTTCAGATCTGCAAAAGCGCGATCGCGCTTTTGCCCATACCGCTCTCTTTTGTTTCTCACCCGTTTTGGCAGCTCTGGAATGATGCCCATATTTGGCGGCATTGGCTGAAAGTGCTTGGGTTCTGCCGAGCTAATGAAGTCGATCATTGCACCGAGCATGGTGGTGACAGGTAGTGTTAGCAGCGGTTTGCCAAGAGCAATTCGAGCGGCATTTGTGCCTGCTAGCCATCCGCCTGCGATCGCAGCCGTGTATCCTTCTGTACCCACCAGTTGCCCTGCCGCTAGCAAAGTCGGACGCGACTTAAACTGCAAAGAATTATTCAGCAGCTCCGGCGAATTAATAAACGTATTGCGGTGCATCACCCCCATCCGCACAAACTCAGCATTCTCTAGCCCCGGAATCATCCGAAACACCCGTTTTTGTTCACCCCAGCGCAAATTGGTTTGAAAGCCCACCATATTCCATAGCTGACCCGCCTTATCTTCTTGGCGCAGCTGCACTACCCCATAGGGCTTATGCACCTTATTCTCCGGTGCATCAAACGCCCCATACTTCTCAGTGTCAAACAGTCCCACCGGCTTCAAAGGGCCATAGCGCATCGTCTCCACGCCGCGCCGCGCCATCTCCTCAATCGGCAAACACGCCTCAAAAAACTTAGCAGTATCGCGCTCAAAATCTTTTAGCTCCGCCTGCTCCGCCGCACACAGCTCCGCATAAAAAGCCAAATACTGCGCTTTATCCATCGGGCAGTTCAAATACGCCGCCTCACCCCGGTCATACCGAGACGCCATAAAAGCAATATCTTGATTAATCGACTCACCCACCACAATCGGGCTCGCCGCATCAAAAAAGCTCATGTAGGCTTGCCCGGCAAACCGCTCCAAATCTTCACTGAGCGATTCACTCGTCAGCGGTCCGGTCGTCAATACGGTAATGCCATTCTCAGGAATCCTCGGCACCTCATCTCGCCGCAGTTCTACCAGTGGATGACTCTCCAACGCCGCCGTCAAATCCTGTCCAAACACGCCGCGATCCACCGCTAGCGCCCCGCCCGCAGGCACCGAATGCTCATCTGCCTTGCCAATCACGATCGAACCCAGCCGTCGCAGCTCCTCATGCAGCATCCCCGAAGCGCGGTCAGTCCCCATCGCCCCAAACGAGTTACTACACACCAGCTCCGCCAAATGCTCTGAGTGATGCGCCGGACTTTTTTTCAGCGGGCGCATTTCATGCAGCACTACCGGTATGCCTGCTCGCGCGACCTGCCAAGCCGCTTCGGTCCCAGCCAGGCCACCCCCAATTACATGGACGGGTTCTCTATCACTCATATTCAGCCTCTGACTTTGTTAGCTCTTGTAAACGGTGTTGACGATTTTGCTCGTTTTGAACACCTTCTCTGGTGCGTCTGGCATCGAGGAGTGGAGTCGGAAAAGCCATACCAAAAACAATCGTGAGCTAGCTCTATTCTAAAGGGCTTGTCTCTAAAGGCTTATAAAACACTATTGAAACTGCGAGCTAATCTTTTCAGCATTTAACTTGTGGCCGATGATCACTAACTTAGTCTGACGAGGTTCGTCAGAGCGCCACGGTCGGTCGTAAAAGTAGTCAAACCGTTGACCTACGCCGTTGAGTACTAGGCGCATGGCTTTGCCAGGCACGGCGACAAAGCCTTTTATCCGATAGATTTCTTGCTCGCTAACAAGCTGAGTGAGCTGCCGAACAAGCGCTTTTGGCTCAAACTCTTGCGCTAGCGTCAGCGGTATTGAGGTGATGTCGTCATCGTGCTCGTGTTCTGCTTCATGGTCGTGATGGCTGTGGCGGCTATCGAGGTTGTCTTCTACCGCTGCGCTAAAGCCTAGCAGCACATCGGGGCTGATGTTGCCGCTGTGGCACGGTACTACCTTCACCCCGTCCGATAGTTCGTGGGCTAACCAGTCTTTTACCCGATTCAACTCCTCGTCTGTGACTCGGTCAACCTTGGTCAGCAGCACCATGTCAGCGCAGCCTAGCTGATCTTCAAACAGCTCTTCGATCGGCGTTTCGTGATCTAGCTCTTCATCAGCCTGACGCTGGGCTTCTAGCGCTGCCAAATCGCCAACCAGCTCTCCTTTTGCCAGCGCTTCGCAGTCTACGACGGTTACAACCCCGTCAACGGTGGCGCTGGTGCGGATTTCTGGCCAGCGAAAGGCTTGAACCAGAGGTTTTGGCAGTGCTAGGCCGCTAGTTTCAATCACCACGCAGTCTAGCTCGTCGCGCCGCTCGATTAGCGCCTGCATGGTGGGCAAAAACTCTTCTTGCACTGTGCAGCACAAGCAGCCATTGGCCAGCTCTAGGATGTTGCTGGTCGGAGTGTTAGTCAGAGTGTTGGCCGGAGAGGTCGCTGATTCTTCTTCGTCACAAACTTGGCAGTCGCGCAGCAGTTCGCCGTCAATGCCTACCTCTCCAAACTCGTTGACGATGACAGCAATTCGACGGCCTTGATTATTCTGAAGCAAATGACGAACAAGGGTTGTCTTACCTGCGCCTAAAAAGCCAGTGACAACCGTTACGGGTAGTTTATTCATGTTGTTAATGGGAGAAGGTTATGCCAGCAGCCCGCCGACGAAGGCCGCGCCTGCGCCCAGAATGGCAAAGCCAGCGTGACGAACAGAAATTAGGCCCGCTGTTTTGTTTTGATGGATGACGCGTTGGGCTAAGCAGTAAGCGCTGTAGGCGATCGCACTTTGCACGCCCGCAAACCCGATTAAATACGCAACTAAAGGCGTTGATTCTGCGCCGACGACCGCCTCGCCATAGGCATAGCCGTGAAAGATACCCGCGATCGCAGCTAGCAAAACAACCGCTATCGGGTTTAAGCGATCGCGCCTCACCGCCAGCGCCCCAAACAGCAATACCGAGATTGAAATCATAGCCTCGGGGGCCGGAAGCGACAGCTCAGCCAAATGCAGCCCTGTCCCGATTAACGTCGCTGATACAAAAGCGATTGGAACCCAAAAGCCTCGGGCTATCACTGCTGCTAGCAAACCCGCCGCGACTACAAAAGCCAGATGGTCTAACCCAATTACCGGATGCCCCACGCCAGACACAAAGCCCTGCATTATCGTAGCGGGCGCGCTGCCGCCGAACGGATGATGTGCCAGCGCTGGGGCCGCTAGCAGGGCTGTCGCCACAGCGCCAAAAACACTCGCGGCCATACTGCGACGGGTCAACAGACTATTTTTCATGAGTTACCTCCTCTGTTCGTGCCTCGCGAAACAGAGATTAAGTGAATGCAAGACGCACGGGCATTCTGGCTCAGGCAAAGTAGTCGGCGCGTTTTTGTGGTCGCGGCTTATGCTCTCTTTGCCATCACAGCTGCGGGACAGCGCCGGTTTTCCACCGAACTTTCCCCGTGAAGTATTGGTCGTCTTTAGGCTAACTAGACTAGCACGATGCATCCAGGCACAATGATGAAGGTCTGTTACCAGGTGAAGGGCTTTTGTGGATAGTATCAAAGCGGTTATTTTCGATTTAGATGGCACCTTGACCGACAGCGACAAAGTTCATTTTCAAGTTTTTCAGGCGGTATTTGCCGAGCGGGGCATTGCGCTCGATAAAACGCTGTACGAGCAAAAGATTAGCGGACGGCAAAATGCGGCTATTTTGGCAGATTTTTTGCCTGAGCTATCTGTCGAGGCGGGCGTGGCTTTTAGCGCGCAAAAAGAGGCGACTTTTAGACAAAAGGCTGCGGGTCTGCTAACGCCCTTGCCGGGTTTGGTGGCGCTGCTGGCGCAGATAAAACGTCAGGGTCTGGCGGCGGCGGTGGTGACAAATGCGCCGCCCAAAAATGCTACGTTCATGCTGCAAACGCTGGGTCTAAGTGAAACGTTCGATCCGGTGATTATTGCCGACGATCTCCCTCGGGGAAAGCCCGATCCGCTACCGTATCAAACGGCTTTGGACAAGTTGGGCATTGCCGCCTCAGAAGCCATTGTTTTTGAAGATTCGGCGGCGGGCATCCGGTCGGCGGTGGGGGCTGGTATTTTTACAGTTGGGGTGACGACAACGCACGACGCTGTCGATTTGATGGCCGTGGGCGCGAAGGGTGCGATCGCTGACTTTACCGACGCCTACATTCAGAGCCTGCTTTAGGTTTCGCTTCGGGTTTTTGCCTTAGGCTTCGCTGCCAGTCGCTTTTTCTGACGTCTCGGCCTGCGTCTTGGCCTGATTTCGCCGCCGCCGACAGCGATCAGAGCAATATTTCACCTCATCCCAGCAGCTCTCCCACTTTTTGCGCCAAGTGAAGGGCCGCTCGCAGACTGGGCACAGCTTGGTCGGGAGATCGGACTTTTTGCGTTGGCGGCTCATGGGATTAAAGGGATACCAGAAAGTTATGCGTGAGGATTCGGGCTTTAATGGTCGTGCTAATAATAATCGTAACTATCTAGAAGAAAAAATTCTAGAAGAGAAAATTCTAGAAGAGAAAATTGGGATTGACGGTCTTCTCTATTTCTCAAACTCTCTGTCTCAACTGTCTCAAGCGGATGTCTCAAACGTATATTTCAAATGTCTCAAATGTCTGCGGCTGAAGCATTAGCGGCTATTAGAATCGTTTTGGTGGCACCTGCAGGGCCGCTAAATATTGGTTCGGTGGCCAGGGTGATGAAGAACTTTGGGCTGTCTCAGCTAGTGCTGGTGACGCCCCAGTGCGATCCGCTTGGGTCCGAGGCGCTACAGATGGCGGTTCATGCGGATGACATTTTGCGCTCAGCGCAGCAAGTGACGACGATTCCCGAGGCGCTGGTGGGGTGTGAATGTGCGATCGCCACTACCGCCCGCACCAGAGGATTTGATGCCCCCTTACAGCGGCCCGAAGTCGCTCTGCCGACCTTGATAACGCCAACTAACGCCCTCACCGCGCTCATTTTTGGCCCCGAAGATCGCGGTTTGAGCAATGAAGAACTTACCTACGCCCAAGCCTTTACCAAAATTCCGACCACCGACACCTACAGCGCGCTTAATCTTGCCCAAGCTGTTGCCATTTGCTGCTACGAACTCCACCGCACCCTTTGCCCCATTGCTCAGCCAACCGAGCCCTCGTCTTCTGCCGCCTCTTCCCCCCCTTCTTTCCTGGCGCTAAAGGCTCAAGGCTCAATCCCCTCTTTACAAAACTCCCCTCCATCTGATAAACAGACGGAATCAAAGTCAACTAATATAGCCACACTGGACGAATTAGAAGGCTACTACCAGCACCTAGAAACGGTTCTTCTTAAAGTGGAATACCTCTACCCCCATACTGCCGCTAGCCGTATGCGTAAGCTGCGGCAGTTGCTAAATCGCGCTGTGCCTGCCGCTAATGAAGTGGCCTTGCTAAGGGGGATGCTTCGACAGGTAGAGTGGGCGCTGTCTCGCTGCTCTAATAAAGGCTCAAATTAAAGGCTCTAGTAAAGGCTCAAATAAAGGTTAGTTCTGCTATGACAGAGGCCAATGGCACACCCAATAATCGAAATGTCAGTCAAAATGGCAATCGAAATGGCAGCGGCAGCACGAACGGCCTAAACCACAATTCGGGCAGTCTACCTAATCGGGTACGGCCCCAGATCAGGCCCCAGATCAGGCCAGGCGCTTTGCCGCGTCAAAATGCCGAGGAACCGCCAAAAATCCGTTCGCGCACGACTGAAGAGAACGCACCTAATCAGCCTGCGCGGCGATCGCGGCGATCGCGCCATAAACCCAACGTCACCGATCGTCGGCGACTGTTTGGCACGGTTCCAGATCGCACTAAAAGCAAGTCATCTAGCCGAACACGGGCACTAAAAGCCAGAGCTAGAACCAGAACGGGGCTGCCGAGCGACCCCCAGTCAGTCCGCACGCTGAGAAGCTCCGCAGAGAACTCGGCAGGCAACTCGGTAAGGACCGGTCTAGGCTCAAAGCCTTTAACGTCTGGTCGTGCGGCGCTTAAAGGACCAGTTTCAAGAGGGCCAGTTTCGAGAGGGCCAGTTTCGAGAGGGCCCGCGTCGAGAGATCTGCTGCCAAAAAGATTTTCAGATAAACTGCCGCTAAGCGCCGCGAGTAGCAGTCGGTCTACTGGCCGGGTTCCGCCGCCTCGCGGCCTATCGCGCAAACGCCGTCGCGCAAGCAAATACGCGCCGATTTTGCGATACGGCGTTCAGCTATTGATTGTAGGGCTAGGAATTGCTGCTATTGGCGGCACTCTGTTAAAGATGTGGCCTAGCGCTGAGCCTGCCGCCACCACCGAGATCGTTAGACCCGATCCAAAGCCCTCAACTAGATCGTTTCCGCTGGCGCTGACCCAAGAGATTCCGGCGCTAAAAGCAGCGATGCAGGAGCTGCCGAATCTCTATCCTGGCCTAACGCCCAAAATTTTCTATGCCGATGTGGATACGGGTGAATACATCAGCCAAGAAGGTTCGGAAACCATTGCGGCCGCGAGCACGATTAAGCTGCCTATTCTACTAGCCTTTTTTGAGGCAGTAGATGCGGGTCGAATTGATCCTAATCGTCAGATTGCTATTCAGTCAAATCAGGTGGCACAGGGCTCGGGTGATATGCAGCTATCGGCACCGGGCACTCAGTTTACGGCGCTAGAAGTGGCTAGCCAAATGATTATCAACAGTGACAATACGGCCACTAACATGATGATTGACCTGCTAGGCGGTCAGGACGTACTCAATAGCTGGTTTCAAGCGCAAGGACTAGAAAAAACTCAGCTCAATATGCCGCTGCCCGATCTGGCGGGGACGAATACCACCAGCGCTCGCGATTTGGCACACACCATGCTGCTCATTAGTCAGGGTGAAGGGTTACAGATGCGATCGCGCGATCGCGTCCTTAACATTCTCAACCGTACCTACAATAAAAGCCTGCTAGCTAGCGGTCCGATGGATCAAGGCGCACTCACCTATAACAAAACGGGCGATATTGAATCGGCCCTGGGTGACGTAGCGCTGATAGACTTGCCCAACGGTAAACGCTATGTAATTGCGGTCCTTGTAGAACGCCCCGCTAACGACGGCAGAGCGCAAGAGCTGATCCGCCGTATTTCTGGTCTAACCTACGAAGAAGCGGCAAAAGCTGTGCAGCCATCGGTCGCACCGTCAGAAAATCCGGAGGGCGCAGAGGGCACGGCTCCTTCAGAGGGCTTATCTCCTGGTGAGATATCTCCGACTGATACATCTACTGGCACCCCTGCGGACGCACCAACTCTCGACGAACCTTATACAGAAGAGACCTATACAGAAGAAACCTATACGGAGGAACCGTACCCCAGCGCCGATCCTTAAGATGCCTTGTAGCCTTAACTAACGCTTTGCACCGCACGCGCGTTAGTTGTGGAAATATATCAAGTAAATTGGGTACGCTGCGGGCGTAGACAGGCGTAGGCAACGAGAAGGGTAAGGCGGGCATGTTTTCAGACACTGTCTTCCTCGAAGAAGCGTCGCTGACTGCGGTACTTTTTTGTTAAATAATTTTATTTAGGAAGCTGATACGTTGTTGGTTGAATTATTAAATACAGTTATTTCAAACACAGTGACTTCAAACACAGTGACTCCAAACACAGTGACTCTAAACACAGTGACTGCAGAAGCCAGCTCACCGAAAATCGATGCTTCGAGCGCTGGGTTAGCGGGTCTAAACGTTCGACACCTGGCCGCTGAGGGCTATTTTCAGGCGATCGCCTACTGGCTAAACGAGCCGCTTATTCCCCAAAATGTGTATGCTCAGGTGCTTGCTGACCCGTCACCGGGTTGCATTAAGGTGCTCGTTGAGTTTGAGCGTGCGCCTGAGCCAAAGCGGCTGCTGAAGTTTGTATGCGATCGCATTTATAAACTCAACTCCAACGTAATTGAAGGCATTCACCTCGTCGCCCGTGCAGTTGGCGCTAGCAAAACAGACTGGGAACAGCGAATTCGCATCCCTACAGCCAGCGCCCGCAAAGCCAAAACAGCCGCGCCAGTCTCAGATCAGCCAGTCTCGGACCCGCTATCCTCAGACCCGCCAGAAGCCGTACGCTCAGCGGCAAGCCAATCAAGTCCACAGCTTTTGCACGAATCCTCCCGCAGCACGGTTGCGCGTGACATTGTCCGCAGCCAGTTCAAGTTTTTTCGGGCCGCTTTAATTTCAGGCACGGCCTCCGCAGCGTTTTTATTTGGTGGCCTGACCGAGCTGGTTTTATCTGAGCGCCTTTCTGCACCGACTGCAGCCGAGACGGCCTCGGCCATAACGCCCTGGTACGAGAATGGCTCACAAGACACTACAGAGGTTGCCTTTAGAGCGGGCGATCAAGATGGCCAGGCTTCTGTGCAGCCGCTAAGCCAGCGTTTTCATGGCAGAACGGTCGAAGCGGCGCTTGAAACCGTTGCCGTCATTCCACATGACGAAGTCGCTTACCCTGACGACCCCACCGTGACGCTACTGTTTGGCGGCGAGCTAGCGCTAGACGACTTTGTTTTTGAAGAACCCGAAAGCCTAGATCGCCTGTTCTCAGACCTGAGCATCTACCAGCAGGCCGACGTTGCCATGGTGGGCCTATCAGAACCGCTAGCGACAGCCAGCACCTCCTTGCAAGAAAGCTTTTATCATCGCACTAGGCCCCAAGCTGTACAGGCGCTACAAAGAGGCGGTATCGATATCGTTAGCCTAGCCAGTGAAGGCAGCTTGACCTACGGCACTAGGGGCCTAGATGAAACCCTGCGAACCCTCGACCGACAGGGCCTGTATCGAGTCGGCGCAGGCCGTAACCAGCAGGAAGCGCACCGGCCCGAGATTTTGGAGGTTAAGGGTCAGCGAATTGCCTACTTGGGCTACAACTCTGAAGCGCTGAAAGCGGCAAAGGCCGATAAAGCAGGTGTAGCGCTGACCAATAGTGAAGATCAGTCGCACATTTTAGAAGACATCCGCGCCATTCGTCCTCAGGTGGACTGGGTGGTGGTGAACTACCGCTGGGGCGACACGCTAGACGACGCTAGCTCAGACGAGGCCAATCTAGATGAGGCCAATTCAAATGACGCTAATTCAGAAAAAAGTGCTCAAACAGCCGGTGAGGTTAACCCGCTAGCTATCCCTAAAGACTGGCAAAGATCGCTTGCTCACGAGGCCGTTGATGCTGGCGCGGACCTTGTGGTGGGCTATCATCCTAGCCAAATTCAGGGTGCAGAGATTTATCGCGATCGCGCGATCGCCTATTCACTGGGCGACTTTGTTTTTGGCGAAGCCCCGCTCGAAGACCACGATACTGCCGCCCTTAGAGTCTCCCTGCGCAACCACCAGATGAAAATAGAGTTTCTGCCCGTCAGCATTCGCAACTCTCAGCTTCAAATGGCCACTGGCGAGCACGGCACCCAAATCCTCCAAGGCATTCGCAACGCCTCCAACACCTTCGATCAGCCCTTAAATTTCCCCGCCGTCCTCCAAGCCTTACCGACTCATCTACCTACCCCAGATCCGGCCGCCCCAGATCCGGCTGTCCCAGCCGCCACAGCCCCAGCCGCCACGCCTCTGCGCCCGTCCTCTACAGCTCCTACCCATCTAGACTCTATAGAGTCCTCCCCAGACTCTACAGAGCCCTCCCCCATCGTCGTACCCGATATTTCCGAGCCCGCACCCTTTGAGTATGAAGACCCTGCCCCTCATCCCCTCCTGAAAGAATCCGAAGCACTCTTTCCAGCCGAAGATGAGTCACCTGCAGAGTCCGTGCCAGAAGAAGATTCATTTATAGAGCCTGTGCCAGAAGATGATTCATTCATAGAGCCTGCGCCACTAGAAGATGAAGAGAAGCCGCAGAGTGTTCTTCCAGATAGTATTGAGCCTTACGAAGAACCGCTGACGGGCCCATTATCTGCGCTATAGCTGTCGAAAACCGCTCTAGCTCGATCTTGATAGCCAATAAGCTTAATTAAGTATATTTACGTAATAGATTCCTGCTTTACGTCACCCGCTTGCGAGCGTGTACCAAGGCCACCCTTCCCAACTGACACAGTATGTGCGTGCCGAGATATCGTCTGTGCTGCGGCCTTCTCAATCAGCAACAGCGTACCTACGCGCACAGCCGTAAGCCAACCATTTGTCGCTCAATAACGGTATAAAATCCCCATGCTGGGGTACATTAGCCGATTGTCGCCCCTACTCAAATGTTTGCTTAAAAGGGCGATCGGCTCTCTACGCCGCCATCAACTCTATAAAAAATAAACGAACAACACCGCAGTGGCAGTCACATTAGTAGCAGTCACTTTTTTTTCCGGTCAGTACTATCTCTGACTATTAAATTGAAACTTTAGTATAAATTCTTCAGGATTCCATATGCTGAAGTCAGTAAGTATGAACAGTAGGGTAAGAGTCTGGTCACAACCGACTCATCCTGCACCGTCATTCATTAGAGATTATGAAAAAAATGGGTAGGGCAGGCAAAGCTTTAAAGAGCGTTCTTCAACAGTACGGCATCAGCCAAAACCGGCTGGCCGTTACGATGGGCGTCGCACGATCCACCGTCAATCAATGGGTAAATGAAGTGAGCGATCCGCTAGCAGATTCTATCCCAGATATCATCACCGCACTAGACACACTAGAGCCGACTGCTGCGCAGATTTTTTTACAGCGCTACATTGACCGCACGCCTAGTCACAGCAGTAATAGCGTCCACTAGCCTAAACGCGTTCTGTCTAAAAGCGGCATAGCGCTCTATGGCATAGCTACAATCAGGGTAACTAGGTAAGCAATCAGGGTAACTAGGTAAGCAATCAGGGTAACCAGGTAGGATGACGGCCCGCAATATCAAGTTCTGTCGGGAGCAGTGGAATGGGCTCCCGCAGCACTCGCTCTTCTAAGGTTGCAAACAGCGGCAGCAGCCATAGGCGAGAGGTTGGCCCTTCATAATCTTCCGGCAAAGAGGAGGTTTGTGCCTCATTTATCAAGGCTTCGTCAAATAAAATAGCTAAGCCATCAGGCGATAGGCTCACTGTTAATTCTGGCTGGGGCGGCATTTCTAGCAGCTTTTGCTCTTGACCCGTTTTAACGTTAATAGCCGTTAGGTAAGGGCTAAAAGAAAAGTCTTCTTCTAGCAGCCCTATGGCGTCTTCTTCTTCTAGCTCGTTGAGCGCTAGGTCTTCGATTTCGGCTTCATCTGAGCGGTTGTTTCTGAGTAAGCGGTTGACTACGCAGTACAAAATCTCGTTGTTTTCGTTGAATTCAGCGCTTAAAATAGCGCCGTCTGTTTGCAGCAAAAGCTTTTCTTCACCGCGATTAGATACCCAAAATAATGACTGAGTAAACCGTTCTTCTGGATTGTCTTGGTTAAAGTTTACTAGCGCCGCGGCACTTCCGTCGTCAGCAATATCAAGCGTCAGGCCATATTCGGGCAGAAAGTCTAGCAGCAGTGCGTTTGATTCGGTTTCATCTAAATCTGGTTCTAAATCTATTACCGCAGTGCCTTGCCCCTGCTGCAATAGTAAAGAAACGCTGTCGGGTGCAATTCTAAAGTCTCCTCCAGGTTCGGTATTGAGCTTACGAGGCGCAGCGCCCGGTTTGATGATCCAAGGCCCAAAGTCAGCTGGATCTGACTGACTGACTCGCTGGACGACGATGGTCTCACCGTTTGCTGCTAAGTCAAACTTCAGGTTTTGAAAGTTCTCGTTGTTTAGAATCAGCTCAACGTTACCTGCCTCTGCAGTTGATGCTTTTTGCCAAAATTGCCAGAAGGGTGGGGTCGAAACCGGCCCTAGACCCGTGGTGATACTGTATATCTGAGCGCTAGCAATCCGATCGGTCTCGATGCTAGTATCGACCGCAGAAAATAGAATGCGATCGCGCTCTGGATAGGGCTGAAAATCTAAAACGGTTTGCCCTGCCGGTGTGAGCAGCGTCTTTTTCTTTGTTGTTAGGTTAAACAGCACGAGCCGATCTGTTTCTTCGCCTTCTGCACCGATGTAGACGAAAGCGCGATCGCGTGTTTCAAATTCACTCTCAAACGGCTCAAATCCGGCTTGTCCGCTCAGCGCCTGTGCCTTTGGCAAAGTCAGCTTGTAGCTCTCACCATAGGGTGCGGGCGCGTCTAGGGTATAAGCCATGCGCCGCCCGGCCCAGCTGACTTTGCCAAAGAGCACCGGTTCAATCACCAGATTTTCTTCCACGCTCTCTGGTACGACCGGCTGATTGAAGGTCAGTACAAAAGCAACGTCGCTTGCTGCGACCCGCTGGCCTTGCCAAGAGAATGTCCTAACGCTCGGTAAAGCCTGCGAACCGAGCAGCAGCATTGCAACAATCGCCAAGCTTACAAGAACAATCACGGTCGAGGCCGCGCGATCTAAAGGTTGGAACTTGTGTCTTGAAGTCATGGTCTTGGCAGTTAGGTAAGATCGCTATCCGCATGAGCGGCCAGATAAAGGTAATTAGATTGAGATCGGCCAGATTAAGATCGGCCAGATTAAGATTGGTTAGATCTAATTGTCTAGACTAGTCGCTAATATTCATAGGGATTTTTAGGTTCTTCAATCGTACGGATTTCGGTGGGTGCGATCGCCACCTGACGCCGTCCGTCTAGCGTATCCGTTACGATTGTGCCGCTGACCGCCAGCCAGCTATCGACCGGATAAGGCCGATCGTTTCCGAGCTGGCTATCTGGCAGCTTCACTGGTAAGCCCACCGGATAGGCATCCGCCGCGCAGCAGGTTAGCACAAACCGCGACACCATTACATAGCCGGGTGGCCATGTCTCTGGATATATCACAAACCCTTCTAGGTCAACTGGTTCATCGGTATACTCGTCAGGCTCTGGATACACATTCACTAGGCGAATCCAGTCAATGATAGAGCGCTCTGCTGGGGCCGCGGCCCGCGCAAACCGCTGCGGCTGCGCCCGCGTCAGCGTCAGCGTATCGGCAATCCCACGTTGAGCTGCCGTCTGACTCGCAAAGGCCACAGGGGTGTAAATCAGGCCAAACACCGCCACTCCCAGCAAAATGAGACTGCTCAAGTTTCTTGGTAGCAGGGTCACATGGCTGTCGTCGACCGCCTTTTGGGTCTGCGCCGCCGTTTTCTGTCTTGCCCTTGATGGCTTAATCTGGTCTTTTATCAGGTTGAACAGCTTGTAAAGGGAGGTTGCTGCTAGCACCACTGCCGCCGTATTCGATAGCCAAGCATAGTCTGGATGCAGCAGCAGCAGCAGCTTGCCGCCAAACCAATAGCGAAAGAGCATCATGCTCCAGGTGCCTAGTGCCAGCACATCTAGCAGCTCTCGCCACGGCAGGTAAAAAGCACCTCGAACAGACCGAGGGGACTTAGTTGGTTTTGGACGAGGCGATCGCACCATAAAATTCCTTGAAAAATGCCTGATATAATCTCGCAGGATTACCGCCACTATCCCACATACCGCTATCCCACATACAGATTGACGGCTAGCGCCAGCGCAAAACTCATCAGCGATGCTAACGCAAACAGATAAAAGACCGCTCGACTTTTAAATACCGTCAGCAGCAACCCAATGTTTTTAAGATCAATCATGGGTCCAAAAATCAAAAAGGCCAGCAGCGAACCAGTCGTAAAAGTAGAGGCAAACGACAAAGCAAAAAAGGAATCTACCGTAGAGCAAATAGAGACCACCGCCGCCAGTATCATCATGGCTAAGATAGAAGACACCATGCCTTGGCCCAGCCCTAAAATCAGCTCTCTAGGAACAGCTACCTGCACAGTTGCTGCTATTGCGCTTCCGAGCACCAGCACCGCGCCTAGCTCTCGCAGCTCTCGCACAATATTATCGACAACCAGCTCCAGCTTGCTCGCTGCTGATTGATCTTGTATAGGATTGGCCACTAGTCGCTGAGCCGCAGGCGTATCGAGCTGCAGCATCTGCCCCGCCGGTCCAGCGCCCTGTAAAAAAGTTCCGCCCTGTAGTAGCGTTGACTGAGCCGCTAGGCCAGCATCGCCAGCGCCTCGGGCCCTGTCACGAAACCGACTGCGGGCTACTGTCTCTTGCAAAAAAGGGCTGATATCCTTCTGACGGCTGAACACCCAGCCCACCGTTGTGGCAATCAGTAGGGTACAGCCTACGCGCAAGAAGACCACTTCTGGCTGACCGCGAAACGCTACCCAGGTCGCCCAAAATACGACCGGGTTGATGGTGGGAGCCGCTAACAAAAAGCCGATCGAAACTGCGGTTGGAGCCCCTTGCACTATCAGCCGTCGGGCCACGGGCACATTGCCACACTCACAGACCGGAAACAGAATGCCAATCAGGCTGCCAGCTAGCGCACCTAGCAGTGCATTTTTAGGAAGCATGCTGACTAGCTGACGCTCGTTGACGAAAAAGAGGAGCAGACTAGAAAACGTTACGCCTACTAATAAAAAAGGAATCGCTTCTACCAGCAAGCTGAGAAATAGCGTAAACCCTGTATTGAGCTGGACCATCGTAAAGAATAAATTGCTAGAGCAAACCCCATAGGTTGGAGATCGTAGCGGAAGGCATTCATATTATCTCTTAGATGGCAAATTGAATAGCCTGAACACAACGATCGGGTTGCACGAATTTATACATGCCGATCGCTTTATCGCTCTCTACCCCCTTCTTTCTACCACATTCTAATTTTGACGATGCTGATGCGTCCGCCAAAGCATACGTCTACATCTGCGCCCGCGTCGCGAAGCCGGTTTTCGTAGGCTCCGGCATAGCGAAAACCGGCTGCATCCACTACAAACTCGGTGGGTAGCGGCTGTGTGCAGCGATCGCAAAATACCATCTCAGGATCGTCTGGCCCGCCATCTGGCCCGCTATCTGGCCCGCTATCTGGCCCAACACCTGCCGGTGCCGCAGGCAAATTTACGTTCCAAAATTCACCCTCGGCTAGGTCTTTGCTCAATAGCGTTTGCAGTACTTTTTTAGTCAATCGCGTTGCTCGCGGCCAGTTGTAAGGCTCACCGCGATGCCGATATTGTGAAATTGCGATCGCCCGCTTCCGCAGCAAAGTCGCTTCCCGCACGGCGGCTACCGTACCCGATACGTAGGTATCCGAGCCTAAATTGCCACCCGCGTTAATTCCAGAGAGCACCCAGTCTACCGCCGGATACAGGTGATTGATTGCCACGCGGCTACAGTCCGCTGGCATGCCGCCAATGGCATAGTCTGATTCAGTGCGCCGATCAATCGTAATCGCGTTGCCTCGATTGAGCTGATGGCTACAGCCAGACAAATGCGCATTTGGCGCAACGACCACAGTCTCACCTAGCGCTGTGACGGCTGCTCGCAACGCCTCGATTCCCGGTGCACCAATGCCATCGTCATTAGTCAACACAAATAAACTCATCGACCTGCCGCATCTACAAACACGTCTCCGGTAAACACCGGCGTTGCCGGTCCGCTCATATACACGCGATTGTTTTCTGCCCACTCAATTTTTAAGTTGCCACCGGGCAGCTCCACGGTCGTCTGGCGATCGCACTTGTCATTTAGCACCGCTGCTACGACCAGCGCGCAAGCCCCGGTCCCACAGGCTAGTGTGGCCCCGGCTCCGCGCTCCCACACCTTCATTTTGAGATAGTCAGGCCGCACTACCTCAACAAACTCGGTATTAATCCGAGCCGGAAACGCCTCGTGGGTTTCAAACAAAGGGCCAACCTTAGCCAAAGGCACCGCTTCGACATCTTCTACAAACGTGATGCAGTGCGGATTGCCCATGCTGACGCACGTTACCTGCCAGTCTTGGCCGCCTACGCTCAGGGTTTCATCCACTGCCTTGCCTTCTGGAGAACCTAGCGTGGTTGGAATATCTTTAGCCGTCAGTATTGGTTCGCCCATATCTACGGTTACTTGGCCGTCTAGCTGTAGCTTAGGGCGAATGATGCCCGCTAGCGTATGAATGCGATAGGTATGGGGCAATTCGGGTGACTTTCCGTCCGCAGCTTCTAGCCCTGCAATAAACTTGGCCAAACAGCGAATACCATTGCCACACATTTCTGGCTCAGATCCATCAGAGTTGTAGATTCGCATGGTGTAGTCGGTGTCACCGGTTGCGGGCAGTACAAAGATGACCCCGTCGCCGCCAATTCCAAAGTTGCGATCGCAGACATCTACCGCTTGCTCTGGCGTCATCACCGGCTGGTTATTCGTCCGGTTATCAATCAAAACAAAATCGTTACCCAGGCCGTGATACTTGCTAAAAGGAAGGGCTGTCATGTGTAAACCAAAACGCGAAAGAAAAGTCTCTCTTCAAGAGCTTTCAGTATTCTATACCGGCAGCTTCACCGAACCTATCGAGCGAACCTATCGAGTGCATCGGGGTGCCTCGACTGCTTGTATCAATTTCTATTGCGACTGGCACACAACTGGCATATAGCGCAGCGCCGTAAGCTGTAAGCAATCCCCGCAGGCAATCTGTGGGCAGGCAATCTGTGGGCAGTCTGCGGGCAATCTATAGGTGACCTTCATGTTATCTACACAAACCTCAATGGCTGACAATCAATTCGATACTGGGCTACCCAGCATTCGCCAGGTGCAAACCCTCATTCGCGACCAAGCACGGGTCGAAGTCAAGCTCACCACAGGCGATACGCTTACCGGGTCGGTAAGCTGGCAAGATGTCAACGCCATTTGTGTGAAAGGCACCGCTGGCGACAATACGATTTTGATGCGCGGTGCGATCGCCTACGTCAAAACGGAAGTCTAAAACGGAAGGCTAAAGCCGAATGGCAAGCGTCACAGTAGCGGCGTTGGCTAGCAGTTTAGAAATGCTATCGTCAATGCTGGCCGACCCTACTAGCTGACCCTAGCGGCAGCGCTCTGTTGCCAGTACGAATGCCAGTACGAAAAGGTCTTCAGCGCTTTGATCGGTCTTTGCTGTTTCGCCAGATTCTACAGCTATGATTTCCGCTTTATTTTCTATCTTGAGATCGTCACTTAAGTCGCCACTAAAAATCTATAGACAGTTTTTGCAGGCGCGCTGGCCGTCCCTTTGGAGCAAGCGCGTTTGGCTATTGCTACCGGCGATCGCCTGCAGCCTTGTGCTTTGGGGTGCGATCGCTACGCCTGCCCAGGCTTACCAAGTGCAGGTTTCACCGGCTAACCCTACCCAGGGCGATACGCTGTCCGTCTTAGTGCAAAGCACGCAAAGCGATACAGAAAGCAGCGCAGAACCGACCGTTACGGTGAATGGCATTGTCTACACTGCCTTTCCGCTTTCTGATACTCGCTACCGCGCCCTTGTTCCTACTAGCCCCAACACCCCGCTGGGGCGGATGACGCTAGCAGTGAGCGGGCCAGAAGGCACGAATAATATTGCCGTCAGTATTGGTGATCGCAGCTTTAACACCCAATACATCACCCTGTCTTCTAGTCGCGCTGGCCTAGAAGGCACCGATCACGAGTTCGACCGGTTAGACGCGCTTAGAGCTCTGCGGACCCCCGAACGCTATTGGAGTGGGCCAATGTCAAAACCTAGCAATGGCTATGTTAGCTCTGCCTACGGCAATCAGCGCTACTACAACGGCGTCTTTGCAGAAGGCTACTACCATCGCGGCGTAGACTACGCGGCGGGTAACGGCTCACCCATTTATGCACCGGCGGCTGGCCGCATTGCCCTAGTCGGCCGCGAGTCAGAAGGGTTTGTGCTAAATGGCAACACGCTAGGAATCGATCATGGTCAAGGCGTCACCAGCGTCATGATTCATCTGTCCGGATTTGCCGTTAATGAAGGCGATTTTGTCGAGCAGGGGCAGCTCGTTGGCTATATGGGATCGACTGGCTTTGCCACCGGGCCAAACTTGCACTGGGGCCTGTTTGTGAACGGGGTCTCTGTCGATCCGGTTCCCTGGCGCTACGATGGCGTCGAATAGCGACGGTGCTCGAAACAATATCAGCGTAGCGGTGCTGCCAAATAGCCAAACTCCAAACTTCCTGTTAATCCTTTGGTCCTTCTGTTGTGCCTACCAAAACACCGGGAACACTTGAAGCTATAAAGATTCACCCCTTATACCGAATCGGTCCCAACAGATTAGTCGCCCTCTCTAGCGACCCTTACCTTTACCTTTTTAGCGGAATTACTAAACGGAGTTTTGTGCCAGCATGAGTAGCATCGAAAAAATTGTTGATCAGGCGTTGCAGGATGGCTACCTGACACCTGCAATGGAAGCCGAGGTCGGGCGTATTTGCGATACCGCCTCCGAGCTTTCTATTGAAGAATACATGGCCCTTGACCGGCTGATGGGGTCTTTGCTCACGGGTGAGGTGGTGGCAGTCCCGCGTAAGCAGTTTATTAACGTGATGGAGGAGTTGGTTTTGACCGAGGCGATTTCTCAGGTTGCGCAAGTCGAAGCCCAAGGTGAGAAAACACTGGACTTGGGGGATGTTGCTGCCTATGCACTCAACCGCTTACCGCCTTTATACGCCACTACCGAAGAAGGTGCGAGCTATCAGCGTGACAAAGCGCGCGCAGAGCTTTCTGAGCTGATCGCGCAGCAGGTTGCTGAGTCGGTTGGGCGCAGTGTCAATCAGCCCGAATTCTTCCCAGAACGCAAAGAAATTCAGCGCAGCGAGGAAGGCGGCTTGCTTGGCCAGGTTAATAAGCTGCTCAAAGACTATGCTCATGACTTTGAGCAACAGCCCAACGCTGCTTAGAGGCGATCGCGTCTCAGGGCTACACAGTTTTCTTTCAGCGCTAGATAATCAGCGCTAGATAATGCTAAATAATGAGCAGCGCTGCGCTACACGCCTTATTGCACGGTGAGCGTGCGCACATCAGAGAACTCGTAACTTTAGACGCAGCTTTATACAAAACGCCTGTCGGCTGGTGCTGACAGGCGTTTTTGCCTAAGAGGGATTTTCGGTTAAGGGACAATCTCTACTGGCGTACCCACTTCGATCAAGTCATACAGCGCTTTGATATCTTCATTCCGCATCCGCACGCAGCCATGTGAAACTGCTTCCCCAATGAGATCTTCTTGATTGGTGCCGTGAAAGCCAATTTGCGCTTCTCCATCAGACCAAAATCCAATCCAGCGATCGCCTAGCGGATTATCTGGCCCTGGCGGAATTTCTTCTTTTGTAATGGGATGCTGCCAAGCGGGATTTTCTAGCTTACTCATCACCGTGAAGTCGCCAGTAGGGGTTTGCCAATCATCTTGGCCGATAGCGACGTCGTAGCGGATAGTTGTTTCGGGGGTACTCACCTCTAAGGATCGCTTTTCGAGTGAAAGCACCAGCCGCACCAGCGAAGGTATACTCGGCTCGGCACCAGTATCGATAGTCTCTAGATCGGTTCCAGATTCAGTGGTTTGGGACTCAGTCGTTTGGGACTCTACATTCAGCCCTGCGGCTTGGGCCGAAGCCCGCCCGCCACTGCTAATACCCTCTAAACTATCGGGCGTAATTACCGGGGGCGGAAAAGGATTGCGCCATTCTAGCGCGATCAGCGATACGGCAACGCCAAAGCATAGCGCTCCAAAACAGCGAACAATAGGGGGTTGCCTCCGAATGGGTAAGACCTCCTTTCTACCAGTTCTGACAGCTGCTTTTCATCTTGACACCTTGATCTTGATTCCTTAATCGCCTGATAGCATCATTGTCGCACTTAAAATTGTTAAACTGACGATTTGCAACGAGGCAAGGATCGCGTGGTAGTGAAGCCAGACTGGTTACGGGTAAAAGCGCCTCAATGGGAGCGCGTTGGCAACGTCAAAGGCATTTTGCAAGACCTGGGCCTAAATACCGTTTGCGAAGAAGCCTCTTGCCCTAATATTGGCGAGTGCTTTAGCGTTGGCACCGCCACCTTTTTAATTATGGGGCCAGCTTGCACCAGGGCCTGCCCTTACTGCGATATTGATTTTGACAAAGCAACTCGCTCGCTAGATCCGCTAGAGCCGGTGCATTTGGCAGAAGCGGTGCGCCGGATGCGGCTAAGGCACGTAGTGATTACGTCTGTTAATCGCGACGACTTGCCAGACGGGGGCGTCAGCCAGTTTATCCGCTGCATTGAGGAAACGCGTAAGGTCTCACCGAACACGACAATTGAGGTATTAATACCCGATTTGTGTGGTAATTGGGACGCGCTAGAAACGCTGCTGCTAGAAGGGCAGCCGGAAGTGCTCAATCACAATACGGAAACGGTGCCTCGGCTGTACAAGCGCACGCGGCCTCAAGGAGACTATCAGCGGAGTCTGGATTTGCTACGACAGGCAAGGGCGATCGCGCCTTGGACCTACACCAAATCCGGCATCATGGTTGGTCTGGGTGAAACCGACGCCGAAGTCCGACAGGTGCTAGGTAACCTGAGAGCCATAGACTGCGACATTGTTACCATTGGTCAATATTTACAGCCTAGCCAAAAGCACCTGGGCGTAGAGACGTTTGTCACCCCCGAGCAGTTTGAGGCTTGGCGAGTCGCGGGCGAAGAAATGGGCTTTTTGCAAGTGGTGTCTTCACCGCTCACTCGCAGCTCTTATCATGCCGAACAGGTTCAACAGCTAATGAAGACCTATCCCCGAATGAGGTCATAACGAGGCCATAAACAGGGCTACAAAGCATAGGGCTACAAAGCATAGGGCTACAAAAAATAGGGGCCTAAAGGTAATGACAATGACGATTACGCCTTTAAAAGCTGCTGTAGATTGTCTACATAAGGCGGATACACAATTCCTTTTTCTGTGATGATTGCGCTGATATAGTCGGCGGGCGTAACGTCAAAAGCTGGGTTAAATACGGGGGTGTCGTCGGGTGTGATTTGCTGACCTTTTACCTCGGTAATTTCTGTGGCGGCGCGTTCTTCAATGTTGATTTCGTCGCCGCTTTTTAGGGTCATATCGAGGGTGCTGGTGGGGCAGGCGACATAGAACGGTACGTTGTGAGCGCGGGCGACAATAGCGAGGTTGTAGGTGCCAATTTTATTGGCCACGTCGCCGTTGGCGGCGACTCGGTCACAGCCGACGATGCAGGCGTCGATCTTTCGTGTGCTCATGACGTAGCCTGAGGCCCCGTCTACAATTACCGTATGCGGAATCTCAAAGGCTTTCATCTCGTAGGCCGATAGGCTCGCGCCCTGAAGCCGAGGCCGCGTTTCGTCTAGAAACACATGGATTTTTTTGCCTTGCTCGTGGGCAACGCGGATGATGCCAATTGCGGTGCCGTAGTCTACTGCCGCGAGGGCCCCTGTGTTGCAGTGATGGATGACGGTGGCTGGATTGGGAATGAGTGCCTGGGCGTGAGTGCCGAGCTGCTGGCAAATTTCGATGTCGGCCTGGCAAAGCCCTTGGGCTTCGGTGAGGAGCGTTTTTTGTAGCGCTGCGATCGCTACTACATCTGGTAAAACCGCTACCTCAGCCGTTTCTTTTGCTAGCGTCAGCAGGTGCTGTACGGCCCAGGCCAAATTTACTGCTGTGGGCCGAGCGGCCATTAAATGCGCCCCGGCCTGATCTAGGTCAGCCAGGAAATCGGTCATTGTGGTTGCAGCTGACTGCCGAGCTGCGATCGCTAACCCAAATGCTGCCGTCACCCCAATCGCCGGGGCCCCTCGCACCACCATCGTCGTAATGGCCTTGGCGACTTCTTTGTAGTCCTTGTAATCGTTGTAGGTAGTAATTGCTGGTAGCTGCCGCTGATCGAGCAGTCGCAGCTGGTCATTTTTCCACTCAATACTGCGAAAGGCACTCATTGCGGTTAGCCATGAAGAAAGTCCTCATCATTTTAAGCGGCAAGATTGCATAATTTGCCTAAAGAAGTGGCCTCGTCCGCAGAAAAAAGGAGCAGAGGTGAGATAACTAGGAATAACTTCTTTTGATGCATCGCCCTTATGTCAGCCGACCGTTTTTCTTCCGGCTCCTCTGCTCGCCAGCGAACGAGACCGGTCACCCTCATGCCCTCGGCGACTGCCCGCTCTGCGCCGATAGAACAAGATCGCTTCATTGTCTGTGGGCTGGGTAGCCTGGGCCAGCAGAGCGTTATTAATCTCAAAAAATTTGATTACGATCCGTTCGAGGTGGCCATTACTGCCATTGACCAGGCGCAAATTCAATCTTGGGAAATTGACGACCTGTCCAATCAGCTAGCTGTACCGCCAATTTTGGGCGACTGCCGTCGAGAAGAGGTGCTTAAAGCCGCCGGGATTGATAGTAGTCGGGCCATTTTGATTGTGACGAGCGATGAGAGTACGAATGTTGAATGTGCGATCGCGGCCCGTCGGCTCAATCCTAATATCCAAATCATTTTGCGATCTTCTCGCCACAGTCTTAACGCTTTGCTAGAGCGTCAGCTAGGCAAATTCGTTGCGCTAGATGCGACTGAGCTGCCAGCTATGACCTTTGCCCTAGCCGGACTTGGCGACGATACCGTGAGCGTCTTCACCATTGGTAAACATCGATTTCGCGTGATAGATCGCTTGGTTAGGGCCGGGGAATCTCATTTTGACGGGCAGCCTGTGCAGCAGCTTCACCGCCCGCACTCTCGCCTGCTAGATTTCAATCCGGTAAAACGGCCTCAGCAGCCACTGGGCTGGGCGACGACGGCCTCTTCTATTTTTCACCGCTGGCAGCCGCATGTGCGAATTTCGGCAGGCGATCGCATCACCTATTTGGAAGTCGTCGGTGAGACCGATTCACCCAGAGTCAGCAAAAATCCTTTGGTTACCATCTGCCATTGGATAGAAGACTGGCATAGCGGCGATTGGCGCAGGCGGCTAAAAAACTGGCGGCGGCCCTCTGAGCAGTCACTAGAGCGAGTCGTTGCGATCGCTTTAGTGACTGCCCTCGGGCTATGGATGACTGGCAGCATTCTGCTTCGATTCACGGTTCCCGGCGTTAGCTGGATCAGAGCCATTGTTTTGGGCGCTATCTTGCTGTTAGGTGGCTTTGGCGATGTCTTCGGCGGCTTTACGCCATCAGGAACACCTGGCTGGGTACAGCTCGTTTGTCTAGTTATTACCCTTGCCAGTATTGTCGTCGTGCTAGGCGTTTTTGGTTTGGTTGCCGATCAGCTGCTTAGCTCTAGATTTGCCTTTTTGCAAAAGCGACCCCGCTTGCCCCGTAGCAACCACGTCATTGTCATCGGCCTAGGGCGAATTGGCCGCAAGGTCACCAGCCTACTGCTAGATCTCAATCAGCCACTCATTGCCATCGATACGCAGCTCAATCACCCAGAGCTATTTACCCAGGTGCCCGTCCTCATTGGCAACGTGCTAGAAGAACTCTCTGCTGCCAATCTAGCAACTGCCAAAAGCCTGATCGCTGTCACTAACGATCAAATGCTCAATTTAGAAATAGCGCTGCTAGCGACCGAAAAAAACTTAGGCGGCAAGCATCTATTTTCTCCAGTGGTGCGCACTCGCAGCCAAAACTTTAGTAAAAACTTAGCGGCCCTGATGCCGCAAGCTAGGGCTTTTTGCCCCTACGCGCTCTCCGCCGAAGCCTTTGCTGGTGCCGCTTTTGGCGAAAGTATCTTAGGGCTCTTTCGCCTGGGCGACCAAACTATCCTGATTACCGAGTATGTCATCGAAGTGGGTGATACGCTCGTTGGCAAACAAATTGCCCAAATCACATATGGCTACGGCGTTGTTCCCGTCTTGAGAGAGACCCGCGACGCGGCAGGCAGTGTGCAAACCATTTTGATGCCGCCAGACGAGCAGCGACTCGCGCCGAGGGATAAGCTTTTTGTGCTCTCTTCTATCAACGGGCTAAGACGTATAGAGCGAGAAGAAATGACTCCCCCCCGGCGATGGAAACTCGCCGCTGAAGCCCTGCCGAAGGACGCCTCTGCTGCCGATGTCGTTAAAACTTTGGCCAAGCTAACCGGCTGTAGCCCCCGCCAAGCTCAGAGCTTTGTTAACCAGTTGCCAGCCACCATGAATCTCGATTTGTATGATTATCAGGCCGCTAGACTCGTCCTACTCATGAAAGAATGCTTGCCTATCCGGCTCTCACCTCTTTAGTGTTAGACCTTGGTCATTTTGCAAGCCTTAAGCCCAAAAACCTCAAGTCAATAGGCCTCAAATCGAAAAAACCTTAAACCAGCAAGTCTTAAGCCACCGCAGTCCAAGCAAAGCAGCTTACGTCTACGCTCTGCTACTTTCGTGCCTTACTTTTAATCGCAGTAACGCTTTACAATCAAGTCTCAGTGAATTTGCTTACGCCGCCTCCTGATATCGCCATGGCCTTACTTAAAGGGAGGGCTTCAGAAAGAGCCCCAGAAAAAGCCTCAGAAAAAGAAGCCTCAGAAAAAGAAGCCTTAGAGAAAAAAGCCTTAGAGAAAAAAATCTTAGAGAAAGAAGCTGTAGTGAGGGAAGCTACGCTCGCTTCTGCCTTTCCCTCTGCAGTTTTAAAACCCAGCTCAAAAGTCGACAAAAAAACTGATCAACGTCCGTTTAACCGACTGCCCGGCCAATTTGGGCGTCAACGTCGCAGGGTCGGTGCGGTTGTTTCCCGTCACCCTGTACTCGTTCAAATCGCTGTTCTGCTGGTGTTGATAAGTGGCACTGGGTGCTTTTTACTCTATTCTCTTTTCAAAGGGGCCTGGTCTCCAGAGAAGGATAATCTGAGCATTCTCGGCAGCATTCTGAAGATGGAAATTGCCAGGGAAAGTGCACTGGCAATAGACGGGAATCCGCAGCAGGTCGTTACTCGCTCTTATCAAAGCCTAGAACCCTATGTCGCAACTGAAGACTGGGTATGGGTCAATCGCTTTGGCAGCACGAGCACTTATGGCAAGCAAGATGGTAAGCAAGACCAGCGTCTGATTGCCTCTTGTAGTGCCTATTCGCCACTGTATTTAGTTTGTAACCTAAGCGAAACTCCTTAACCTGGGCGAGAACGCCCAGGTCAAATTTTAGCTGAGGATTTTTTAGCTGAGGATTTTGGATTGTTTGCTTGCCTATGCGGCTTTTGCTGGCGGCAAAGCAGGCGGGGCGACGACGACTGGTTCTGACAAAAATTCGCGAATGATGCGAGCGATCGCTCTTTGCATTACGCCTCCAACCACTCTTCGTCCAAGGCCTTGAGCCTCGGGCTGTGTCACCAGACGAGGAATAACGCCTGCTACCGTAGCCGGATTAAATCCGGGCGTATCTCGCAAAATTCGCAATATCCGAACGGCCTGTGACCAGTTTGATTCAGCTGGTTGAGCTTCAATAGTGGGGCTAGTACCAATTGGCACAGTCCGGCCTATTGGCATGCGTAATGCACGGATAATTTGCTGAAGCAAGCTGAAGCCCATCTTGTCAATTTCTTTAGCTAGCTCATCGGCAATTTTCACGCGCAGGTATTCGCCCCGTTCCGAAAAAAGAAAGTCCAGCGTTTGATCGAGCACCTGATCGAGATCGTAGTCGGTGCTGTTGCCAGCGTTTCTTAGCAGGTTTTCCAGTCGATTCCAGCGGAAGCTGCCGTCTCGAAATAGCAGCTCTTGTAGCGAAGTTCTAAGCTGAGGCGCAGGGTCTGTTAGCAAACGTCGAGCGACGTAGGGGTAGGCCTTGCTTAACACCTTGAATTCTGGATCGACGGTAATAGCGATGCCGTCTAGCGTGACTAGCGACCGAATGATCAGCGCATAGTAGGCCGGAACGCGGAACGGATACTCATACATTAGGGCTGAGAACTCGTCGGTGATGCTCTTTAGATTTAGCTCCGCTACGCTGGCACCCAATGCGTTGTTAAATACGCCTGCTAGCGCTGGAATAATCGGGCTAAGATCGGTGTCCGGCGTTAGAAACTCTAAATTTATGTAGTCTTGAGCTAGCCCGTCAAAGTCGCGGTTCACCATGTGCACAATCGCCTCGATCAGGCCATAACGCTGATAGGCTTCAACTTCGCACATCATGCCAAAGTCAAGGTAGGCCAGCTTCCCTTCCGGGGTGACTAGCAGGTTGCCGGGATGCGGATCTGCATGAAAAAATCCATGCTCAAGCAGCTGCCGTAAAGAGCACTGCACGCCTACCTCAATCACATGGGTCGGATCGATGTTGCGACGGGCCAATTCATCTAGCTCGGTGAGCTTGATGCCTTCTATCCACTCCATTGTCAGCACCCGTCTGCCGGTGTACTGAGAATAAATGCTGGGCACCAAAATTTCGGGTAGATAGCCATAAAGCCGCTCAAACCTTTCGGCATTAGCACCTTCGTGGTTGTAGTCCATTTCCTCAAAAATCCGCAGGCCAAACTCGTCTACGATGCTGACCAGATCGCTCCGAATTTGCTTGACGTTGTTGGTAGCCCAGTTCGCCAGTATGCGAATGACGTAGATATCTTTGGTAATTTGCTCGGCGAGGCCAGGGCGCTGTACTTTTACAGCGACGTCTTCTCCAGTTTTCAGCCGCCCTTTATAAACTTGACCTAATGAGGCAGCGGCAATCGGAGACTCAGATAGAGAGTCGTAGATATTTGCAGGGGGCTGACCTAGCTCTTCCTCGATGAAACGCATGGCAATTTCATTGGGAAATGGCGGCAGCTGATCTTGTAGCTTCACCATTTCGGCCATTGCTGCGGGCGTTATCAGATCGGGCCGAGTAGATAGCGCTTGGCCAACCTTGATATAGGCAGGACCAAGACTTGTCAGCATTTCTCGCAGCCCCTCTGCCCGCTTTTGCTCGTTGACCTTTTGACGGCCCGTCACCTTGTCCCAAAGTAAGCCGAGCACGTAGCCCGAGGCAGTCCAAAATATCTCAATGATGCGAAGTAGGATCTGAAAGGGACGCTTGCGGTAAAAAGCGGCGATCGCATCAGGGTCATATACCAAGATGTCTTTGAGGGAGTTGATTTCTACAGGGTTCGTGGTTGGGCTAGCTACCGAACTAGCGGCAGCCGCATTAGCACTGGCAGAGTTGACACTGGCAGATGAAGAGGAGCTAGGATTGAACATGTCAGGCGATGCTGAACTCATAAGAAATCTTCAAGAAAATGGCGTTGAAGGGAACTAGCCCTATGCTACGGCGGTAGAATGAGCACAAATCAACTGTGCTTAACGTGACCTATAGACAGTTATGTAAACTATTGTATCAAGATGTTGAGAAACGGCTTCTGTCTCTGGCAATAACTTTCTGTCGTGATGACTTTTATAGTCTGGCTCAGAAGCTCGAACTCTAGACGTTGATGGCCTGTACTGGCTCAGGTGATGACTTGTAAACCTTGAGCTAAACCCTGATCTGACGCCAAAGATATCAAGCCCAAAGATATCAAGCCCAAAGATATCAAGTCCAAAGACGGTAAGTCCAAAGATAATAAGCAATCTAATAAGCAATCTGGAAATAGTACGTTTATAGTACGAAAGTCTGCGCTTTACTCCTTACGCATCCCATTAAGGCTGCTCCATGCTGGTTTTTCTATGCTGGTTTCTTTAAAAATTGAGAATTTTGCTCTAATCGACCAGCTCGATTTGGAACTGCAGCCAGGTCTCAATGTCCTCACAGGTGAAACCGGCGCAGGAAAATCGATCATATTGGATGCGATTGATGCGGTGCTAGGCGGTAAGGCTACCGGTCGGTGGGTTAGGACGGGCACTGAAAAAGCTTTGGTAGAGGCGACATTTCAAGCTGATGAAAGAATTACGGCTTGGCTGGGTGAGCAAGCCATTCCAGATCGCGGAGAGCTGATTATATGCCGCCGCGATCTAACTGCTGGAAAAGCGTCGGTTCGCAGTAAGTCTAGGCTGAACGGCGTGCTGGTTAAAAAGCCGCAGATGGAATCACTGCGTCAGCTGTTAATTGAGATTACGGCGCAGGGGCAGACGCTACAGCTTGGCGATCCAGATTTGCAGCGCAACTGGCTAGACGGATTTGGCGATGACAAGCTGCTGAAGCAGCGATCGCAAGTTGCTATTGATTATGCCGCTGCCAGCGCGGCAAAAAAGAAACTGGATGCCCGTCGCCGCGCCGACCAGCAGCGAGCCGAGCAAATAGATATGTTTGAGTTTCAAAACAAGGAGTTTAGCGACGCTGAACTGGCCGATCCTGACGAGCTAGAAAATCTGCAAATAGAGCATCAGCGCCTCAGTCACAGCGTAGAGCTGCAGCAGCAGAGCTATCAGGTTTATCAAATGCTGTATGAAAATGACGATGGCCCCGCCTGCGCCGATTTGCTAGGCGACGCTGAAAGCACGCTAGCCGACATGCTGCGCTTTGACCCAGAAGTCGATCCCATTTTAGAAATGGTGGCCGATGCGATCGCTCAGGTGCAAGAAGCGGGCCGTCAAATGAACGCATATGGCGAAAACATCGAAACCGACCCGGAACGGCTAGATGAAATTGATGCCCGTATCTCTCAGCTCAAACAGCTTTGCCGTAAGTACAACCGCGATCTACCCGCGCTGATTGAACATTACCAGAGCATTCAAGCGGCGCTTGCTGCCCTTGGGGGCGACGGACAGTCGATTGAGGCGTTAGAAGCCACTTATCAACAGAAGCAAAAGCTGCTGCTAGCTAGCTGCGACAAGCTCACCAAACTGCGCCAAAGCGCCGCCAAAAGCCTAGAGTCTGATTTGATCGCTCAGCTTAAGCCGCTGGCGATGGAGCGCGTCAAATTCAAAGTAGACATTCAGTCTCAAGCGCCGACAGAACATGGCGCAGATGCAATTTCTTTCGTCTTTAGTCCGAATCCGGGCGAACCGCTCCAGCCTTTAGTAGAAATCGCGTCCGGAGGTGAAATGAGTCGGTTTTTACTGGCGCTCAAGGCTTGTTTTTCCAAGGTCGATCCAATCAGTACGATGGTGTTCGACGAAATTGATGTCGGGGTGTCGGGGCGCGTAGCGCAGGCGATCGCCGAAAAACTCTATCAGCTCGGTCGCCAGCATCAGGTTTTGTGCGTTACTCACCAGCCGCTAGTCGCAGCAATGGCTGATGCTCACTATCATGTCGATAAGCAGGTCGTGACGCTGCCCTTAGCTGCCTCAGGTTCTGCCGAAGAAGAAAGGGCTCGCGCTAAAGTTGCGGCTCAAACTGCGATCGCTGAAAAAAGCACTGGCTCAAAAACGTCTTTGAAAACAAAAGGTACGCCTAAAGCTGCTACCTCTAGAGCTGCTAATCATGAGACGCTCGAAGAGCGCACCATCGTCAAAGTAACGCCGCTTAGCACGCTAGAAGAGCGGCGCGACGAGCTAGCACAGCTGGCTAGAGGCAAGTCAGATAGTGAAGCGATCGCATTCGCCGATTCCCTACTCGCCCAAGCCGAAACGATCCGAAAGGCAGGGTAATTCCGGGGCCATCAGGACCTATAGTAAACCTGACTATAGTCCAACATAAGAGCCGCAAAAAGCGTAGAGTCTATGCACTGGTTAGCCGCCGCGGTAGAACCCGCCCTAGAAAATCCAGCCATCGAAGAAAATCTGCGCCAGTTCCTGCTGGTGCTTTCTGTTTCGCTCGGCGTCGCCACGCTGTCGCGAGTGCTTAGCGTACTTCGAAATATTCCCTACACCCTGCTGCTGCTGCTCGTCGGCCTTGGCTTAGCCGTTGTAGACGTTCGCTTAGTCAATCTTTCCCCCGAGCTGATTCTATTCATTTTTCTGCCGCCTCTTTTGTTCGAGGCCGCCTGGAATATCAAATGGAGCCGCCTTAAAAGCGACTTTGTGCCCATTCTGCTCTACGCCATTCTAGGCGTTGTCATCTGCATTGTCGGCCTAGTTTTTGGCCTGCAGCAAATCGCAGGCGCGTCGCTGGCCACCGCGCTACTGGTCGGTGCAAGCCTCTCTGCTACTGACCCAGTCTCCGTTACAGCTCTTTTCCGCGAACTCGGCGTAGATAAAAGGCTGACCACCCTAATGGAAGGCGAAAGCCTCTTCAACGATGGGGTTGCCGTTGTCGCCTTCAATCTGCTGCTGGGGATCGCCCTAGGCATCGAGCAGTTTGATGTGTCTGTTACCATCGCTCGCTTTGCCCTGTTTGCCGGTTTAGGTATCAGCCTGGGCGGTCTGATTGGCTTCGGCATTTCCTTTCTCACTCAAAGGTTCGACATTCCGCTAGTAGAGCAGTCTCTAACGCTCGTTTCTGCCTACGGTACTTACATCGTTGCCGAGGAGCTTGGGGGATCTGGCGTCATTGCTGTCGTCACGACCGGCCTGATTCTCGGCAACTTTGGATCGCGCATCGGCATGAATCCTCGTACGCGCCTAGTCGTCTCCGAATTCTGGGAATTTCTTGCCTTCTTCGTCAACTCCATTGTCTTTCTCCTCATCGGCGACCAGGTCCGCTTTCAATACCTAATTGACTATGCCGATACCATCGTCATTGCCATCATCATCATGATCTCGGCGCGCGCACTTAGCGTCTATGGCCTTGGACTCATTAGCAATTTCATCACCCCAGGCGAAAATATCTCTCTTTCTGGTCAAACCGTTCTGTGGTGGGGTGGCCTGCGAGGGTCGGTATCCGTTGCACTTGCGCTCAGCGTCCCAGAATCACTGGCTCAACGAGAAGAAATCATTGCGGTCGTTTTCGGCGTTATGCTCTTTACGCTGCTAGTGCAAGGCCTAACTACCCAGCCGCTGCTCTCCTGGCTAGGTTTACTAGGCGATCAGCCCACCCGACAAAAGTATACTCAGCTCGTCGCTCATAGAGTCGCGCTCAACCGGGTTCTAGACCGACTTAAAGAGCTGATTGACCGGCAAGAAGTGGACGAAGAGTTTGCCCGCTATCAAATTGCCCTAGTAGAAGGCCAGCTCGAAGAAATTCAAGAAGCCCTGATTAAACTCCAGCGTTCTAATCCAGAAATTTTGGTCTATGCTGCGGAGCAAGTCCGTGATGAACTGCTTGCAATAGAATCTGATACCTACGCCGAATTTATCAGAGCTGGTCAGCTTAAAGACGAACTGGCACCGCTATTACAAGACGTGCTGCCGCAAGAAAAGCCAGCATAGCGATCGCGTTGCTCTGCCGCTAGATCTGGCCATCTTATTTCTGCCCTTGAGCCTTTGTGCCTTTGTGCTTTAGTCCTTGCACTCTAGTCCTTGTGCTCTGCCGCCTCACGATCTAGCTTGAGACGCTTTTCCAAATTTTGAATCTCATCGCGCCGCGCCGCTGTTTCCAAAGCTCTGCGCCGTACCTCTTGGCTTTGCAGTGTCAATGACTGTCGCCATTGCTCAGCCCTTTCTAGCTCAGCTTCCAATCCACGAGGCGTCAGACCCAGCGTTAAATATTCAGCGACAAAGTCCGTTACCCACTCAGTTGCATCCTTTACACTAACAACGTACCCCTCGCCTTCTAGCTCCAATAAGACCAAAACCTGCTCATTAAAAGGAATCTCTTGAGAAACCGTCACAAGCTTAATTGGCGTGATCAGCTCCCAAACGTGCTCAGACGGATTAAGTGCCAAAAGCTGAAGTTCGGTAGAACCTGATGAGGATTTGGAATGGACCTTTGCTAGATATTGCATAGGTGCGAAGTTTAAACGCGTAAGCTACTAAATAAGTGACACGACGGCTCTGACAATACAATCCTAAGGGCATATCGTTCAAAAAAGTAAGTGATTATTGTGGCACCTTTCTTATTTAGTAAAGTTATGAAAATAAAATAGACTGCCTTCTTTGCAGGGCTATTAGCCTATTTATCCTGACTAATAGCAACGGATAAGCATTAGTGATAAAGCCGCCCAGTTAATAGGCGCAGTTCTTTCAAAAAGGGGAGTGAGCTTCAATTGTGCCTTTCTGACTGTGCCTTAATAATTACTACGCTTTACCAAAGCAGCAATCAATAACCTGAACTGGCATAAAACTCATTTAGAGGCTTTAACTGGTATCTCAATCTTATTTGTGATACCAATAGTAGACAAATCATTCAGTAGACAGACCCTCTATTAGCTAGCTCGTTGCAAATAGGTCATCGTAAGCTTTGAACATAGCTTAGCCCCAATTATCCACTCCTTTTGCCGCTCCGTCTGAAATCGACTGTCCTGAAATCGACTGTCCTGAAATCAACTGCCCTGAAATCAACTGCCCTGAAAGCAGTCGGAGTATCTGCTTCTGTACGGCTCATTTAGCTTATCGTATCGCTCACTTTGCCTAAGCTGCTTAGCCAAAGAGGGTTACCTAGAAAAAGTTAAGCAAAAGCGAGCTTAGGCACCAAAAGCGTCACTGGCATTCTCATTGGCATTCTTGGTGTGCTAGCTTCTGCTACGCCTGATAATCCATCTGATAAATGTCACATGTGTAAATAGAGGAGACAGCGGCTGCCAATAGGAAAAGGCAAAGAAGCCTGACAAATTTAAAGCACCTACCAAACGTAGAGCATGAAATGACTGCCCAAAATAGTCAAGACCCCTCCGAACAATGTGTCAAGAAATCGGACCTAAAGGCAGACTTTACTAGCCAAGAAAAATTTGAGCTGCTTAGCGCATATTTAGACGACGAGATCACGGACGCCGAACGCTGTTTAGTAGATTTATGGCTAGCTTCAGATGCAGAGCTTCGATCCCACTATCACAAACAGCTCCAGCTGCGAAAAGCCCTGAAAAAATGGCTGTGATACACCGCTGACAGAATAGCCACAAAGAGCGGTCACAAAGAGCGTAATTCGCAGCGCTTTCTATCTTATTAGCTCTCTATTCCTTCAGCCCTCTATTTCATTGGCTCTAATTTTCCAGGGTTACCCCTCTACCTTTTCAATTTGATGCCGAATTTTATTGAGATCGATATAGCGATCGGTCACATTGCGCAGCTCGCGAGCGATCATTCCTTCTGTAGAAACGACTGTGATGTGTGTGCTTTTAGACCTTAATAGTTCGATCGCGCGTTCAAAGTCACCATCTCCACTGAGCAATACAACCCGATCGTACTGATCGACCGTATTAAACATGTCTACAACAATCTCAATGTCTAAATTTGCCTTCTGAGAGTAGCGTCCTGAAGAATCATCGTAGTATTCCTTAAGAACCTTAGTGCGCACAGTGTAGCCTAGGCTGATAAGTGCATCTCGAAAGGCTCGCTGATCCTGAGGATCTTTGAGTCCGGTATACCAGAAGGCATTGACTAAAGAAATCCCGTCCATTTCGGTTATGAAATGCTCTAGTACTCGCTTGGGATCAAAAAACCAGCCGTTTTTTTGCTGAGCATAAAACATATTATTACCATCGACAAAAATAGACAGTCGATTGAGCATCGGTGAAACCATGTGGAGTTATAGATAAAAATAAAATTATTTGGCTTAGAAACAGGAAATGCCTGCTATTACTTAGGTAAGGTTTTACCCGAGCAAATTCTGATAGCTAGCTTAGTGTTTCCGTTTGCAGGTATGTACTAACTAACACACAGCTAATACATACCTATAGGGTTAGTCAATAAGCGGGGCTTGGGTGTGTTAACAAAATGTCAGCGTCAGTAAAATACCAAATTCAAAAACAATGTCTGTTAATTACGCAGGCATTGCTAAGACGTTGCTAAAGATGAAAATTTCGCAGGTGTTTATTCAGCGGTGCTTATTTTCACGAGTACTTATTTGATGCGCTTATGCCAGGGAATAGAAACTAAGAAAAAACTAAATACGAAGGGAATTAAAGCTGTATAGATTTAGAATTAGAAAAATAGGCGCAAGCTGTTCTTGTATATATCTACCTATTATAGTCTTTTTCTATAAAGTGAAGTGCGTTTTGATACCGGCTTTTGTCTGCGCGTACTTTTATCTGTGCGCGATCGCCGCGAAGTGAATACAGATAATAAACACCGTATCGAAAAGCTATGCGCAAACCAGCGAGAAAGCAAGAATGGCGAAACAAGAAACACTAAAAGACGCTACGGCGACGTTGACACCGAAGGATCGACTTGCGACTTGGCAACAGCGTTTAGTTGAAAAGCACTGGCGGTTCGCAATTTCTGCGGTTTGCACCACGATAGCGGCAGGTGCGGTGGGGCTGAATTTGGGGCTTGTAAACCTATGGGAGCGGCAAGTTCAAAGTCTGTTTTTTGAGCTGAGAGGACCGATCGCAGCGCCTGAAGATATTGTTATTGTAACAATTGACGAAGAGTCGTTTGACCAAGGCCAGTACTATTCAGAAGATCCGGAACGCTACAGGGCCTTAGAGCCTATTGAGTCATGGCCATGGCAGCGCAGAGCGTATGCTCAAGTTATAGAGCGATTGATGAACGCGGATGCGAAGGCTGTAGCGCTAGATGTGCTCTTTACCGCGCCTAGTGCTTATGGGGACGAGGACGATCGTATATTTGCTGAGGTGCTGCGCCGCTACAGCGATAACGTTGTTTTGGCTGCCGACTATAGCAGCGTTGTTTCTAGGATAGGGGTGCTTTATGCGCCCGATCTCCCCATCGAACAGCTACGAAATACGGGGGTGAAAATTGGCTCTATCAATTTCCTTAAAGAGCAAAATGGACAAATTCATCGACTAGGACAGGCGTTTTTGAATGATCTGGCGCAGGAGCAATCTAACTTTTTGGGCGTTTCAGCCGTTACGTTAGATCAAGACCAGGAGAGTTCGCCCGTTAGTTTTGCCCAGGCAACGCTGGAAGCGGCTGGAAAATCCTATAGTCAAGAACCTCAGGAAAATATCTTTTTCTACGGACCTGATAAAACCTTTGAGCAAATTCCCTTCTGGTATGTCTTAGACGATGATCCTTGGCATAACAAGCTCAGCTCTGGGCGCTTTTTTAAGGACAAAATAGTCATTATTGGAACGACTGCAAAAAATAAGCAGGATTTTCATGAGGCTCCTTTTTCCCAAAGTTTGCTCTATCCGCAGTCGATGGCCGGTGTTGAAATCTTGGCCAATACGACTGCCACGCTGGAGTATGGGCTCTCTCCTCGTCAGCTAATCAACCGACCTGCGCTCAACGCGCTGATTGTGCTCGCACTGGGGTTTTCAATTGCCTGGCTGATGAATCAGACACAAAGGCACTCTAGACGCGCACTAATTGCCGGGGGGGGATTTGTGCTGTGGGTGCTGGTTAGCTATGTGACTTTTGTGGTGGGTAATCTTATTTTGATTACGGGGACGCCTATATTTGCGATCACTACAATAGGTCTTCTAGACTTTGGCATTAGTTTTGCCGGTCACACATTTAGACGCAAGCGCTTTCGGACCACGCTGGCTCGCTATGCGACCTCTCCTATCGTTCAAGAAATCATTAGTCAGCAGGGCGATTTTCAAGAGCTGCTCGATGTGAACCGAGCCGACATTATTGGGAAGCTGCTGCAAAATCGCTACCGAATTTTAGAAATTATCGGCGCAGGTGGCTTTGGTGAAACGTACTTAGCCCAAGACACGCTTCGTCCTGGCAACCCAGTTTGCGTTGTTAAGCAGCTCAAAATTATCAGCGATAATCCCAAATCACATCATTTAGCGAGAAGATTCTTTGAATCTGAAGCGGTTGTCCTTGGCCAACTCGGCGAGCACAGCCAGATTCCTAGACTGCTAGCCTACTTTGAAAGTCAAGAAACCTTCTATCTAGTTCAAGAAATGATAGTTGGGAAACTGTTGCGCAATATCCTTTCTCGCGTCCGCCCGCTTTCTCAAAGAGCCGTTGTCGAAATGCTGCGCGATCTACTGCCAGTGATTAGCTTTGTTCACTCTAAAGGGGTAATCCATCGAGATATTAAGCCGTCTAACATTATTCGTCGCAGCGGTGATAACCGCTATGTTCTAATTGACTTTGGTGCAGTCAAAACAATCTCTGAGAAGCTTCCAGACTCAGATACTAAAATTTCTGCCACGGTTGGCATTGGAACCCAGGGCTACATGCCTAGCGAGCAGTCTGCCGGTATGCCAGTTCCGCAGAGCGATATTTACGCACTTGGCATTACAGCTATTGAGGCGCTGACCGGAAGGCCTCCTCACGCTCTCAAGCGCAGCGATAACGGAGAAATTATCTGGTCGCACACTATTAAGGATATCTCTTTAGATCTTTCTCGAATCGTCAACAAAATGGTTCGATATGACTTTAACAACCGCTACAGCTCTAGTGCAGAAGTATTGAGCGAAATTGAGAAAATAGACGTTGAACTGCTAACCGACGATCCGGCGATCGCCGACGACGAATTTAAGATGATGGAGGGTACTACTCTCAACCAGGGAACTCGCCCAGGTGTGATTGAAACCAACACAGAACTCAACAGCACACAGATACTGCCAGAAGACTGGTTGAATAGCTTAGAGACACAGGCTGAAGAGACAGACTCAGACCAAAAAACAGATGAAGATCAAGCATCTTAAACACGCCTGATCTTCATCTGTAGCTTTTAGTGATCTGTAATAGCTGTCTCTACTGGACTGTACTACGGCAAAACATCTGGTAGAGAATTGTCACCACTTGGAACACTTAGCGCAGCGCCTTGCGCATTGTTCGACATATTATCTGGACTAGCTGCAGGCGCTATATCGTCTGGTCCAGTAGTAGCAGAATCAGCCGCAGTACCATCCGGCGGCGACGCATTGTTCATCGTATTCATCGTATCTAAGTCATTCGTAACCTGTAGCTCATTTAGCTGTTCAACCTCTTCTGGTACAGCTTGAAGAGAGGGTGAATCACCTATTAGATCTGTTGTCGGAATAGTGGTAGCAGCGTCGGGTAAGAGGTCGCTATTTACCCCATCTGAACTTGCGCTCCCAGTAGTATCGATGCCCTCAGCGGGAGAGATCGGTACAGTAGAAGCGGGAGAGGTCGGCACGGTAGAAGCAGGTATGGCAGGAGAAGCGGGAGAAGTAGGCGCGGGAGAAGCCGGTACGGCGGGAGAAGCAGGAGAAGTCGGTGCGGGAGAAGCAGGAGAAGTAGGCGCTGAGTTGGAGTTGCCTTCTGCATCGCTTCCACTGGTTGCTGAACCATTTTGTGGAGACGAAGTATTGTCTACAGAGGTGTTGTCAGTGCCATTATTTTCTGAGGGCCCACTGTTATCACTACTGCTATTAGTTGGGCTGTCTGCGTCTACTCCAGATTCTGGAGCCGTTTCTGTAGTGCCAGTGCCGGTTTCTGTTGAGTCAGTTTCTGCTGGCTCAGTTGCTGAGGGTTGGGTTGCTGAGGGTTGAGTTGAGGGCTGGGTTGCTGAAGGTTCGTCATTTTCTTCGTCTGCTACGACACTCTCCGTATCGTCAGAAGTTTCAACTTCTGTAGTCGGTTTTTTGACGGTGCCTTCAGCTTCTGGTTGGGGGGCTAAGCTATTGTTTACGCCAATATCTAGCTCTCGCTCATCAACTGCTCCAGCGGAGCTGTCTAGATATTCTTGAGCCGGAGAATTTTCAAATTCTAAGGTAGGCGTTCCTATCCCTTCTGTCTCTACATCGTCATTGATCTCTGTAGAGGGGCCGACAAATGCTTCTGGGTTAGTGATTACATTATCGCCACTAATTCGACCTTGATTAGAGATAGCGTCTCTAATTTCTTGGCGAACCCCGTTTAGTGGATCAGAGCCTTCGCCAGACGATGAGTCAGACAGGTAGTTAAACCCTTCTGCTAGCCCGCTGCTTTGCCAAAACAGCGTGCCGTCGAACTCGTATAGCTCAGTAATTTGATTGCCTTGAATTACGCCGATTTCGTTAGCTCGAAGCGCTTGCTGCTCGGTGCCGTCTCGGTTAAAAAGCACCATTGGGCCATCGGGATTGTTTGTGAGTGCGCCCACAATAGTTGTGTCTGTTTCGGGAATATAGCGAACAAACAGGGCTGAGCCTTGAATGCCGGTTACTGCGTTGGGGGTCTGAATGGTGCTACGACCGCGGCCTGGCGGAATGAGTAACAAGATAGTGCCGTTACTGAGCTGAAAGTTTCGGGTGTTAGGGGTAAAGCGAAAGGTTGCTCGTTCACCAATGCGCGCTAGGGAACCGTCGTTAAAGCGCAGTTCAGCTCTAGAGGCCCTAGCCGTTCTCAGGGCGTCTCCTACACTCAGAACGTCGGAGATTCTGGCCCCTCGGCTCTGTTGATTTTGAGGAACAAACTGTACACGGTTGCGCAGAAAGTCGATGCGAGCCCAAGTCAGCGGCTCTTGCGTTTGTGCATCGGCTGCGCCCGGAAATAACAGTGCTCCAGATAAGCTGACTGCTAAGGATAGCGCCCACGAAAGTCTGTTCAAGGAACGCTTTGACTTTAAATAATGCCCGTTCATAAGTTTTTCGTACGTAATAAAAGCTAGCCAGAGGGGTCTACTTGTCAGTAGGATGACTACATAAGATAAAGCTTATGTGAAATAAAGCTTGTGTAGAGACTAACTCAATTTGTTTTCAGTTTGTTTTAGCCATGTTTCTGCGGTTTTCGGTGAGTTCTCAGGAAATTAATAAATATGCTATTCGGCCCTTGCCTGGTAGTAAGCTTGAAGTCTGCAAGTGGGCTCTATGCTGCAAGTGGGCTCTATTTTGTAACCAGAATTGGTAATCAGAAACAGAGCTTTTAAAGACAGTAGCGATGCTGTATTAGCTATGCATCTAGTCATGGTTTGTCTCATATTCTATCGTCTTAAGCGGCAATTAGACTTTGAACACAGGCTCTTAGTCGTATGAAAATATTTTGATGAAGACGTAGAGATATGGCGGTGCCTGGCTGCGATCGCTAGCCAGATTTTGTTTTGTCCTAATGCTATGAAGCTTGGATCTGTAGCAAGGTTAAGGTAGGGTGATTTTACGTATTTTTGACCGGATGAGTGTTTACGCAGCTTGCATATAGGCATTACGAATCTGGCCTTGATTCCAAAAGATTTCACTCTGTTCAAACGCAAAGACTCAAACGCAAAGACTCAAACGCAAAGACTTAAACGCAAAAGCTCAAACAAAGACACTCGCTCTACCTCTTTTTTGCCTGCCGAGGCTAATTTTTTATGCGAAAACAGGACTACCCTCCTTACTATCAAATGCTGATCAAGTTGGGTCTCGGCATTATTGGTGGGGTCGTTCATATTTTTTGTCTGCCAGTCTTGGCAAGCTCTGATGCTATAGATTCTTCTATGGATTCTGTAGCGTTGAGCAATTCGACTATGACTGGCCTAAGTGAGCATCTAGCAGATGGCCTTGAGTTGCCTACAGCCGTCACGTCTGAGCGTGATGTCTTCGATCGCAACGAAGTTGATTGCCAACGGTTTTCTACAGGTGTGATCGCTCAGCTGGAGCCAACGTTTTCTAACGCGGTGTCCTGGCAGTTTGAGCTAGCCGATTTATCTGAACAAAAGCCAAGGGCATTGTCAGTACAGGCTTCTCGTAGATTAGAGTCTCAGACAGAATCTCTGAAAGCAGACTGGGAAACTGAACCGCTGCTAGTAGATTCAGATTGTGAACGATCGGACTCTGAGCCGTTGAACTCTGAGCCATTGAATTCTGAGCTTCTAAGCCTAGATCAGTTGAATGCTAATGCATTATCTGATCCATTAGAAGAAGGGGATAGTGACGTATCAGCGATTGCTCGAAACACAGCAGATCTAGATGTCACTGGAGAAACAGCCACTGAGCCAGCTACTTTAGTAGAAGTGCCTGTTCTTACTTACGACATATTAGAGGTAAGCGCAGCTATTGAGCAAGGCTTGGAGCCCAAACCGACAGCGATTGAAGAGACTAATGCAACAGCGGCAAAGAGCGCGGTTGATCCGCAAGCTGCCGACCGGGCGATCGCTACTTCGACCGGTGGAACAGCTGCCGATTTATTTGCGCCACCGGCTGCCACCAATATGCAAATTTGGCCAGCAGCTAGGCTGAGCGCGACACCAAACGAGCCGGATCTACTCTCAGAAATTCTGGGACAAGCAGGCTCTGGGGCTGAAACGCTCCCGGTGCTAGACGAAGAGCTAGGAACACTGCGGTTAATTCAGCTGCGATCGCGTGAAAATGAAGACTTAGGCATTTTGCGCATTTTGCGAACCGCCGCCGCCGTGCCGCCGCCGCCCCCTATCCCGGTTGCCTTCTTAACGGGTCGATTGGGATTTGTTGATGTTGATAACGTTTTTCGCTCAGATATCAGGGTAGACGAGCAGGTTTATCAGGCGGGTGTGGGTCTTTATCTAGCGCCAAGAATATCTGAAAACACCAGTCTCTACGGTGTCATAGAGACTAACATTGCCAGATACAATGACTTTTCTGCTATTAACTACAACGAAGTGCAGCTGCAAGTTGGCCTCAGACAAAGGCTCTCGCCGCGCACGTATGCTCAAATTGGCTGGCGCAACCAGCGGTTGTATTCGCCTGGCTATCGAGAAAAACTCTTTGGCGCTCAGTACATCGACACGTTGATTAGCCATCGCAGCATTCTTACGCCCAAAACCTGGCTAGACAGCTTCTATCAGGTGCGACTGGGCTTTGCCGATCCGGAGTCTGCCAGTCGCTTTCGACAGACATTTACGCTATCGCTAAACTACGGCGTTAGCCGAGATTTTCGCACGAGCCTGCTCTACCAGCTAGATTTTGACGACTATACTCAGATTGCTCGCTACGACACATATCAGCAGGTACTTGGCGTCGTTAGCTACAACATAACCCCCGAAAGCCGCATCAGCGTCTTCGGGGGGACTCGGTTTGGGCGCTCATCTAGTTCTAGTATCAATTTAGACGACACCTTTTATGGGGCTGGCCTTAACGTCAACGTCTCACTGTTTTAGGCAGTTTCTTTTAGTAGCCTGCCTTTTGCCGAACCTGCCTTTTTCCAAACCTGCCTTTTGTCGTCAGCAATCTACGCTGCTAGTGGCCTAGCTAGCCTGTGACGCGCGACCGACGCTAGCCGTTTTACTGGATTGACTCACTGCGCTCGCTAGCTGTTCTAACATGAGCGCTGTTGTGTCAATGTCTACGCAGGCATCCGTGATGCTTTGCCCATAGGTCAGCGCCTTTAGGTCTTCGGCAATTGGCTGGTTTCCAGCAATCAGATGGCTCTCAATCATGACTCCGCTTATATGCTGCGAGCCTTGACGAACCTGCTCAGCAATATTGTCTAAAACCACGACCTGACGGTTGTGATCTTTATCTGCATTTGCATGGCTACAGTCAACCATAATGCGCGGATTGAGGTTTTGTTCGGCTAGCGCTTTGGCTGCACTTTCGACATGCGATCGCGCATAGTTAGGCCCTTGCTTGCCACCTCGCAGCACCAGATGACCATCCGCATTGCCCGTCGTCGAGACGATACTGGCATGGCCATCACCATTAATTCCTAGAAAATGATGGGGCTGGCTGGCCGCTAGCATGGCATTAGAAGCCGCCTGCAAGCTACCGTTTGTATTGTTTTTGAACCCGATCGGCATGGACAAGCCGGAGGCCATTTCTCGGTGCGTTTGGCTCTCAGTTGTGCGCGCACCAATCGCAGTCCAAGCAATCACATCGGCAATATACTGTGGCGTAATTGGATCTAATAGCTCGGTTGCCGCCGGTAGACCTAACTCTGCCAAATCCAACAGCAGCTTGCGTGCTAGTCGCAGCCCTTCGTTAATGTCGTAGCTACCATCTAAATGAGGATCGTTGATAAGTCCTTTCCAGCCGATGCTTGTACGCGGCTTTTCAAAATAGACGCGCATGACAATCTCTAGCTGCTCAGAATAGCGATTTCTTAGCTGAACTAGCTGCTGCGCGTAGTCATAGGCCGCATCTACATCGTGCACAGAGCAAGGTCCGACGATCACCAGCAGGCGGCGATCCTCATTGTGCATGATGTTACGAATATGATCGCGAGTTTGAGCGACTAAGGCAGCCGCCGTTTCAGTCAGAGGGAGCTGTGTGAGTAGTTGGTTGGGCGCAAGCAAAGGACGGTTTTCGACCACATGAAGGTCTTGAGTTTGGTACATAGGTTAGATGTCTACCAACGGATACGAAAGCTTTGAAGGTAATAAAGGAATAAAAGACACCATCATTGTGACAGGTCACTGACGAAATGTGGGGTGATGTGCGGCTTAGGGCTTGCTTTTATGACGCATAGGCCCGCTCAAAATCTAGAGATGAAGTCGGCGATTGGAATAGCGCGCTCTAAGTACTGAGGGCTCTGCGGCTGATAGGGCCCTTGCAGCCGATCAATCTGTGAAATAACCGCTGATGTTGGCAATACAGGCGTTTCTGGATCAAAAGCGGTCGGTCGCATCAGCGAGCTAGAAAATCCGCGAAAAATCACGACCTGATCAGGCTCATCTTCAATATGAGCATGTACTAGCAAGACCTCTTGAGGATGCTGCAGGGTATAGTTTTCCAGTTTGGCTGCAATCGTGGCATCACACATGAATAAGTACTCGCGAATAAACGTTCTATCAAAGCGAACGCTTACGAATCAACTTAGTCGGAAGATCCTAAGAGTGCATTAACAAGGATTTATTAATGACGATTTTATTGATTAAGCGCTGAGCGCCCCTGGCGACCTAGGCGAACGATTAAAAAATAGCCTAGATAAAGCGCATAGATAGCTAAGCCACACGCACCAACAAAGCCCAAGAAGCCACCTGGTGAGTCGCTATGGATGTACGACTTGAAGACCAAAGAGGGCTCTAGCCATGCTTGGCAGACCTCGCTCCTGAGCGCATTGACAGAGAAACCGCAGCGAATAAATAAAAGCTGTATTACGCCGCTGACCAAGCAGTAAGCCGTCATTGCCCAGCGCCAGGCGTTAAAGCCAAGGTTTAGCGACCTTTTCGGCTGCTCACGAATTTCTTCGTTGAGATCGGCCCAGAACCAAAGGCTAAAAGGAATGATTGCTTTTGCTAGCACTGCTGTTACAAACCCAATCGACCAGCTAGCCATCATGAGGTAAACCGTAATTACCAACAGACTCGCCACTCGCCAGTAAATAATTAGCAGGGCGCTGATGGCCTCAGACTTTTTTACCCATGACCAAATCAGCAGCGTAAGTGGAATGAAAACAGCGATTAGCAGCGCTACTCGGTAGTCTGTCCAAACCAAAGGCCGTACCGAAGCGGAGTTTGTTAACACGTAGCAAAACGGGGTAAATGAGCATTCATCAATGTAGCACCTGCTGTGTAGTCAGCAATTGCTCTTAGCTAATTTGTCAAGTGGCTAATTTGTCAAGTGGCTAATTTGTCAAGTGGCTAATTTGTCAAGTGGCTAATTTGTCAAGCGATTGAAGCTTTAAAAGGGGAAGAACTCTCCTAGGTTAATTAGGTAGCTTTCTTCCCCTTTTAGGGTTGTTATTAATCGGTGATGTTGTGCGCTAATGCTGCTATGAGCTAGCGATGTTACCTATCAATGCGATCGCAAATTGATGTTGTTAGCGATCGCATTGGCTAGGCGCTATCTGAATCACCCCTTCACTCTAGTTATCGTAAACGCGGCACTCGTCTGCCTCGGGGTTATCGTCACAGTACTTGTCGAAAGGAGACTTTTCAGACTCTTTCTGACGCTGATCAGACGCTTCTGCTTGAAGCTCTTCTACTGCATCCCAAGCAGCTGCACAGCCTTCAGTATCGTCTGTAGAGCAAGCTTCGCGAGCCGCTTCGATTTCAGTCTTAATTTTTTCTTGAATATCGCTCATGGCAAACCGTATTTAGTAGAGTTCTAACGACGTATGATTCAAGCCCTATTCTAGCTTCTAGCGAAGCTAAACTACCGTATCGTGTATGGCAGTTTTGAGAGTGAATCAAATCACCCCTTAGTATATAGAGACGGGCTACAGTCAAACGCGGCGTTGGCAAACAGGCTAGAGACGCTTAACAAACACCTAAGCCAAACACCTAAGCGAGCTAGATTAACTAGCAGTAGCGGCAGTAACTGAACCATTGATTATCAAACCATTGATTATCAAACCACTGGATATCAAACTACTGGCATAAAGCTACTGGATATCAAATGCGACATCCTATAGACGTGTGCTTGTAGACGTGTGCTTGTAGACGTGTGCTTGTAGACGTGTGCTTGTTAGCGTTCAAGCTCATTTATCAGTATGTAGCAGGCTTTGATTAAAATGCTCTACTCGTAGAATTATCTTAAGGAATCTCTAAACATGAAGTGGGTCAGCGCTATTTCGACGAGTCCTTCGCTAGAAACTGCGGTCAAGGAAGTCGCGCATCAGATTAAGGAACAGCTAGGAAGACAGCCTGATGTGGCATTTGTCTTTGTATCGGTTGCGTTTGCCAGTGAATATGCGCGGCTGATGCCGTTGATTCAGACATTTTTGCCAACAGCTCACGTAGTGGGCTGCAGCGGTAGCGGGGTGATTGGCATGGACGATGAGTTTCCGGCAGAAATTGAGGTCGGTCCGGCGCTGAGCATCACCGCCGCTCACTTGCCGAATGTCAATATCAAGAGCTTTCATCTGACCGAGAGCGATTTGCCTGATTTAGACAGCCCGCCTGAGGCTTGGAGCGAGCTGATTGGCGTTAGAGCTGAGGCGCAGCCGAGCTTTGTGCTGCTAGCCGATCCGTTTTCCTCAGGGACCAGTGAGCTGCTGCAAGGCATGGACTATGCCTATCCGGAGGCGACGAAGGTGGGCGGGCTAGCAGGCATTGAGAGCTTTAGCCGCAATAGCGGGCTGTTTTGCCAGGGTGAGCTGCACCGGGAAGGAATTGTGGGGGTGGCGATGTCGGGTGAAATTGTGATGGAGGCGATTGTCGCTCAAGGCTGTCGGCCTATTGGCGATCTATACCGGGTGAGTGAGGGCGATCGCAATATTATGCTGAAACTAGAGCCTGATAGCGCAGAAGAGGGTGGACTGGGAAAGCCGCCGCTGGAGATTTTGCAAAATATTTTTCAGGGGATGAGCGAGGAAGATCGTGAGCTGGCCCAGAATGCGCTGTTTTTGGGGGTGGCCCAAAGTGGCTTTAAGTCGAGCTTGAGCCGCCGGGATTTTTTGATTCGGAATTTGGTGGGGGTGGATCCTAAAAGCGGGGCGATCGCGGTTGCCGACAAAATTCGCTCGGGTATGCGGGTGCAGTTTCATATTCGTGATGCCCAGACCTCTGAAGAGGATTTGGAGCGGCTGCTACAGCGCTATCGAGTAGAAAGCTTGGAAAATCAGCTAGAGAAAACCAAGCCCATTGCCGCGCCAGTGGGGGCGTTGCTGTTTGCCTGTACGGGCCGGGGCGAGGGGCTATACGATCAGCCCAACTTTGATTCGGATTTATTTGAAAAGTATTTGGGGCCGCTGCCAATTGGTGGCTTTTTTTGCAATGGCGAAATTGGGCCGGTCGGTGCGACTACGTTCTTGCACGGATTTACGTCTGTGTTTGGCATCTGCTGCCAGCCGGGAAGTCAGTAAGTTCGATTGCGGCTGTGTGGCTCTGTCAGACTGCCCCAGCCTGGCCCTATAGGGACAATGCCGCCTGGGTTGAGCGGAAACAAATTGCCAAAATAGTCGCGCTTGACCGCATCAATATCGCAGGTATCGGCGATGCCGGGTCGCTGATAGATATCGGCAAGGTAGCCGCTGAGGTTTGGATAGTCCGCGATGCGGCGGCGGTTGCACTTAAAAATGCCGTGATAGGCCACGTCGAAACGAATGAGCGTGGTAAACAGGCGAACATCTGCCAGGGTTAGCGCGTCGCCGAACAGATAGCGCTGAGTGCCAAGGCGTTGATCTAACTCGTCTAGTGTTGAAAACAGCGCGCTAACGGCCTGATCGTAGGCTGTCTGCGTTTGGGCAAAGCCGCAGCGATAGACGCCGTTGTTGACGGTGGCGTAGATTTTTTGGTTGAGTTCGTCAATGCGATCGCGCAGCTTCTCTGGGTATAAATCTGGGCCGCTCGCCAGCGGGCCAAACTCGCTATTGAGCAGCTCAATAATCTCAGCGCTTTCGTTATTGACGATTGTATTTGTCTGGCTATCCCACAGCACAGGCACTGTAGAGCGGCCCGAATAATCAGACTGGCAGTGGCGATAAAAGTCAGGCAGCGTGCGGCAGTCTGGAAAAGAGGTGTCTGATGAAGATACTGATGGGTTTGATGATGAAGGCGTATCAAATAGCCACATGCCTTCATCAGTAGATGGGTATACGGTTGTGAGCGCGATCGCATCTTGCAATCCCTTTAGCACCCGTGTTACCAGCGTCCGGTGCGCCCAGGGGCAGCTCATCCCCACAATTAGCCGATATCTTCCGGCCTCGGGTACAATCTCTGTGCCCCTAAACGCGCTCTCAGGCCGGGTGTATTCACCTGAACGACTGCGCGGTGCCATCTGCGACATCATGGTGTGCCACATCGTATTCCATACAAACTTGCCCGCGCGAACAATTAGCCCCGGCGGCAAAGCAGCCCGTTTTGCAGGCATCGCTAGACCCTCTTCAATTTATTTTTGCAGTTAACTCTCAGCATAGGCTTTCTGGGCGTAGCCTATAAATTAACCTGCAAATTCAAATAACCTGAAAATTCAACCTGCAAAGCTTCCGGCCAACAGCTGCCTGACCGTTTCTACCAGCTCACCCGGCTTGAATGGCTTAATGACATAGGCATCAGCGCCCTGCTTAATTCCCCAATAGCGGTCAAACTCTTCCCCCTTAGAAGAACACAAAACAACTATCACCTGCTTAGTGGCCTCGTTGTTTTTTACCCACCGGCACAGCTCGTAGCCGTTCATATTAGGCATTACTACATCTAGCACAACTAAATCTGGTGGATCGCTCGCAATTTTTTCTTTTGCTTCGGAGCCGTCTTTGGCAACAGCAATGCTCAATCCTGTCTTATTCAGCAGGCTGGAGATCATCTCTCTGAGCATAGGACTGTCATCTACAACCAGTATTTTGCGCATAGCTTTAGTAGATTCAACGGCTGCGTTCATCATCATTATTCTGGGTTGCTCGCAAACTTCAGAAGGCTTTACGATCTTGTCTGTAACGCCATGCGTCCGCCTCTAGAATCTGAATTCGGGGGATAAGGGACGCTTTCAGTATGCCCGCCTAGGCAGACTCAAGCGCTTCGAGAACGGCTTTGGGCAGCAATTTGTCTTTGAACCAAACAATTTTGGCGGGTGCGGTATCAACATCAACACCTGCTTTTTCTAGGTTGAGCCGTTGCGATACAGCCAAAATCAGGTTCTTACACTCGGCCTGTCTAACCTGATAAAACTTTTTACGCAGATAGTCTGGCCGCCAATAGCCGACGATCTCTAGCAAAAATACCCGACCATCGGGATGCACCAGACGAAAGTCTGGAATCATGACGCTGCCTGGAATGGGAATGAGATCTACTTCGCGCTCTAGCTGCCATTCGGTTTTTGCCTTGGCCCACTTTTCGGCGAAAGCCTGCTCTAGCATGCTGTCGTAGGGTTTACCCGGCGGGTAGTGACTGACTAGCTCGCAGCCTGCGTCTAAGGAATAGCTTTTATCTTGGGCCAGTTTGGTATACGGATTTTTCCACTGTAGGGTGGCGGTGAGCTGCCAGCGGGTGACGTGCAAAATCGCGGGAATGAGCTTGGCAATATCGACGCCGTAGCGGGTGCTGGGTTTGAAAAGGCTGGCCGGGCCGTCAATGGTGATGGTAAACCCCTGGTCGGCCTCGCCTTCGACATAGGTCATCAGTCGAAACAGCTTGAGATATTTAAACATCAGCTTGTATTCGCCAGGATCGTTGCGATGCAAGTTGATGGTCATGTGGCTGGCTTTGTAAAAAATGCCCTGAACCTGCGACAGGTTATAGCGATGAATCAGGGCCTCTGCGGTGGGGGCGTCGAAGCTGATAAAAATACGGTTTTCTTTGAGATCGGCGTAGAGCCCCTGACGGATGTGGACAGGCTCTACGGGTTCGCCTTTTTCTTGGGTGAGCTGGGCGGCTAGGGTGGTGAGGTGCTGCCGGGCGGCGGCTGGGGTGGGGGCAGCGGTGGCTGACAGGGCAAAGATGCGATCGCGTAAGTCAACAGGCTCTAGCGGACTGACTATTTCAAATGTGCTGAAGCTATTGCGCAAAATATGCGCTAGTCCTCGCTTGACTCGGTAGTCAGTATCTTCGCCTTCTTCGATATGAAGCTGCTGGTCTAGCTCGCCTTGCGTTTTGCCCACTGCGCTTTGGAACAGATCGATTAGTTTTTGCGCTGTGGACAGGTTGGCTGGCTTGATCGCAAGGCGCTTAGGAACCAAAGCGTCGCCGCTGTATCTTTGGATGAGTAAAGGTGACGGTAGCGTAGTAGAGCCCTCCTGATGTCTGTGCCCGGTGTCTGTGCCCGGTGTTTGTGCCCGGTGTTTGTGCCCGGTGTCTGTGCCTGATGTTTGTGCCCGGTGTTTGTGCCCGGTGTCTGTGCCTGATGTCTGTGCATTTACCGAGGTGTCTTACTTATAATAGAGTTTTCACCTCTTTGCTCCTTTCCCTTTTGCCCTTTCACTGCTCTTTTCCTACCCCTTGATTCAATCTGAAACGCTTAATCTGCTGGAATGGCCGAGGCTGTGTCGTCACCTCGCAACCTTTACCGCGACCAATATCGGCAACGTCGCCGCACAGCGACTGCCCATCCCAAAAAGTCAGCTAGAAAGTGAAGCCCTGCTGGCCCAAACCGTAGAAGCTACGCAGCTAGAATCCACGGTGGGCGGGCTTCAGTTTGGTGGCATTCGAGACATTGGCGTAGCGCTAGAGCGGGCTCAGCTACAGGGCATTTTGTCTGGGGATGAGCTGTTAGATATTGCCACGACGCTGGCCGGGGCGAGACGATTGCGGCGACAGATTGACTCGCAAGAAGATCTGCCGGTGTTGCAGGCGCTAGTGGAAGATTTGCGTACGTTTCCTGAATTAGAGCAGGAGATTCACCGCTGTATAGATGACCGGGGCAATGTTGCCGACCGGGCCAGTGACAAGCTAGGCAACATTCGACAGAATTTGAAAGTGGTGCGCGATCGCATCTATGCAAAACTTCAGCGCATCATCCAGCGGCAAGGCGGCGCGCTGCAAGAAACCCTCATCACCCAGCGAAACGACCGCTTTGTCTTACCTGTAAAGGCCCCTCAAAAAGACGCAGTCCCCGGCATTGTTCACGACGTATCGACCAGCGGCGCGACCCTGTACACCGAGCCTCACAGCATTGTTGAAAACGGCAACAAACGCCGCGCCCTGCGCAAAGAAGAAGAAGTTGAATCTGAGGCCATTCGACAGAAGCTGAGCGAGCAGGTGGCAGAAGTCGTGCCTGATCTAGAGCACTTAATTTTGACGATGGTGCGGCTAGATTTGGCAACGGCCCGCGCTCGGTATGGGTTGTGGATGGATGGCAATGCGCCTCGTTTTGTTAAGAACGAACAGATTACTCTGCGTCAGCTAAAGCATCCGCTGCTGCTGTGGCAACAGAAAAAAGAACAGAAGGGAACTGTTGTTCCGACTGACCTGGTTATGCGCTCAGACTTGAGAGTGGTGGCCATTACCGGACCCAATACGGGGGGTAAAACAGTGACGCTCAAAACGCTGGGCCTGACTGCGATTATGGCGAAGGTGGGTATGTTCATCTCGGCGAAAGAGCCGGTAGAACTGCCGTGGTTTGACTCTGTTTTAGCTGATATTGGGGATGAACAGTCTATTGAACAAAGTCTCTCTACTTTTTCGGGCCATGTGAAGCGGATTGGCAGAATTTTAGACGAGGTAGATAGTCAGATAGACAAAGAGAGTGCTGTTAAAGCGAGCGTTGTTAGAGATAGCGATAACGCTTTTGCTGAGTCTTCGGCTGATTCTTTGGATAATGATAGAGGCTATGCTAACGCTTTGGTTTTGTTGGATGAAGTGGGGGCCGGGACCGACCCGTCGGAAGGGAGTGCGCTAGCGATCGCACTGCTAAAACACCTTGCCGACCATACCCGGCTTACCGTAGCCACCACTCACTACGGCGAACTCAAATCGTTGAAATACGAAGACGACCGCTTTGAAAATGCCTCTGTAGAATTTGACGACATCAAACTAGCGCCGACCTATCGTCTGCTATGGGGAATTCCAGGCAGATCTAATGCGCTGTCTATTGCGGAGCGGCTGGGTATGAAGGCTAGCGTGCTGACGCAGGCGAAAGCGCGGATGGGCGGCGCTAACGAAGATGTTAATCAGGTAATTGAGGGGCTAGAAGCGCAAAGGCAGCGGCAGGAGAGGCGGGCTGAAGAAGCTGAAAAGCTGCTGGTGAAGGCGGAGAAGTTTTATAAGGAAGTGGAGGCGAGGGCTCAGAGTTTGCGCGATCGCGAACAAAAGATAAAGCGTCAGCAGGAAAAAGACGTTGAAACCGCGCTCTTGCACGCGCGCGCTGAAGTGGCAAAGGTGATTCGAGAGTTGCAGCAAAAAGGGCAGAAGGGTGATCTGACTGGCCAGGATGCGCAAAAAGCGACAGAAGCGCTTAACCAAATCGAAGGGAAGAGACTGCCGACCGGCAAGCATCCGGCAAAAGTGGTTTCGACTGGCGGTGGCTATCGGCCTAAAGCGGGTGAGCGGGTGCGGCTAGCTAGTTTGGGTAGCCAGGTTGCAGAGGTGATAGAAGCCGCGGACGAAGACGGCAAAGTGGCGGTGCGATTTGGCATTATGAAAATGACGGTGGATCTGTCAGATATTGAGTCGCTGAAAGGAGAGAAGGCGGAACCCGTTGAGAAAAAGCCGCCCAAATCTCAGGCAACCCAGCCGGTGGCAAAGGCCATACCGGAAGCGCCGATGATAAAGACCGAAAGCAATACGGTGGATTTGAGAGGGATGCGGGTGAGCGAGGCGGAGAGTGAGATTGAAGTTGCGATCGCTCAGGCAAAAGGCCCGCTGTGGATTATTCACGGGCATGGAACTGGTAAGCTGCGGCGCGGTGTGCAGGAGTATTTGAAACTGCATCCGCAGGTAAAAAGCTTTGAGGCAGCGGAGCAGATTGACGGGGGTAAAGGCGTCACGGTTGCCAAGATATAGGGCCATCTACAGTGCCTTTGTCTTTTCTAGGGATGGCTCCTTGTTTAGTAGGCCCCTGTTTAGCGGAAGTTAGTGGACAGTTCTGGTAGATAGATATCGCCTTCTGCACTCAGGAGCGAGGATTAAATAACCTAACCGTCTTAGTCAGGCACCCTACTCTACGAGAAGGCTACGCCTACGACTCCGCTCAGAGTTCGGTGCTCGGCATTTACGATGGCTGAGCGGAGTCGTAGCCAAAACCAACCGATCCGCAAAAACAGATCTTATTTAATTCTCGATTCTTAGCAAAAGAGGTCATGCAAAAGGAGTTATGCAGGGTGCGTTTTCGTTTGGCAACTGCCTGCTTACTGTATAGCAGGTATAGAAACTGCTAATGACGCCTAGATTTGCATAGGCGGGGCAATTACATTTTGAGCGGGTGCTGTGGTGAAGCTCACTTTGGCTATGCCGGGAGCTTTTTCCTCACAACCATTCAATATATCTGCATAGAAAAATCGATCAGGGGCTTTCCTGTATGATTTTTCTGTGCCATGGAGCAATTTGCATGTGCTTCAGGATAACTTTTTTGTGCTTCGAAACAATTTTCCCATGCTCCAAAAAGGATTTTCTGTGCGCTTTCATGGTTTCCTTATTCTCTAAAATGACTTTTTTGTGCGGCTCAATGGTTCTTTCGAGCAGCTAAATGATTTTCCTCAGCGTCTGAGGAGTTTGAGAGAAAGCTGGCGCGTTGCTAGCTGAAGCGCGTTAGTTGGATGCTATGAGCGCTTTGAATTGGGGATTGTCGCGGAGGTTGTCGAAGTCTGGAGAGGTTGCGATCTCGTTGCGTACTTCTGGAAGAATATCTAGTAAGTAGGTCAGCCGCCTACATGCTGTAACCACTGCCCAACGCTACTGCTCTCCTTGCCCTTACCCATGCCGCTATTCGGTCGCCAGAAACTGCCTCAGTTTAACGGTTAACGACTTAACGGTTAACAACTTAACGGTTAACGACTCAACGGTTAACGACTCAACGGTTGAAGACTTGGATTCAGCTACTTGGCTGCTTCCCAAACGGCTCTAAACTTGGCAGCCGTTTCTTCTGGCCTGCCCGCAGACGGAAACAACAACACGCTTTTCACCTTTGGATCAGCCGCTAAGCGCTCTAGCCGATTGAACTGATTATCAGAAATAGCAACTCCAGCATTCTGTTGTACGTAGTCCATTTCTACGTCAAAGTTGTCGTCGTTGTAGACCTGAATAAAGGCTCTATCGACCTGCCAGTTCGCCCAGTCAGCGTCAAAGTATCGCTTGCCCCAATACGGATTGTGATGACACACATCAAAGCTGACGTCAGGGTTCTCTTGCTTGACTGCCTGACGAATGTTCAGCATAAAAGCCGTGAGCTGCGGGGTGCGATCTGCATTGCCGGGTAGATCTTCGTGATAGCCCACATAGTCATCCCACTGCACCGCGTCAATGGTTGGATACTGACGCACAAACTCAGCCGCAATCTCGGTAAAGTATTTGGCAACCTCCGGGTTCTCAACATTCAAAAGATAGTGATCTACGCTGGGGTAGGTTTTATCTACGCCGGGCACAAACCATCCTCTAGTGGTTGCCAAGTCGAAAATTGGGCTGTTTTTATCAAGCTTAATGCCTTTTTCAAAGTAGGCATGTACCTGCATTCCTTGCTGATGCGCTTCGTCTAGCAGCCAGTCTAGCCACTGATCTTCAAATAGGTTTGGGCAGCTAGCGTAGCCCAGGGTTGCCTGCATCACTTCGCTGGGATACATGGCACAGCCGTTGCCCCACACGCCATGAATGAGGGTGTTGATGCCTTGCGCTTTGTAATATCGAACGCGATCGCGAATCGTCTGCTCGCTGGCTCGGTTCGTCACCTGATACCGGCTTAGGTAAATGCCCCGCAGCTCCTTGGCTTCCCAGTCCGCAGGCAGCGAAGGCCCAACTGCAATAGCTTCTGTAGGAACTGGCGGCGGCGGTGGCGGTGCAACTGGGATAGTCGCCACACCGCCATCTGGCTTCGCTGTAGACTCAGTCGCGGCAACTGTCGCTGGTTCACTATTTGGAATACCCGCTGGTAGCTCTACAGGTGCCAGATCGGGCGCTGCTGTCTCTTTTGATGGTTTTTGGGGTAACTCTTCTGCTATCAGGCTTTTGGCAACGGCTATCAAATCGCCATCCCTAGCCGTTTCAATATCAATCCGGTGCAGCCGGGGTACTAGCCACCATCCCCCACAACCTATCGCTATCACTACTAGCCACAGGCCCAAAAAGCAGCCGCTGCCGGATTTTTTCTTAGCTTGGTTTGAGGTTGAAGCAGAACGCATAGCCGCCATCAAGAAATATCGCGATTATGAAAAGCTTCACCCGTCAGCGCATCAATTCCGCAAGATAGTATCCGCAAGATAGTACCCACACGGACAGTAGGCGACCCACTAGTTTTAAACGCAGACTCCAATAAGCTCCGCCGCCTACTTCTCTCTTTATCTATCTTTTCTTCTATCCTCTTTATCTACGCTTGCCTAGCGCCCTCCAATTGTTTCATGCACTCGCCGAGCCGCGGTGATAGGATCTCCTGACGTCGGAAAAATTAGCACGCTTTTGATATTGGGATTGTTGATAATCTCAGGGAGCCGGTGCAGCTGATTGTCGGAAATGGCGATGCCTTCATTCTGTTCTATATAGCCCAGCTCATCGTTGAAGTTTGCGTCGTTATAAGCTTGAATAAAGACCCGATCGGCGTTCCAACGCTCCCAGTCGGCAGCAAAATAGCGCGCTCCCCAGTAAGGATTGTGGTGACAGATATCAAAGCTCACATTCGAGTTTGACTGCTTCATCCCGTTGCGCATTTTCTGCACAAACTCTGTTAGCTGAGCGGTTCTATCTACCCCACTCGACACAGCCTCGTAATAGCCCAAATAGTCGTCCCACTGCACCGCGTCAACTGTTGGGTAGCGAGTCACAAATTCAGCGAGAATCTGTTCAAAAAATTCACTGACCTGAGGGTTTTCAACGTTTAGCACGTATTGCTCAACCGGTGCATAGGTTCTATCAACGCCCGGAACAAACCAGCCGTTCTCTTTGGCAATTTCAAAAATTGGGCTCTGAACATCTAGCTTGATCCCTTTTTCAAAATAGGCATGAACCTGCATATCCTGAGCGTGGGCTTCGTCAATTAGCCAGTCTAACCACTCAGGTTGAAAGGCATTAGGGCAGCTAGTTACCCCAAACTTTTGATTCATCACTTCGCTATCGTACATAGGGCAGCCGTTGCCCCAGACGCCATGGATGATGGTATTGATGCCCTGCTGCTTGTAGTAGCGCACTCGGCTGCGAATTGTCTCTTCGTTGGTATCGCCTGTTACCTGATAGCGGCTCATGTAGATACCGCGAATCTCTTTGCTCTCCCAAAGTGAAGTGGCTTGGGCAAGCTGTTGGGGTGAGGCTGAGAGCGGCTGAAAGATATCGATATCTGCATCGATGACGGTTGTTGATGAAGCCGCCAGTGAGGATGCCGGTGAAGAGGCCGGTGACGCGATCGCACCCCAAGCCGCGCGATCTGCGCTCATACTTACAGCGCTTATCCCTACAGTTGCTGCCAGGGTGGATAAAACAAAGCTTCCGCGTGTCAGATCTTTTAGAGAGAAAGGCATATTTTGATGGTATTTTTTGGCACAACAGTCTTTCACTAGTTGTTACCTAGACTCTCTCTCTTCAACACTTTGTATAAAAACACCCTGTATAAAAAACACTTAGTAAAGGCAAATGCTTGTATAAAAAGTGTTCAAAAAGTGTCTTGGTAAAAAAGTTTTGATGACAAAAAGTTTTGATGACAAAGTAGCCTAAGCTAGCGCTAACGAAATATGTGGCTTAAGAATAAAGATTAGAAAAGGACAATATATAGAAGGAACGTCCTTGTGTACGTCCCTAGATGCTCGAAGATATTCTATCAGTGTTTGAACAAATGTAAAGCTGTGATAACGACATAGCTGCTATTTTTTCGATTGCATGATGACAGCAGTTTTCATAAGGTGCGATCGCGCTATCGCCGAACCGTCCGAAAACGCTCTGATAGCACATAGTCCATCGCGGCTAAAAACAAGTCGCTCTGCATTTGCTCTGGTAAATCGCCGTGGCCTGCGCTGCTCACTTCTTCGTAGTGATAGTCAATCTCGTACTGGTCAAGAGCATCGAGGGCATTGTACATAGAGCCCCGGTTGCCGTCGTATCCACCCATCACCATAAAGTAGCGAAAGTTTCTAGCGGCTAGCTGCTGTGCACGCTGATCGTCGCGGTAGTTAGACATGCTGCTCATGACGATGGCCCCGCTAAAGATGCCAGGATTGCGCAGGCTAAGCGTCCAGCTTAAATCTCCCCCTAGCGAAAACCCACCGATGACCATCTGACTAGGATCGACGCTGTGCTTTGCTGCGATCGCATCTAAATCCCACTGAATATACGCCTCATATTCATCAACTAGCGCCTGCCAGCCAGGGCCAGACCAGTTGGCCGAACTCCCCTGACCCGGCGGCATAATGACAACAAACCCATTCTCATAGCGCTGGCTGTAGGCGTTGTAAATTCCCCAGTTGAACATGTGCAGGGCGCTGCGGTCGGTGTAGGGCATCAGCACTAGCGCCGGGTACTGGCGGCTGGCATTAAAACCGGGCGGCAAGATGACGGTGGTTCCATCAGGTTCAGTAATTTCTGTTATTTGGCCGCCTGTTGTTTGGCCGCCTATAGGTGCAAAGGTGGCGGGCGCTTCTAATGCAGGTGTTTCTAATACAGAATCGTCCAAAAAAGGTGGGCCAATTTCCTCAGCCGTTTTGAGCTGAGCTAGCGGCAAACGCTTAACGGGTGGCAAAGGGGCTGCGATCGCCCGCTGAGTAAAACTCTCTACAAGAACAATCCCGCCGGGCAAAATGCCGCCTAGTAGAGAACCCGCAGCTCCCCACTTTAAGGCATTCGATTTTAAAATATTCCATCCTAAAACATTAAAAACCGTACTATCACGGTTTTCTTGATCTTCCTGACGATTTAAAGGCATGATGCGCTCCCTGATTGGCCCTGCATAAGGGCAGGGCCATGCAATAGATGGATTTAAGATGGATTTAGAGTACCACCGAAACATCCAGAACTAAAGTACACAGAACTGAAGCCTGTCGCGCCGAAGCACTCACAGCGTCTGGGCTAAAAAGCGCTCGACAAAATGCAGCGCTAGCTGATTGCCTACCCCGTTAAATATTTTGTCGAAAGCGTGTTCTGCTAAAGGAATGCGCACCCAAACGGCTGTGTTGCCTGAAGCCCGTAGCTGGTCATACAAAAGCCTGCCATATTTGGCCTCTACAATATGGTCGCGCCCGCCATAGATTAGCAGCACGGGCGGCAGTGAGTTGGGCTCAGCCGCCTTGACATAGGTAATTGGTGACGCCTCGGCGTAGGCTGCTGGAAACTCGCTAGGGGGCCCCCCGATAAAGGTTTCTAGCACCTGCTGCACGTTTAGCGGGTCGGGCACGGGCGGGTCTGCGTAGCCTGCTGCCAAATCTACCGGGCCGTAATAGTCCACAATGCCGCGAATATTTAGCCGCTTTTGTTCTTCTGGCTGACCTGGCTCTGAAGCCGCCGACTGAAAACCTTCTAGCATGGCCAAATGGGCCCCGGCGGACCAGCCGAGTAGCGCAATGCGATCGCGATCAATATCATACGCATCAGCCTGCTGGCGTACAAACTCTAGCGCCCGGTTTACATCTTCTACCTGTGTGGGAAAGCGATACTTGGGCGTGAGCCGATACTCAATCGCCACCACTACGTAGCCTCTTGCGGCGAAAAATTCTCCAAAATTGGCATTCTGAGACGAGTCGCCAGCGCTCCATCCACCGCCATAGATCATCACAATTGCCGGATACTGGCCCGCTTCTGGCGGCTGGTACAGATCTAAATACAGCGGGTCTTCTAGCTGCGAATCGGTTTGAGGCGTTGCGAAGGGAATTTTGGCCTGATGACGCACGCCAGCGGAGAAACGCGTAGCGGGAAAGCCCCGAAAAAAATTAACCCAGCTAAAGGTTGGATAAGCGGCTGATGGCTGTGACACAGCAAAAGCTGTAGCCATAGAATTTTCCGCTTCGGTGATTGCAATTGGCTGCTGAAGCCAGGGCAGGCTGCTGAGTGCTAGCGATAAGACAAGCGTTAAAACTAAGAGCTTGGGCGGCGGCTGGCGGCGAGAGTAAACGATGAAAAGAGCGATCGCGCTCAAAATAGCCAGCAGAGGACTCACTTCTGGTGTGCCTACCGCTAGCGATAGCCAAAACAAGCTGGGCGCAGGCAGCACAATCCAAAGGCTCAAAAAGCACAGAATCAGTGCCAAGGGCCACTCTAAATATTGGCGCATAAGCAGTGGCTTCCCCTGTGGATAGTGGTTAATCTATATTTGTTAATTTATAGGATGTTAGTCTTTGCCGCTCTCTCTATAGATCTTTACCTGAAGATCTGTGCCTGAGATCTTTAGGTTTTTGCATGAGATCTTTAGGTTTTTGCGTGAGATCTTAATGCTGATCTGGTGTGTTGACCTGGTGTGTTGACTTAGTGTGTCGAATTTGAACGACGTCGATTGAGGATACTGATTCTGTTGTGAAGGAACTTTCTAGACACAAAGCGTGTCTGCTTACCCTATAAGAACCTGAAATTCTCCCTGAAACGTCTGTATGCGCTTAGTGTCAAAAACGTAGTTTCAAACCTGTAATCTACAGAAATGTAATCTACAGAAAATAGCTAGAAAGTAGGTATTCTCTTAGCACTAACTGTATCTCATCAAGTCCTGGAAAAATTTACGATCTTCTTACGCTTTTCTACTACTTTTAAGGCTTTCTGTGTCAGAGCCACTTGTACTAGAAATACATAACCCAAGCTATATAGCGTGAGTGGTATAGACCAAGCCGCGTACAAATAGGCCGCAAAAATAAAGGTCGCAAAAACGAAGGTCGCAAAAAGTACAGAAGCAAGTGACAAGAAGCTCATCATAAGCGGCGTGTAATCGGCGTGCGAGTGGCAAAGAGCGCGGCGTCACGACTTTTTTACTGTAAGACAGGCCGCCTCTATCTAGTGCTAAACACATGCCCCAAAGCCTTATCCTCAAGCTAGTTGCTCAAGATGCGATCGCACCGCAGCACCTCCGCGGCTATTCACTTCAGCAGCTCTTCTTCGATCTAGTAGAAGCCGTCGACTTTGACCTAGGACGCGTTTTACGACGCGATAAGTACAACTGCGCCTACCGCTTCAGTGCGCTTCAAGTCAGTGCGCCTCAAGTCAGTGCGCCTCAAGTCAGCCCGCCTAAAAGTCTCTCAAAAAATTCCAAACTCTCTAAACGTAAGCTAGCGCAGCACCCGTCTGCTCAGGCTAGTGCGCGGCCCATCAATGATAAACTCAGCTCTCAAAAATCTATCCTAAATTACGTCTGTAATACCCCGCTCAGTCCTCAAACAGACTGCTGGTGGCGAATTACTCTTCTAGACGATGCACTTCTCGATCATCTTGTTGTTCTCTGGAATCAGATCGGTAATGAGACTTTTCAGTTAGGATCAGCTGGCGTCCGCATTACCCACGCGACAATAGATACGAAGGCAAATAACTGGGCTAATAGCTGTAGCTATCAAGATATCTACGAAGGCGCTTCTAGCTACGAACGCGATATCCATCTACAGATAATTACCCCTGCTGCCTTTCATCAAAACAACAACATTACGCCGCTACCGACTACTGAAGCGGTCTTTCAACCGCTCAGAAAATGCTGGAACTACTACAGCCGTCTCGCCTTTGCGCCTAGCTTAATCAACAACCTCGTACCTAACAGCTTTGACATTCAAACCAGCCCGATTCAAGATATCCGACAAAATTCACGCAAAATCACTATGGGCTGCACAGGTCACATCAGTTTTCGCATTATTAGCGAAGATCCACTCATTATAAAACGAATCAACACGCTAGCAGACTACACCCAATACTGCGGGATTGGCTATAATGCTCGCCTGGGTCTAGGTGTCATTAGAAGATTTAGCGCTTCAACCGCTGCGGTTGGTCAATCAACTGTTATTTAGTTTGATGGCATCTAGTTTGATGGGTAGTTTAATAGGCTGGTCTGAGGGGCTGGTCTAACTGCCTCAATCTATCTGAATTAGCCTTGCGTAAACAATTGCCGGAGCAGAAAGCGAATGAGTATCCAACGGCTAATCGTTCCTGAAAAACACGATTTAGGTGGCTTCAGCGTACACCGAAGCCTGCCAAACGAAGCCAGACAGATGGTCGGGCCGTTTATTTTCTTTGACCATTTGGGGCCTGCTGTCTTTCCTGCCGGTGAAGGGATTGACGTGCGGCCACACCCTCATATCAATCTGGCGACAGTGACGTATCTATTTGAAGGTAGCGTGATGCACCGCGATAGCCTGGGTGTAGTACAAGAGATTGTCCCTGGTGCGGTTAACTGGATGACGGCGGGGAAAGGGATTGTTCATTCAGAGCGATCGCCTGATAGCTTTAGAGACCATGAGGCGACCCTTCATGCGATTCAAACCTGGGTGGCGCTGCCCGAGAGCGAAGAGGAAATAGAGCCGAGCTTTTCACACCATGCCGCTGAAGACCTTCCTACTTGGATGCAAACCGGCACCACTGCTACGCTAATTGCAGGCACCTTTCAGACAGGTAGCCCGCTAGATAGCGGCTCAAATAGCGAAACCAAACGCTCTCCGGTCAAGACCTTTTCTTCCACGCTTTACCTCTCGCTGTCTTTCACCGCAGGTAGCCGATTTCAGTTGCCGCCAGTGACTGCTCCAGAAGAAAGTGCTATCTACAGCGTCACATCAGGTCTCTCTATCAATGGCGAACCCTTAGAACAGCATCGTCTTGCTGTGTTGGTAGCGGGTGACAGCGTAGAAATTAGTGCGGAGACAGACGCGCTGTGCATGGTGGTGGGTGGGGAACCGCTTGGCGATCGGTATAAGTATTGGAACTTTGTGTCTAGCCGTCCGCAGCGGATTGAACAGGCCAAAGATGACTGGCGATCGCAGCGCTTCGCGTCTGTTCCTGGTGAAACAGAGTTTATTCCACTTCCTGACGATCCGCTTCCTGATGATCATCAGCCGGATACTGCTAAAAATTCTCCTATCCCGCTGAGTTAATAGTTGAGAGGTTAATCGTTGAGAGCTGATCGCTAAGCTACGCGTTTGACGTTTGATAGAAGCCTTGGGTAATGACAGGAGAAGTGACTCGCAGCAGGCAAAATGCATGGACCTGCTGCGAGCCACCTTGGCTAGCTGCCTTGTTTGATAGCTCCTTTAGGGTTGATGATTAAATAATTTGACCGTTTCAGCTAGACACCCTTCGACTCCGCTCAGGGTTCGGTGCTCGGCATTTACGATGGCTGAGCGGAGTCGAAGCCAAAACCAACCGATCCGCAAAAGCAGGTTTTATTTAATCCTCGATCCTTACTGAGGAAATCCATCGTCAATATCCTGGCTACCAAAGCGAGACTCTACTCGCAAGGAAGCACCGTCACGACCTACGCCATACTCTAAGGGGTTCGCCGAGCGGCTGATATTAGCGTCTCCTTGGGAGACTAGACCTTGGTTGCCCGCAGCTGTGTTTAGCGCGTTTAGCTCTGCTAGGCGATCTTCAGGTTTAGGATGAGAAAAGCTAGGCAGCTGACTGGTCTCTGTCCGGTTCAGAACATTCATGGTTCGAATGCAGCCCTCTGACTCGAAGCCAGCGCGAACCATGTAGCTATAGCCCACTTCATCCGCTTCCGACTCTTGGTCGTGCAGCACGCCAGAAAATTCTGTATCTAAAGCCTTTACTCTTTCTTCATAGATTTCTTCGGCGCGACCAATTGCCTGGTTAGTTTGCTCTTCATTTAGCCCCTGTAGCACTTGGTTGGCAACATTACCGGCAATGACGCCGCCAACGTAAGAATCGCGGGCGATGACGCCGCCTAGGGTGCCAGAAATCGCGCCGAAAATGCTGCCGAGGACACTCCCTTGCCGCTGGGCAGATTCGACTTCCCCTCGGGCTTCGAGCAGGGCTTCTTCTTGGAGGCTGGTGACTCTAGTTTGAACTTCTACGCGGGTGGGGACGTGGTTTTGGGTATGGTGAGCCATTTCGTGACCAACGACACAGGCAAGGGCCGCGCGATCGCCTGATAACTGTTCTAAAATGCCGCCTTCAAAGGTAAGCATGTTTAGATCAGAGGCAAAGGCGTTGATGTTGTCTTCTGTGGTGATGCGAATGCGCCAGGGCCGATCGTCTAGCCCATTGGCGCGGGCGATGCGCTCTACGATTCGGTAGGTGACATAGTAGTCTTCACCGACTCTGCCGAGTGCGCCTTCCATGTCGCTACGGGCCCGCTGGTAGAAAGCATCGGCCTGTTTGTTTGCAGTTTGTTCTTCTGTCTGTTCTAGATAGCTGTTTGGGCTGGCGGCCTGGGCGCTCTGAGACAGTGGCTGAGATAGGGTCGCGGCTGCGATCGCAGGCATCGCGGCGAGCGCTAGTAAGGAGTGCAAACGTCTAGGAGTGATTTTTTGCATGATTCGCTAGATTTAAGGTGAAAATTAGTGGAAATTTAAAATACGTGCGGATCGATCCCGTTTTCACTCTACGGGGAGACACTGTTTGATCGACGCAAAAGGAAAAATTTATTGGTTAGTTCACATAAGGCCAAGGCAACGCCTCAAACATGTTAAAAAAATCTGATTATTCACGCCGATACCAAGCCAAGGTGATTGATTATTTTGATGGCCGCACTCGGTACGATAATGACGCTACGATTCGGCGGGCGCTGCCGCTGCTGGCTCAGGTGCCGCTAGTAGCAGGGCAGCGGGTGCTAGATGTTGCGACAGGTACAGGAATAATTGCGATCGCAGCCGCTCGGCAGGTAGGCCCCGCCGGGACTGTGGTTGGGGTCGATTTTTCTGCCAGTATGCTGGCTCAGGCCCAGCGAAAAATAAGTGATTTGGGCCTTGAGAATATTGAATTGCTTGAGGCTAATGTAGAACAGGTTAACTTTGGTGCCGCTAACTTCGATGCTGTTTTTTGTTCAAGTGCGCTGGTGTACTTGACAGATATTCCAGGGGCGCTAGAGAAATGGTATGGCTGGCTAAAACCAGGCGGCACAGTTGCCTTTTCAGCCTGGTCTGAGCAGTCTCATGCGACTCCTAGCATCATAGAAGTCTGCAAGTTGCGCGGCATTGAGCTATTAAATATCAATGCGCCTACTGGCACCGTAAATAAGTGCTCTGGCCTGCTAGCGCGTGCGGGGTTTGAGCAGGTGAGCGTTGAAAGAGAACAACAAGGGCATTACGCATCGCTAGAACGCGCGTCGAGATGGGACGGTCAATGGTTTCATCCCGCGCAAAATGCGCTGGAAGGTCTATCTGAAGCAGAGATGAGTGCGATCGCTCAAACCTACGCTGCGGTAGTTGAAGCAAGCGCGACTGAGCAAGGCGTCTGGTGTGATTCCTAGAAACGACAACGGAAGAATTGCTAACGTGTTTTTGCTTGCGCCCGATTGGACCATTGAGATTCTCTCGCCGGGGCAGAGACCGACAAAAGGCACGAAAAATATCTTGCGATGCCTGAAGTATGGCGCTCAAATGGGATGGCTGATCGACCCAGAGGATGAGTCTGTTTTTGTGCATAGACGTGAGCAGGAGATAGAAATTTTTGACTTGGACGAGCCTGCTGTCGCCCTACCTATGCCTGCTTTTATGAGCGCACTGACGCTTACGGTTGAAGACTTATTTGCTTTGCTTTTTTAGTTCTTTAGGACCAGCTTTTTGGGGGTCAATATTTTATCGCTGTCGTTGGTCGTTATCTGAGGGCTAATTTTGGGATCTGGTAATCTCAACGCCCACGGTGCCGCCAAAGTCAGGAATCGGTGGGGTGGGTTTGGTCACTTTGACATTGATTTTTTGGATGCGGCTGTCGCTCGTTAGGGCATGGGTTGCGACTGCATCGGCGAGGCTTTCAATCAGCTTGTACTGCTTGGTTTGAATCAGCTCTTTAGTCTTTTGAACAATCTCTACGTAGCTGTGCGTGTCTTCCAGCGCGTCTGTTTTTCCGGCTTTAGAGAGATCGATAAATATCTTTAAGTCAACGTGAAACCACTGGCCCAAGGCGTTTTCTTCAGGGAGAACGCCCAGGTAGCCAAAGGCTTTGATGTCATTAATGTGGATAATATCCATTACAAAATTTGCGATAAGAAGGCTTTGCTTCTTTCTTCTTTAGGGTTGCTAAAGAACTTATCTGGCGTATTCTCTTCTACTAGCACGCCGCCATCCATCAGCACTACCCGATCAGCGACTTCTCTGGCAAAGCCGACTTCGTGAGTGACGCACACCATCGTCATGCCGTCTTTTGCTAAGTTACGCATCACGTCGAGCACTTCGCGCACCATTTCGGGGTCAAGGGCGGAGGTAGGTTCGTCGAATAGCATCACTTTTGGCTGCATCGCTAAAGAACGAGCGATCGCAACCCGCTGCTGCTGACCACCAGACATTTGCCCCGGAAACTTATACGCCTGCTCTGCAATCCCTACTCGGTCCAACAGTCTCATCGCAATCTCTTCAGCCTTGGCTTTTGGCCATCGGCGTACCCAAATCGGTGCTAGGGTCACATTTTGCAGCACGGTCAAATGCGGAAACAGGTTGAACTGCTGAAAGACCATGCCCACTTCACGCCGTACCGCCTCAATGTCTTTGAGATCGTTCGCAATTAACACGCCGTCAATTTCAATGCTGCCTTCCTGATACGGCTCTAGCGCATTAAACGTCCGAATAAAGGTGGACTTACCCGACCCAGACGGGCCCATCACAACCACTACTTCGCCCTTATACACGTTCATGCTGACGCCTTTGAGCACATGAAAGCCGTTGTCGTACCACTTGTTGACGTCTTTGGCGACAATCACGGCCTCAGCGCCCACATCGTTGCGCGGAGTCATTGGAGCGGCTACATCAGATTGGGTCATGGACAGGGTTCCTCAAATAGGTAGAAAGAGAAGATAAAAGAGGCGAAGAGAGTTAGCGAAGGTCTGTGTTGAGCGCTTCTTCTACTCGGCGGCTGCCGTAGCTCATGCCGTAGCAGAATATCCAGTAGATAGCACCGATGAAGACATAGGCAGGGGCGTAATCACCCAGATACTTGGGGCTTGCTAGCAAATTGCGGGTCATGCCCAACAGCTCTAGTAATCCCACAATGCCCAGCAGCGTTGTGTCTTGAAAAAGGCTGATAAACTGGCCAACAATAGCCGGAATAGCGGTTTTAAGCGCCTGTGGTAACACAATTAGCACAGTTGTCAGCGGCTTGTTCAGACCAAGCGACTGCCCGGCCTCGGTTTGACCTTGGGGCACAGACTGCAGACCCGCTCTCACGTTTTCGGCCAGGTAAGCCGCGCTAAAAATAGTTAGGCCAATAATCGCCCGGACCACGGAGTCAGGGCGCATCCCTTCTGGTAGAAACAGCGGAATCAAAACCTGACCCATAAAGAGAATGGCTATTAAAGGCACGCCGCGAACAAGCTCAATGTAGGCAACTGAAAAAGCGCGAATCAAAGGTAGCTTACTGCGTCGACCTAGGGCTAATAGTACGCCTGCCGGAAAGCAAAGGGCAATGCCGCTAATGGCCAAAAACAGCGTGAGGATTAGACCACCCCAGGAGTTGGTGCGGACGGTCGTTAGGCCAAACTCAAGCCCAAGCTGTGTGGGTAGCCATCCCATCAGGCCATAAACAAGTGCAAAGCCTATAAAAAACAGTGCTGCCTTGCCCACCCCTTCGAGCGTCTGCTGGCCTGAGAAGGTCCAGATGAGGGCAACGCCGATGAGCACACCCACTAGCCGCATCAACCAGAGAAAGAGCGGATAGCTTAGCCCAATACCGACCAGAACCGGATACAGAATATTGCCTAAAACGTAGTAGCCCAAGACAAAGCCAATCGCTAGCAGCGCCAGCCGACCTAGCCACTGAGTTACAACTGGGATAGTGAGCCGAGAAGAGAGCTGCCATCCAGCTAGCAACCCAAGCCCGATTTGAAAGACTACCCCGTAGAGCAGACTATCTGTAAACGTGTCGCCACCCAGCAGATATAGGACGACAAAGTAAGAGAGAAACCAGCCGCCAGAAATGAGCTTGCCAGCGCCAGGAGCCTGATGCCCTATTCGTTGACCCCCTACTGCGCCCACTGCCAGCAGCGCCAGCCCACCAAGCGAATAGAGTAGGTAGGGCCGCGTCATCGGCAACACTAGCAGCAGTAGCGCCGCTACTCCAAACCCCACCAGAACGGGCACCGTAAATAGCTGCTTTTGATTGCGAGCCAAAATGCCCCAGCTTAGCCCTGCTAAGGTCAGCACGATGCCAAAGATAGCCCAGAGCCGCCAGAAAGATGTTGAAGGATATAGCCCCGCCATAAACTGGGCAAAGTTTTCGGTGACGACGGCCCAGGGTGCTTGGGTGAAGGCCCAAACCAGCATGTTGACAAGGGCATAGCCAATAATGCCGACTAGCACAACGGTCAAAATGCTGTTGAACACGCTGTTGAAAAGGTGCTTTTGGCTCCAGGCAATGGGTCCTGTGCTTTGGACTCTGGGGGCACCGCGTTCTATTGGTCTAGAGCTTGTCGTCATGGGTTAGCGCTCGCGTTTAACGTTTCTGTTTGGCGTTTTTGGTTTGGCGTTTCTGCTTAGCGTTCTTTAAACTGAACTGCCTGGTTAAGCTGGTTCATGTTGAGAGAGATCAGTAGGTTTAAGGTGAGATAGGTGGCCATCATCAACAGGAAAACTTCGATGGGTTTGCCGGTTTGGTTGAAGGTGGTGTTGGCGAGGTTGTAAAGCTCGGGGTAGCCGACGGCGAAGGCCAAGCTGGAGTTCTTGGCGAGGTTGGCAAATTCACTGTTGAGCGGGGGAATGAGTACGCGCAAAGACTGGGGAAAGACCACAAGTCGCATGGCCTTGCCATTGCTGAGTCCAACCGAGCGGGCCGCTTCCCACTGACCACGAGAAACGGACTGAATGCCCGCGCGGACAATTTCGGCGATGAATGCGCCTGTGTAAAAGGTGAGCGCGGTAACCGAAGCAACGTAGCGCATGGACATCTCTAGGCCACCTGTCGCCTGTCCGCCTGCGGCGATGGTGGGTGTCGTCCAGTTGAAGGCAAAAAGAACAATGGCCAGCGCGGCAACGCCAATAGCAATCATTATTCCGGTCAAGAGCTTACCGTCTTCGCCTCTTTCCGTCATTGCTTTGGTGCGCATTTGCCACAGCGCAAAAACGGCAGCGGCTGCGACCATTAAGGCGACGATCCACAGCCCTTCTGGGTTCGTAAAGAGGGCAAATATTGCTCCTTTGAAGTACAGACTGTCATCTGCCGAATTGCTAAAGAATAAGAAGTAGTCAACAACAGCAACTGCTGCAATCACCAATGCCGCGATCAGTCGGCCAAACCAACCTGCGATACCAGCAGCAAAACGGCCCTGGCGGAACTTGTTAACTGAGTTGAGCAGCAGCCCTAGCAGCAGTAGAGCGAGCCCTAGCAGCATGAGCCCAATCCAGACTTCGCCAGGCAGCCCTGGCCCTGGCAGGTTGAGATTTTTGTTACTCGCAATCAACCAGATGCGATCGCGACTTGGCAAAACAATCTGGTTGGCCTCTGTAGGTGCGGCCAAGAAGACTGCCGAATACCAAAATACGAGCTGAAGCAGCAGCGGCACGTTGCGCACAAGACCTACATAGGCGCGGCTAATTTTGTGCACTAGCCAGTTGTCTGAAAAGCTGGCCACACCAGCGGCAACGCCAACAATAGTGGCCGTGATGACGCTGACAAAAATTAGACGCAAAGAGTTGACAATACCGGCCTGTATCACCTTGGCGTAAGAGTCTTGGGTGGTGTAGCCCAGCATGTTTTCGCCGATAGCAAAGCCCGCCGGGTTTTGCAAGAAGCTGAAGCCAAATGTGGTGCCTCGGCGGGCCAAGTTGGTAGTTAGGTTGCCGAATAGGTAAGAGAAGGTGGCAAACACTGCGATCGCCACAATTACCTGAAAGGCAATCTGCCAAAACCGCTCGTCTCGCAGCAGCGATCGCACGCCAGAAATTCGGCCAGTTGATTGTTTTGCCATAGGTTTAATGAGATCAGCTTAAGGAGATCAACAGAGTGCTGCAAGTGAGATGGCTTAACAGCTAGAGGATACAGCTTAGAGGATAGTTTGAGAAAAGCAGCCCAGCTAGAAATAAAAGCTAGAAATAGAAGACCAAGCGAACAAAGCACGACTCGGATAAATAGCCTTATGAACAACTTTAGGCCGTCATCCAATTAAAGCTATGAAATTAGAGTCATGCACTAAAACGGTGCAGTGCCACTATGAGCCATACGACTACGAGCTATACAACCGATCTACACAGCTACCGATCTACACAGCTACGCATCAAGCTGTGCAATAGCACTATGCACCAAATCCGCGCAATATTCGGTCTGATTTTTTACAGTCCAACAATTTTCTTATTTTAATTTTCTTATTACAGCTCCGTCTTTGAACAACTGCGAGATAATAGGTATGGCTATCATAAGCCTTTCGTAGCACGAACTTGACGCCTATAAGAAACGTATTATTTGAGCGCATACGCAAAAAGCACAGAACAGCCAACTGACTTGGCCATCTGTGCTTTAGCGTGCACTTTAAACTTTCCCTTTTGTCAGGGCGTTAAAAATGCTGAAACAGCGCTAAATCAGCTGTTTAGCGGAATGGAGGAGAGTAGAGCAAGCCGCCATCAGACCAGAGTGAATTCTGACCACGCGGCAAGTTAAACTGTGATCCTTCCCCGAGGTTGCGCTCATAGATCTCGCCATAGTTACCAACATGCTTGATTGCCCGCAGCGCAAAGTCATTGGGTAAGCCCATGTCTTCACCGAGCGTGCCTTCTGTCCCGGCAAAGCGCTTGATGTTGGGATCGTCAGTGGCCTCTACGGTGGACTCAATATTATCAGCCGTTAGCCCTAGCTCTTCGGCTTCAAATAGTGCAAAAGTCACCCACTTGACCGTGTCAAACCAGGCGGAGTCGTTATTGATAGTCAATGGCCCTAGCGGCTCTTTGGACATGGTGACTTCTAGCAGCGTGTGCTCATCCGGATTGCTCAGCGTACTGCGACGCGCAACAAGCTGAGATTTATCAGAGGTCATCCCTTCACAGCTACCGGCCTCGTAAGCCGCGTAGGCTGCATCCGCATCTTGGAACGTCTGTGGCTCAAAGGTTACATCGAGCTGACGCATCTTGTCGGCTAGGTTTAGCTCGGTGGTGGTCCCCGCTTCTACGCAGACAGATCTGCCTTCAAAGTCGGTAAGTTCGGTGATGCCAGCGTCGGCGCGAACCATCATGCCTTGACCATCGTAAAAAGTGGTGGGCGCAAATTCCATCCCTACCGAGGTGTCACGGCTGATAGTCCAAGTTGTGTTGCGCGCTAGCATATCAACTTCGCCACCAATGAGGGCTTCAAAGCGCTCAGTCGAGTCAAGGTTACGATAAACCACCTGTTCTGGATCATCAAACAGCGCTGCTGCAACTGCCTTACAGGTATCGACGTCTAGACCAGAATAGGCAGCATCTTCAACAAAGCTAAAGCCAGGAATGCCCCCGTCTACACCGCAGATCAGCTCTCCGCGATCTAGCACAGTCTGTAGGCGAGAGTTGCTAACATCAGCACCGGCATCGGCATCACCGCCGTCGCCCGGTGCCGCGCCCGGTGAACCACAACCAGCCAATGCTACGACGCTCATGCTCGCAGCGAGCGTTAAACCCCATTTTTTCATATCAAACCTCACGCACTTTCGAAGAAAGGGAAAACAACCCGCTTGATAGATACGTGTGGCCAAACTGACTTGTTTTTACTGGAAATCCCAACAAGAAATCTTGAGCTAGGAAGCCTTTACGCATAACACCTTCAGCACAACTACCTAAATCTACCAAGCGGTAATTGCGCTTAACAGTATCATCTTTTTACCGGAGAAAATCGGTACTTTCCGCTACCGCCCCTTAGATTTTGGAAAAACGAGGAAGTTGTGGAAAGGTTTAGAGAGAATTGGTAGCTATGCATACCAATTAGACAGATCTTTTTAGTCAGATCTTTCAGAATCTTAGGTAAATCGGCTAGCTGATTTTTGAGTTAGGACTGCTGGGCTAAATCGCGGATTAATGGCATCCGGGTTTGAATATAGTCGCAGGCCATCGGTAGGTAGTTAGCATCGAAGGTAGGATCGGCTTTGAGCAGATCGGTCAACCAGCGAAGAACACCAGAATCGTCCAGCGTAGAGATTCGCTGGCTAGGTGTAGATTCAACAATTGACCAGAGCTGACGAAGAAGACGAACATCCATATAGTAAAACCTTTATATTCTTTTTAGGTTTAACGCATAAAGAGGAAGGCTGACGGCTCATAGTCGTTTAAAACATTCTTCTTAACAGCTGCACTCACAGTGTTACATCCCTTCATTTTGTACTCATTCTCGCACTCATTCTTTTAGTAAAATCCTATTAGAAAGTCTGCCTATCGATAGTCTAAAGAAGAGGTATTACTAGGCTATTTAGGGTTGCGATCGCGCCTGCCGACGTTTGCCCACTGACGCTAAATACTAACGATTCTCTATAGACTCGCTGGGCCGGATGCGCGATCGCATTAGCCGCGCCGCTCGTCGCCACCGTCGCTGCCATTGCGCTAGTTTGCATCAAGCCAATGGCCTGACCTCTGAGGGCCATTTTTTCGGCAAACGCGTCGTCTGGCAAGGCCAAGACTCTGGGCAACTCCCTTTGTAACTTTGCCAGCTTTAGCGTGAGTTGCTGCGCGATCGCATGATCGATCTCTCGTCTGATAAGCGCTGCATTGAGGACATCGATTCCTGCTTCTGTGCAGCCAAAAATTAGACCCAGCGGACTGAGTGGGTTGGCGCGATCGCGTTGCTCAAGCCAACCCGCAGGCCGAGTGCCCACCACCGCTGCTGCCCCTAAGAACCAGTCTTCTAGCGCTACTGATACCGTATTGGTTGCCGACATCCCCGCCAACGCCATCGGTGCGTCCACTCTCAAGCATCCGTCTGCTGTTGACTGATTGGCCAGCGGCAAAACGCCAAATACCGCCTGCCCATCTGGCAGCACCGCCGCCCCAACAAAATCAGTAAACAAACCTGCCCCCGTCACCCATGGCACCTGACCGCTGAGTCGATAGCCCCCTGCCACTGCTCTGGCGGTTAGCGGGGCGGGCCGACGACGCAGCTGAGAAAACCCCACGCCCAAACGCTGCGCTCCGGTGGCCATTCCTGGCAAGTACCGCTGCTGTAAGGCTTCATTGTCGCTAGCAAGCAGCAGGCTAGCCGCACTCTGATGCTGCGTTTGCAAGAAGGCGAGCGCCCCGGAGCAGCGAGCTATCGTCTGTTGAAACTGCTGATAGTCTAAGCCCGATAGCCCTAGCCCCTGCCAATGCCCAGGCGCTTTGGGGATTAGCCAACCGCGCGCGCCCAGTGCGTAAAAGGCGTCAAATAAGGTGGGTGAGTCGTGGTCTAGGCGATTGGCCTTGGGTTTTACCGCAGACATGAGGTGAGAGATCAGACCCTCTTTCAGCTCATTTGCTAGAAGCGTGCTTTTTTGGGTAGTGGGTGTCATGCGGCAAACGTTTTTGATAGGATTTGGAGCCAAGCTTGTTTTTAAGCCTGTTTATTGAAGCCTCCTTAAACGGTAGCAACTATCGACTAGGGCGTGCCTTTTATGAATTTGCTCTGCATTAGTAACGGCCACGGCGAAGACGTCATTGCCCTGCGCATTCTCACCGCGCTGCGTCAGCTTGACCCGTCCCTTCAGCTATCGGCCCTACCGATTTCGGGTACTGGCCGTATCTATGCTCGTGCTGGCACTCACGCCGGTATTCCTTTAATTGGCCCAGCCCAAACGCTGCCCTCCGGCGGCTTTTTGAATCAAAATCCTAAGCAGCTTGCCCGCGACATCGGCGGCGGACTAATTTCCTTAACGCGATCGCAACTTTCCGCCCTAAAAACCTGGACACAAACCGGCGATCACATCCTTGCTGTTGGTGATATTGTTCCTCTCCTTTTCGCCTACCGCAGCGGTCTGCCCTATCACTTTATTGGCACCGCCAAATCTGAATACTGGCTGCGCGATGAGCAGGGAAAACTCCCCCCTAGCAAGCTGTGGGATCGGCTAGAAGGCTGGTCAGGCTCGGTTTATTTGCCTTGGGAGCGCTGGTTGATGAGCCGTCCGCGCTGTCGCAGCGTTTTTGTCCGTGACGCGTTAACGGCCCAGCAGCTAAGAACTTTAGGCGTGAGCGCTATCTACGCCGGTAATCCGATGATGGACGGCCTAGACCCCACCGGAAAACTAGCCGATGTCGTAGCCGATAGCGATCTCGTTATCGGGCTAATTCCCGGCTCTCGCCCGCCCGAAGCTTACGAAAACTGGGCCCGGATGATGACGAGCGTGTCTGCTGTAGTTGAGACCTTTCCTGGTCAACGCATTGTATTTTTAGGCGCGATCGCACCCGCACTCGACCTAGAGAAACTAGGAAACAGTATGTCTAACGCGTGGACAATTTCCCCCAAGGCAATCTCCCCCAAGGCAATCTTCCCCAAGACGATCTCCCCCAGCGACAAATCGCCAGCGCGCCACCCAACCTACTATCCAACCTACCAGTACAAAAACGCCCAGATTATCCTCACTACCGACGCCTACAACGACTGCCTAGCCGAAAGCGATATTGCGATCGCCACCGCAGGCACCGCCACCGAGCAATTTGTTGGCCTCGGCAAACCCGCCATCACCCTTCCTGGCCAGGGCCCGCAGTTTACCCAAGCCTTTGCCACGGTGCAGGCCAAAATGCTAGGGCCGTCTGTGCAGATAGTTGAGCAGGTGACAGATGTGGGAGATGCGATCGCAAATATCCTCAGCAATTCTGAGCGCCGCCAGCAAATTGATAAGAACGGTAAACAGCGCATGGGCACTCCCGGTGCAGACAAAAGAATTGCAGTTAAACTACTGGACGCAATGAACTAGATGCAACGAACGACAACCTGCTCAATTAAAACCAGCAAGAAACGCCCTGTACAATAACTAAAACCACCAATCGAGCACTCCCTTTCGGGGGGTTTGGGGGAGCCTGGGCCCCCAAGCGGAAACTAACGCATCCAAGCAAAGGAGGGGGCTGGGGAGGAAATCCCCAAATCTTGACGCCTTGCCTCTTAACGCAGCCCTACCCCTCGATGCCAAGGAACAAAAAATGATAGCCCAAACCCAACAACCCGCCCTTTCGCTCACCACAATCGCACAGCAAACCCAACAAGCCGCCCGCCAGCTTGCCCAACTCTCTAGCAACACCAAAAATCAAATCATCGAATCGGTTGCCCAAGCCCTAGAAGCCAACGCCGATGCGATCGCCACCGCCAACCAAAAAGATCTCGATAGCGCCCTAGCTACCAACCTCGCCAAACCCCTCTACGGCCGTTTAAAGCTTGACAAAGCCAAACTCAAAAGCGCCATCCAAGGCGTCCGCAGCGTCGCCCGCCTAAGCGACCCCACAGGCGAAATCACCCTCCACCGCGAACTCGATCAGGGCCTTGTACTCAAACGCATCGGCGTTCCTCTCGGCGTCCTTGGCATCATCTTCGAGTCCCGCCCCGACGCGGTCATGCAAATCTCCACCCTCGCTCTTAAATCTGGCAATGGCGTCATCCTCAAAGGCGGACGCGAAGCCATTCATTCCTGCACCGCCCTGGTTGCTGCCATCCGTCAGGGCATTGCCAACGCCCGAGCCGATTCAAAAGACCTCCAGAACGCCGTCCAACTTCTGACCACCCGCGAAGAAACCAACGCGCTATTAGCCTTAGACAAATACGTAGACCTGATCATTCCTAGAGGCTCTAATCAGTTTGTCCAGTATGTTCAAGCCAACACCCGCATACCCGTGCTGGGTCATGCCGATGGCATTTGCCACCTGTACATAGATAGCGAAGCTGACCTTGAGCAAGCTGTCTCCATCGCCGTCGATGCGAAGGTTGGCTATCCTTCGGCCTGTAACGCCATCGAAACGCTGTTAGTCAATCAGGCGATCGCACCCAAAGCCTTACCGATTCTTGCCAAAGCCCTGCAAGCCAAAAACGTAGAGCTGCGCGGCGATACCGCAACCCAAAAAATCTTGCCCGACATCAAAGCCGCTACTGAAGCAGACTGGTCTACCGAGTACAGCGACCTGATTTTGGCTATTCGCATCGTCGAATCAACCGACATTGCCATTGACCACATCAACACCTATGGATCGCGGCACACAGAAGCGATCTCTACCACCAACCTGGCTACCGCCAAGCGCTTCATGGCCCAAGTGGACGCCGCAGGCGTTTACCACAACTGCTCTACCCGCTTTGCCGACGGCTTCCGCTACGGCTTTGGCGCAGAAGTCGGCATCAGCACCCAAAAAATGCCCCCTCGCGGACCGGTAGGGCTAGAAGGCTTGGTGACCTACAAGTATCAGCTAGTTGGCGCGGGCCACATCGTAGCGACTTATTCCGGCACGGCAGCAAAAGCCTTCACGCACAAAGATCTGTAGAAGAAAATGCGTAGATCAAGACCTGTAGGCCAAAATCTGTAGATTAGTGCCTTTTCTTCTATCTGAGCATCTTCTGCCTAAGCGTCTTCTGCCTAAGCGTCTTCTACATGAATTTGCTAGCCATACCGAGCATGTCACCCATATCGACATCGCCATCCCCATCGCCGTCTAAAAAGGCGGTGAGAATAGGATTGGTATCTGTAGCCGGTGTACCGCCTTTAGCATTTCCCGATTTGAGAAAGCGCATTACTAGCGGCAGCACCAGCGGCAAAATGCCCTGAACCTGATTGGTATTAAGGCTCGTTTTTTGCGTGACCGCCGAGATCATCTCTGTGAGCTGACTATTGCTAAACAGCTTAGGAATTACCGATGCGCCGTTGGCCGCGCCTTCTTCCAGTAAAGCTTGGGCTGCGCTGGCTCCCTGTGTTTGGCGCTTTTCTTTTAAAGAGCTGCGCACAAACCCACCAATGACAGACATTGCCTGCTGCATCGTATCGCTATCGGCGTTGTTATCTTTAGCAACCTGCTTAGCCGATCCCAAAATTTGAGTGAGCTGGCTAGCGCTGGCCTGACGACTTGGATCAGCCACCGCTTTCATAACCTGATCAAAAAGTCCCATAGTGCAAAAAGTCCTTACGTGAGGTGGGTGGCATGTGGGGGATACCATCGGCATTATACGGGACTGCCTGCTTTAGTCTGTCTGTCGCACGTCTGTTTGTTCAAAAGATGCTGTGGACAAGTGCTAGCTGGAGCTAAGCCTATAGCTAGGAGCCTAAGCCTGAGACGACAGATCCCCATCCATTTCTGTCGCCAAGTCGGTCTCTAATAGGTAATCTTCTAACAGCCGATCTACCTCTTCTACCTGAGCGCTTGGAATGCTCATGGTTAGGTATCTACGAGAGAAAAACGTGCGCGGCTTTGCTTTTAAGATTAGCGTGGTTGGGCTGTCGTCATCCCAGCCGAAGGCGATGATTCGCTCCCAGGGCTGCCATGCAAAGAGATGGGTGAGCCCGTGTTCATGTAGCTCTAGGTTGCTTTGCCCAACGGAGAGAAACAAAATAGCTAGCGTCCACCAAAAGGCGAGCTTGGCTAGGCCGGAGATGATACCGCTGGTGACGACCAGACCACCAGTAAATAAATCTAGCTCGTTCAGGGTCAGCGCGATCGCAACCCCCACCTGTAAAAGCCCAAAGCCAAACAATATGCGATTTTGCAGCGTTGTCCCCACCCGCAGCAGCAACGCGCCCGCCTGCTTTTTACGTAAGGGCCAGCTTGCTAGCCACAGCAAAACAGCGATCGCATACACCGCATACAAACTAATCAGGGCGTACTGGCCAATGGGTGAGAGCACAATTGGCAGCAACGCGCCCGCCAGCATCCAGGGAATAGCGTAAATTAAACTTCGCTTCGCGGCCTGCGGCCCCAGCGTTTTGCGAGTCAGCAAATAGCCACAGAAAATGGCGATCGCTACAAACAGCAAAAACAGCCCTACTGGCAAAAACATAACCGCACGTCCTTTGCTCTATCGCCTTGTTTGCTCTACCGCCTTGTCAGCAGCTTTCATCAAGTTGCCGATCACACGTTTGAGCGTATCATGCGTCGATTGCCCTAGCACATCAACAGCGTGTAAACTGCCTCAGCGTTCGATCGTGTCCTCTAGCGCTAGCCGAATTTCTTCACTGAGCGCCATCACCGCTGCTCGCCCCGACCGCCGATTTTGCTGATAGTCTGCCAGTCGAGGCGTCACTGCAATGGGTGACTGCACTGTCACCGTAACCCAGCGCTTGCCCAGCCGAGGCCGCCCCGGCAGCTTGCTTCCTGCTAAGCGGTCGAACATATCGAACATCAGTAGCGTTCTTTCCGCACAGCGCTCAAAAGATGGCTTCTCTTTCAGATACGCCTCATCAACCGCAACAAAGCCTTCAACCAGGCGCATGTGCAGCTCTCGGAGGCTGGCCTCTTCTGCCACCCAGTCAGCGAGCCCTTTTTCCAGTGGCGATAGCGTAGATAGCTCGGGCAAATCTTCTCGATAAATCACCTGCCAGCTAGCTTCTTCCAATCGGCGACACCGATCAACCAAAGTGCCCTTGCCAGACAGGTTAAAAAAGCTTTCGGCCACACGCAGCGCCCGCTCTAGTAAGTTTTGCAGTCGCTCAGAACAGTCTTCAGAGGGCTCTGATAGTGATGAATTATCAAGTGATGAGTGACCAGGTGATGAGTGATCAAGTGGTGAGTTGCCAAGCGATGAGTTGCCAGCAGAATGGGCACCTGGCTCTGTGTCTTGGATAGCTTCTTTTGCTTGAGCAGGTAGCGGATAAAAGCGGTCGTAAAAAGTTTCTAAGACGGTCATCAAATGCTCGCCCAGCCGCAGGATGCGCAGATAGCAGTTTTTATCTGGGGTCGGTGCTAGCGCTGTCGTTGAGTCTAATCCGCTATCGGCTTCTAGCCGAGAGAGCAGTGCCGACAGTCGGTTCCAGTTAGGCTGTTCGTAGCGGTACTGAATGCCAATCGGTAGGATATAGACAGATTCTGACCTTTGCAGCTTAGCCAAATCTTCCGCGCACCAAAACCCTAGCTGCGCTACTCCTGGCTCTAGCGGCCCTAATCTTTCGCTATGGCCATTCGTTGCCCCTTCTGGTGCAACCACCATTGGCATGTTCCCTGTGGTTATGAGCTGACGCGCTGCCTTTAGCCCCACCCAGTCTGGCCGTCGCCCTCGCCGAATCGGCACACCGCCGATGTGCGAAAGCAGCCAGCCTACAATGCTGCCAGCCCAAATGGTCATGCCCCGCTCGTACAAAAAGTGCGTATGAATCGGCTGCTTTAGTCGCACGCCCTGCTTTTTGGCAGCCTTGGCCACTGCCCGCGAGCACAGGTACAGACCGCTGAGCGGATCGTCTACTTCTACATGACGCACCGCCATCAAAAACCTGGCTTTGCCTGCTTCTAGCTGCTCGTAGAGATCAACTAGCCGCTCCACATTTTTAACCTCGATGCGGCTGATGCCTGCCGGAAGCCAAGATCGAACTCGAAACTTCAGTAAAAACGGCAGTATCCAGTGCACTAGCCTGACTACCCACGGGCTGTAGGCAGTGGGGATAAATTTCAGCGGCGGCTGCACCTGACGGACAAAAGAAGGCATATAAAATAAAAGCGATATAAAACAGATAAAAAGCGAACAAAAAGCGGATAAACAAAAGGCCAAGGCGATGTTAGTGAACCGCCTTGGCCTTATTCAAATTAATCGAAGCGCAGACATCCACGCAGACGCCTTGGCACCCGCATTAGTTAGGGACCACTTGAACCATCAGCGATCGCCGATCAAAAGTCTGTACCTTGCTGACCTTGGCCAAATCTTCTACTACCCGGTTTAGCAGGTCTGTTGCCCGGTCGCGGTGCTGGTGCTCACGGCCTCTAAGGCGAACTTGAAACTTTACAGAATCGCCGCGCTCTAGCCAGGCGATCGCTTTATCAATCCGCACTTTATAGTCAGAATCACCCACGTTAGGACGCAGCCTAACTTCCTTAACTGACGTGCGAGCGCTTTGCTTTTGGCGCTTACGGCTTTGGTACTGGTGCTTGCCGTAGTCCAAAATTTTGGCAACCGGATTGTCTTGGTCGGGCGAGACTACCACAAGGTCCAGCTTGACCGATTTGGCTAAGGCCAGTGCCTCAGACGTATCGGTTAGGCCGCGATTTGTACCTTCATTGTCAATCAGAAGAACCTGCGCGGATCGGATCTGTTGATTGATGAGTGGTTTCTTAGCGATTGTATTTTCCTCTTATTAGAACGCAACAGGGATATTTATAGCAGTGAGTACGTGGCCAATAGCACGCTCAATAGTGATATCTTAATAGCTATCTCTATTCTGGCTACAGGGCAAAGTACCTAAAGACGGATCGATTTATTAAAGAATCGATTCTTATGTATATGACATTTTACGCAAAGTTGCTAGGGTGACAGCCGACCCTAGCAACTTGTCTTTACAAATGCCTGCGCAACTATCTGTACAGCTACCTGCACAACTGCCCGCCTAACAGCTGACTGACGGCTCGCCTAGAGGTTCGCCTTAGATGCGCATACAGCCCCCGTCAAACAGCGGCACCGTCATACTAAAGTTTTCGCCATAGGTTAGCTTTTGCTCAGCCAAAATACCCAGCGCAATCTGCTCACCCAGGCGGGCTGACTCGTAGTAGTCGGTAAAGTAGTGAACGCCTGCCCAGTCGCGACCAATTGAGATGTTAGCGGCAAGTTTATTCAGCTCACCTTCGACAGTTAGGTTCGAGCATTCGTCTTGCACGGAGGTTAGTTCGTAGCCGTTGGGCGAAACCACATAGGGGCGGGGCAGCACATAGCCGTGGTCAAAGAAGGCTTTGAGGATGGTGACACAGGCACCCGCGACCGTAGCATGGCCTGCGCCGTACGAAGGATGCATGGGTGACCCTTCAGCAAATGCCATCGGCAGCAGATAAACGTCTTCACGGTCAAACTCGTAGCAGCTATGGCCTAGCTCAGCTCGATACTGCTCATTTTGCGTTCGGTTGTGCAGGGCAACTTTATGCAGCGTGTCGCTGATTTGGTTGCTTAGATCGGCAACCGGGGCCAGCGCTGGCAATTGCGTATTGCGCCACTGGTGGATGCGACCTGCGATCGCTTCAGGCCGCAGTCGGCGATGCACATTAAACTTCTGGTAGCGCACGGCCTTGAGCGCCCGAGTGGCCACCTCAGTGACCAGCGACAAAATGTGAGGACCGCCAAAGTGAGCAAAGCCCTGCTGATGATCGAGCCCATCGCGCTCTTGAAACGGCAGACCGGGATCAAACGGTACCTTTAGCGCCATCATTGACAGGCAGGCGTTGAGATAAGCCTGGTAGAGCGCATCGTAGTGGACGTAGGTTGCCAAGTCACGCGGCGTGGTGATAAAGCGGTACTTGTGCTCTCCGCTGTCGCCACCTGGCAAGTAGGTTTCTTTACCACGTAGATCAGCGCCATTTTGCACATCTAGCCACCATTCCCAGGTGGTCATATAGTCACGGTTTGGCGTGGCTGCGCGCACTTTGTTGTCAAACACCATCGCCCCATAGGCAACTAGCCCGTCGAGGACACCGTCTTGACTGTTGCCTAGCTCTGGCGTGCCCCGCAGCAAAAACTGAGAGATATAGGGGCCTGTGGTGTCGCCAAAGGCCGTGCCGCGAAATGCCGTCTGGGGCTGCAATGGGCCGCGACGCCTCGCGGTGGCCGCTTCTGAGAGCGGCAGCGTGGTTGTTTGAAACCAGTCTAGGTTGTTGAGCCGTTCAACAGCAGAAGAAACAGCAGCGCTGGTTTCAAACTCGGTAAACGGCACGTCGCGGAGCAGCGCCATCTCGTACACTTCGGCAACTTCAGCGACAAATTCTTCGCTCTGTAGCGTTGGCGCGGGGGGCATGGCCAAAGACTGCGCGTCTGGGCCTTCTAAGTCAAATACAATACCGGCTCCGGCGCTTTCCCAGCCGCGAACCTGAGCGCGCGATCGCTGCGTATACTGAGATTTCCACTCAATAGGCGTATCAGATGTTGTTCCTTTAGGCCCTAGCGGCGTATCGCGAAAGTCTCGCACATCGCCAGAATCAATGCCGCGAACAAACTTTTGATAGTCAGCCGGATCGCAGATCAGGCCGTCTTTTTCGTGGTGAGGGAGTCCTTTGGTATAGCTTGCTAGATGAGAAGGCTTAGCGCCGCGATCGCTGTCGGGTTCATCGAAGCGATATTTAAGTTCTTCGCCATTGGCCTGCTGCTGAGCATGAGGTTGGTCATATGCCAGCTTTGCAGCGGCTATCCGCCGTTCTAGCGCTTGTTGTTTACGAGAAGAAGAGTTTAAAGCAGCCATAGGGGGTGTCCTTAAAAAGTGTCCTTGAAAAAGCGTTATGGGCTTGATAGGACTACTGTATGAAAGATCACTAGGTCAGGTCAGTACCCGACGGGGTTATCCGCAAGTTAGGACAGGCTAAGAAACAAGCCGACGCGTAAAAATTTTATGCTACACAGCTCAGTGTCTAAGTGAGCTAAGGGGCTTGGTGGCTGAAAATCGTAGTCTGACGTAGTCGGCAAACCAGTGACCCGACTCATCACGTAGGGCAGGGCCTAGAAGCTCGATCACTTCTGCTAAGAACGCATCTCGCTCAGCCGGAGCGATCGCAGCGGTATATGGATTTGCGAAAGTTGCCAGCCAGCCTCTAATCTCTGTAGGAAGCGGCGTAGGACGCGGGATTAGACTGATCTCATTGACGATAAAACCTCTCGCTTCTAAGCGAGATTGATACTCTTTGACCGTTGGAAAGTACCAGGGATTAATCTTGTCAGGATCAAGACCACGCTTTCTAAAGGCGCTGTGCAAAGCCGTTTGAATAGCCCAGACATTGCCATCGCCGCCAAACTCACCAACAAACCTTCCGCCCGATTTTAGTGCCTGCCATACTCCTTCAATCACTCGGTCAGGCTGTTTCATCCAGTGCAAAGCAGCATTGCTAAACACCGCGTCAAATTCGTGCGTAAATGGCATCTGATGAGCGTCGAGAAGACGGGCATCTAACCCCAACGATTTTGCAGCGTGAATGAAGTCCAAGCTAGAATCAACCGCGATCACTTCACAGCCAAATGCCTGTAGCTTCACCGTCAAGGCCCCGTCTCCACATCCTAAATCTAGGATTTTTTCGCCTGCTTTAGGGCTTAGCCAGTCAACAACGGGCATTCCCAGATCGGAAACAAAACGAGCGTTCTTTTCATAAGTCTCGGAATTCCAGGTTTGTGTCATAAAGAGAACGCTTCTAAAGATAGGCGGCGCAAAAAGTAGGCGGCGCTTTAGGTGACGAGAAACAGCCAGGTAACAATTCCACTGCTGAGCCCCAGGCTTAGAATAATAGGGGTGAGCCAGGCCGATAGCTGCATTGAAAATTTGTGAATGCGTGACAGACCACTGTGGAGCGCAATCATCGCGTGAGAAAACGCCCACAGGGCCGAAAACCCAATTCCAATGAGGGTTAGTGCGGAGCCGAAGGGATCGGCTATATAGTAGGTCAGTACAGGAATTGCGGCGCTCACTAGGACAAGCAAACCTATCGGAAATAAGGTTGTTCCTAAGATGAAAATGTCGGCTGACCATCGGCCCTGAACGCGTAGCCGCAGTCTCACAACAGACAAAACTAGTACCATTGACACAAAAGTTAGCGCGCCAGTTGCCCACAGACAAGAGGCCAAGAGCCAGCTACTGCGTTCAAAATGCTGCAAAGCGCCTAGAACAAAACAAAGATTGGCCAAAATTGCGATCGCATAGCCTGCCGCGCTGCGGCTGTTGATAGGCAGCTTTCGATAGATAGAAACCATCTCCCCGGCTGGGTTGCTAACCAGCTTTAGCAGGCCAATGCTGCTGCTGCCTAGCCGTCGTCGCCAAGAGATTTTTGACGAGGGCCGAGAGCTAACGCCACGGGCCCAGGCGATCTCTTGTTTACTGGCGTTTTTATGGGCGTTTTTATGGGCGTTGGTGTCTCGCTGGCGAGTGTTGGCCGAAGACCGGGGGGCGGGCTTTTGGCTAGCGCGTTTGTGAGGTGGCCTGGTGGATGACTTGCTAAACGGTTGCCTAGTGGATGTAGACGATCTGCTGGAATCTTGACGCGGTGATTCACCTGATGGCTGACTAGAGCCGTGTCCAGCCTGATCGAACGGTCGCATTATCAGGCGAAATGGCCAGGTGCGGCCCGCAGTGCCCAGAGACTTTAGGGTCTGCTGCATGTCTTTATATTTAACGATATCGCCTTGTTCGCGGTAGCGCTGGGCGGCGCGGCGGAAGTCTTTGGCGGCGTCTTCAATATCGTTGAGATCTTGGTGGGCGTTGCCTCGCCACCGGTAGTAGCGAGCGTCGTCAGCATCGTGGGTAATTGCGTCGTCAAACGCGGCGATCGCACTTTGCACATAGCCGAGTCGATAGCGCGCGAGCCCCTGATAAAAATAGGTTTTGGCTTCGGTTGCGTTCAGGGCGATTCCCGCTTGCGCATCGGCTAGTACCCCCGAATCGTCTTTGAGCAAATAGCGAACTTCTGCTCGTCGCAGATAGGCTTCGGCGAACTGAGGATCGAGTGCGATCGCCTGCGTGTAGTCTTTAAGCGCAGCCGAGTAGCGATGGGCTATCGCCTGACGAATGCCTCGAATGTAAAAATCTGAAGGGGTTTGCGGCGGGCGGTTGATTGACGGTCCATTATTAGGTCGCCGGTTGGACTGGCCATTTGACTGGCTGCCAGATGAACCACCAGATGGACCACTAGAGTTGCCTGTACGAGAGGACGAATCAGATTCAACGTTCCAAGGTGCGGTGCGCTGGTCGTAGCGCTGACGCTGCACGCGGTCGGCTAGTACCTCATAAGCCTCACGCAGGGCCTGAAATTTTGCGATCGCATCCGGTTCGTTGGGATGTAAATCTGGATGATACTGACGGGCCAAACGACGAAAAGCCCGTTTAATCTCCTGATGGCTGGCAGTGCGGTTTACACGGAGCCGACGGTAATAATCACCAGAAGAAAAATCCATAGTCGGAAGGTCGAAAAAAGAGTTGAAAAAAGTGTGAATAGAAAAATGCTAAGGAGCCAGACAACCGTTAGTTAAAAGACCTGTGCGGACTTATTCTAACGGCTTTTTTCTTCAAGAATACTGAGATAGACAGTAGCTTTGAGCTAAAAAGGCTTTAAAAACAACATCCACACACTGTCAGGTAACAAATGTCACTTCTAGTAGCTTCATACATAGCAGCTGCCAGGATATCGCGCTGCTATCCTAATGCGCCTGCTATTCCAATGCTCTTGCTATCCTAATGCTCGTTGCCCGCAATCTTCACATTCCCAGTAGATGCTTATGGTAGATTCTCACAGCAGCGGCACTGCTAGTAGCACATCTAAAAAAACAAACACCGCCCGAGGCAAGACAGCGCTGTCCAAAATGGCGACGCCTAGCGATCGCTCTAAAGGCTCTGGCAAAGACTTGACTCTAACGCCAGTTGGAATCGGTTCAGCCTCTAGTCGAGAGATGACGGCCACACCAAGCCCTTTTGCCACTAGGCCCATCAGAGTAGAGTCTTCTCTGACGGCATAGTCAATCGGTAGCCGATGGCCAAATTTAGCCAGATGCGCTTCGACCAAACTGTTGTGGCCAATTGAGCGCTGATTGACGATGCGCGGATAGCTCAGAAGCTGTTCCCAACTCATTGGTTCGCCGCCTTGAATCGGCACGCCGTCTTGATTATCTGCTTCGTTTGCCGCTGCTTCGTTTGCTGCTTTTTTGTTCGTCACTTTTTCGTTTGCCGCTTTCGCAGGCGGCAGCAGCGCCACAAAATCATCGCGAAATAGTTCCCAAGATTGAAAGTCTGAGGCCGTGGGCAGCAAAGTGATCCCAACGTCGGCCTGACCTGCGTGTAAAGTCTCTTCGACTTCTGCGTAGCGGTCGTATTCGGCAATATCAACCGTGAGCGACGGGTGTCGCTGACGAAATCGTGAGATTACACCGGGCAAAATATGGGTGGCTACAGAGCGTACGGTTGCCACTCGCACCCGCCCGGTCTGTAGTTCTTTGGCCTGCTGGGCGGTTTGCCTAATATCGGCTAGCAGTGCCAGTACGCTTTTGGCCTGCTGACAAATTTGTAAGCCCAGCGGGGTTAACACTGCGCCCGAGCGGCCCCGCAAGAGTAAAACAATACCCAAATCGGTTTCTAGGGTTGCGATCGCATGGCTCACAGTAGATTGCGCCAGCCCTAGTTGCAGCGCGGCAGCGCTAAAGCTGCCCTGTTCTGCCACGGCCACTAGCGCGGTTAGCTGCGAGATTTTTAGCTGTCGTTCTGCCGCCTTTTCCATCGCCGCTTTTCCATCGCCATATTTTCTGTTAGTCCCAGTAGACTCGAAACCGGCGCATTTCTGCTATCGATGCTGTCGATATAACCCATCAATCCTGTACGTTGCTAGTCATTCCTCTAAAACCTACGGTTAAAGGTATCATTCTTGCCACGCGACAGCTTCTTCTATGCCCCAACCTCATCATCCTATTGATCTAATTGTTGTTTTTTCAATCTCTTTCGCCTTATTAATCACCAGCGCCATCCAAGGCATTTTCATTGCCTACCCGTTACTCATCGCGCTCGTGCTGTTTATCGCAGTTCTCCTGAACCGAGGGTTTTCTCTCAGGGCGCTCTTAAAAATGGGAATTGCTGGAGCCCGTCAGTCTTTTCCGGTGGTGCAGGTGTTGTTGCTAATTGGAATGGTCACCGCCATTTGGATGGCGGCAGGGACGGTGCCTGCCCTGGTGTATTACGGTACAGGCTTAATATCTGGAAAGTTTTTTCTGCTGTGGGCGTTTTTGCTCACAAGTGCGGTTTCTATTTTGACGGGCACTGCCTTTGGCGCGGTCGGTACGATTGGGATTGCGCTGATGGTGATTGCGCGTGGCAGCAGTGTTACGGTTGAGCCGGTCGCAGGCGCGATAATTGCGGGGGCTTTTTTGGGCGATCGCTGCTCGCCGATGTCTTCTAGCGCTCACTTAGTGGCCAGCATTACTCATACCGATCTCTACACGAACTTGCGCAATATGGTAAATAGCAGCCGCTGGCCGCTAGGAATTTCTGTTGTTTTTTACGCCGTGCTTTCTCTTTGGCATCCTGTAGAGCTAGCTAGTGCGCCTATTACCGCCGATTTGCCAAATGAGTTTAACCTCTCTTTTGCGGTCCTACTGCCAGCCGCTGCCGTTTTACTGCTTGCTATTTTACGTGTTGATGTGAAGCTGGCGATGCTGGTAAGCATTGGCTTGGGGTGTGCGATCACTCATACCCTTCAAGGTGATTCTTTCCTCAGCCTGCTACGCTTTACCCTGTTTGGCTATCAGCTAGACCACGAAACCCCATTGAAAACTATTCTGATAGGCGGTGGTTTGCTGCCGATGGCCAAAGCTACCCTGGTGGTCTTAATTTCCACTGCCTTTGCCGGTATTTTCTCAAGCAGCCGCGTGCTGAGCTTTCTCGACGTTTGGCTACAGCGCATTCACAGCCCACAGCAGCGATCGCAAGCCACCTTAGTCGTCAGCACCTTCGCCAACGGCTTCGGCTGTAGTCAAACTATCGCCATCTTGCTGACCGCCCAAATCATGCAGTCCTATTATTCTGTCCACTATTCTCTAAGCGCCTCTGTAGGTGCTGCTGCCAATGGTGCTCAATCCGCAGCTACTCAGACAAGTTGCCAAAACCAACAGCTGGCGCTGGCGCTTGAAGATACTGCTGTTGTTATCGCGCCCCTCATTCCTTGGAATATCGCTAGCCTCATTCCCGCTACGATACTCACCGTCGGCCCAGGCTTTATTCCCTACGCAATCTACCTGCTGCTGCTGCCGCTATTTGCCGCGCTGAGGTCACAGCACTCGTCACCCCCTCCTAGCGGTGCACCTATTCTTCAATAGGGTTTCTATCGTCGGGCTTCTATCATCGGGTTTCTATCGCTTATGCCTGCTGTCTATACCCAACGTCTATGTCTGTCTATGTCTTCTGTCTATGTCTATAGATACTAGGCAGCAAAGCGTTCTAGACGCTACCGTTACCTCTAACAATCAATGTAACAATTTCCATAGCTCCAGTAACCTCCAGAGAGAATAACACCAGATGCAACACCGACTGCAAGAACAGTTTGCACAGACCTTTTCTACCGCAGAGCAATTAGGCGGACTTGTTTCAGCGGTTGGTACGCAAATCTTCAAAAAAGTCTCTACCTCAGCCGCAGAAACTTCGTCTCGTATGAGTGAAGCCGCCGCAGACTCGGCCCACACAGCCCTAGAAAAAACGACAGAAAGCGTTGGCGAAACTCTCAATCCCATTGCTGAAAATCCTGCCGTTGACTACGTTGCTAAAGTACCGGGCCTTAGCTGGCTGACCAGTGCGCTAGGTCGAGTTGACAAAGCTAGCGCCTTAGAAGATGTGCTCAAGCTGAAGAAAAAGCATCCTAATGATTCAGCCGAAGAGCTGGCGCACCACCTGATTGTGGATGCCACTATCAAAGCAGGCGGCGTTGGGCTAGCTGCCAATATTATCCCTCCGATTGCGCTGGGTCTGTTTGCGGTGGATTTGGCGGCTGTTTCTGCCCTGCAATCTGAAATGCTGTATCGTATTGCGGCTGCTTACGACTTTGACATTTCAGACGCAGCGCGCAAGGGTGAAGGGCTTACTATTTTTGCGCTTTCTGTGGGCACCTCTACGGCGATGAAGGCAGGGCTAAGCGCGGTTGAACTATTGCCAATAGTGGGGGCCGCGGTAGGCGCTAGCAGCAATGCGGCTATGCTTTATAGCTTTGGCATAGCGGCTTCTCAGTTTTACAAGAAAAAGCGAGAGAAGCAGCCTGTTCAAGGTTAAGATCTGGCCTTTTGACTTTGAGTCTACACCTTGTTTATTCTCAATTCTCAGAGTTCGCTCTAAGTCAAGCTCAATAATTATTGGGCTTAGGGTGAAACTCTGTTTGCTGAAAGCTTGTTTGCTGAAAGCTTGTTTGCTGAAAGCTTGTTTGCTGAAAGCTTGTTTGCTGAAAGCCTGTTTTTTGTTGGCTGCCCCTGCCAATTCAAGCTGCCGAGCCAAATTGCCCTAGTTCGCGATCGCACTCACCGACACGTCAAACGCCGTCACCGAAAATCTAGCCTGTGCTAGCACCTCCTCTACACGGCCCTGTCAAAAGTCACTATCCTTATAGGGGTGTCTGTTTATCTTTGTGCGCTTCTCGTGCCTTCTTTTCCATGCGTCTGCCCCTCTTTCGCCGTGTCAAACGGCCTTTTCTCTGGCTTACTGGGCTAGGCCTAGTCGCCGTGCTGGCAGCAGGCGCGATCGCCTTTTCTATTGCTCGTCGCACCCCTGACTACGACCTAGAAGCGCTGACCGTGCCCGTGACCGAAACCGAGCTAACTGTTCGTATTACTGCCAGCGGCACCGTAGAGCCCATTCGCACCGTCAACCTTAGCCCCAAGTCTGCGGGCACGGTTCAAGAACTCTTTGTAGAGCAAGGCGATCTAGTGACTAAGGGCCAGCTAATTGCACGGATGGATAGCGACCAGCTCGACGCTCAAATTCTCCAAAATCAGGCAAGTGTGGCTGAAGCGCAGGCGCAGCTAGCGGATTCCTTGAACGGATCTTCTCGTACAGATATTGGTCAGGCCGAAGCCTCGCTTGCCTCTGCGCGTGCCCAGTTGCAAGAGGCGCGCGCCCGTTTGACCCTGTCAGAAGAAGAGTTAGCGCGATCGCAAAGGCTGTTTGAGCAAGGCGCAATCTCTCGTAGTGATTTAGACCGGGCCGTGAGCGATCGCCGTAGCACCCGCGCCAGTGTAGACCAGTCCATCGCCAGAATTGATGAAGCCGAACAGCGCTTAGTCGATCAGCAAAATGGCGATAATGCAGAAACGATCGCCCAGGCAGAAGCTAGGGTAAACCGGGCCCAAGGTCAGCTTCAGGCAGTGCAAGCGCAGCTTGACGATACGCTGGTGCGCGCGCCCTTTGACGGCATTGTAACGCAGCGATTCGCCTCAGAAGGGGCGTTTGTGACGCCGACCGCGACGGCTTCTGAGGTGACATCGGCGACGTCCACAGCCATTGTGGCGATCGCCAGCGGCCTAGAAGTCATCGCCGAGGTGCCTGAAGCCGATATTGGCAGCATCGAGATTGGCCAGTCCGTTGAAATCCAAGCCGACGCGTTTCCAGAAGAGACATTTGAAGGAACGGTGAAACTGATTGCCCCCGAAGCGATTGAACGGCAAAACGTGACTGTTTTTCAGGTGCGTGTTGAGCTGCTGACAGGGGCAGATCGGCTGCGCTCAAACATGAGCACCGACGCCACGTTTATTGGCGACGAGCTAGCTGGAGCTTTGGTGGTGCCAGCTGTGTCAATTATTACGCAGGGAGAAGAGCGCGGTGTGCTAACGCCGGGTGAAGACGGGCAGGTACAGTTTGAGCCGGTAGAAACAGGGGTGCCAGTTGGCGATCGCATTCAAATTACAGATGGATTAGCGGCAGGCGATCGCGTTTTTATTGACTTGCCACCTGGTCAAAGCCTAGAAAATCTGACCTTTGGTCGCAGCAGCCGCTAGTGGCATAGACCCCCGACGGGCTACCTTTGAAACCGCTATGCTAGTAGTATGGCCAAGCTATATCGTGGTTTGGCCATTTGTGAACACAACCTAGCAAGGCACTCACTCAAACAGCTATGGATTTTGCTGAAAGCCTGAAAATGGCCACTAAAACGCTCAGCGCTAACAAGCTGCGCAGTAGCCTGACGATGCTAGGAATTATCATTGGCAACGCCTCAGTCATCGCCATGATTGGCATTGGGGAAGGGGCCCAAAAGTATGTCAATGGTCAGCTACAGAGCCTGGGGCCTAATGTGCTGTTTATCGTGCCGGGAAATCGTGAGGCAAGGCAGCTGGGTGACTTGGATGTGCCGCGCAACTTGGTGCTAGCCGATGCCGAGGCGCTAGAGACGCAGGTCCCTTCGGTCGCGGCGGTGGCTGCCGAAAAAAACACGCAGGGGCTCGTCAGCTATCGCAATCGCAATACCAATACCACCATTGTGGGTACAACTGAAGGCTTTTTGACGGTGCGGAGCTTTGAAATTGCCGAGGGCCGGTTTTTAAACGATTTAGACCAGCGCTCGAACAGTGCGGTCGCCGTGATTGGCGATACGCTAGCAGAAAAGCTATTTGAAGCCGAAGCCCCGCTAGGTCAACAAATTCGGGTTCGGGGTATCACCTTCGAGATTGTGGGCGTTTTAGAAAAAAAAGGCTCAAACCTGGGGCTGAACTATGACGATGCGGTGATGGTGCCGATTACAACGCTGGCCAGCCGCATTGTGGGGCGTACGTCTCCTTATGGAATTGATGTGGGCTTTATTTCTATTTCGGCGAATAGTGCAGAGGCGATGGCAACCGCTGAATTTCAGGTGACTAATCTGCTGCGACTGCGGCATGATATTACCGATAGCGATGACTTTTATATTTCTAGTCAGGAAACGCTGTTGGATATTGCCGATACAGTGACCGGCGCGCTGACGCTGATGCTAGCTGCGATCGCCTCAATTTCTCTTTTCGTTGGCGGCATCGGCATTATGAACATTATGCTGGTTTCCGTACGAGAGCGCACCCAAGAAATCGGTCTACGCAAAGCCATTGGAGCTTCTCAAAAAGATATTTTAAGCCAGTTCCTAATCGAAGCGGTAATTCTCTCTGCCATCGGCGGCCTTGTGGGTACGGCAGTTGGCGCAAGCGGCGTTTTCTTGATTGCCGCCTTTAGCCCCTTCGAAGCAGGCGTTTCGGTTAGCGCGATTGTTCTTGCCGTTGGCGTTTCTGGCAGCATCGGTCTCTTTTTTGGCGTTGTTCCCGCCCGCCAAGCCGCCAGGCTAGACCCGATTGTCGCGCTGCGTAGCGCATAAAAAAGTGCATAAAAAAGTGCATAAAAACATGTCTCCTCTAATTCAGTTCAACCAAATTGCCAAAGTCTATGGCACGGGAAACACCGAAGTGCGCGCCCTGTGGAACGTCGATATGACCATCAACAGCGGCGAGTACTGTTCTATTATGGGGCCGTCTGGCTCGGGTAAATCAACCGCAATGAATATGATTGGCTGTTTGGATCAGCCAACAGATGGTGAGTATCTGTTTGATGGGCAAGATGTTGCCAAGCTGCCAGAAGACGAGCTTGCCCACATCAGAAACAGAAAAATTGGCTTTGTTTTTCAACAGTTTCACTTGCTCTCGCACCTAACCGCATTAGAGAATGTAGAGCAACCGATGATGTATGCCAGCGTTCGATCTGCTGAACGAAAGTCTCGCGCAGCCGAAGCTTTAGAAAAGGTGGGTCTTGGCAACAGAATCAACAACAGACCTAATCAGCTATCGGGCGGGCAGCAGCAAAGAGTTGCGATCGCCCGTGCCATTGTCAACAATCCGCTGCTCATCCTCGCCGATGAGCCGACAGGGGCGCTCGATACACAAACGACTCAAGATGTGATCAACATTTTTTCAGAACTCAACCGCAGCGGTATTACTGTCGTGATGGTCACCCACGAGCCAGAAGTTGCAAGGCTAACCAATCGGGTAATCTGGTTTCGTGATGGCGAAGTTCTCGATCATCATTTGAACCCAGCTGACTTGGCTAGTGTGACGGCAGTCTCTGCGAAGTAGTGTCAACTGTCACAAGCACCAGCCAGTGACCCTGTTGATTTAGATATTGTTGATGTGCGTTCTTCTGATCCCGTCCATAGTTTTTTACGCGCAGCTTCCCGCCCACAGTTTCCTTCCCACAGTTTCCTGCCCACAGTCTCATCTAGTCTTTACGGCTACCTAGTTTCATGAAACGCTTCAAACATTTGAAACGCTCCAAACACTATCGCGCCTGCCTAGTTTTGATTGCTTCAATGGGGGCTTCGGTAGCTACTAGCGTTGCTGCGCTGAGTTCAGCCGCAGCGTCACCACCACTACTAAAAAGTGCGGCAAATGTAGAGGCCGATAGTGCAGCGGTAATCGCTAGGCATGAAAAAATCGTACCGAAAATCACACCATCAGAACCGGTCCAGCTAGGCCAGTCAAAACAAGCTGGATCTGAGGCTGATGAATCTGAGTCAGATAGAGCGGTAGTTGAAGGCATTGAATTTATTCAGCAAGGGAATGTTACCGAGGCGATCGCAGCCTTTGAAAGAGCGGTTACCCTTAACCCTAACTCGGCAGCGGCGCAGTACAACCTGGGGCTAGCGCTCCGGCAAAACAATCAGCTACAGGCGGCGGCCAGTGCCTTTTGGCAAGCGACTCAGGCCGATCCAGAGTTTACCTTGGCCTATGTCAACTTAGGCGCGGCCCTGATTGAAGGAGAGGGAATCGATCAGGCCGAAGCCTATTTGACCCGCGCAATTGAGCTAGATCCTGAATTGGGCATTGCGCATTACAACATGGGGCTGCTGCGCAAACAGCAGGGTGATTTGACGGCTGCTTTAGAATCGTTTCGAGCTGCGATCGCCTACAGCCCTTCTGCCCCCGAATCTCACTATCAAATCGGTCTGCTCTACCAAGATCAGCAGCAATACGATCAGGCTCAAACTGCCTTCCAAAATGCCATTGACCTCGACTATCGCTACCCAGAAGCGCACTACAATCTAGGCGTTACCTTCGTTCGGCAAAACAGCCTAGAGACCGCAGTCATTGCCTTTAAACGCGCTACCGAACTACAGCCCATGTTTGGTCATGCCTACTACGCTATGGGCCTTGCCCTCGCTGATTTACAACGCTACGAAGAAGCCGAGGCCAGCTTACAAACAGCCGCTAATATCTATATCTCAGAAGGCAACGCGCAGTGGGCAAGTAACGCCCAGGTTCATATCACGCAGGTTCAAAACTTGAAGACGCCTCAGCCAGAATGAGCCGGTAAGAAGCGTTAAATATCTAACTCAAATGCCCGAGGATTACCGCTTTCTAGCAGTGCCAGGTTGTTTTTTAGCTGCGACCAGACCAAACCAGCGCTTAGCAAAACAAGCGGCGCAGCCATCAGGTAGGCAATCGGCGGCGTAAAGCCAAAAATGCACATCCCAGACGCCAAGAACACACAGCTACCCAGGCAGATGCCAAAGAAAGGAAGCTGCAAGTCTAGCCCCTGAAGCTTTGAAATAGAGCGGGTAGAGCGCTTTTTATACCAGTCGCCAACAGCTTCTTTCAGGACGGCAGAGAAGGCAGAGCCTGATGTGATAGCGATAAATAAACCCGCTGCAAATAGAAAGTAGGGCGGCGTTTGCTGGTAGTACATGGGGCGATCGCTCTTAAAGTATGAACAATTATTAAATTGAGTATAGCTTAAGTATATCAGGGGCTACGGCACTTTATCGACTAGCCCTATTTGCTATTCGTGAACTGTAAAGCCCCGGCTAGCTCGTTGGGAACGAGTGAGACCGCTCTTTCTTTAGAAAAACCAGCAAAAGCATCCCAGGCAGCACCTAGCAGGCGATTAGGCTGCAAGTCATCTTTAACAATGCTCCATAGCCGCTGAACTTCTTCGGTATGCAGGCGGTTGTCTTCGGTAAGGGCGAGTAAAATTTGCTTGCGTAGGTACTGGCCGTCTTCTGTCATCAAGAACTGAATGCCTAGTCCCGCTGTCGGAATAATGTCAAAGCTTTGATCGGATCGGGCAATCAGCAGCAGATTCTCTAACCGTTGCCACTGGAAGCGACCGTCTTTAAATAAAACTTCGATCAGCCGTCGTCGCAGCGAGGTTGTTTCTGCGGTTAGCAGCCGCCGGGCGACGTAAGGGTAGGCAATCTCTACGATCTTGAAGGTCGGATCTAGGCTGAGCGCCAAGCCTTCTTGGGTGACCAAAGAGCGGATAATGAGGGCAAATTTGGCTGGAACGCGGAAGGGGTATTCATACATCACCTCAGAAAATTTGTCGGTGATAGATTTGAAGTTGAAGTTGCTAACGCTGGCACCAATTGCATCTTGAAAGACAGTTTCTAGCGCTGGCACTAGGGGACGAACGTCTGTATCTGGCGTCAAAAACCCTAGCTTGACAAAGTCTCTAGCGAGGTCTGCATAGTCACGGTTGATCAGGTGTACGACAGAGTCAACCAGCGTCTCTTGAGTTTCTAGATCGAGCTGGTCGGTCATGCCAAAATCGATGTAGGCCATACGTCCATCTGGCATGGCAAATAGATTGCCAGGGTGAGGATCCGCGTGGAAAAATCCGAACTCTAAGAGCTGCCGGAGGCCAGCGGTAACGCCAATTTCGACCAGATCGTTGGTGACTAGGCCAGCCGCTTTTACTTTCTCGGTATCGGTTAGCTTAAAGCCGTTGATCCACTCCATTGTCAGGACGTGAGCGCTGCAATAGCGCCAGTAAATGACGGGAACTTTGACCAGGGGCTCGTCTTGAAAATTGGCGGCAAATCTCTCGGCGTTTTTCCCCTCGTTGATATAGTCCACTTCTTCAAATAGCTTGCTGCCAAACTCATCGACAATCAAAGACAGATCGTGACCAAGATTTAGCGGGAGTAAAGGGGCAATCCAGCCTGCGGCCCAGCGCATGATGTAGAGATCGCGGCAGATAATTGGCATCAGATTGGGCCGCTGCACTTTAACGGCGACTTCTTCCCCGCTGTAGAGCCGGGCTTTGTATACTTGGCCTAAGCTAGCGGCGGCAACCGGCTCAGCAGAGAAGAAACTGTATACCTCTTCAGGTGTGCGCTCAAGATCGCGAAAGATAATCTGACGAGCTATGTCGTTAGAAAAGGGCGGGAGCTGATCTTGCAGCTTAATCAGCTCATCTAAAAAGCTGGGCTTGATTAGGTCGGGGCGGGTGGAAAGGGCCTGGCCGACCTTGATGAAGGTGGGGCCTAACTGAGTTAAAATTTGGCGCAGTCTAACGGCGCGTCGTGCCTGGTTAGCCACGGTTCGATGGAAGAGATGATCGAAAAGTAAGCCAAGTGCGAAGGTGCCAAGCATCCAGGAAACGGTCAGCGTTCGCCAGATGACGATGAAGGGATGCCACCGGTAGTATTGAGCGATCGCCCGCCAGTCATAACGGTTAGACGCAGTTCCAGGAGCGTTTCCTGGCACGGTAAAATCAGTCATAGTTGAAGAATACAAGTCGCAGTAATAAGGCACAACCTGGACGTTAATGCATATTCTAGTATACAAAACTACAAAAAACTTTAGACCATCTGGTAGATTCTCGGTGCCGACAGCTAAATCAACGCCTGAATTAATGCCTGAATCAACGCCTAAATCAATCCTTAAATCCAATGGCAAACCCAACGGCTGACCCTAATGGCTGAACCAAACGCAGTCGCGCCGGATCTAACCGGCGTCATCTGGTCAGTTGGAATGATGGCGATCGCCATTGGTCTTTCTAGCTGGCAGCAGCTAGGGCTGACAAAAACGCTAGCGATCGCAACATTTAGAACCATTGTCCAGCTCTTTGGCGTGGGCTTTTTTCTCTCGGTTATTTTTGCGAGCAATCAGCCCGTTGCCATTATCGCGCTGCTGCTAGGCATGGCTACTATTGCCGCAGTGGTGGCCCGTGGCCGCATCGACAAAGACTTGCCCCAGCTATTGCAGTGGGTTTGGCTAGCGATTGTTCTCAGCGCGGTAGTCACGATGACCTATGTCAGCCTGCTCGTGATTCGTATGGAGCCGTGGTACTCGCCCTATCAGCTGATTCCGCTGACCGGAATTGTGCTGGGCAATGCGATGACTGCCGCTTCTATTTCTGGTGAACGGCTGGTGAGCGCTCTGCGCAATAATCGCACTGAAATTGAAACGCATCTGAGCTTGGGGGCTACGCCAACCCAGGCGATCGCAGCCTATCGCCAATCGGCGATTAAAGCTGGGCTGATTCCAACTATCAACGCCATGATGATTGTTGGGCTAGTTACCCTGCCGGGCACGATTACCGGCCAGCTATTGGGCGGCGCAGAGCCACTGGTCGCAGCGGTCTATCAAATTTTGATTATGTTTATGCTGGCTTTGGCCACGCTAATTGCCTCGCTGGTGGTCACCTACGGCATTGCCCGACAGTTTTTTACCCCGGCTATGCAGCTTGTCATTCCGTCTTAAGCCTTGTTTTCTACGCTAACTACTGTCTGACGAACCCGGCCAAATTCGGCTGATACTTAGCCAAAAAGTTACCCTTTGAATCGTATAGCTCGACCGGGATTTGAGCTTGACGGCTCAAGGTCGAAATTTGCTCAAGCAGCTGATTGCTTTGGCTAACTAGCTGCGCATTAGACTCAATTCTCTGGCGCTGGTCGGGGGGCGTAATCGATTCATTGATGACCCTGTCGTAGCCTTCTGCTAGCGCTAGGCGGACTTTGCCTGCCTGAATTGCATAGGTGCATTTTTGAGCATCGCTAGTACCGCAAATTAAGTAAAAGCTTGGCTCAACTGGCTGAAATCGTAGCGATGCCGCCGCGTTAGTTTCAGCCGCTGCTAACGCGGCTATATAGGTTGCTAGCTGGTTTTGAGCAGCTGCATAGGTCGAAGAACCAGCCGGAATATCCCTTAGCTGCGCCGTTGCCTGGGCCCAGTTTTCGATGGCCACTGTCCACTGCTCTGCGGCTTCGGCGCTTTGGGCTCCGGTCGCTAATTGCTGGGCCTGTGACAAAATGCGGCTGGCACTGCGTTCTTTCTCGACGCGATCGCGCGCCTCTAGCCTTTTATCCTCATACTCTGGCAAAATCTGCTGGGCCTCAGCGTACGCCTGCGTCCCTTGTGGCACCTGTTTTAGGCTGTCAACGGCTTCATTCCAGTTGGCTAATGCTGCCTCCCACGCTTCTAGCGAATTGGCCTGTTCTGCCTGCTGGCTCGCCTGACTCGCTGCCGATTGCGCCTGGCGCAGGCTGACCTCTGCCCCAGATTCGATTTCAATTCGTAGCAAAATGGTAGATAAATTTGCCCGATATTCTTTCAGCTTGCGCTCGGCTATCTCACGTACCGGGCTCTCTAGCGGCACTTTTGAAAGGGCCGCGATCGCCTCTCTCCACTCATCAGCGACCATTTCCCAAGTGGCCGTTGGGTGGGGTGGATCAAGTGACTTTAGCGCCGCGCTGTAAGCCATGCCCTGCGCCTGTGTAACTAGATCCAGTGCTGATAGCTCCTGCTTAAACCCTGGCAAAATAACCTGTGCATCGTCGTAATAGCTCGACCAGGCCGGAATGGGTTCTAGCATTTCAATCGAGCTATCTAGCTGGTCTCTAACTTCGGTAACCTCGGCTAGCGTACTGGCAACCCTCAGATCGCTGAGCGCTTCGTTACCCTGCTGCTGGGCCGTTTCGATGCGATCGCACGACCCCAAAGCACAGGGCCGGGTAAAAATAAACCCGAGCACACCCAACAGCAAAAAGCCCAGCGCGCCCACAATTACCCAGGGATTTTGTTTGGTCTGCTGCCGCCACTGCTCACGCTGCTGCTGCACTTCCGCTTCATCAATAGCAGCGATGTTCTCATAGTCTTCGGGCAGCTCGTTCTCTTCTTCCAAATAGTAGGCAGAACTCTCGTCATCAGGATAATCGGCAAAATCTCCATCTTCAGATTCTTCGTTTTCGGACACTTCATCTTCAAATTCTTCATTTTCGGATGCCTCATCTTCGGATGCTTCATCCTCGTAAAGCATGAAGTCCTCATCCAAAGCTGCCGCTGGCTGAGTATTCGCCTCGTCCAAATCGGCCTCGTCCAAACCGCTATTGCTTATATCTGCATCGCCTAAATCGGTATTGTCTAAATCGGCATTGTCTAAATCGGCATCGTCCAAGCTGACGTTATTGCTGACATTGTCAAAGTCGTTATCGTTCAGAGGGAGTGCTGCCTCAGTAGCCCAATAATCTTCCTCTTCTGCCTCGGCTAAATTAATTTCCGAACTATCTGGCTCTAATGCATTCATTTCCGCCGGGTCTAAGCTTAAATCGCTCAAATCATCAGGCACCCAGTCATCACTGACAATACCGTCAGATTTCGCCCGATCACTCTCGTAGAAGTCAGGCTCATCAACTACTGGCTCATCAACTACTGGCTCATCGAACTGTTCAACCGCTGAGTAATCGGTAGATAGGTCTGTACTTTCAATTGTTGGTACTTCGTCGTCTAATGCTGGATTATCCAAGGCCGGATCGTCTAATGCTGGATCGTCTAATGCTGGATCACTCAATACTTCGCTAGCTATCGTGTCAACTGCTAGCGCCTCGTTCAAAGTATTTTCTTCTGGCGTGTCACTTGCTGCGATCGCTTCTAGCGCATCTGTGTCGTCTTCCACTGCCAGCTCTGCTAAATCTGCTGATGAAGTGGCCTCTGCTGCCGCTGTCCCACTATTCTCGTTAGTGTCCGGTTGCTCGTTAGCATCCGCTAGCGGCTCGCCATTGTCTATTTCTTCGTGTTCTTCATGTTCTTCGTGTTCTTCATGAATAGGTGCGCTTGGCGTTTCAAGTTCAGTCGTTTCGAGCGCAGTCGTTTCAACCTCAAGCGATTCAGCCTCAAGCGATTCAGCCTCAAGCGATTCAGCCTCAAGCGTTCCAACTTCAGGCGTGTCGATAGTCTCGGGCCTGCTTACTGTCGGTAACGTTTCGTCCAAATCAAAGAAGTCTGACGTGCTAGCACCATCGGCTGACGGCATGGCGAGGGGTGAATGTACAGTCGGTAGATCAAGATCAGCAGACTCTATCTTGGGTGCTTCTCCTGGCAAGGAAAATTCATGAAAAGCGTTTGGTGTGTGCTCAGAGTGAGGGACGCCAACCGATAAGTCTGCTTCTAAGGCAGCCTCGCTATTTGCAGATAAGTCGGGTGTAAAACCGCTGCTAGTGTCTAGGTCTAGGCTAAAGTCCAGTTCAGACTTATCTGGCTCAAATTCGTCTGGCTCAAATTCGTCTGGCTCAAATTCATTTGGCTCAAATTCATTTGGCTCAAATTCATTTGGCTCAAATTCATTTGGCTCGAATCTGTTTTGCTCAATGACAGAGCCAGATTCTGTATCAAATGTTGCCTCGGCGGTTACCTCGTCATCCGAGCCCAGTTCCGTCCTGAATCCTAGATCGTCGTCCAACGCGGCTTCCAATCCTTCTGGATCGGGTTCTAGATCTGACGGCAGGTGATCTTCTTCAAGCTCTAGCAGTACTCTCTCGTCTTCATCTTCCTCTAAGAGCGTACTTAGCGCGTTAGATATTGGCTTTTCTATTTCTAACTGAGAAGAGCTGCTACCATTTTCTGTGCCTAAGTTTTCTACCTCTAGAGTTTCTGTGCTTAGGCTTTCTGTGTCTAGAGTTTCTGTGTTTAGCGCGATCGCAGCCGACTCGCCAAACAAATCAGCAAACCCGTCATCCACCTTCCAGGTGAACGAGCGCATGGTAAAAGGCTTCGCTTCACTCAAATGCTTGAGATACAGCTGGACAGCGACTTCCTCCATTTCTTCTGAGAGATCGACCGCTTCATCTGGTAGGCCGGTCGTATCAAACTGAGTCCGCAAATGCTGCTCTAGCCAATCGAGCGTCTGCTTTGCAAACAGCTCTGCGGTGGCGCTATCTAGCGGGTACTCCACTAGCACCATGACCTTGTCTCGACCGAGCGTACAGCGGGCCACCGTTTTGGGAGGCGTCGCTTGCTGCTGGGCTAGCGCCTGAGTCAGCTCTGCTGATAGGGTTTCAAAAGTAAGTGCGGACATAGAAGGAGCATTCACATAGAACGCTGGATATTTCCAAGAGAAATCACTGAAGCACGTAGGCTAGGCCTATTTTGTTTGTGCCAGTCTGTACGGGCCAACAATATCGCTATCTTTACTCAATCGCCATAGAAATAAGAATAGAAATTGATTTATTGGATGTTCATTTCATAAAATTTACAATGATTAGTCAAGCACAAAGCTGACTCAACGGCCAAAGCTCATCTCGGCACATCTTATCGACCGTATGAAAAGTAACTAGAGATAAAGTAACTAGAGATGTCCGAGCATATTGTCAAAGCACATTGAAAGATTCGTACTGGCAATAGCTGCGCAGTATAGCTAAGCGGTCACCTAACAGCAAGGATATCGATTACATGGACATTTTGATTGTGGAAGACGAGGCCGATATCGCCGAGCTGATTCAGCTTTACCTGTCCAAAGAAGGCTTTGACTGTCATATCTGCCGCGATGGCAGTACTGCGCTAGCACAATTCAAATCGATTCAGCCCGATCTAATCATTTTGGATCTAATGCTTCCAGGTCTAGATGGGTTAGAAGTCTGTACCCGAATCCGCCAGCAAAAAGAACTGAAAGACCCTTATATCATGATGCTCACCGCCAAGGGCGAGGAGATAGACCGCATTATTGGGCTATCGACTGGTGCAGACGACTATATGGTGAAGCCATTTAGCCCACGGGAGCTAGTGGCCAGAGTCCGCGCGGTGCTACGGCGCAGCCTCAGAGATAACCATCAGCCCTCGACTGCTTACAAAACCACCCACTTCAACCTAGATTTAGATCAGCGCCATGCGAGCCAGCTCATGGCTGCTACCCAGCCTATTCCTCCTAAAGAGAATAGTTCAAAAAATATTGATGGGAAAAATATTGATGGGATAGAGTCGCGACTTGAGGCCGAGCGTACCCAAGATGTAGAAAATCTCAACACTTCGGTGGAAAAATTGACTCAAACGACATCAGAAACGACATTAGAGCTGACGCCTCTAGAGTTTGACTTGCTAGCAACGTTTATGAGCTATCCAGGGCGAGTGTGGAATCGGAGTCAGCTGATTGAAAGGCTTTGGGGCGATGAGTTTTTTGGAGATGAGCGGGTGGTTGATACGCACATTGCTCGTCTGCGTAAGAAGATAGAGCCGGATCCTTCTGCACCTACTTTCATCAAAACTGTCGTCGGCGTAGGCTATCGATTTGAAGACTGATAATTCGAAGACTGGCAACTCGAAGACTGGCAACTCGAAGACTGGCAATTCAAAGACTGATCATTTCTTAAAGACTGACAAGAGCCAAGGTCATAAGCACACGTCAAGGCCAACGCTACGAAGCCGTCTGTTGGCGTCACAGCTAATTGTGCTGGCAGTGACGGTGAGCGCTTTGGCGATGGTCAGCCGACTGTATACGCCTCGTTATTTTGTCGTCACGTTAGAAAGAATGGAGCAGCAGGGGGTTCGCATCCAGCAGGTGGTGAAGGGACAGCTGCTAAGGGGATTTGAGGATGCTTGGATTCGCGGGATGCTGTGGTCGATTGTGCTGGGGGGAAGCACGGCGGGGGCGATGAGCTACTGGCTGTCGCGGCGAATTGTTCGCCCTTTATTAAGAATGGAAACGGTGACGCGGCAGTTTGCGGCAGGCGACTTTTCCTCACGGGTGGCCCCAATTGATATTCCTGAGTTTGATCGACTAGGCCACAGTTTTAATCGAATGGCGAACGATTTGGCGGATGTAGAGCAGCGTAGGCGAGAGCTAGTGGGCGATTTGACGCACGAGCTGCGAACGCCGCTGACGATTGTGAAGGGCTATTTGGAAGGGCTAGCTGATGGTCAGGTTGCGCCTACACCAAACACTTATAAGTTGCTAATTCGTGAGACCGAGCGACTTCAGCGTTTGGTAAATGACTTGCAAGAGCTGTCAAAGCTGGAGGCGGGATATTTGCCGATTGAGGCCCGTTCGGTAGCGATCGCACCCATCATTACCCAAGTGACTAATCGCTTTGCAGACCAGCTTGTGGGTACAGATACCCTGAAACTGACAATGACTCTGCCCGATAGTCTTCCCGCTGTTTGGGGCGACCCGGCCCGAATTGAGCAGATCCTCGTAAATTTGCTGAGCAATGCCCTGCGCCACACCGCTGCTGGAGAAGTCAACATCCGTGCTTACTCGGAGACAAAAAATGAAAAGTCGATGCTGTGGATTGTGGTTTCTGATACCGGGGTTGGTATCGCGCCAGACGATGTGCCGCATGTGTTTGAGCGATTTTGGCGAGCCGACAGATCGCGCGATCGCGCCTCTGGTGGCTCTGGGCTAGGGCTGGCTATCAGCCGTCGCCTAGTCGAGCTGCAAGGGGGCCAAATTACTGTCAGCAGCCAGCAGACGGTCGGTAGCACCGGCAGCACCTTCAGCTTTTCCTTACCAATTGCGTCCGCTACATAAAGACTAGAAAAACGCAGTAGCCAGCTCAGTATTTCTGCGGCCATCATTGAGGTAAGCAGTCAATATTTATACGTAGCTATACTGAGCGCTATGATTTTTCCCCATCGCGATCTATCTACCGCCATCTCTACCGCCACTCGTTCTCAAGCAGTTGATTCTTGTTCATTTGGCCCACGTTCGGCTGAGCCGCTTTTCCAGCCGCCTTTAAAGGGTCGCTTTAAAGTTGTTGAGCGCTTAGGGCGAGGGGGCTTTGGCACTACCTATTTAGCGAATGAAATTACTGCTAGCTACAGTCAGCCCTGTGTGATCAAACGGCTTAGATATCGGCTTAAGCGAGATCAAACAGCCGCTCAACGAGCCTTAGACCTAGAACGCAACCTGCGCCGTTTTCAACGAGAGACGCGGACTTTAGCGCGGATTGGCCGTCACGACCAGCTACCCCGTCTGCTCGATCACTTCATAGACAACAGTCAGTTCTACATTGTGCAGGCGCATATCCCCGGCCTAACGCTGCAACAAGAAATCCATCAAAACGGCCCTCAGTGTGAATCTGAGGTCAAAACTTTTTTGCGAAGTATGATACCGGTCTTGCGTCACGTGCATCGACACAATCTACTGCACCTAGATATCAAACCTGCCAATATCATTCGTCGTAATACCGATCAAAAGCCGGTTCTGATTGACTTTGGCTCTGTGCGTGAATACGACCCAAATCGTCTTTTTGCTAACTCTTCTGCCAAGCTAGAGCCTAGCCAAGGCACCATCGGCTTTTCGCCTAGCGAGCAGCTAGCGGGTTCACCGCTACCGGCTAGTGACATCTACAGCCTTGGTGTGACCTGCTTGCACTTACTCACGGGCTACAATCCCGTTGATTTTGCCACCTCGCCAACCGGGCAAGATTTGCACTGGCAAGATGTGGTTCAAGTGAGTGCTCACTTCGCTCAAATCTTGCGCAAAATGCTCGCTGCCAACGCTACGCACCGCTTTCAGTCTATTGACGACTTAGAACGTGCTATGAACCTAGAAACAGAATACAAAGACCTAAAAGTCTGCATGACTCATGAGCCGCTAAGCCCATCCACTCTCGACGGTTTAGCTCCTAAAGGCTCCGATCTCAACGATTTAACTCATAGCTCAGCCGCCTGCCAGATAGAAACCTACGCTGAGCACAGTGGGCGATCGCACGCAGAGCGCCAGGCTAAGGCCATTCGCCGCTGGCAGCAGCACCGTCAGCATTTCTAGATTTTCGATGCCTAGTTCGATGCCTAAGTACATCCCAAGTAAATTATCTCTAAGCCAGTCAATCAGCCGCTGCTTTAAAGCGGCTCGCGTCTCAAAGCTGGTGAATGAGAATTGGACTGGACTGGTGCTGCTGAGGTGCGATCGCTGATTCTATGGTGATTGCGATCGCCTTTACATCTGCCACGTTTTGAAACACGCTAGGTACAGCCACCGCTTGGGTTTGCTGACCATCTCCGTCCACATTAAAGGTAGCTATCAGCACCGCATTTTTGGCATCAGTCGTCACAAATGCGCCTTCTCTCACCACTGCCCACAGGGCATAGACCTTCTCTTCTGACAGTGGCTGTAAGCCCTGCGCATTCAAAACGGCTTCTAGCTGCGCCGGGTCAACGGTAATCGTCACCTCACCGGTTTGCTCATCAATGACAGGGGCATTCTCGGGTGCATCAAGCGCAAAGGTTAGCATTGCCTCAGGCCCAGATCTGCTTGCTAACTCAGTAGCCAGATCAGCCTGTAGTGCCTGCACAGACTGACGCAGCGTATAGTTCTGGATGCCCAGTGCGAACACTAATATCGCGGCCGCTGCACTAAAACCATACGGCAGCCACCTAGAGGCTGCTTGTCGAGTACGAGCCCGTCGTGGTCTCGTTTCTTCTGCACTCGCTTCTTCTCTTCCCTCTCTTCCCTCTCTTTGAGCCGATGACTGAGGCAAAGGAGCCTGCAGCAAATTTGGCTGGGGCTGTGGAACCGCCCAAAGTGGCGTGGGCCGATTGGCTACCGCTGCCAAAATATTGTCTTTGAGATGTGCGGGGGGCGTAGACTCTGTACCATAAGCTGTTTCTAAAACAGCCTGTAGCGCTGTCATTTCATCACTTAGCGCTGGCTCTACAAGCAGCCTCTGCTTGAGCAAACGACCTTCTTCCGGGCTTAGATCGCCCAAGATGTATCCGGCTATTAAGTTCTGATCTGTTTCGGATGGCATCAGCCTAATCATAGGTTGTAGTCATTTTGTAGGTCGGGTTTGTCTTCTTCTTAATAGTCGTTTTGAGAGTCGCTTTGTAAAATTTTCCTGAGTGTTAGCAGCCCGCGCCTGGCCCTGCTTTTGATGGTGCCCAGCGGAGTACTCAGTTTTTTGGCGATCGCCGACTGACTGAGCCCTTCGTAATAGGCCATATGTAAAATTTGCTGCTGTTCGGATGACAGATGAGTGAGCGCCCTCTTCACCTGTTCAGATTTTTCCGCTTGCACCATTGCATCAATAGAGAGCGGCGGACTTTCGGGCACATAGTCCGCCTGCCAAACCCGCTTGGATCGCTGAGTTGATTGACGCGATCGCACTCGATCAATCGCTCGGCTCCGCGTCAAAATCATTAGAAACGTTCTCAAAGAACCCCTGTCAGGATCGTAAGTCGCCCGCTCTGCCAGCTTGATAAAAATATCTTGAGTCAAATCCTCTGCTTCTTGAGTATTGCCCAAAACTTTGTAGCTAATCCCATACACCAACCCTGCGTGGCGGTCATAAATTTTCCCAAGCGCCTCTGCCTGTCCCCGTCGTAAAGCCAGCCAAAGATCTGTATCAATCTGTGGATTGTACTCAGGCCGATTAGCGGACACAGAACCCATCTATAGCAAGAACTAGAAAATAAATAAAGGTGTTATCTACTACGATACCTTACTAACCCAATGATTTGATGAATCAAACAACTTGTTAGTGCAAATGCATCCGAACTGGTTTTGGCTGCGTAATAGCTACACAGCAGCGGAAATTAGCGGAAATTGTAGAGGCACCGTCTAACACTGTCCAACCGTCTAACACTGTCCACTAGTGGCCATCTGTCAGTGGCCGCTCTGAATCTGTTGTAAATTTTAGTTTGTGATAAATAGAGGAAAGCTTGTTATGAGTACAGATAAACAAAAGCAAAAATTAAGCTGGGTTTTGGGCTTAGCAGCCATCGCTGCTGGCGTAGGTATCCCAACAGCCGCTTGGGCCGGACACACCAATACTATTCTCCACACAATGTTAGATGGTAGCTCAGAAGTCTCTGAAGACGGAGATTTGAGTATGCTAGTAGGCGATGCTAATGGTATGGGTGAAGCCTATGTATTTGGCATTGACGGCGATGAAACAACGCTGTGTTATTCAGTATTTGTATCGGGTGTGCAGACCGTTCCTGTGGGTGAAGGGATGGCCGCGCATATTCATGAAGGCGTTAGGGGTGAAAACGGTCCTGTTGTTGCTGCCTTAGCGGGACCAGAAGATGGCGACGCGGCAGATTGCCTAACAGAAGGCGAAGAAGGGAAATTCCCAACGGGTGAAACCGGTATCGTGCAGCGCATTCTCGACAATCCCGAAGGTTTTTACGTGAACGTGCATAATCCGCTCTATCCAAACGGTGCAATTCGTGGACAGCTTCAGAGTATGAACACGCATACCCATTAGACCCGCTGCAAAATAGATTATAGAAATGGCTACAAACTTCTTCTAGATTGGGGGGCTTGTAGCCATTTTTTAAACAGCTTCATAGAAACTATCTCTATCGAATAGCGGCTGTTTTTGCACTGGGTTTTCGCGCTGGGTTTTTGTGCTGGGTTTTTGCGCTTGGCCTTGGTGAGATCTGTGCGATCGCAACTGAAAAATTCCAACATCACGTATCAAATTTGGTAACCGCTGCGAGCTTCTGAAGGGGGTTGTTTATCTTGTAAGCAGATAACAATTTCTCTACGCTATCAGGATTTCCCTAATGGTATCTCTTCGTACTACTAGCTTTTTAGCTGGTGCCATTCTCTTTTTTGGCAGTTCTTCTGCGATCGCTGCCAAGCCTACGACGCCCTCATCGCCTAGCCAAATACGCTCCAACGCTCAACCGAGTCTTATCGCTCAAACTAACCAAACTCCGTCGCGGCTATTGACCCGACGCATTCAGCGCGACCTAGCCAGTCGGCTCAACGTTACGCCTAGCCAGCTTCAAGTGATCGAGGCAACAAGGATGACTTGGCCCGACCAGTGCCTGGGCTTAGCTCGCCCTAACGAGCGCTGCCGGGGCGGTGAAGCATCTGGCTGGAAAGTAGTACTGGCCAGTTCTCAACAAATGTGGACCTACCGAAGCAACCAATCAGGCCGACAGCTGGCCCTAGAACCCCTGCCTAATGACGATCCTACCCTGAGTAATTTAAACGGCTTTTCGGCTGAAGTGAGCCAGCAATTACTAGAAACCGTCTCGCAACAGGTTCAACAGCCTATCGAAAGGCTAAGCGTGTTAGAAGTGCAGTCAGCTGTTTGGGATGGGTGCCTGGGCATTTTTGAGCCAGATAGAGCCTGCACTCGGATTGCAATTCTAGGTTTTCGCACCATCGTGAGCGATGGTGAAACGACCTGGATTTATCACCTCAGTGGAGATGGCTCACAGATTGCTCAAAATACGACAGCTAGCGGCGCAGCGCGTCAGGTCAGTACACTATTTACCCCGTACGAAAGCCCACGTACAAACCTCGATTCTTCTATTCTCTTTCAAAGTCAGCTTAGCGGTGACTTCGCAGGCTCTGTGAATACTGTTGCTTTGAGCACAGACGGCACGCTTTATCGCGAACAATCAGGCCTAAATCAGCCATCTACTCGCACCGTCATTCGTCAGCTCTCTTCATCAGAAATGAGCGCTTTTCAAAACTATTTGCTACAGCAGCAATTTCCCAATCTCGACCGTATGCGCTATCTCACACAGGCCGCCTTTGCTGACTACCCAACAGTCCAGCTATCAATGCAAGGTAGTCTAAGCACCGAGTATATTGATTTGGAAATGGAGAGCTTACCTACCAGCTTGAAAAACATCATCGCAGCTTGGGAGGTGATTGTTCAGCCAAAAGCTGAATAATATTCTACTCTTTTTGCCTCTTTCGCTGAGCGATCGCAAAAAAAGAACAAAGCAGCGAAAGTAAGCGCACGTAACTACTCAGGCTTAAGAAAATAAAGACTTTTTCCAGAACTGTAGCAACAATCAGGTAATTTTTGGGTGTAGTGCAACTTCTAAAGCCCAGCCTTGAGCCAGCAAAAGCCCAAAGAACAGCTCAG